>Ga0315310_10002591_pt1 | contig 11290 bp, 10 predicted proteins | sample TDP5_MG_FD_203630 | JGI IMG/M metagenome (GOLD analysis project Ga0315310, IMG submission 203630) | Freshwater sediment microbial communities from Lake Towuti, South Sulawesi, Indonesia - TDP5 | ecosystem: Environmental > Aquatic > Freshwater > Lake > Sediment | place: Indonesia: South Sulawesi... | reverse complement strand
GTAGGTTTTCTTGAGTTGTACTCCGTGTTTTTCGTAGGTGAGGTTTTATAGCGGGGTTCTTCACTGTTTGATGGGGTTCCCCGGTTCAATCCGCCGAATGCAGCTGAAGCCTGTCGGCTTGCTACAGGGTTGGATCGTTGGAGCCCCTTTTTATCGTGGCAGTTACAGCCTTTGGTGGGCGTGGGCGTTTTACTGGGAGCTTTTTCGGTTTCGTTGTTTTGGGCTTTTTTGGGCGGCTTTATTGTTGGTTTGAGCTTGTTTTGGCTGGGGACGGCGGAAACAGGAAGATTGTTGTTGGCGAGTGATTCTCAGAGTAACAGTTATTATAAGGCGCTGGGCATTAGGCTGATTGCAAAGGAGCCTAGAGGACGCCTTTGACACAAAAATTCCAAGGAGTGATGCAAGGAAATGTCAGAGCCGCGTGAAAGCAATGCCGTGTTGATTGGAAGAAAGCCTGCGATGAATTACGTTCTAGCGTGCATAACCCTTTTCCACGGTGGAACTGGTGAGGTGTGTGTTAAAGCGAGGGGAATGTCAATAAGCCGGGCAGTTGACGTTGTCGAAATCGTCAGACGCAGGTTTTTGCCTGAAGTCAAGGTGAAAGCTATTGATATTGGCACGCAGCAGTTGCCGCCTCGACCGGGTGAAGAGGGTCGCGGACCAACAAACGTGAGCACAATTGAGATCACGTTGACGATGTAAACGCGGATACGCTGACGAACGAAGCGGACACTGCAGGCAAGGGATGCTCCGCGCCCATTCTTCTTTCTTTTCGTCAAATCGGTGTTGGTGAGCTTTCTTTTTCTGTTTGGTTCGTCAATTTGATATAATAAAGTATCGGATAAGTAAGTTGCTTTTACATCCGATATATCTTCGCGACTCTTAAAACGCTCAGGCTGCCGTAATACCTCAAGACCTACCCCTCTATGGATTTTTCTGCAACGAAACGCGTCTGGTAAGCAATGTACAGGTTTCATTCGTTGTGTGGAAAAAATATTTTTTTTACGGAGGCAAAGCGGTTGACATAGGCTTGGGAAGATGTGCGGCACGTCTAGTAACCTAAGAGATACATCACTAGGAGACTGGTTGCGATGCCAATGAGGATCCCTACTGCCTTGTATATCGTGTCCGATTTATCTTTCAGGTCTTATGTCACCTAAGCAAAAGGTTGAGTATTTAGGATATCGTAATATGTTATAAACCGTTCGTATAATCTGCTGTACGATTACACACGCAGAGCCAAAATCGGGTGAGGCAGACCCTGTTCGTCAAAAGGAGCCCGCAACAACTTCAGATAGCGATTGTTGTTTAGGACAGAGGACAAAAAAAGAGTCGAGAGGCTTGGCTTTGGATGCGAGCAAAGTTATTTATGAAGTTGTCAAGAGAGGCATGGATGCAGCTCGGATATATTCCTTGAAGCAACCAGAAAAAATATAGGCCATAAGGTTTCATATTCCTGATTCGAGGGCTTAGACATGGGTGAGAGAGTAATCGAAAGGACATACAAGTATACTCTGCCGACGCCCAAAGAAGTCTTTGAGAGCTTTCGAGACGCTTTTTCGAACACTGCGCTGCCAGAAAGCTGGCAGGCTTCACCGCCATGGACGATGACTGTTCTTGGACTCTTCAACCAAATTGGTCGTAACTTAGGTTACCTTCCGCGGAAGGAGTGGCTGAGACTTGACCAAACGTGGGAAATAAGACACTCTGATATTTCGGTTATCGTACTAGCATTAGAACATGAGAACACCCCTGATGTGGAAGAACTTTTAGACGACGAACTCCAAAAACTCCTCGATATCAAAGCTTTCTTGAAGGTTCTTGTTTTCTACCCAATGATCCCAATGTTCATGGAGGAAGGCGAGTTCATATTTCCAAACGTTCAAGAGAAAATACGTTCTGCAAAGATCAAAAATCCCGATGAAAGATACGTTATTATGGGAATAGTCTATGTAAGCCGTGAAGGCATAATTGAGGTTTCTGCGACTTGTTTTGACTCAGAGGGCAAGGGTGAGGAGCTGGGATCGTTCCAAGTCAAATACAGCTCAAAAGATTAGCGCTAAACCCAAGCGAGAAAGTGACAATAAAAACTTCCTGCCGATTGTTCGGTTGTCATTTGCCCAATTTCATTCTACGAGATGCCGAGTTGAGATTCGTAGTCTCTATACGCTTTCTTGAGTCTGAAAAGCTGGTCGATTTTCTCGATTTCGATGATTCGGATTTTTCCCAGGATCTCGTGGAACGTGCCTGAGAGAAGTTGATGAGCTTTGCCAACATCATTTCCAGTAATGACGAGGAAGATGTTGCTGTTCCAGAGGTCGTGTGCGTGTTTCAATTTGCCCATGGCGTGGTATAGATCTCCGCCGACTTGAATCTCAAAAACATAGGTGGGTGATCCCTTTTCAACTCGTCTCCAGACCACATCTAGTTTGCCGCCGTTCATGTCATACTCGCTTTCGGAAATCATTCTTTGAAGAGATCCTATTTCGAGGAGTTTTGCCTTGATCTCATGATGAATTGGAATCTTGCCTTTTTTTCCTTCGACCTTTTCAGGTTCAATGAATCTTGGAGCAAGGATTTCAACTATCTGCTCTGCGAATTCCTGCTGTAAGATATGAAAACCTCTTCGAGGAAGAAGACCTTTGGAAACGACCCTATCCGTTTTCCATTTTCCCTTTGGCAGACAGTACGTGACATCAAATTCAAATCTGTAGAACCAAATCACCTTGTGTTCTTTAATCTCTTGCGGCCAAAGAGGTTTATCTTGTTTGAACTTAGTCTTAATAATCCCGTATCCAATTACACCACTCACTGGCGAGGTTGCGTAGAATAAAATGTGGTCTCCTTCGGAGATGCTTGTCCACAGAGCTTTATTTCTGGCTGAAGTTGTCAATCCCCAAATATTGCCTTGACCAAAGGCAATTTCCCAATGCTCAGTAGGGCCTACCGCTACCCAATAATTCGTCATAATTGAACATCCTCGCTTTAGGTTATCTGCTGAGTACTGTAGAGATATTCAAAAAAGAAGGTTTTGGTCAACGGGCGCAGCAGTAGGACTGAGCTATTGCAAAGAAAAAGGCTCATTATATAGGTATTCAAAGAAGAAATTTTTAGTTTCGAATGCAAGTTCAGAATCGCGCAGAGCAAGTATCACTTCATCGCTGTAGCTGCCAGGATTAATTGAACCAAATATTACCCAGTCATCAGCTATGTAAATTTTCATATGCAGTTTCTCCTTTTCTTCAACCGTAAGACAATCTCTAGAATCAAAAGCTAAGAAGATACCCTTTATGACATCCAAAGTGCCTGAATCAGCTTCACGTGATATGACCCACGTTCTTACCTTGTTTAAAGCAAGGATTCTGAACGTTTCAATCAGATTTTGTACCCATTTATTCTTCATGTAAGGCGCGCAAATGATAGCCATCTTTCGCGCTTTTTGAAAAACTAACGAAAGAAACGGAGTGATAACATCCTTTTCTCCTATCTTGGATAGAAGAATTCTTCTTATTCCGCTTTCATGTTGCATTCCTTCTGCCGTTAATACCCAGAAATTTGTGCTTTCTCTGACTAGTCCTTTCTTTCGAAGATCCATCAAATGAGTTGCGACAATTCCCTCTTCTTCCAGAACTAATGTGGATAATTCTGCCAAACCCCTTGGCTTCGCTGAGGTGAAAAGAATAAGCAGGTCATCCAATTTCATGCTATTCCCTTAATTAACATGTTCTTGTCAAGGTGGTTATTGAGCTCGATACATTGACCGACTCCTAGGTGAAGACACATCGGACAGGATTTGCCGCAACCTCGGGGGCAATTGAGAGCAGTCATGCGTATACCAAGAAGCCACATTCCAATAACCTTCTCTTCTTCGAGTGTGAACAGACTTTCGCTAAAACTGACTGTAGAATACAAAGTGAAACTCCAAGAATCCACATCATAGTAATAGCTGGCCTCGGTGAGGCCTATGCCTGGTGCAGATAAAGCTTTCATGGCCGCATGCGCGTAACTGTGCAAAACTTCTTTTGGAGGTAACTGTGCGAACTTTGAGCTATCAAGTGTCACTTTAATGGCAGAAGCTCTCTCCGTGATGTTAACAAGTCCCAATGGATTATCTAATGGTGTTGAACTGAAATCTTGTTGGAATCTTTCGTTTAGTTGATAAAGAGGATATATCAAGAGGTTATATCCTTCTGGACTATTTTTGTCCTTAAGTCGATATCCATATATCACTTCGACAGTATCGATTACTCCAAGCTCGATGCGCTGGATTGAAAAGTCTTTCAGGAGATTCTGCACAATAGCGCTCCACTGTGGCACTTTTACGTTCGACAGCACTTTTGGCGGGTTGATGAGAATTAGAGCAGGTATGGTGAGTCGTGATGTCGCTGTATATGGTTGCATTCGTACATTTGGTCCACAATTATAGCAGTATGCGATCAGTGGTTTACTCAATTGAGGGTTCATGTTGCATGTTAGTCTATAACCCCAAACTCCAGTACCAACCCTTTGTAGCGACAGTCTATCATGTGGGTTGCATCCACGCGCATTCCCGCAATGGCTTTGAGTATCACGAGAGCATTTGAACAATTCACAAAATTCTGTCTCATTTCCACACTGCGGGCAACCGAAGATAATCTGTATTTGATGCGCCGCGTCTGCTGCATTACAACGAGGGCAATTCACGTCTCTTTTCGTGCCTTCAGAAACCTGCATCAGTTCATTCCTTCTCGGATAGAAAACGAAACCACAATTTTCGCAATGATAACTCCGCGGCCAAGCTCTTACGTCTACCATGTTTGGTATAATTGGTTGCAGTTCGTTCACTGCACTGAACAAGGAATGTGACTGATGAAACATCTTTTCTTCGTCCGATTGCAGTGATGCAGGCTTCTGGCTAATGCTATTGTACCTATCTAGAATCTGAGATCTGAAGCCAGAGCTAATCTGTGCCTTTGTCTGTTGAGAAACACTTGGTCCATCAATATGTATGGCTTTTAGTACCTCGCCTAGCGAAAGATTGGCGTCAGGATAGTGATTGTAGCAAGCTTTCCTGATAGTCTCTGTTAACCTTTGTCTCCTTGGATGGATCGTAACATCCTGTCTGATATCTCTGAAAGACCCCCCAACAACGTTGTCCAAAATGATTTTATCAGGAGGTTTTGACCTAATCAGAGGATTTCTCATCAACTCGACGAATTTTGAAGCCACTTCATCTTCATCAGGAATTGGCATACTTTCTCACATCATCTATAATGTTTTTTACATAATTTCCATCAAGAACAAGTTGACCTTGTCTGATTTTCTCTGTTATCATACTTCCCTTCCACAAATTTTCTGCATGGCGTAGATGCGTCGCCACTAGAAGTTGTGCCATACCACTCCACACACCCCTTAGCTCTCGATTGATTTCGAACCGTCCGGTGAAATTGGGATCCCAAAAAGTGAGAAGCGAAGGATAATAGTAGTAGAAGCGATCTGTATCATTTCTGGGATCGCAAACATAAAGCACTAAAACTTTTTGGCCGCTTTTTCTTCCTGCACGTCGATTTTCTTGATAAATTTCATCAAGATTAGCGGTTGTACCAAAATGAACGACCAAGTGAATTTTTTTGAAATCGATTCCAGCCATCATTCTTGTATGCATTAAGGCTGCTGGTTCTCGATTATCTTCAAGCCACGAAATTCTCTGCATCCTTCTGCTGTGAGATGGGTCGTCGCCACTTACAGCAGCAATTCGGTCAGCTAATACTCGGATCTCATGCCTTGCACCTGTTAGGCATGTGTACATGTCCTTCTTTCGGTAAAAGTAAACAAGAGCTTTTATAGGTTCGCGCAATGGCGAGGTGCTAGGGTCCAATGCTAGCACGTGTTGCAGAATCTTTATGACAGTCTCTCTTTGTGATCTTGTAGGCATCAATACAAGGTGCAGGTATTTTTGGTCACTAATTCTTTCAAAGTATTTTGACTTCCATTCTCTGGACGTTATATCAGGTACAATAGCATATTTTCCAACGCCGCAAATCAAAAATTTCTCTGCAACACTTCTTGGATTCCCTAGGGTCGCACTAATAGCAAGTCTTAAGGGAGGCATCTTTCCTGAACATTTGCAATACTCTAAAATACATGCCAATAACCAATGCGCTTTAGCAGCATAGAGTCCACTGATTTGATCAATCTCGTCGAATACGATACAGACAGGCGTGCGCGAAATCACAGGTAACCTTGTCGCATCCGCACCGCAATCGAAACACCTTCTTGTTAGGGGGAATAAGAGTTGTCCGCACGAGCATAATTTATGTGGAATACCAAACAAGTATTTTACGTGATTAGAGTCATAGTTGGCATGCACTTTATCCAATGTGCATATGATGATATTACTGTTGTTCTTGGCAATCTGCCTTGTATTGAAATCTATGAAGTCAATTATCGATTTGCAACGAGAACAATGTAAGACTACTTTGTCATCAGAGGTAAGTCTTGCATCAACGGACAGTTTTTCTCGGCATCCTATTTCAGGGCATGTTAAATTATCAGTTATCAATTTGACTACTTCTTGAGTGGAACGGGGTGAAGCCTCCTTAGCTAGATATAAACCGATGCGAATTGGTTTTCCGCCAAGTTTTGCGTAATGGTATATCATCTCCAAAAGTTGTTGGACGTGTCCAAAGATTAGGGCAGTGAGCGGCAAGAACACGAACCCAATCGGAGACCCCGCCCATTTTTCTTGGATAGAATAGAGCAAAGCAAACGTCGCAATAGACGTTTTCCCTGCTCCACCGGGTGCACAGATGACAAGATGTTTCTTATTCAAGACAGCATTAAAGCCTTCTTGTTGAACTATAGTCAACTTCGGAGTAGTAATTCCACTTCGCAGAGTTATATGATTGGCAATAGCATTGACTATATTTCTCACGTTTGGATGTGTAAGCGCATAATCTGAAAATAGCTCTGTGGGTTTTAACTCTACTTCAGGTTCCATTGCTGTGGAGAAGCTAGAAAAAACTATTCTGTTTTTGGCGCACTCTAATACTGGAAAATTCCCTATGGCCAGGGGTTCTGTAATATCTAAAAGAGGCGCAGCCTTTTGCATTATCTGAGCTTCAGAATTAAACTCTATTAAGAGTTCTCTCATTTGCAGGTTCTGATATCCACTTTTTTTCATCTGCGAGGAAAGATCTACGCTAAGTGAAAATTGATTGTTACTGTAACCACAACCGAATGTTATTTCGTTTCCTGAAGAAGATGAAATAAGAGGCATAAGTTCTGCTGTGGACTGCAAAGTGCAATCTATATTCTTTGAAGTACCTCTTCGGGTTTTCCAAATCCCACCTATTAATCGGATATTCGCTTCTTTCATGTTTTGAACCTGGATGGAAAATCTAATCGGAAGCATTGGAATGTACCCAGTGGTTGTTGGTCTGGACTTGGTCGAAGCCACACCCAATAGAAATTCGTCAGATAGAAAGTTTAGTATTGAATTTCTCAGGTCCGTTATTGCATTAATGGATGCCAATCATATCCCTATCACTTATTATCCATGCTGCATTTTTATTTGTTTGTATGGCGCGCTTTTGAAATTTTGTTGTTTCGGCTAAAGCCTTCTATCTACTTGTTGATGTTTTTTTGTCACTGACTTTTGCCTTTTCACTTTCTGATGAAGGAATGTCCTAAGTCTCTTAGAGTCTTCTCTAACCTCTGTTTCTATTTTGTCATCCGTAAGTGGATGAGGGGAATAGCCTATCTTTTCTAAAATAATGGGCTTAAGCTCAAGGTCTATTTCATATCCATAGCTATTTCGCCTGAGCTCCTTCGCCACTTTTATTGTGGTTCCTGAACCCAAGAATGGATCTAACACTGTTTCTCCAACAAACGAGAACAGTCTAATCAGTCTGCGTGGTATTTCTTCGGGAAAGGCAGCTATACCTTCTTCGAGCCTACCTGGCACCGGCAATACATTAACGATTTCCCAGACTGTCAGATTCCATTTATCGTCATTGAACTCTGAAAGTTGAATTTTAGATGCTTCCTTTATTTTGGGTGGCAGGTGCTTAATATACGAATAGTCAAACTGTCCTTTTTGGAAAAGTAGGATAGATTCCTGAAGGTTGTCTGGATAGAAATACATTGGGTATGGATGCTGAAGAAGAACGCCACTTCTCCGGCTAATTCTGGTATAACCCTCAGGTTTCCTCCACACGATCTTGTCTCTGTATCGAAACCCAGTTTGCATAATAATTCTAGTGATATCCGCAACGACTGGGTATTTCTCCCCATCAACTAGCATGTCATCCGTAACGAAAGCAGCTATCCTTCCCGGCGCCATAACTCTGTAGAGCTCCTTCCCAAAGTCCTCAATCAATTGCAGGAATGAATCATAACTCTTGAAAAGACCAGGATAGTCGAACGGGGCATTGTAGTATGGAGGAGAGGTAACCATCAAGTGGACTGACTCGGTTGGAATCTCTTTCATGTTTCGGCAGTCGCCAAAAATGATTTTGTGCCAGGTTCCCATACGAGTTCTCATCTATTTCATTCGAAGGTTCTTTGCATATAAGTCTTTGATAGGAACTCAGAGCATAATGTTGGATGAACGGAAAAAGTAAAATGAACCTTGAAACATCAAAAGCTTAGGTTTGAACATGGCCTCCTATAATCAGATAGGTTCATACACATTGGATACTCTTCAAATGTACTTCGCTTGGGACGACGATTTGTACACGCACCTAAAGGAGAGAGGTTTTGGCCAAAGCGGCTTTCAAAGAAAAACGCTGCCAATAATATATTCAGATAATTGCGAGAGTACTACTGGAGTGCACGAAAGAAGAAGAAAATACGTCATAAATCCTCGCTACTTCGGCAAAACGTATGAAGAACTCGACTGGAAGCAAACCGACAAAGAAACAGAACCCATAATCAGCTCTGAGAAACCTGAAATCACAATTCTGCTATCTGAAGACAAAGCAAATCTGCAATTCCGCATTAAGCCGCAAGTTAGCGGAAAAGAACAATATCATCTCGAATATTCCACTATGGCGGCATTTGGCAGATTGTACACGAATTGGGTTATTCCTGTCCTGACAACTAAGGACTTTAGTAACCTTCTATCATGCCTTCAGCAAAGCCTTTCCATACGTTACAGTGATTTTGTTGATATTCCAATCCGTGAAGAATCAAAGCAAGCACAAAGAGAGCGACTAGTCTTTGTCGAAGTTCCAGTTATGTCCTATAAATTCAGCATAGGCGAGTTCAACTATGCAAAGGAATTTCTTGCAATGAACGGTGTTAGCGGCACGCTACCTTCTCTCATCTTCATGAACAAGCCTTCTTATCTCGAGAAAATGCAGCCAATCTTGAAGGTCGGATTTGTCCACACAACCAAAGAACAAGGCTTTGAAGTACGCAAGCCCCAGTGTGCCTTCAAACTTGCGCAACCCAAAATTATGACAAGCGTCCGTGGGCGAAGAAGCAAGATCAAAGGATTGATTGCTTTAGAAGAAAATTATGAGAATTACTTCGTTGTCCCAGCCCAGAAGTTTACAGTTTTCGCGCAGTCAATATGGAAATCCGAATGGGATTAGATTTACCCATTAGGGGGACGATGATGAAACATGAGTAGAGAGTTAGGAAAGCTAAAGGATAGTTTTGAGACGGGGCTATTCTGGGAACTGTACACTGACTTGGAAAGGCATTTCCAAAATATTCTAGAATACATACCATATCTTCCTGGGAACGAAGACGCTTATTCTCCCAAGTTGCTGAACCTTATTCTTGCTATAGGGGGCTATGTTGATTCTGCTTTCAAGGAAATAGCTCGCTACAAGGAGTTCTGTGAGAATTCGGTATGCAAGAGAATTACTGAACTCTCGCGCGAACGCAAACCTGTTGGCATTAAGCTTGCTCTAGACGCCTTCAAAGATTATCAGCTACCGCAAAAGAAGGTCTATTTCAAATCTCCAATGGGCGCTAGCGAAATTGTTCCGTTCAAACCGGAAAAGCAAGATTCACGACCGGAATGGTGGACATCTTACAATGAATTGAAACATGACGCAAGCCTCAATATCCAGAAAGCAAACACAAAAAACGCGCTTTGTGGATTGGCTGGTGCATTCCTATTGAATGTTGTTCACATACCAAGTGCCAAATATCTGTTTGGGAGAAATGTTGTCACACTGACTTGGTGGGAAACAAAAGCGAGTAAATCACGAGTAGAGGAATATTTAAGGCGTGGAAAGATTGTGCGCGCTCTTGAAAAGGGGAATGCGGGCGAGCAACCTTTGATGGCTAGAACATCCTTGTTCATATACGATTACAGGCAACTTCGGTTTGGCTCTCGAATTCGGGCCCAGCTGGAAGGCTTAATGTTATGACTGATGAGAACGTTGCAGGCACAGGACCGTTAAGTTTTGAAGCGTTCAAAGCCAAATATCTCAAAAAGCTGATCAGTCAGAATGCTGAACACGAACTAAACGAGTTAAACGACAAGGATCTTCGCGATTTCTACAAGAACTACGAAGAGTTCGCGCACAAACATAGAAATGGAGATTTCAATGACTGGGTAAAAACATTCGAGGATTAGCTTCCATTGGCAGACTTGACTCATCATTCTCGAATAATAAGCTTTCTCATCCATGTCAATGTCGTACTGATAGTTTCTTTTTCTCTGCCTTGGAATACGTGGTTGGCGTGAAACAGAACCAGCCCCAACACAGCACATGTTAGTGTTCCTAAGGCAACGTCAACACTAACATCCACACATTTTCAGCCCGCAGCCGAGCCTCCACTTAGGATGATGATGTCACTAGGCTCAGTTTGACGACGACGCCCACACAGCCACAGCCACTCCCTCACCAGCAACATGGTAGAAGAAGGTATAAGCCGCCTGACGCCTTCTTCTTCTGAAATTCATTTGCCCCAAAGCTCATCAACCGCAACACACCCAAACGTCACGCTAACCAACATTGAAACGCACCACAAACCATGCTGAAACGCACCACAAAACACCAGCCAACAGCCCCAGAAACACCATTCAGAAACCCGAACAGCGCCACAAACACAAACTAAAAAGTAGAACTTTCACGCAAAAATTTTTTTCTGCACTCAACGTACTAGCCCTGTTGGCAACTTTCACCTTCGTCTGCAGAGTCCGAGGAACCTTTGTCAAAAGCGAAGCAAGATTTATCCCGGACCCAAACCCAAAATGAAGCATCTTTCTGAGGACGAAAAGGTCGTTAATCTAACAATTCATCTTCACGAAATGATCGCATGTCTTGCCACAATGCAAGAACTGACT
>Ga0315310_10002590_pt1 | contig 11291 bp, 10 predicted proteins | sample TDP5_MG_FD_203630 | JGI IMG/M metagenome (GOLD analysis project Ga0315310, IMG submission 203630) | Freshwater sediment microbial communities from Lake Towuti, South Sulawesi, Indonesia - TDP5 | ecosystem: Environmental > Aquatic > Freshwater > Lake > Sediment | place: Indonesia: South Sulawesi... | reverse complement strand
GGCGGCCGTAGTCTAGCCTGGTCTAGGACATAGCACGACGTCCAATGGCCTTCCAAGCCAACAACCCGGGTTCGAATCCCGGCGGCCGCACCATCACGCTACGCTCAGATGAGCGAATTCTGAGGGTTTGACAAAATCTCTGACGCTGGCAGCTTCTTCTCGATGGATTCTTCAATTGCTGGGCTTGCGGCAAGAGTTAGCGCTTGCTCGCAGCTTTGACCAAAAGGCGTATCTCTATGGAAACGAACTGAAAGAACGGGGATAGAGGCGATAGTTTGAATCTTGAGGCAGCTCAGGACCTGAAAAGAAGGGAGGAGCAGAAGGCAGCCCATCTTCTTAAGAGTGGAAAGACATCCCCGAGAGACTTCTTTCCTGACCTACGTCTAGGAGAAACATATGGTTACTACATATTCAGAAAACCATTATGGCTTCTAGTTCCTTTCTATGACACAATCATTGTCAACCTTCCACCTTTGAAGGATAAAAGCGCCTTTGAAAGGATCTTGGGACTGACTCTAGAAGACGCTGTGGCACTGCAGAAGAAAAGCCGAGTGCAATTTACACTCGATTACGAACCCACACGATACGTAGGACTCGACTATCTCGACCCGATTATTGAATATGCACCTTGCCACGAGATAAGGTTGGATGCTTTATGCAAAGCAACAAGAATGAAATATGATGAGTACCTTAAGGAAGGAACAAGGATGTTTGACGGACGGCTTGGAGATCTAGCACGCCAATTCAAATGGGAAGAATACGTGCTAGACGCTAGAAAGGAGCTTGAGGTAAGTGCGGCATCGCTGTTTGCTGAACTGAAGTGTCTGGGATATGATGGGCTTGCCAGCAGAATCTCCAATCTGGCTCACTACAATGCTCAACTTGCATATCGATGCTTATACGTATACAGTAGTTTTCTCACCGACCCTGTTTTTCGCTCCTTGGACGGGATAAATCCAATTGAGTCAGAGTTCTTGCAGTTGAAGACGCTTTATGAAGAGTTGATCAACTGTCCGCTATACGCCGACAAGGAAGTTCTATATTTTCCAGAGGACGTCGGCAGGGCGTTGATCAAGGAGCTGCGACTGGATCTACCTCAAGATCTGGATCAGGCTTTGAAAGCTTCCACAGGAAAGGCCAGAAAGGCTTTGAAAGAGCTTGATGAGACTGTAAAGAGAATGCAGTCAGAGAAAATCCTTGATAGGTCCTTTGCGCTTGAAACCGCATTGATGGAAGCAAACGAAGCCATTCGAAGTCTCCAGCTTCATCAAGTGAAGCTAAGAGAAACAACCTTTAGGCTAGCCGCGGCCTTCAGATTGGCGAAGATAACCATCGGTCTTACTGGAATCGCCACAGGCGCCCTTACTGGTGATCCTCTGCTTACTTGCATGCTGGCGTCCACTGGAATCGCCATCGACGCCTTGAGGCACTTTGTCGAGCCAACCGTGAAAAGAGTCCTGAGGATTCCACATAAGAGTCATGTCGTGTCTCTCTACGATTTCAGAGTCAAAGAGGCAGGGAGCACATCCACCTACAGCGGAACAGGGTTCTACTGTTGCTCAGCTATGTCCATAGCATAGTCTCTTCCGTGAGACAGAAAATATCGATATATGTCTTTAGGAAAGATATCTTCCTTCTCTATTTGCCCGATAATTTCCAGAAACAATGACTGAAATACTGTTTTTCGCCTCTTGAACTCTTTGACAGTAGACCCGTTGACCTTCAGAACGGCCTCTAGTCTGTCTCTGAATCCTCGCGGTGTCCACGACAAGTGCTGCGCTTCGTATAGCTTCCACTTCCTGTCTGGAATATACGACCTGTTGTACGCAAAGAGGATGTTCAACAGATCATCGACAAGCCCAGTCAAAAGGAAGTGAGCGCTCAAAGTGTCTCCTCTTCTTACCCAAAGATCTGCTGGGAGATCGCAGAGGTATCCTCTCCACTCCCTCTTCGGGCATATTCCATGCCAGCCAAGGTGCATAATGTTCTCGATGATGATGTCTAGACGTTCTTCTTCGCAGAATACGAGCTTCTTGTTGAGGAGACTGCGTATTTTCCCTTTAGGGTCGTGAAGTATTAGCGCCTTCGAATAGGCATGTCTCTGTATCTGGGACCACTCGCATGACAACGCCGAAGGGTAGTATACTATCGTAACGTCAATATCCCACTCTTTCCAAAGTCTCTCACCTGGCCTGAGTTTATGAAATCTTCTTGAATTGACAAAGACTGACAGATCGATGTCAGAATGCTTGTCAGCAAATCCTCTGGCAGCCCCCCCCAAGAGAGCGATTCCGACGACGTTCCTATCACTGAGAATTCCACGAACGTATTCCCGTGCTGCTCTTTCGTGCAAATCTGCCAAATTCTTCCCTTGTAGTTCAGTCAATATTACGTCGCCATGCGCGTTTTCATGTTTAGAACGATCATCTGATTTGCTTGTAGATAAATGGATTGTCAAAGGAATAGTTGAACCAAGCCACGTTCACTACAAAGCTACGATTGAACGACTCCTAGGCAAAGGAGAATCGTCGTTATCTGACCGAGTCTTGTCAGTCTTTCCTCCCTTGTAGATGCGAGTCTGCTGGATTCGGTGATTGCTCTAGAGCGAGTAGCTCGTTCTTGATGAGCTCCTTGATCGCCATACTAAGGACTCTTGTTTGAGCTTCTTCTCTATCGTCTTGTGTTACATAGGCTCGGTGAGGTTCAGCGAACTCGCTTTGAACCAATACCTTCTCAGGCTCCAGTCCTAGTCCTCTGGCAAATGCCTTCAAAGCCTCTAGTTCCCACCCTTTCTGCCTTGGGGCAATGGATAGGCCTGCAGTTGCGTAGATGTTCCTGAGAAACTCTATTCCTTTGGATTGAATATCGTGATATGTGTCTACTGTGTGCCCCATCATGTAATCGATATAGTCTGGTTGAACGCCGAGACTCATGAGCTGAGTCTTGAAGTATTTCCGTAGAGAGTGAACCTTGAGATCGTATCCGCCATTGTGGTTCTGTTTCAGAAGGCCTGCCTTACAGTAGAGGCCATGAACATGCTTGTAGAGCTGCTTCTCTCCGATCGGCCTAATGGTTTTGGTTTGGTGGTCTCTAATCAGCGGTGATTCGTCAGTGATCTCTTCTTGTGGAATTCTTCTATCTATCAGGCCCTTCCGTCTTGCCTCAAGATACTATTTCAGAGAATCAACGGCTTCACTACCTAGGAAAGTGTCATAGTCGTGATACTTGCCCTTTGTGATCTCAGCTTCCACATGGATGTGAGCGGGTATGATGCCCTTCTCCAAATCCTCTCGAACATGGCGATATCGCAGACGCACTAAAGTTCCTTCTCGAAATCCCCCTAGCGCCAATAGCGAAATGACTGCTTTCTGTCGGAGATCTCCCATTTGGATTAAGAGTTCAAGTTCCTGAGGCCTTGGGGCCCTATCTTTCCTACGGCGGCCGGCCGTAGAGCAGCCCCTTGCAGATACAGTGATTACGGTGTTGGGAGGAGGTCATCTGTTTCCTCTGCTGAATCTCGTTTTCATGACGGAAGGATCAAAGGACATCTTGGTCAGTGGGACAGTCAGAGAGCTGAAGGAGGGAAGGTTTGACTTCTACGCCTTCAACAAGAAGAACTACGAACTGTGGGTGGCCAAGGCATCATACAAAGCGTTTGTGGAAGTGAAAGATGCCTCATCATACTCCTTGTCTTTCTCGCCGACACGGGAAGATGTGGCCAGTGCACTCTACCTTGTAGCTGTCAACAAGAACCCTGTGTTAGGCTCAAGCATATCAGTGGAATATTCGATCAAGATCTCTTGGAGCGAAAGGAGTTATGCTACGGCCTTGGGTGGGCTTGTTCTAGGTATGATCCTCGGCGGATTTGGATTTGTGCTGGTCGTAGTTTCTGCGGCAATGAAACTCGTCTTCAAACGGTAGAAAGGAAAGCGGAGCAGGCATGCATCAATTCGTAACGAGAAGAAGGATAGAGGTAGCCTATCGGGAATCGACTCTACTTGAAGGATCTTCAACCAGATAGGTTCAATATCCGAGGAATTCAACTGAATTCAAGAAGTTCAGCGCTGCTTGACAGTAGAATCCTATGAGAGCTTTCCACCAATCTCGAAAAGCCATCTAGAACTCTTGTGGGTGCTTTACCTAACAGCTAACTCATTGGTTCATCCAACGTTTTGCTAAGGCTTGCTCCATCAGATCTACCTAACTATTCGGAGAAAGAAGCAATACTCTGCCAAACTGACAGGAAGCAATATATTCAGACTTACATGTGACTCTTAGCAGTGAGGGGAAAGGTGCTCCCTGCTTGAACATCTCCAAAGGGAAGAGGACTGTAAAAGCTCTTCACGAGATGGATCTCGACCTGTTCCTCCAAAGTCTTGGGTTGAGTGAAGCGCTCGACAAGGGTGCATTGAGATGCAGTATTTGCAATGCTGTTCTCAGTCGAGCCAATATCGGTTTCATCTATCCAGCAGGCGACAACGTTGCAGTGTGCTGCAATAATTCGGAATGTCTCTTTCGAGTTGCCGAGCTGAGGCGAGGAGAAAAGCGATGAAATGGGTAAGCACGGTTGCGCTCGCAATATGCACACTCTTGTTGATTACGCTGACTTGGCAATTCGGAATACTCGGATTCTTTGCCGCTTCAGGATGGAGTCTGGTGACGGTTCTTCTCCAGAACTATGACAAGGCATTGCAGATATCGTCGTATTTTCTTTCCTTCTTTTCAAGCTTCAGCAACTGGGCAGAACGAAGAACGGTTACACATTCCATACAGGGAACAATCAATCTCTCAGCAGCCAAGATTAACTCAGAGAGTGCGGGGCTCCTCCCGCACACTGTGAAGGTAGAGATAGTTAAGCCGACGGATAGGGAAACTTTTCTTCGGGATGGAGAAATAGTTGTATGCATGGAGTCGAGTCGCAACCAGGCCAGAAATCTTGCTAGGGCGACACTGTTCTTTGTTTCTGAAGATCTCGTAAGGGACTCTAGGAGGTTCATTGATCGGATCATCATGCGAGCATGTGACCTTGCAATAGCAAGAAAGATGCTGATGGCCGAGCACAAAATAGATGCAATAACATGCCTTAACGACGAGTTCCTCAACCCAGAGACAGAACGTGACCCAAGCCTAAGATCATACGTTCTCGCCATGGATGAGATGGATTCCCATGGCACTTTCACAAGGATTCTCCTCAGAGAGTTCTCCGAGTTGGGTGCTAAGCTCTCTCCAAAGTTGTCTGACAGACAAGCGGGACATGAGAGCAAGACCTTTGCTGACAAACTAGGTCTCCTTGCCCGAAAGCAGACAGGGATCGATGTTGACCCGACCCACGAGGGTCAGATATTCAGAATCGCGATCATGCCGATCGCTCGGGCGGAACTTACCAGCATCAGCCCACACCTCAAATACGCTCACAAATGCTATTCAAGAAAGATCCCCATTCTATACATTCTGGCAAGGGGCCAAATCAACATTGTGCAGTCGAAAGCGGTTCTCGCCGAGATTGAGTTTAGAAGAACATATCGGAAGATCACGGATTGGGACTTCTCAGAGGTCGTGAGTGGTGAAGTAATACCATCATACATCGCGGTCTGCGCCATTGTAACAGACAAAGTCGCCACGCATCTTGGGGAAACGAAGGGGCGATAGCACTTCGTGGCAACGAGCCTTCATTGAAACTGTCACCACTGATTAGGAGAGATGTGTGTTCACGCTGGAAAGCCTGCAATTCTGATCGTCTAGTCATCCTTTGCCGCGTTGTCTGCCTGTGGGTGATCATCATCCGAAAAAATCCTGTAAGAGGTCGATATTCTTATCCTTCATGAATGGTAAGGGATAGATATGCAGTTTCGCAATATTGTCGTGCCTTTTCTCTTGCTTGCCACTCTAATGTTGCTCATTGGTCGTCTCTACACTGAATCTGCGTTTCTCGTAGAGGGAGCAATACTAACGTGTTTTCTTGCTCTTCTGATATTCATGTTTCAGGACAGACTTGTCAAGCTGATACGACCTCATCTGATCCTGATTCTCTACTCCTTGGCAACAGGCATGATCTTGGCCATGATATCGGAACTCATGGTTAGACTTGGGAATTTAATCTCGCCATCGATATCAGCTGCGATTCAAGTGCTTGTATTCCCGACAGAACTCGCCATCGGTATCACTGTGTCGCTCTTGTTCATGGCGGGCGCTGCTCTCCTTCTGTTCATTCTTCTCTTTCCCAGCGTTGCCGTAGTCACAGGTGAGAAACTGTTTCACAAGAAATCGCTATGGATGAGCTACCTAGTGGAGATTTCGTTCGTCTATATTCTCGCTCTGATGGCAAATTGGCAAGCCGTGGTTTCGAGTCTCGGTAGAATCATTGAACTAGCATTCTACGGGCTCCTCTTGGGTGGGCTTTCGTTCGTGCTGGCGACAAGATTAGCAGGCTTTGAAGTCAAAGACTACTCTTACCTCAAGTTCTCTTTATCGGCGTCGCTTCGATCAACGGCCTCGCTCTTTCGGCGTGCTGATCTCTTCGCGCACTTGTATCGTCCACCTATGATCGAAAGTGAGAATCCCCTTATGGTAACAATCAAGTTGCTTCCAGCAAGGGGTGCATATACCGCCCGAATCCATGCCAGCCAATCTAACAGCACGACGGATCTGTCAATCATTGCCTTTCAACGTCGCACTGAATTCGGAAAAACATATCGCAATGCAGTGACCGACGCAATATGCAAGGATATTCTTGCGGTTCTCTCAGTGGAACTAGGTTGCATCCCAAGTGGAGTTTCTGGGCCATCGTCACGCCCTTTGACAATCAATCAAGCTTTTGAGAGCTTCGCCTTACGAGAGACGAAGGAAAACCTTTCAGGCATCATGACCAGACTAATCCGTGGGGTCTCTGCTAGGAAGCAGACCTTGACAAAACTAGGATTGGTCATCGCGGGATCGCTCTTGCTTCTGTTCACGCGGCTTAGTCCTGACCAACCGATGATAGTCTGGCTCGTTGGTGTGGCTCTTCCAATCATTACCTTCATTTGGCAAGTCTATGACTGGATTTCGAAGCGGCTTTGATGACGTGAGCCATTGTTGACGCAGAAGAAGACAAGACTTGAATCCATACTGTTCACTGCGACTCAAAGATCATGCTACAAAGTTTTCCAGAAGGCAAACACGCGCAACAAGGCTGAGACATAAGAGAAGAGGAACAAGCCTCATAATGCTACTTCCTTCGAGTCTATCCCTCTTGTTTGTCCACCTGCTCGTCTCCTAGGAGCTTCTTAGCGAAGTGTATATGATGAAGGTCGAACAAGAACCAAGGCGGATGCTTCTTAGAAAACTCCCGCATCTTTCCTTCGCTATGGTCTTCTCTTTTCAAGTGTCTGGTTCATCATGGTTCGAGTTTTCGGACCCCTCAAATTGTTGTTTGCCACTCTAACCTCCGCTTCGATCAACGACAAAAGGTTTTCGAATTCGGACTTTGTGACAACGTCGATATACATGGGAGACAGCTTTCCAGTAACTGACGAGACAATTCGTGTCTCTAAGACTATTGCGTTGATTGGCCAAACCGACAGCATTCCAGCTTCGAAGTATGCCTCGTAGATCTTTCCATCAAAAACTATTACAGGGAAGTAGAACACTATGTCTCGACGGTCGTCGTCAAAGAACTCTTTCAAACCTTTTAGCCTGTAGTTTACAAACCTCGTTAGTTTGATCATAGCATCGAAAATATCGTCACGGGGAGAGATTCTTCCTTTGCCTAGGTCTACAATGCTAAATGATGAGGCAACATCTCTCTTAGTGTAATGTAGACCCTCGAATACGATTCCGAGATGATTGTATCCCGCCTTCCTTGCTATGGCATCTATTCCATGAGCTATGTCGAAGTGACCTACAGTCGTATCGCTCTTATAGAAGATCCAGCAACGTGTCTCGCTCTTCTTGCATTCTATCGCAATCTGAGGGTTAACAAACCATTCATATTCCGAATGCGGCGGTTTGATAGGAATGCCGGCTTCAACATCGATCTCTCTAGTCTTCCCGCTATCTTCGAAGAACTGACTACCTTGTGATTCGTAATCTCTTTTGCGCAGTATGTTGAAGATTTCTTGCTCAAAGGGGAATCCAGTTTTTCCTAGGGCTTTTTTTATGACATGAAGTTCATTTTCAGCCAACGCAGAGCAACCACCTTCTTGGTGGTATCAGTACTAGTGACTCCTGCCCTCCCAGAGTAATAACTATTCTTGAATGTCCAGCTCGCGCCACTTTGATTCTAACAAAGGTAGCCTTCGTGAAGTGGGTCTCCGGGCGTTCAACCGACCACTCTGGACCAATGAATAATCGACAGATCTGCACAAGCGGAACTCTCGTAAAGTTTGAGATTTCCTGCTTAGTGCAAAGGCTAACAGCCCATATCTCATCTGCTCGGAAGAGAGTATGGATTCTAGTCTGGACTGAAGCCTCCCACGGGCTGCCACAGTCTAGACCGAGATCTATATCGCTTCTTTCTTCCGCCCTTTTCGGCGTGACTTGATTGTCTATCGTTTCCCGTTTCTTGTTGCCCTAGGGAGATAGAAGCTTCTGAGTCTGAAAGAGGTGATCGGTAGCGGCAATCCAGGCCAGACGTGTAGGTGATAGAACTCATATTACGAAGACAGGTTACTCAAGGAGATCCTTAGGGCTGTATGATTCTCGTCAACATTGATGACAATTCTGCTTCCTGCAAACTTGGCGTTTTCCGACGTAACCCGCAACCATCCCTGAACAGCTATGCCTGCACCACCTATAGTCCTTGGCCTAGGAAAATTGTATCCAGATTCTATTGGTGCAATTATCACTCCCCACCTTTGCGGAAGACCGCAAACATCTATTTCCCTTGAGTCACCAACATTGATTGTCACAGATTCTTTCGATCCAACCCAACACAACTGGTAGGACTCAGGTGCCCCCTCAAGGTCAAGCCAAGCTATGCAATTGCGAGCTGGTGCGTTCAGAAGCCATTTCTGCTTATTCGTCACCTTCACTCGATAAGCCAAGACATTAGCACGAAGTGTCGGACCTTCGGCTTGTTTGAGAACGCTTGGATCTAACTCACACCCTTCAAGTAGGAAGGGGGTACTGGTTGTCTCCGCCATTCGTAGCTGAGGCTCTGCGAGCTTATCGTAGATGATTTTGCCTCCGATTCCTGCAACAAAGCCTATGAAAACCCCTAGTGCCTGTGTGATCAGGTCCACTTGACCGTTCATATCTTTGACCTGCTTGCCAACGTCCACAGGTTTTTGACTACATGCCTAAAGAACTTCGTGTTTACATGTCTGATGTCCTTGATTCGGACAATCCGAAGCTTGTGATTGAAGAGGTAACAAAGAGCTTTTTGATGTTAGAGAATTAAGTTCCAGCGTCAGGTCTCCGCTTCTTTCCTCATAACTTCATTTATCTCTTTCTCGATCTTCTCCTCTTCCTCCGAGATCTTCTTGGCATGACGTATCGGATGGATTTCAAGCATGAACCAAGGAGGATGCTTCTTCATCAACTCCTCAACTTTGTTGCCGCTCATCCCATTTCCTCCTTGGATCTTCACCCACCATTCTTACCAAACAATCGACTTGTGTCCGTCTTAAGTCCTCTGTTCTTGGAATTGTGACCCTATTTCCCGAGTCCGCAAATTTCGCACTTCGCACGGCTACGTGATGGTGAGGCCCGGCGGCCGCACCACTCTGGCTTCAAGAACTTTCACGTGGCCACCCCTTTCCAAAACCCTCTCGCTCAAGGAAAAGTAGGGTGTATTACACCCATTTTTTCTCCGAGCATAGCCCAGCAGAATGGTCCGAATCAAGCCAGAAACCGTAATTCTCGCACCACTCTGGCCACACACTCGGACTTCTCTCTTGGAGACAATGCCCTCTCGTAGTCCCTCCACTCGTTGCAAGCGCCTTGACATTCATCAACGAAATTCGCTTCTACGGTCGGGCTTTGATCCTACGTTCGATTCCCGGGATCATCTTGCTGTCATTCAATATGCGAACTCTGTTTCGGCGATAGAGCTGTATGAGATTAGCTTCTACCCAGTTCTCTATTCCCCATTCTTCTACAATCTTTGCCACTCGCTCGAAATCCAAGGATCGTCGATTCTCTTGAATGAAACTGTTCAAGCGCGTTGCATTCAGGCGTGTGATGCCCTCTGGTTGCCTGAAGGCGAGACGAAGAGCAACAATGGCTTCACGTGTCAGTGACCATAGATCCAACATCCAGCGCTTAGTTGGCACGACATAGGGTTGGAGAATTGAGGGAGGCCGGCCGTCTAAGATTCTGTCGAACACTTCAACGAAGAATGGCTTTCCACTCACTCGCAGCTCTATCGCATAGGTGGTCATCTTTCTATCATCGAATTTCCTTGTTTGAGCAGTAGTTGCCTTGTACTGGACCTCGTTTATCTCGGAGAGCTTATCGGCCAATGCTTCCATTTGGCGAAGACTCACTTGGCTCGAGATAAGGTCAAGGTCCTTGCTTCGTAATGGGTTCTTCATGTACACTGACATAGCTTGAGACCCATACAGTAGAAGATCGCCAATCCCCTGCCCGCGCAGAAATGAGTACGCGACGCGAAGCAGTTGTATCCACTCCCTAGGAGCTGCACGGATCTCTCTTGGACGCTTCAATCAGCCTGTCACTCCAAGCTGCTTCCCAGCCGCCATAATGATCTCATGTTCGCTGAGGCTGCTTACCGTCCGCAAGCCAAAGTTGCCAACTCCCCTTTCATCGATAAGCTTCCAAAGTCCGGACTGGCTGTACTGTCTAGCAATCTTCAAGAAGTGTGCCCTCACAGCCATGAACACCGACGCGGCAACTTCAGTTTCTCCTGAGGATACGACCTCTAGAATGCGCTTGAACAACAGACGCAAAGTCATTCCCAGACGCATTTCATCAGCCCGTCTGAGCAAATAGGGAAGATCCAACATTCTTGTTGATATGATTGCGATGACGAATGAGATCGCGCCCGATTTCCTGCTTAGGTCCCTATGAAGCTCTTGAACAAGGCAATCCTCAAGTGACGCCATCAAGGCCCTGTCGAATACTCTCGAACGCACGAGTCCATCGAAGTCTGTACGGATCCGTCGCAGCTCCGTTTCGGGAACCTCCCAATTCAAACCATATCTTCGAAGGACTGCAAGTCCGAAGCAGACCTCAGGTCTCCTCGAGTTTACGTGGTATAATTGTTGCAGGTTGACAGATCCCACATCGCGGGTTCGCATCCTCAAGACTTTCCCCTCGACCAGAACGTCTAGATAGCGCCGCAACGTCTC
>Ga0315310_10002588_pt1 | contig 11304 bp, 10 predicted proteins | sample TDP5_MG_FD_203630 | JGI IMG/M metagenome (GOLD analysis project Ga0315310, IMG submission 203630) | Freshwater sediment microbial communities from Lake Towuti, South Sulawesi, Indonesia - TDP5 | ecosystem: Environmental > Aquatic > Freshwater > Lake > Sediment | place: Indonesia: South Sulawesi... | reverse complement strand
TGCTCTTGCCTTGGCCTCAGAAGCCTCGTTGAATTGCACAACCCCCGAGCCTTTGCGAAGTCCAACTTTCTCCCTGTTAGAGATGACGAAATATGCACCAAGTGTAAGAATTGCGTCAGTATCTGTCTTTTCAAGGCTAACGTATACCACGCTGAACATGATAGTTACCCCGAGAAAATTGCTTTCCTACAAGAACGGTGTGTTGGGTGCGGGCTTTGCGCTTATCACTGCCCGAAAGGCGCAATCAAGTTGGTCAAGGTTGGAGATCAGATTCCAGAAAAAACTCCTAAAGAAATGTGGATGAGAGTAGAGGCGGAACGGGTTCACTGAATCCATTGCTATAGTCCAGTACAAGATAATAATGGAAGTATGCAAAAGCAGCCATTTCGCCCTTTCTTATAAGGCACTGCTGAATATTCAATTACTACGATTCTTATCCGTTCCAAAGAGTTCTTGCCCATCATTCAAGAACCAATAAGATTTTAACCAAAAACGGAGATTGATGTTATTCCAAAAAACCGTGGTATATATGGCATTGGAGGAAAAATTTGTGAAAGAAGCTGTCATAGTTGGATTTGTAAGATCGCCAGTAGCGAGAGCTCACGCTGAAAAGGGCTTTTTCAAAAGCATTCGTTCCGATGACCTCGCAGCAATTGTGATCAAAGAGTTGGTAAAAAGAACTGGAGTGAAGCGGGAAGAAGTGGAAGACTGCATCATAGGGTGCTCAAATCAAACCGGAGAACAGTGGTTATACGGGGGCAGAAAAATCACATGGATGGCTGATTTGCCGTTTGAAGTTACCGGCTTGGGCGTTGACCGTCAATGCGCTTCTAGCATGTCAGCAGTTCACGTTGCAGCTATGGGAATAATGTGCGGCCTCGGAGATGTCTATATTGCTGCTGGATTAGAAAGCATGCTCCACATTCCGATGGGTCACAATGTGTCTATAAGCGACAACTTGTTGAAAAACGCGAACTTCGACCTAAGCGTTGCCATGAATATGGGGTTAACAGCTGAAAAACTGCTTGAAATGTACAAAGACAAAATTTCCAAGGAAGATATGGATCGGTGGTCATTGCGAAGCCATCAATTAGCCGTGAACACTCGTGAAGAAGGCTTCTTTAAGGATGAGATAGTGCCTATGGAAGTCACACTTGACGATGGTGCAAAACAGATTGTGGACTATGACCAAACCGTCCGTATACCCGGAGTCGAAACTTCTCTAGAGAAGATTGCTTCGTTGCCACCAGCCTTCAAGGAAGACGGCTCAATCACAGCTGGAAACTCTTCGCCACTCAACGATGGGGCATCAGCGCTAATGCTCATGTCAAAAGAGAAGGCAAAAGAATACGGGTTGACTCCCTTGGCAACCATCAAATCTATGGGATGGGCAGGCGTTGACCCAACCATAATGGGAACCGGCCCGATACCCGCGTCCAAGAAAGCTTTGCGCAGAGCAGGATTAACGGTTGATGACATTGACTTCTGGGAGATCAACGAAGCCTTCGCCATCGTTACTCTCGTGTGCATTAAGGAATTGGGCATAGATCCAAAGAAAGTGAACGTTAAAGGGGGCGCCGTCGCCATCGGTCACCCGCTAGGGATGACAGGCGCAAGACTTGTGGGGACATTGGCTCGAATATTAAATGTAGAAAAGGGCAAATACGGAATAGCCACGGCATGTGTTGGCGGAGGACAAGGGGCTGCAACCCTCCTAGAAAGAGAAGAATACTAAACACACGCGCACCCAGTTACATTCTAGGATATGCAGGGATGCGAGCAATATACATTTCAATAACTGATTGTTAAATCAAATCCTATAGGGAGGAAGTCTATGATAGAAAACGATTTTCTCAGCACCGAGGAAGAAATTAAGCTTAGAGAAGAAGTCAAAGATCTCGTAAAAAGCGTGGATTCAGAACTTCTCAGAAAGATGGATAAAAACGAGATTGACTATCCATTTGAGTTTCTTCATGAGGCAGCAAAAAGAAAACTCCTTGGACTGCGTTTCCCGAAGAAATACAGTGGAAGGGGCATGACGTGGACCGCTGAAATGACTGCTTTAGAAGAAATTGGCGTACTTGGCATGGGCTTGGGATGCAGCTATGCTATGGTAAGCATAGTGGGTGAAGCTATAAACCGCTTCGGCACCGAGTGGCAGAAACGAGAATTTCTAAAACCCATTATTAAGGGAGAAAAACTCTCGGCAGAGGGCTTAACCGAACCCAGAGGAGGAAGCGACTTCTTTGGAACAACAACAAAAGCTGAAAGGAAAGGTAACAAGTGGATAATAAACGGAGAAAAAAGATTTATCGCAGGCGGTAAAGCAGCAGACTTTTACTTGATATACGCTAGAACAGATCCAAAAAGCCCAGGACATAAAGCCTTAACGACGTTCTTAGTCGAAAGAGACATGGGCGTAAAAGTTGGAGAGGTCTATAGCCTCCTCGGGTTCCGAGGAATGGGAACAGCCCGAATAGTGTTCAAAAACGTAAAAGTGCCCGACGAGTACCGAGTGGGCGAAATAAACGGTGGCGGGGGCATATTCAACCACATGATGGTTCCTGAAAGGCTAACGTCTGCGGCGGGAGCGGTAGGAACTGCGAGAACAGTATTGGAGATAGCAGTAAACTATTCAACTAAAAGAAAGGCTTTTGGAATGCCCATACGCAATTTCCAAGGCATCAACTTTAAGATTGCCGAAAGCGTGGCAAAACTTGATGCGGCAAGGGCTCTCGTATACACAGCCGCAAAAGCTGCAGACGCAGCCGATAAAGGCTTGTCTGTAGATCCAAGATGCCTTGTGAGCGAAGCAAAATACTTTGCAACGGAAACTGGTTGGGAAATCGTCAACGCTGCCATGCAGATTTTGGGTGGAATAGGCTATACACAGGTCTATCCCATCGAGCGGCTTCTGAGAGACATGAGGTTGGCCTCTATCTGGACTGGCAGTAACGAGATAATGAAACTGCTCATACAGCATGAAGTTTACAAAATGATGGAGATGCCCGTGAGGGACAGAGACGTAGAAATGGACGCAACGGAATGGCACAAAGAAGTTGAAAAAGTCTACGAATAAGAGCTTGCAAGAAACGCACAAAAAGCATCTGGAGACAAAAGGCTTAACCTTTTAATTTTCCTTTTCAACAGCTTAGACGAGGAAACGATTGAAGAAACAGGGCTGAAATCCAATGAAAAAACACAATCAGGTTGAACCGAAAATTCGTTTTCATCACGTTGGCATTGTAGTGAAGAACATTCATGATGCCATCAACAAATATGCAGCCGCACTTGGAGTTGACAGAAACATAGTCTTGGTAGAAGAGATGAGCTACATGACCGGAAAAGGAGAAGTGGAAGCCTTCAAATACGCGTTTTTGCCTCTGGCAGACGGAGAAAACAACTTTATAGAGTTGGTTGAGCCTATTACACCCGGTCCAACAGCTAGGTACTTAGAAAGACATGGTGAAGGGTTGTTCCACCTAGCTTTTGAGTCATCCGATATATTGAAAACCATTGAGAGATTTGAAAAAAGTGAAGTACCTTTGGCCGGCACAACGCCCACCAAAGAAGTTTTGTCAGTTTTCTTTCATCCAAAGCTTGCACACGGGGTCTTAATACAAGTCATTAGGCAAGGGGTTTTCGACAGCGCCGGAAGGGTAAGTGAAGAAATAGTCAATAAAGAAAGCGCCTGATTCAGTGCGTACGGTCGTAATGCCATGGTGCTTTTGGCAATAACGCTGCGATTCATTCAGCGAAGCGGGGTATTATTTCTTTACTGTATATTTCCATCACTTGACGTGGACTTGGTCCCATGTTTATGAGTAGGAAGTGCCTAACTCCAGCCTTCACAAATGCGTCTATTTTATCTATACATTGTTGAGTTGTGCCAGCTATGGAAAATTCAACTGCAGCCTCTGTCGGAATTAGCTCTCCGTATCTTGAAAACTTGACTATCCACTCAGCTGTCGGGAGCAAATCCGTATAAGACAGAGAACTGAGTTCCTTTGGAATCTCAACATCGTATCCAGCCTCCTTCAAAAGCTGTGGGTCAGGCACGATCATGTACTTCATCGAGTCAAGTTGCTTGTACGCATCTTCGGCTTTGTCGGTGATCGATGTGTATGTGTATAGCCCTGCGTCAATCTCATTAGTCGATCTCCCAGCCATCCCAGCAGCTTCTTCAACAAGCTTCAAACGCCTTTTGTATAGTTCTGGGTTCAGCGGAGTTGGCAACCAACCGTCAGCCATCTCCCCGGTCAGCCTAAGAGTGCGGGGACTATTAGCGCCGAAGTATATGGGCACTTTTGGTCGAATTGGTTTAATCTGGAGGAAAGCATCCTTCAACTTCCAAAATTCACCTTCATAGTCAAGCATCTCTCCGGTCCAAAGCCTCCTCATGATTGTAACTGCTTCTACGAGCTTTGAAACAGGCCTATTTCGTTCTATTCCGAATGGTTCCAAGTTCATAGCCTCTCCAGCTCCTAGCCCAAGTATAACACGTCCGCCAGAGAGTTGATCTATGGTTGCTAGCCTCTGAGCTAAAACAGCAGGATGACATCTGTGTGGATCAGTAACGCAGGTTCCAAGAAGCACTTTCTTCGTAACCATAGATGCAGCGGTCAAAAGTGTCCACCCCTCAGGAACAGTGCCAGGCGGCACAAACAGCAGATGATCCGCAGCCCATATAGAGTCGAACCCAGCTTCCTCATTAACTCTGGCAATGTTCAACAGCTTATCCACAGGAGTCATGGGGATTGGCAAAAACGTGCCAAACCTCACACCTTTTCTTGACATTTTCAACACCAGAATCATGGGTCAGTTGGGAAACCTTTTATAACTTTTGTTCTGAATGAGCGTTCAAAACAAGTCCTTTGGTTTGCTAATCGTCTTGAACCCTTTATTAATCTGTGTAACGAAATTTCTTTTAACTAAGCGTTCTAAATGTTTTTCTATCATAGTTTTCTCGAAGAGTTTGAACACAGCTTTTGGTTCCAGAAAACGCCCGTAAATAACTGCTCTGTTAATAATCTCCTCTACACTGCGTTCTTCACTCAAGAAGTCCAGCAGTTTTTCTTCTCTCTCATATATTTTGTTCAGATAAGCGGAGAGCTTTTCCTCCAATGCTCTGCGCCCATGGATAATGCCTTTATGGCTCGTGACCGCCACCTCAAACTGAAGGCTTCTGACTCTTTCTATAGATTCAATAAATTGGTCAATGTCGCAATCTATACATCCATACCAAGGCCCAAAAGACGACAAATCTACGTCGCCTAGAAAAACTAGTCTTTCGCTTGGGACAGAGAAGCAACAGTGACCACGTGAGTGGCCAGGTGTGTGAATAACTTCGAGTTTCGTTGACCCTAAATCAAAAACATGGCCATCTTCAAACTCGAAGTCGACTCTTGAGTCCCGCAGTTTGAACTGCTCATCCAAAAGCAAATCTATAAATTTCTTGGTCTCAGTTTCAGTCGACCCGTAAAGTCCCTTTAACTTTTCAACTGATCTAATTATTGGAGCATCAAACTTGTGTGAACATATCTTGGCATCTTTGAATAAGCTGTTGCTTGCTACGTGGTCTTCATGTCCATGAGAGTTTATGACCAAATCTACTTTCTTCTCCGTCGCAATCGTCATCGCTGAATCTCGGCCCATGCCAGTATCGATTAAGGTTGTTACGTCATCATCAATTAGCATAGAGTTAGAATATGGATATCGTCCTCTGTCCTCACCCTCGATAAGTAATATTTTTTCAGTGATTTGAACGCAGTTCATTATAGCCCCAAAACTCCTAATCGCAGAGCAGAAAGATTCCCAAGAAGTTATCTTGCACTCAATACTTCCATGAAGACGTCAAGCTTGGCTTTGGCTTGTGCATCTGAGTACGCTCGATCATCTGTGTGATCAGCCTCGATTACCACGCTTGGAATCCCGTATTTTTCTCTTAGAAACTTCTGAACTGCTATGTTACCTATTGAGGTTGCTTTACAAGATCTGCTTGAAAGCAACACCATCCCGTCTACATTGAAGTCTTTTACGATTTTAGTAACCCATTTTTCCAACCATGTTTGCGGCATGTTCACCGGATTGTATAGCATCTTAAATGCTAGACTTTCGTAGGGCTTTGTATAATCCAAGCTCGCGATACCCCAAGTTGCCGTGTAAAGTTCATAAACAAACACTGCTCCGTACTTATCTTCCAGATAGGTGAACAAGTTCAAGTGGTGCCAGAAGGGTATCCCGCTGAGCAAGAGCCTGAATTTTTCGTCTTCGATTACTCCTATGCCGTCTTTGACTCTTTCGGAGACCTCGCCAAGAAGCCTTTCGTAGTACTCCACGGCTTCCGTTGTTCCAGCTGAGGCAACGATGGGGAACATTGCTGCAGAGGAGTCTGTAACTCCCATAGGGCAAGGTTTAAACTTTCTATATTCAAGCACTTTTCGCCATAGTTCTGCAGCCTTGTCGGAGAGTCTCACCGCCTCTCTCAACTTCGCTTCGTCTAGATTTCTCCCCGTAACCTTTTCAAGTTCCAAACCAAAATTTCTCAACTGTTCGGCAACATATTTGACATGAAATTCTTGTATTTCCTCGGTGATTCTGGGGCAGTCTATCACGTATAACGGGCACTTTAGAGCATGCGCCATCAATTGCCACCACTTGAGATAAGTGATGCAAACATTCTTTGTTGATATAAGAACGTCCGGCTTCTCCATACCACCCAGTGGCGCCTCACATCCAAGGACAGAGCCCATGACGCATCTAGTGTACGAACACAAATCTCTTGAGAGTCCATGCGCTTCTGACACATCAAACATATTGCGCGTCGCTTTCATGACCGTGCTAACACAAGCATAGTTTTCTGGAAAAAGTGGTTGAACTCCCATGCTGTACAATGCCTCTGAGGGAGGAGCCACAGCGGTACTCCAAGCCACATGTCTGCCTTCATTGTGGGCTTGGAGGGCGCTCATGTAATGAGCTACAACTAGGTCTGTTACTTCTCTAGCACACGAAAGGGTTCTCCTAGTTGATCTCGACATGCGTATTACCTCAACATTTCTATGAATGCTTCAACGCGAGTCTTCAGGGATGCCTTAGCCAGAGGGTACTCATACTCGAGAAGCATTGAGGGCACTCCATCTTCTTTCATAGCGCGTCCTAGTATGGTGTAGTCAAAGAGATAGGGATCACAGAACTTTCTCGTGGGAAACACTATGCCTTCCACTTGGAACTCCTTTACCATCGCCCTGAGATATTTTATCCGATCTTCGAAAGAAGAACCATAGGGCGATGGAAGTTCAAAGTACCTCCTGCTTATACTTTCGATTGGTTTTGCAACATTATCCATAAGAGACCAGAAGTATCTGGACCCAGTGTCCAGATCATCTGAGACTATAAGCCCTTCTGAGTCTTCTATCACCCTTAGAACATTTGGATCCTCTACGACATGCCCAGAAACTAGTAACCGAACGTTGCCCTCTGGGTACTCCTGCCGCCTTTCGATTTCATTCAAAAGTTTCTGAAGTCGTTGATTGTGTATACGCTTAGGCGTTGTCATACTTGAAAGTACTACCTCAAGGGCTTCAACACCAGAAATTGGGGGAGACTCTTTTTTCCTTAATTCGTACAGACTTTTCAAAAGCCTTCTGTTTTGCTCGTAAATCTCTATTGCAGTTCTCATATCTGTCTCCGAGATGTCTTTGCCGGAGAATTCTTCCATGAAAGTCTTGAATCTCTCAACTACCTCTGTAAAGTAGGTTTCCGCCTCCCTTGAACGCTGACTCGGATAATGCAAAAGATAAACGTGAGCTTTGGGCGAGATTTCCCGCCATATGCTGAAAAATCCCCATATTGAGTCGCATAGAGAAGGCAAAGCTACGAGGTCTAGATATTCATATTCTGCTTCAAGAAGCTTCTCAAGGAATCCGCGCATGAATGAACAGCTGAAGCTGGGCAAATACACGTCAGCTTTGGCGAAGGTTTCCAGCTTTCCTATTATTTCCACGGGCAAGAATTCTGCGGCATATACGATTTCTTCTGGGATATAGGTTGAAATGCAACCCACAACCTTTTTTCCGCTCTCTTTTTTCCATTTAGCTGCAACAGCGTCTCTCATTTCAAAGAGTTCGCGAAAATTTTTCACTTCAACATCTTTAGGCATCTTGGCGCCTCTTGATTTTAGATAATTATGAGTTGTGAAGATTATTCTTTTCCTCAAGTATGAAATGAGCTTCATTGGAACATGAAGAAAAACTTGAATGTCAAACCCAGCACATAAATCTTATCTTTCACCATGAGAACAAATGGACAAGCTTTGAAGATGAAGAATGGACAGACAAGCCTTAAGACGTTCCTATATCTGTTTAAGTGAGTTAAAGGGACGTTTAAGATCCCCACAACCGCGTTTGGTCTCGACAGAAGATGCGCCCAAAAGTTTTATACTCAAGAATCAGTTACTGGGGGTATTCTGGGGGTTCATGAGGAGTTGGAAATAAAAAAGGTAGCTGTGATTGGAGCCGGCGCTATGGGAACCGGCATAGCTTATGTTTGCGCAGTTAAAGGCTACAGTGCATCTCTCAGAGACATAAACGAAGACTTGGTCAAACGCGGAATGGGAAAAATTCGTGAGATGATTGCCACTGGAGTCAACAGAGGAAAATTAACTCCGAAGGAAGCCGAAGAAATCATGAAGAGAATCAGGAGCACCACAGATGTTGCTGAAGCAGTCAAAGACGCGGATCTCGTCATTGAGGCAGTATTCGAGGATATGGATCTGAAGAAAAAGGTATTCCGAGAGCTTGATGAACTATGTCCTCCACACACCATACTTGCATCAAACACATCAACTCTGAGCATAACCGAGATGGCGTCAGCGACTAAACGACCAGACAAGGTTGTAGGTATACACTTTTTCAACCCAGCCTACACTATGAAACTCATAGAGGTCATTTCAGCAAAACAAACGTCAGAAGAAACCAGAAAGATAGCGACGGATTTCACGGTCTCTTTAGAAAAGGAACCTGTACTTGTAAAGGATACGCCAGGATTTATCGTCAACAGAATACTAGGCGCAGCCTTAGGTGAAGCCATTTACCTGTTGGAAGAAGGAGTGGCTTCAGCCAAAGATATTGACAAAGCCTGCGTTTTGGGCCTCAACTGGCCGATGGGACCGATTGCGCTCGCGGATTTTGTGGGATTAGATGTCGTTTATCACTCAGGCAAATCAGTTGCCAGCGCGTTGGGAGAGGACTATTTGCGGAAGCGGTCGCAGCCTTCTAAACTCTTGGAGGAGAAGGTGAAGGCGGGTCATCTAGGCGTCAAAACTAGAAAAGGCTTTTATGATTACTAAAAATAACATTGGGTGAGGCGAAACGTCATGGCATATAAGCTGATAACCTACACCAAAGAAGCGAGCTTCTTAACTCCAGAGGAGCAAAACATAGCAGTTATTACACTGAACCGACCCGAAGTTCTAAACGCTTTGAACACCGAAATCTTGCAAGAACTTGACGGTGCCTTGGAAGAGATAAGAAAAGACGAAAAAATCAAAGCGGTTGTGATCACTGGAGCAGGCAGAGCCTTCAGCGCTGGAGCCGACCTCTCAGAATCCCCGACGGATGAAGCGGGTATGAGGAAACGTATCGAAGTTGGGCAAAAGGTTTACGACAAAATTGAGGATTTCGAAAAGCCGATTGTAGCGGCTATCCACGGATACGCTATAGCTGGCGGATTGGAGTTGTGTTTGGCATGCGACATACGAATTGCCTCAGAAAACGCTCAGCTCGGATTAGTGGAGACAAACGTTGGCTTGTTGCCAGCTTGGGGCGGGGTTATCCGGCTCCCTAGACTCATTGGAAAAGGCAAAGCATCCGAAATGGTTCTCACGGCTACTAGGATCGATGCCAAAGAAGCCGAAAGAATAGGCCTGGTCAACAAGGTTGTTCCTCAGGATGAGTTGAAATCAACTGCTATGTGGACTGCAGGTACTGTAGCGACGAAAGCTCCCATACCAGTCAGGCTGGCAAAGAAGATAATGGCCAGAGCTGTAGAGGTCAGCAGGGAAGAGGGGAACAAAATGATGGTTGATGGTGCTGTTGTTTGCATGCAGTCCGAAGACCTGATAGAAGGTGTGTCAGCAATGTTCGAAAAAAGAACACCCCAATTCAAAGGAAAATGAGCCTCATTCCCTTTTTTCTGACATTTCGGAAATAATTCGCGTCCGTAACATGTAAAGAGTAGCCGAGTTTTCGCCACTCAGCCTAGGCTGAACCACACAAAACGTGCTCGTAACATAGAAACGCGCGCATGTGGGTGTCTCAATCAGAGCCCAGGGAAGTTCGGCGGCATTAGAAGAGTGGTAGGAATCGGATATTTTGCAAATCGTTGCCCTCTCATCCCCAAAATTACCTCGTTGGCTCTTGCCGCTGGGACAGCAAATAACATTTCGTCGTCGTATGTAACGGCAAAAACACGGTCTCCGTTTCCCGGCAACACAATTTGATAGTCACCTGTGTTGAATGTTCGGATGATTCCGGCCGTGCAAGAGGCCGCCATTCCAGCAAATTCACTTTTCACTCTCTTTCCTTCCTTGTACATTGCACCCTGAATCAGCCGCATCATCTGAGCGGGGTTTCCGTAAACCAGAATAACGTCTGGAACGATTTTTGTCCTTGTCAGAGGGGAAACAATTAAACCTCTATATTTACTTGGTTCCAAATGATCCATGTTCTCTACTATTGTTTTTGCTCCAGCCTCGTCTGAAGCGTATCCAGCTCCTAGAAAGAACTGTGCTATTGTTTGTTCGTCAGCGAGTTTAGTCCAGCCATAGGCTAGGCTGGCTCCTGGGCATCCGCTATCTTTTTCTGTTATTCCCATGGTCCAACCGTATCTGCGACTTATGGTTAGGGCTTGGCAGATGGCTAGTTTTTGCTCCGGTCTTCGTGTTTTTTCGGGAAATTCGGACTCATCTCTCGCTAGTTTTACTGCGAGTGGGTAGGTTTGAGGTCTGAGTATTTCCTCTAAGGCTTTTCCAATATTGATCCATTTTTCCAAATTTTCCAAATTCAAGCCTCCGAGTACAATGATGCAATTCTATGCTATAATTGATAAGATTTTCTTTAGTGGTAGAAGTTACCGCTTACTATGTACGTCGAAGTGTGCACCCGCTAGTAAGATTTAAGCAGGCTGTATTTACTTGATTAAAGTGGATGTTGAAAAATGAGGATCACTGTGTGCATACGTTTAAACCTCAGGTGAAAATTAGGTATTCAATCTGGAGGGGAGAAACTGTTGAAATGTGTAGTGATT
>Ga0315310_10002587_pt1 | contig 11306 bp, 10 predicted proteins | sample TDP5_MG_FD_203630 | JGI IMG/M metagenome (GOLD analysis project Ga0315310, IMG submission 203630) | Freshwater sediment microbial communities from Lake Towuti, South Sulawesi, Indonesia - TDP5 | ecosystem: Environmental > Aquatic > Freshwater > Lake > Sediment | place: Indonesia: South Sulawesi... | reverse complement strand
GGTGTCGACCGACCGGGTATACTACATGTGCTCGAGGAGGAGGCTGACGGGCCTGGCTCCATCAAGGCACGCGACCAGAACGACCCTTTTCTTCGCGTGCTACTGGGGACAGCCCCCACCGGGCCCGGGATGTAGAATATATGGGCAGATGGTCTTCGTGCCTGACATGTTGTAAGAATTGCGACCCCGATTGATGGAGGAGTTTGCATCCTAGCGGTCATCGCCGCCACGCCGACATTCTTCACAGGGCCTCAGCTTTTTTGACCCAGAGACCTCGTGAGGCTTGTTTCACTGGGTCCAGACCCTACGCGTGACCATGAAGCTAGGGAAAAATTACCTCATCGCGTTCATGGCCTTGACAGCCGAGTAGATGCCCCTCCGCTCCATGTTAGGAAAACACGCCTCACCGACACATCGTCATCCGAGGAAAGCGCCCGCTGAAGCAGAAGAAACCAGACCAGCGAAGGCGATCGATCCAAGAAGAAAGGGTAATATTCATTTCATCCCCTCCCATTTCTAGGGGACAATGGGATGATTTCGAGAGATAGAGGCTTCTCAACCAAAGCCGTTCACGCCGGCGAAAAGCGAGATCCATCTGCCGGACCTGTAGTTGCACCGATCTACGAGACATCGGTTTTCGCCTTTTCCAAAACCAGAGAACTGATCGACGTCATGAGCGAGAAAAAGGAGGGGTACACATACACGAGATACGGTAATCCGACCATTACGACCGTTGAGAGGAAGATGGCTGAACTCGAGGGCGCCGAGGATGCGGCGCTCTTTTCGTCAGGCATGGCAGCCATAACCACCACTATCTTCACACTAGTTTCCCATGGCGACCACGTCGTTTCTACCAGAGATCTGTACGGCGGAACTCTTGAGTTCTTCAAGAGCGTGTTGCCCAAGTTTGACGTAGAAGTGAGCCTGGTGGAAGCCACCGATTTCGACGCAATCAAGTCAGCGATTCGAAAGAATACGAAGGTTATCTACGCGGAGACCCCTACAAATCCCACGTTGAGGATTGTAGACATATCCAAGGTTGCCGAGCTCGGCAAGAGAAAAGGGATAACCGTTGTGGTTGACAGCACCTTTGCTTCCCCCTACAACTCGAAGCCCATCCAGCTCGGCGTCGACATCGTCATTCACAGTGCAACAAAGTATCTCGGTGGACACAACGACGTAACCGCCGGGGTTGCAGCCGGCTCAAGAAACTTCGTCAAACAACTGAAAGAAACGCGAAAACACCTCGGCGGCACACTCGATCCCCTCGCCGCATGGTTACTGCTACGCGGACTGAAGACACTTGGTCTACGAATGGAAAAGCACAACTCTAACGGCATGCAGGTAGCAAGATTCCTCGAAAAACATCCCAAAGTAAAGACAGTGTATTATCCAGGCCTACCAAGTCACCCTCAGCACTCCGTTGCCAAACGCCAAATGAAGGGTTTCGGCGGGGTCGTCAGCTTCGAGATCGAGGGAGACCTCAAAACAACCATGAAGTTCACCGAAAATCTCAAGCTGTGTTTCTTAGCCGCAAGCCTAGGCGGGGCTGAAACCCTCGCCACACAGCCCGTCACCTGCTCCCACTACTTCGTCAGCGCAGAAGACCGGAAGAAGGCAGGAGTAACAGATCAACTGGTCCGGCTAGCCCTAGGAATAGAAGACCCAGAAGACATCATCGCCGATCTAGAACAAGCCTTCGACAAGATCTAACCAACTGACCGAGCGATCGATCACTTCTCTAAACTAATGTATGTGATGAACGCCGCAAGCAAGGATACAAAGCTGACAATTATGTAGATCACCTGTAAACCAAAGACATCTGCAAAAGCGCCTGAGACATATGGGAAAAGCGAGCCGAAACTCCATGCGATAGCGAACAGCAATCCGTACATGAACGCTCTCGCACCCAAGCTTGTAGACCTAGCAATGATTGAATAGAACGGTGGCCAAACCCCCAGCAACGAGAACCCGCTTATGAAGACGATAATCGAAAGGAGGTAGACATTACCTACGTTCGCTGAGATCGCTGATAACACCCCCAGCATGACCGTTGCGAGGAGGATGGCGTTTCTCTCACCAAGCCTATCAGCTAAGGCTCCTTCGACAACCGCCCCGACCGCACCCAAAGCCATCATCAACGCAGTTACACCGTTAGCTAACTCAATGCTCAACCCGAAAGTCGTTAGGTAAGTCGTAGTGAACGAAGACACAATTTTGTAGCAGGCACCAGCTAGGCCCATCACAACAATCACCGGAATTAGAGTTCTGACAATCTCTCTTGTGGAACGACTATTGGCGTTTGAGCGCAGTCCACTCTTTCTCGGCTCAGCTATCATCAAGGGCACTATTACTGCGACGATAACCGTAATCAAGCCCCACAGCCTGAAGATATTCCGCCATCCCAGAACAAAAGCCAAGAAGCCTGATGACGCGAAAGCTATTGGAACCGCCATATCCCCGGCGGCGCTCCCTAGCCCTAGGGCTTTCCCCCTCTTTCTAGACTCAAACATATCAGACACCAATGAGTAACCGATTGGATGGTAGACGCTCGCTCCAACCCCCACCAAACACTGGAAGGCGAGAAGCTGAACATAATCGCTGGAAAGGCTTACAAGGATGGTTCCTACGCCCACCGTCGCCAACCCCGCAAACAAGAAGTTGATTCTGTTCACCCGGTCAGCGACATACCCAGTCGCAGCCTGCAAAGCCGTCATCGAGAGGGCGGACACCGCAATTACAGCTCCTGATGCAGCGTAGCTCAAATTGAACTCCACTATCACAACAGGAAGCACCGCCGGAAGAAGAATAACTGGCACGTCGTTGGCAAAATGCGCTAGAGAGACAGCAAGAATTACTCCGGAACCACTGTCTAACCTCTTCAACCGTCCCGCCTTTCGATCGATCGACCACCTCCATGTTTAAACATTGCTGTACAGCCCCTCTAGTGTTAAAGACGACCCGTGTTGTTAGAAAGACAGAACTTCCACGGCCACGCGGACATACCTCAGCGCACGATCGATCGACCAAAGGGGGGGCAGCCGTGGTTCTTCTCACAAACATCCGCTCATGGCCATCGCTACGTACCCCCGCACAGAGGTTTGCATGTTCTTGATGAACAAGGAAGCGTGAGGAATAAATAGGGGATACCTGCGTTTCTTTGATGCTGGGCCTTGAAAAAACAGAAAGAGATCAGAAGACCTTCCAGGGACCTCGTTGAGAAGCTACGGACAGTGCCGACAGAAACGCTTTCAGATGCATTGGATAAACTTGGGCTCCAGGGCGTAATGGAGGGAATCTCACCTGTTGTTCAAGGGGCTGCTTTATGTGGGCCAGCTGTTACGGTGAAGGAGGACGTCGGCGAACTGGGAACATATCCTTTAGATGATTTTCGCGTTGGTGAAGTCATCCAAGTGGCCAAGAGAACTGACGTCATAGTCTTTGACGCTGGCGGCCAAAAGGTCTGCACATGGGGAGGCTTGGCTACCAAAGCAGCTGTGACAAATGGGATCGGGGGTGTGGTGTGCGACGGCGGGATCAGGGATATCAAAGAGATAAGGAAGCTTCGATTCCCGGCTTTTGCAAGACATGTCGTTCCCACATCAGGCAAAACACGCGTTAGGGTCTCCTCGATAAACGGCGTCATACAATGTGGAGGCATCAAAGTTGCTCCCGGTGATATTGTGGTCGGGGACCAAACCGGAATAGTGGTCGTGCCGATGACAAGAGCCAATGAGGTCTTGAAAACGGCGGCCAAACTAGTCAAAGCAGAGAAGAGATTCGAAGAACTTCTTGAGGAAGGCAGAACATATAGCGATGCGGCACATAAACTTCGTCACATGTGATCGCTCGACCTCGCTGAGCACAACAGAATCTCAAGAGAGTTTTTCCTCCCCACAGTAAAGAGCCTCAATACGTTTGTCGTTAAGCTATTATACCGGACTTCAAGTACGGCATGAGGTGGTTGTTATGGATTTCAATTTCACCGCAGAGCAGCAACTCGTCAGAAAGACCGTCCGCGATTTTGCTGAGAAAGAGCTCGCCCCCAAAGCTCTAGAGTTAGACAACAAACGAGAGCTTCCAAGGGAAATCATAAAGAAGGCCGCGAAGATGGGCCTCATTGGAGTGATCATACCAGAGGAGTACGGTGGATCCCCCATGGGACACGTAGCCAGAATGATAAGCATAGAGGAAATATCGCGGGCATGCGGTTCCATGGGCCTTTTCCTCCAGGCAACTCCCCTGGGACTATGGGCTATACTCCGATTCGGAACGGAGGAACAAAAAGAAAAGTACATCCCCCCCGTCGTCAGCGCAGACAAGATCATGTGCATGGCGGTTACGGAACCAACGGGCGGCTCCGATCCGTCAGCCATGGAGACGACGGCAAAACACATCGGTGACAAGTACGTTGTAAATGGAAGGAAGTGCTTCATAACGAATGGGTCCACAGCCGATTACTGCGTTTTTGCCGCCCGAACAGGCGAGGGACCAAGAGGCTTAAGCGTGTTCGTGGTAGAGAAGGGAACAGCGGGGTTTGAACCCGGCAGGGTCGAGGGGCACGCCGGCTTTGCCGCCATCGATGTTGCTGAACTATTCTTTTCTGACTGCATCATACCTGAACAGAACCTTGTCGGTGATGAAGGCCAAGGGCTTAGCATCGCGCTTACATCAATCTTTGAAATCGGTAGAGTGGGAAATGCCGCGGTCTCGTTAGGCATAGCGAGGGCGGCGAAAGAGGCAGCAGTAAGATTCGCGAAAGAAAGAAATTTGTACGGAAGACCAATAGCCGAACTACAAGCCATTCAATTTCTACTGGCGGACATGGACATGGAAATAGAGGCTGCAAGATGGCTAGCTTACCACACGGCTTGGTTGTTGGATCAAGGCAAGACCAGTAGAGATATCTCAAAAGAGATCTGTAGAGCGAAGGCTTATTCCAGCGAAGTGGCCAGGAGAGCAGCGATCAAAGCCATTCAGATCCACGGAGCCTACGGAACCCTCCCCGACTTCCACGTAATTCGCTACCTCAGAGACGCGTTGGAAGGAGTCTCGTCCGCTGGAACGAATGAGATCATGAGGCTCATAATAGCGCGTGAACTGATGAAAGGCTAACAATTTCGGTCCAGGCAACGACTTTCGAGAATCGATCGACATTGCCGTATATCTCTCACCTCCAACCATTCAACAACAGGTTGCGGTTCCTACACCACGCGGGCACGGATCCTTTCCAAACCCATTCAGCTTGAGCCGGTAACCCTAAAACACGTCGAAAGGGAAACGTTAAAGCCCTTGTCAACAAGCAAATGACTTTTGCTGATACCCTATCGTAGAGATTCTAGCGTTCCGTTATCTTAGTAGCATTTTTGAAGTCTCCTTGAAGAAGCTTGCATCTCGAGTTTTCTGAACCCTTAAAAGGACAGAAAATCACCGTCACCGTGAGCAAAGATGAAGGAGGTCAAGTCATCCCTAAGCGAATGGGAGAAGAGCTGTTTGAAACCTTGGATTTCAAAACATCCAGAAAGAGAGAGCGAATTCAAAACCAGAACAGCCGGAATAAAGGTGGGCCGCCTATACACGCCGCTTGACCTAACAGGCAGCCACACGGACAAGCTGGGGTTCCCTGGCGCTTTCCCATACACGAGGGGCATCTACGCAACGATGTATCGGGGTAGGCTCTGGACCATACGACAGTACGCGGGATACGGGACGCCAACAGAAACAAACCAGCTTTTTAGCAAACTTCTCGGCTGGGGACAGACAGGACTCAGCCTCGCCTTCGATCTTCCTAGTCAATGTGGATACGACTCAGACCACACCCTGGCTGAGGGCGAGGTTGGCAGAGTGGGCGTCGCCATCAACACCTTAAGAGACATGGAGGAAGTCTTCGCGGGAATACCTCTGGAGAAGATTTCAACCTCCATGACCATAAATGCAACGGCACCGATCATGCTGGCCATGTACATAGCCATTGGCGAGAAACAAGGCGCAAACATCAGCAGATTGAACGGAACTGTTCAAAACGACATACTCAAAGAGGTTGTTTCCCGCAACGCTTGGATGCTTGAGCTCGAGCCCTCCATGAAACTTGCTGTTGACATAATCGAGTATTGCACGAGACACATGCCCAACTTCAACCACATAAGCATCACGGACTATCACTTCCGTGAAGCAGGAGCAGACTCTGTAAGAGCAGCGGCATTCATGTTCGCAGACGCCATTGAGTACATTCGTTGGGCCCTAAAGAGAGGGCTAAGCGTCGATGACTTTGCTTCACAGGTGAGCTTTTTCCTCGGCTCCTACATGGATATCTTTGAGGAGGTAGCCAGATTTAGAGCGATGAGAAGGCTCTGGGCAAAAGTGATGAAGAACACCTTGTCTGCAAAGGACCCAAGGTCGCTTCAATTCAGGTTCGCGGCTTGCACCGGCGGAAGCATGTTCACGAGGCAGGAGCCCACGCTGAATCTGGTGAGAGGAGCGCTCAGCCTTTTGGCGATTGTTCTAGGAGGAGCGCAATCGGCATGGGTGAGCGGATACGATGAGGCGTACGAAATACCCTCCCCCGAAGCCCTCAGATTTGGAGTGAGAACGGCCCAAATAATCGGTGAGGAGACAAACGTCGCAAACGTCGTCGACCCTGTCGGAGGCTCGTATTTCATCGAGTGGCTTACTGACGAGATGGAGACGAGAATCCAAGAAGAGATCAACAACATAGAGTCTAGAGGAGGGGCTCTTGAATGCATACGGAGTGGCTACTACCAAAGCGTGATATCAGAGTGCGCCTACCAATGGCAGAAGAGAGTAGAAACAGGCGAGACGGCAATAGTCGGTCAAAACAGGTACGTTGAAAAAGAGGAACCCGAATTGAAGACTTATGAGCCTGATCCGAGGCGAAGAAAAAAGGCGTTGGAGAATCTCGCAAAGGCCAAGAGACATCGAAACCGCACCAGAGTCAGAGAGAAGCTAGCGCATTTGCGCGAGGCAGCCGAGGGAGGCAAGAACCTGATGCCCTACATCATCGATGCGGTGAAAGAACTAGCCACCGTGGGCGAGATCTCAGACACCCTTAGAGATGTATACGGTGAATACCGGCAACAGTGAGTGTTCTGAGGAGAGACGCGCTCATGAAAAGAAAGAGAATCCTGATCGGGAAGCTCGGCCTAGACGGGCACGACCGTGGAGCAAAGGTCTTGGCGCTGGCTCTGAGGGACGCGGGAATGGAAGTCGTATACACCGGACTACGCCAAACATCCGAAACGATTGTGAGAACTGCAATCGACGAGGATGTTGACCTCATCGGCTTAAGCTTCATGTCCGGCACGCACATGATCTTCGTACCTAAGATAATGAGGCTCCTCGAGAAACAAGGCGTCAAAGACGAAGTGAAAGTGGTGGTCGGAGGAACCATACCCACGAAAGACCTGCAAAGACTCAAAGAGATTGGCGTTGCCGAAGTTTTTCAGGTGGGGACGACGATCAGACAGATAATAACACGCATGCGCCAGCTCCTAACCTAGCTTTCGATCGAGAAGCCTGCTAATGATAAGCTCGTCACTCCAGTCCCTGTGGAACAGCATATTCTCCCAGCGGATACTCCGGGATCATCCTCCTTTCTATCCAATCGAGAGACTCAGGCGGCGACATGTTCCAGCCTGTGGGGCAAGGTGAGAGCATCTCCACGAAAGAAAAGCCCAGCCTGCTCTCCTGCGTTCTAAAAGCCTTCATGACCGCTCTCCGAGCGGCAAGGACATTCCTGGGGTTGTTCAGCGCAACTCGAGAGACATAAGAATTCCTTGATATGCTGGCCACAAGCTCAGCCATCTTGATCGGGTAGCCGACATGGCTTGGGTCGCGACCAGACGGATAGCTAGTAGAGTATTGACCAACTAGTGTGGTGGGTGCCATCTGCCCTCCGGTAGCACCATATATCGCATTGTTGATCATGAATACGGAGAACTTCTCACACCGCAATGCAGCGTGCATAAGCTCCGCTAAGCCGATGGCCGCGGAATCTCCGTCACCCTGATACGTGAAGACTATGTTGTTGGGAAGCGCCCTCTTGAGTCCGGTGGCAACAGCGGGCGGTCTACCATGAGCGGCATGCATCATGTCAAATCTAAACAGACGCCAACAACGAACCGCACATCCAACAGGGGCAACACCCACGACCCTCTCAAATATCCCCAGCTCATCGATGACCTCGCCGATCAGCCTGAGCGCGATGCCATGCCCACAGCCCGGGCAGTAAGGTACTGCAGCGTCGCTCATCGAACGCGGACTGCCGAAGATCTCCCTCAAGTTGCGAGCCTCCCTCTGGAGAGCTCAACGATCTGCCTAAAGACAGATCCCGGCGAAGGCTTCCATCCTCCCCCATGCCCGAAGTGACGGACAGGTGCGTCTCCAGGCCGAGACAGGAGAACATCATCGACCATTTGGCCCTCGTTCATCTCTACCACAAGGTATGAGTGAACACCACCTGCAAGGGCCCGAAAGGCCTCTCTTGGGAACGGCCAAAGAGTGATAGGGCGAATCATACCTACACGTAGTCCCATGTCTCGAGCATGCTCAACGGCATCCATCGCGATGCGGAACGATGAGCCGAAAGCTACCACGACGATTTCAGCATCGTCCAAGAGAATGGATTCCCAACGTTGTTCAGCAGCCTCAATGAGTTGATATTTCCTGCTCAATTCCTTGTTTAGGCTGATCAATTCTTTGTCACTGTAGGGTGAGGCTAGTACTAGGTTCCGTTCACGGCCTCTTGCTCCAGTGACCGCCCATGGCTTCTCTGGAATCTTTTTCGAGTCTACAGGGTCTGGCAAAACCACGGGCTCCATCATCTGACCTAGCATACCATCCGTGAGGATCATAGCCGGAGTACGGTACTTGTCGGCTAGATCAAACGCGTCCAAGGTGAAGTCAGCCATCTCCTGTACGGATCCAGGCGCGAGGACAACAATGCGATAATCGCCATTTCCTCCTCCTCTAGTAGCTTGCCGATAGTCCGACTGTGCAGGCGGGATTCTACCCAAGCCCGGCCCGGCACGCGTAATATTCACGATGACACAAGGAAGCTGGGAGGCTGCAAGATATGACATTCCCTCTTGCATAAGAGCGATGCCGCAACTTGATGAAGCCGTCATAACCCGTCTGCCGGCGGCAGCCGTGCCGTAGACCATATTGATTCCGGCCAACTCACTTTCACTCTGGAGGAAGACACCACCAACCTCAGGAAGCCTGCGAGCCATGTGCTCCAGGAGCTCGTTTTGAGGGGTGATAGGATAGGCGTAGAAGAACCTGCATTGAGCTCTTATCGCAGCCTCTCCACATGCTTCGTTCCCACTCACTAAAACCCGCTCCGTCATGATGTGCACACCTCCACTATTCTCGTTGATCAACCGCCTTGATCTTGATAGCAACGTCAGGACACATCAACGCACAAAACCTACAGCCAGAACAGCCATCAACATCGCCAACGATGGCGTAATGGTAACCCTTTCTATTGAGCTCCTGGGATATGTGAATAATCTTCTTGGGGCACAAGGAACTGCAGTACTCGCAGCCTTTGCAGCGTTCCCTATCGATGAGGATCTCCCTGTTCATGCGGACCCTTCATCCCTTTGAACCTGAAGTCAAACCCTGGAATCCACACTTTAGAGCCGCTGTGTTCGCGGTCAACAGATCCTCGTGACGCTTGGGGAGAACCTTGTCTAGCGCAACAAGCAGCGAATCGATGCTGACGACAGGCTTCACTCCAACAAACGCCCCTAGAGCAACCGTGTTCGCTGTAAGAATGTTTCCCAGACCCTCAGCGATCTTGCTGGCTGCAACCTTCACGGCTTTGACATCTTTTCTCCGAAGCTCGCGGTTAATCATTGAGCTGTCAAACAACACGACTCCACCCGGCATGACAGCATCTTCGAACCTGTTTAGCGACGGCTGATTCATCACGATCAAGTTGCCGGGCTCTGTGACATAGGGTGACCCAATTCTTCTTGAGGAAATAATCACCGTGCAGTTGGCTGTCCCACCTCGCATCTCGGGCCCGTAGGAGGGAAGCCAAGTAACGTGTCTTCCTTCGATCATACCCGCATAGGCGAGAAGCTTACCCATCAGCATTACTCCTTGGCCGCCGAAACCAGCAGCGATAATCTTTTCTTCCATCGAAACGCCACTACTGTACCCGAAAGTCAATCGAAATAAAAACATTCTTTAAACGCGTATTCATTACTCCCGATACCGCACCCTATAAGACCGGAGTTTGCTGACCTCACATGCACCTACCAATCGATCCATTCGTAACGTGGACCTACGGCACAAGGAAAATCTTGAGAAGACTGCGAGGTGATTCGACCGATCAGTTACACGGTAAATCGGTCAACTTGCACCGTTCTCTCTTAGATAGCTCCTACCTCCCCCGGCCCAGCCTTTCAGCATTGTCACCATGTGATGATCGATCGATGATCCCTACCCAGTCCTTGCCGGTCCACAGACACCAGGCAACGAAGAACCCGATCAGAGCCATTATCACCATGACCCCGGCGACGAGTGTAAAGGAGCCGGATACAAGCCCAGGTGTGTCAAGAAGAAAAATGCATATGTGAGATGGATGCCCCCAGCGATGAAGGCACATAGAAACAGCAGCCCAAGACCGAAGATCAGCAGCAACGCCGACCCGATGGCCTGAAAAACAACCACAGCGGTGATTCCAGCTGCCCTCTCCTTGACAAACACGTTCTGTCCCCCGCGATCACCAGACAGCGCACGTCGCCTCGGGTGAAGCCGCAGACCCAATGAGATACCTGCTCGCCCGCGAGGTGTCTGGGGCGAAAAAGCCGGTGTCTGCGAACAGCGCCGGTCTGATTCCTAACGCATAGAGGACCTGTCACTACCGACTAATACGACTGTCGACCAACTATCCTGCCGCTCAAGCCGATCCAAGGTGCGGCTACCACAACAACCTGCCGATCCGGTCGCCCATGCTTGGATCCCTACTAACTGTTCACCAGTTAGTTAATAGGTTTTTCGGTTCGTTTCCCCGGTCGGTCGCCTACAGCCTCTTAGCCCCCATGGCAAGCGCCGTCTGAGGCCTGCGCATCACACCCCTGTAGCCCCACCTTAGCCCCGGGACACATCCTCACACCGCAAAAACGCGGCTTGCCGAAGCCGATCGGTTAATCAAAAGCTTACTCACTTCATAGCTTCCTCTATCGCATCGACTGATCGACGAGCCTTATCGAATAGAATGTGTTGCCTACCTCTCTTCTCTCCTAGTGAAGGCGAGGTAAGAGGCTACCAAGAAGATC
>Ga0315310_10002586_pt1 | contig 11306 bp, 11 predicted proteins | sample TDP5_MG_FD_203630 | JGI IMG/M metagenome (GOLD analysis project Ga0315310, IMG submission 203630) | Freshwater sediment microbial communities from Lake Towuti, South Sulawesi, Indonesia - TDP5 | ecosystem: Environmental > Aquatic > Freshwater > Lake > Sediment | place: Indonesia: South Sulawesi... | reverse complement strand
TGGGGTCGTCAATTTCGATTCTTCTTGGCGTGCTCTTCGTTTTTGGCGCGGTTCAGTTTTATGAACGAGGCAAAGTTAAAGGCATAGCTTTTCTAGGAGTATCGCTTGCCTGCTTCTATTTGCTCTGTCTCGGCGTGGGCTCAATGCTGCTTTTCTCTGAAGCTAACCTAGCCTCCTTGACCATGATTGTTGCCCCGCTGATCGTGATCGCAAGCGCTGCGTTCTATACATCATCTAACTCAAGATTCAGGCTGTTGGGTTCTGTTACGGGCATTGCAGGCGGTGTTGTGCTGGGGTACGCCATATTTAATTTTCGAGCACTTGACTTGGTTTTTGCATGGGATATCCCGTTCACGGGTCCCTTTTTGTCCTTCGTGATTCTGGAGAGTGCCGCCGTTGTTCTAGCGCCAATAGCAGCCACAGCATACGCAATTATCGGTCATGCTACTGGAGAACGTCGAATTCCACACGTGCTTACCCTGTTGGTTGCATTAGTGTATGGACTAGGCACATTCGTCGGTTCCGTTTTGCTCTCAATGAGCTTCTGGAATTGGATATGGAAATCACCATTTATCGGACCTTTCCAGAGTTTGCCTGAATGGTTCATTGACATCGTCGTGTTTTGGAGCGCCAGCCTCGTCCTCATGGACGCAGGAGGGTTACTGCTCATTGCAGTTGCATGTTTAGGGTTCATATGCGTTGGACGTGAGCTATCAAAGCTCTAAGAGAAAGAGTGCTCATTGTCTGCAAAAAGTATAAATGCCTAGCGAAAGTTGCATACGTATTCTGCCATAAGAGAGGAGAAGAATCGTGGAGAAAGAACTGGTTGTATATATAGATGGCAAGTTTCATCCGAAATCGGAAGCAAAGGTTTCTGTCTACGATCACGGGCTGCTGTATGGCGATGGCGTGTTCGAAGGCATACGCGCTTACGATAATGTGGTTTTCAAACTCAAGGAACACATTGAGCGACTCTACGAGTCTGCACACAGTATCATGATACAGATACCCATCACCCAGAAGCAGATGATTGAAGCAGTTGTGAACACGCTCAAAAAGAACAAGCTCAAAGACTCATACATCCGTCTCATAGTCACTCGCGGTGTAGGCGACTTGGGCTTAGACCCCAGAAAATGCCCCAAGGCTGCAGTAATCATAATCACCGAGCCCATGATAACACTTCATTCTGAGAAGAAGAAGGAGAAGGGCATAACCGCAATGGTAACATGGGTGAAACGAGACCCGGTAGACTCTACGAGCCACGAAGTGAAATCATTGAACTACTTGAATAGCATTCTCGCCAAAATCGAATCCAATGTTGCCGGCGTTGATGAGGCCATATGCCTCGACAAGACAGGGTTTGTGTGCGAAGGAGTAGCTGAAAACATCTTTATTGTAAAAGACGGTGAAGTCATCACTCCGCCAACTTCGACTGGCGCATTGCGAGGAATAACGCGAAACGCGATCATGAAGCTGGCGGGAAGACTTGGTTGCCCGGTAATCGAGAGAAACGTGACACCATATGAACTATTTACGGCTGACGAGGTCTTTTTGACCGGGACTGCAGCTGAGATTACACCAGTGAGGGAAGTGAACAAACGAATCATTGGTGACGGCAAACTCGGACCAATAACTAAGAAGCTCTTGTCTGAATTCAATAAGATGGTGAGAGATCCAAAGCATGGAACAAAGATTCGCTAGCTCTTTCATCACGTCATTTCTTTTTTGACATGAAATCCTCCAGATAGTCGAGTGCTACTTCTAATGTCTCTGTCGGTGGCAATATCACCGCTCTGAAATGACCAGAGCCATAGGTTTCGTCAAACCCTGAACCGTGAACTACCAAGACACCGGTTTTCTCGAGAAGTTGGCGAGCGAATTCCACGTCAGTCTTCCAGCGCGAACTGATATCATCAACCTTTGGGAACACGTAAAAGGCGCCTTCAGGTTTAGTGCAGCTCATCCCTCTTATCTGGTTTAGTCTTTTCCAAGCAAAGTCTCGTCTCTGCTGCAGTTTTTTGTTCATTTCTGTAATATGGTCTTGCGGACCTTTAAGTGCCGTAACTCCTGCCTTTTGAACAGGTGTGCTTGCGCTTAATCGTATTCTAGTCTCTTTAGCCACGCATTCCTTCAATTCAGTCAGCTTTCCTTCTGGGTCGCAGAAATACATGTAACCCAGCCGCCATCCAGTCATCAAATATGTTTTGGAGAAACCATTCATTCCGACCACAGGCACATCCTTTGCAATGTTTGCCGCGCTCACGAAGCCTCTCTTGAATACGATTCTGTCATAAATCTCATCTGAGATAAGCACAAGATTATGTTCACCAGCCAAGTTCACAATTGTTTTGACAACTTTCTCATTGTATAGCGCGCCAGTTGGATTGTTTGGATTAATGACCACTATCGCGCGTGTTTTGGCTGATATTTTACGTTCAATGTCGTCGAGGTTGGGTTGCCAGTTGTCCTCCTCAACTGTTTCGTAGGAAACTGCTTTCCCACCGAAGAACTTCACGTATGACATGTAAGGTGGGTACGTTGGACCCGGAACCAAGACTTCGTCGCCAAGTTCAACAATTGCAGCCATAAGCATTTGGACACCCTCAGATATGCCCTGCGTCACAATTACGTCTTCAGCCTGAATGCTCACACTGTTGACTTTCTTCTCTTTATCACAAATGGCTTCTCTGAGTTCAGGCAAACCTTCTGAAGGTGCATACCAATTGTTGCCTTCTTCAACCGCCTTAATCAAAGCCTTTTTGACATATTCAGGCGTGTCAAAGTCGTACTTGCACGGGTCGCCTATGTTAAGATAGATTATCTTTTTGCCCTTTTTTTCCAGCTTCTTGGCAAAAGCCAGCACGTCACGAATAGCATACTCCACTGAACGCGTGCGTTCCGTCGCCTTGAACATTGCTTTTTCCCCTTGCCTTTGTGTTTGCTGCATTTTTTAAAAGGTTTTTCGCTCTGCAAGGCTTCTCTCACGAAGCAAAAATTTAACTTAGGATCGGCGAAACATAGCTGAACGGATGATTGTTGTGAAGACGCTGATTTTAGCGGATAAAGATGTGAAGCGACTATTGTCTATGGAGGAAGTTATGGAGGCTGTGGAGCTTGCTTTTGCAGAACAAGGGATGAATCGGACGCAGATTCCTCCTAGGGGTCACTTGTTCTATCAAAAATATAGCGGCGACTTACGCGCTATGCCATCCTACCTAGAAGGACTTGACATTTCCGCTATTGAGATCTTGAACGTTCATGAGAATAACAGGCTCAAGTTTAAGCTTCCCACAGCTATGGCGACGGTCATAATGATAGAGCCCAAGAACGGATCACCAATAGCCATCATAGGCGGCACGTGCATAACGGACATGAGAACTGGCGCCGCCGGCGGTGTAGCTGCCAAGCATTTGGCTCGGAAAGACTCGAGAATTGTTGGTTTGATTGGTGCAGGCGCACAAGCCAAGACGCAGCTGATGGCATTACTTAGTCTTTATAGCAATCTTGAAGAAGTCAAGGTTTGGAGTCGAACGAAGCAAACCCGTGAAGATTTTCTAGATCACATTAGGAAGCAATATGGCAAGCAGATAGGTCGATTGGCTTCTGTTGAACGGGCAGAAGATGCCGTTAGAGGGGCTGACATAGTTGTGACAACCACTCCCTCAAAAGCGCCCATTTTGCTTGATGATTGGATCAAGTCTGGCGTGCACATAAACTGCATTGGTGCAGATGCTCCTGGCAAGCAGGAGTTGGACCCAGCAATACTGAAGCGGGCGAAAGTCGTTGTGGACGATTGGGAGCAAGCGTCTCACAGCGGCGAGATCAACTTTTCCTTGTCACAAGGCACACTGAAGCGAGAAGACATCTGGGCAGAGCTTGGCCAGATTGTAGCAGGATTGAAGCAGGGAAGAACAAGTAACGAAGAGATCACAGTGTTCGTCTCAACAGGTTTAGCCATACAAGCAGCGGTTACAGCTAACATTGCATACAAGAAGGCTATGGCGCATGGTCTGGGACAAATGATGGAGCTTCTCTAGCAATTAAGCGATCTTGTTATGGAATCAGAGCTTCCTTACTTACGGTGAAACCTTGAGAAGTGTACACTGTAATCTTCGCTGTTAAAGACTGCCCCTTAAAACTGCTCCAATCCCATGTACACATAATAAGAACGGACGCGTTCGTTTCAAGCCTTGATGATGGGTCAGCGACCCATTGAGAAATGTCGATTGCATCTCCTTCGCCTACCGTCACCGTTATCCTGTTTATGTCAACGTAAGTCGACGAATCCGCCGCGTTAGAAACCGTGACATTGAACTGATTAGTGCTTAAAGTAGCATTGAAGACAATTTGCAATATGTCCAGAACTACAGGTTTGGGAAGAGTCTGAGTGCGCTCTGCAATATATCCCTGCAGTGTGCTTATTCTAACAGTGACTTCTCGCCCTTGAACATCGGTCCAATTATAGAAACATTGAAACTGTACTGGGGCTTCACCTGGGTTCAATGAATACGGCAGGTTCGGAGATACCGTTGATATGACGTTTCCCCCGATGCTTATCTCCGTGATGTTCACGAACGTCTTCGACGATCCCACATTCTGAACAGTGGCGTTAAAATGATTCACGCTGATTGAGGAGTTGAAGACAAGATCGGTGATGACAAGCGTGGTCAAAGGTCTTTTAACTTCAAGGATTTCGCCTCTTTTGTCTGCAAGGAACACGCGGATTTCAATGGGCTGGTCTGTGTATGGGAGGTTGATGCCAGTGTAGTTCGCCCAGTTCCACATAGCTTGGAACGTTCGGATTTCTCCACGCTCCAACTGATATGGTAGAGCAGGCTGAGTGTTTGTGATCACGTGTATTTTATTGTCGTCGGGAGTTCTCGTCTCGATTCTGGTTACCTCTACGCTGGATGGCGAGTATGAAGGGTTGAGTATAGTGACATTGAAGAACGATGTGTTCTGATCATAGAATTCAACGCTTTCAATGGTTATTATGGACTCGTTTGGAAGCTTGAATTCTGAGGGCGCGTAGAAACCCATTGTATACATATACGAGAAAAGTGCACCAACTGCGAAGAAAAACAGCATTAGCAGGATGAGGATGAGCTTGGAAATCCCTTTGGCATCACAAGTCAAGCGCATGTTGTTTAGACTCCCCAAGTAAACTTCCTAATCAATAAAGCTCTTCATATAAAAAGAATACTGCTAGGTTTCGATGTGGTCGGTGTAGCCTTCTCGCCATTTTTGCTGGCAGCGTTTTAGGGCTGTTTCGATTTGTTGTTTTCGTGTTGGTGTGGTGCTTAGGGCTTGGGCTATTTCTACTCCGACTTTTCCAGACCTTTCGAGGCGTGCGTGGAGTTTGCCTGCTTTGACTGCGGATTTGATGGGCGTGCCGAAGCATGGTTCGAGTGGTTTTAGTGCGTCTGCGTCTAACCTATGAAGCGCCCACGACTTCTGCGAATCATCTTCCACCTGTTCGGACTCGGCACCCTAACAACCGCAATCATAACACAAATCCTAATGCTCGAAGCCATACGCCAACACGGCATATTCGTAGCAAAAGAGCCAAATCGAATCGTCTGCCACATAGAACTAGCAGCCACCATACTAGGCGCAGGATACCTCATCTACCTATTCATCACGACAATAAAAAAATTGGCACAACAATACGTTTCGTCTTAAACGTTTCAATGCTCCGTAATGCATATATGCAGCCTGTTGAGTAGAACTAGGTGCCGGAGTGAAAACGTGCAGAAAGCATGTAAGAAATGGTTGCTGCCAACCGTCGCTCTGATAGCTGTTTTAGCGCTGTTAACACCCCTAGCTCAAGCTGAAGAACCGTGCTTCATTCCCATTCCCCCAGGAGGCGGCGACGACCCTCCCGGCGCTACGTACTCAGACTACGACAGATACGACCTTGAGTTTCTGGTGATCAAGAACACTTGGGAACTCTACATCAAAATAGACACTACCGCTCACACGTTCTATATCAAATGGTCTACAAACGCTGCCCCATACTCTCTGTTAGGAACTTACTTCGCATTGGACTCTTACGTTAGAATGCATGATGACAAAGGCTGGATATGCGGATACGGTCCTTGGTTCTATCCTCCGATAGCCGCCAATGGCGAGTGGACAGTACCTTATCCGAATTCTTACACTTGGGCGTATGGTGAATTCCGATGGACCTACTTCGTCGACGGCTACTTATACCCTACCGTGACTTTGCATTGCGCTGTATACGTTGGGGCGTAGCTATTTCCCATGTACTGGAAACCACCCGACTGGAAACTCCTCAAGAAGAAGATTATACGGACTCTTAAAGCGCTGTTCCTGCTCCTATGCAAAGTAGACTACCAAATAGAGCCAGAAAAACACTCATAAGCTAAACAAAAAACCACGCCCAAACTCCCCCTTTTTTTCTCATATTCAAACTTTTCGCAAGAAACTGCTCGGAAATATCTGCCCCTACACCTATAACACTACTGCCATTGCTTTAAAGAACTGATCCTAGTTGTGCCCCAATCCTAAGGATTTTTCCCCTTCTTGACGGCTCTCTCCTCTTCGTCCCATGTCGTCGCTTCCAACACAAGAAATAACTCATTTCCCTCCTGATGCAACCGCCAAGCTCGCCCACTCATTCGCGCTAGCTTCACCAATCTACGCATGGGGACGCTCTCAATACGGCTTCTAGTTTTCAAGTAATCCTTCTCACCTATACGCTGAATGTAACTCGCTCTCCCGATCTTCATCCTAATCCTTTCAGGCATACCAGAAACTCGCCTATTTTCTACTAATTGCAGCCCTAAACCAAATATGTGTTATGATAATCATCTTGCTTTCTAATTGTCCCAGCAGGGGTAAGCCATGTTGCTTATCACAATTTGGGCTTCAAGTCTTCGCGTAGAAAACTCTGTGTTTCCTCGTCCAGCGCTTTCATCAAGTCTGCGTCAGACTCACCCCGTCGAATATTCGCTTTTCTCTCAGTGGGTTCAATGTGGCTAACGTTAACTCGCCTTCGTTTAACACCGTTCAACTGCTTTGGACCCGTAATCAACGCGAAATTCTTGTCTATAACATCCACAACAATACATTTTTTCCCAGCTTCGCGACCAGAAAGTTTGACGCAGATTCTGCCAACATCAATAGCCGGCATTACAGGTTATCTCTCCAAATCGTTGTGCTTTTATCATTCATAACAGAACGCATTTATAACCTCATCGACGCTGCTTCAACACCAAACGTTCAACAACAAAACTTAGAATGTCAAAAACCTCATCAGAAGACAAACGCTCAGCGTCAAGAACAAGATCGAAATGTGAGTAATCCTCGCCTAGATCGAAGCCATATGTGCATTTATAAATCTGCTTGGTTCTGCTGTCCTTTTCTCCAATAATCTTCATGGCCTTTTCCAAGCTAATCCCATCTCGCCGAGTCAACCTTCTAGCTCTTTCCACAGTTGAGACTTCTAACCAAATCTTGAAACCAGTCTTGGATAACCAGGGCATAGTCCAGCTGTCCAGTACAACATTGCCTCGTGCTGCCTGTTCCAGCAATTCCGCATCAATCTGCTTGTCAAACCTTGGATCATGTGCCCGTTGCTCAAGAAAACGCATGCCTTCAGCGCTTTCCCACCACCCTCTCTCCTTTGCCTTGTAACCTTGTTTCAGGGCCAATTCCTTCAATGCTGTTCCGCCGGAAACATACTTGAGCCGGAATCTTTCGGCCAGGCGTCTAGCCGCCGTGCTTTTTCCACAAGCGGTCAAGCCAGCCACGCATATAACAACTTTCTGGCTTCCCGCAGTCATGTCGAAATAGTACCCCGAGTAGAGCGCTTCAACAACTCTTGTACGCATAGGTGACAGAGTTGCCCGCCAAACATCCGTTGTGGTCTTTTCTTGCTCAGAGGTATTCGACTGATGTTAGAACCGTCTCGAGTTGAAACGCCAAAGATGACTCGTCCACATTGAGAGCAGCGCGATGTTTTGGCTCTTGGCTTCTTGTAGTATGTGGTTGAACCGCTTCCGCTGGGCAACTTGACCAAACGCCGCTTTTTGCTTCTGGTCCGCTGATACGGTTTCGGCACTGGTCAGTCGCCTCCAAGTCCCAAGCCGAATAAGCGATTGAAGATTATGCCAGCCAAGAAAGAACACAACAGATACCAAAGAATAACATTTAGCTGTAGGGGGTCAGAGCCCAGCCAAGGTAGATAAGCAACAGTTGCTCCTACTTCAACAAGCTGAGGCAGAAGCACATACCAAAGAAGCAGCATAGGAATAAACCACAGGAATGTTGTCTTCATAGACTGCCACATCATCTTCGACTGCAATTGCATAACGTGCTTCTCCTGTTTCTTCACTTTAGCCATCAGCTTCTTGTCACCTGAGCGCGTGGCCTTCAAAGATTCACTTCTCCACTGGCTGATCTCCTTGTTCCATTCTTTCAGCTGCTCTCTGTTGGTCAGCAGTCGATTACTCAGGGATGTCGCAAATGAGATTCCGAAAGATATCAATAGAACGAAGAAAGTGGAATTGGGAATCGTGCTTAGCCAATCAACAGCCATGGATAGGCTCACCCTCCAAAAAAGCGTCTAAGCGCCGGATACATTTCTGAAACACGCTCTTGCACCAAGATCTGGTAATACTGGTACAGTATGCCGACTGATAGTAGCACGCCCATACCTGTTCCAAACACTCCGAAGAAGTCAGCAACTGACGCGATCAAGCCCACGATGGCGCCGCCGAGTATGGTGACTGTTGGGATGTAGCGTTTCAAGACCTGTTCAATAGGTTTTTCGGAGCGCCTGAAGCCTGGAATTTGCATGCCCGAGTCTACGAGCTGTTTGGCAACGGTGGATGGTCCAAGTCCGCCTACTTCCAGCCAGGTTAGTGAGAAGATGATTGAAAAGGATACTAAGATGCCAGTGTATGCTAGGGCTCGAATTGGGTCTGCTAGCATATCCTGTGGGCTTCTGGGTGAGATTACATAGTATACCAAGCCTCCTATGGGCACGGGGCCGCCTTGACCGCCTGGGTCGTATCGGCCCAAAAGGTTCAGCCAAGGGTTGTTGTTGCCAGGGTTGTAGTTGCTCCAAACAAGTTGAGAGATGAAGTATATGTTGGCGAATAGGGCTGATGCAAAAATCACTGGTAAGTTGGATACGTAGAGCAGTTTGATAGGGTAGCGGCCGCGGTATCCTCGGTACCCAGCGTATGAGATGGGCAGTTCGACGCGTACTCCTTCTATGTATATGACGATTAGAAAAACGGTGATGGTGGTGATGAGGCCAAGTATGCTTGGCAGTTGAGCTTGACGTATGAAGACAGAGTCTAGTGCTTGTCCGTTTAAAGCAGTTTGTATGAGAGCTACGATGGCGCCCCAGCTTTTTCCATCTTGATGTAGCCATGTTGGGGTGGCTGCGAAGGTGTCCCATATTACGGTTTGGGCTACGCCGGCTAGGATGAAGAGGCTGATGCCGCTTCCGAAGCCCCAGCCTTTTTGGAGCATTTCGTCTAGTAGCATCAGTATCAGTCCTGCTATCAATAGCTGGGTGAAGACTAGGACTGCAGCTTGTGGGGCGAGGGTCCCGTAGACGCCGCCTATTATGTAGGCGAAGGCTTGTACTCCGATTAGAATGAAGGAGAAGATTTTGCTGGCTGTGGTGAATAGCATGCGGTCATCTGGGTTGCTCATGTCGCAGCCTATCATGCCTGATCCTGCTAGTAGTTGTAGGATTAGCCCGGCTGTGACGATGGGTCCGATGCCGAGTTCCATTAGGCTGCCGCGGTGGGATGCGAATATGACTCTGAGGTAGAGGAATGGGTCGCCTTGTTCGGGTGTGATTGTTAGTCCGTAGAGTGGGACTTCGGTCATGATGAGGTATAGTGACAGTGCGAGGCCTGTCCAGAAGAGTTTTTCGTTGAATCCGATTTTGCGTTCTGGGGGTTTTACTTCTGGTGTGATTCTTGATAGCGGTTTGAATATGCCGAGGAATCTTCCAGCCATCGGGTTGGTTTCACCTTAGTGATGTGTGGCGGTTTGTTTAATGGAACCATGTTTGAGGGTAATTAATCTTTAGGAGTTTCTTCCCTTTTCATCTCTTCTTTGGTTTTGGTTTGTGTGGGTTCTTCAGGGGTTTTTGGCTGTGGTTCTTCGGTTTCTTCTTCGTGTTTGATTGTGGTTATTATTTTGCCGCCTGCTTCTTGGATTTTTTTGGCTGCGTTTTCGGAGTAGGCTTGGATCTTGATTAGGGCTGGTTTTGTTAGTCTTCCTTTGGCTAGGAGTTTTTGGTATCCCAGAGTTGTGAGGTCTATGTAGGGTTTGCCTTGTTTTTTGGTTATTTGTTTTTGTCTGGTTTGTTTGTCGATGAGTTGGTCTAGTTGGTCTATGTTGATTGTGTTGGGGTGTGTTTGTCCGGTTATGGTTTGTGGGGTTTTGAAGCCTTTTTTGCCGAAGTAGTTTGGTTCGTATTTTAGGGTGTATGTCCATAGGTGTTTGTGTCTGCCTACTTTTCGTCCGCCTTTTTCTCCGTGTTTTCTGTGTTGTCCTATTTGGCCCCAGCCCATGGTTCGGCTGCCTCTGCGTTTTCTGGTTTTTCTTAGTTTGTGTGGTGTCATGGTGATCGTGTGGGTTCCGTTGATGGTGTATGTATGTTTTGCAATTATAGGTTGCATGGGTTGCTTTTATTCTTTTAACCCTTTAGCAGGTAGAGGGTTAGTATGAGTGGGGAAAAAATTTTCGGGGTCTGAGTTCTGGTTTTCTGTTTGTTTCTAGAGCGCTGTTTCTGTTTCTGTATGGTGTTTTGGGGTTTGTTTTCGCTGGTTTAGCGTGCGCTTGAATGTTGTTTAGCGTGAAGTTTCATGTTGTTATGCGTGAAGTTAGATTGTTGTAGAGGGCGTTTGCGGGGGGTCTTCGTTTTTTGTTGGTTTTCTAGGTGTTGGTTCCGTCGATTGTTTTGAGCAGTTTTATCATGAGTCCTTTTGTTTTTTGGATTGTGTTTTCTTGTATGTTCTCGTATACGTCGGTTTTCCAGTGCCAGTTTGGTGGTAGGTTTTTGTCGTCTACTGCTATGATGCACATGGCTTTTAGTCCTCTGGAGAGAGCGGGGAAGGAGTCGCTTGCTTTGTGTTTGAGAATTAGGGGTTTAGCCTGCAGTTCAGGATTTTTGTCAACGGTTTCCTTGACGAGGTTGACCAGTTCGTCTGGCACGTTGATGGTTTTCATGATTCCTTCTTTTACTGCGTATCTTAGGTTTCCTATGCCTACGCAGTCAAGGCTGAACATGAGGCTGTCTTGGAGTTCTTTGG
>Ga0315310_10002585_pt1 | contig 11312 bp, 11 predicted proteins | sample TDP5_MG_FD_203630 | JGI IMG/M metagenome (GOLD analysis project Ga0315310, IMG submission 203630) | Freshwater sediment microbial communities from Lake Towuti, South Sulawesi, Indonesia - TDP5 | ecosystem: Environmental > Aquatic > Freshwater > Lake > Sediment | place: Indonesia: South Sulawesi... | reverse complement strand
TGGCTCTGAACCACCAAGATCTTTTGATGGCGCTTCAGCCTTCTCGGAGGGAAGGGAACGAAACTTGCCCAGCTCCTCGATGACAAGAGCTAGGTTCTGCTTTAGTTCTGAAAGCGCTCGCTCAGCGCTCGTAACGGACATGTTGAGGTTTTCTATGGTCTTCCGCAGGCCAGCAAACCGCGTGTAAGTTACCTCTGGGACAGGTATGGCTGACAAATACTCCTTAGCTTCATAGACTTCCCTCAGCCTTAGAATGGTCGAGATGACTTCCGAAGGGTTCGTCTTGATCTGCCTAGCCAGATCAAGAAGGTTCGACCCCTCCAGAACCGCTCTCCTCAATTCCTCAAGCGCAAGCTTCGAGTTCGAAAAAGGGTCATCAGACTTACGAAACAACGCCTCCCTAAAACCGCCCAAGTTAAGTAGAAGCGCTTCAGCCCGCTTCTTTACTGACGAAGCCCTCTCAGGCTTGAGTAAAAGCATCAAATCCCTCAGCTGTTCAGCTGAGCTTCGTAGAGCTGTAACGTCAGATTCCGACTTCTTCCAGACTTCGGACGGCGGAAGCTTCTCGAAGATGATTCCGCTAGTCAAGTTGGTTGTGATCTTCTGCAGAAGCTCCTCGAACTGGCTTATGGTCTGATCAAAAGGTTCATTCACTGTTGGTTACCCCAATCTGATCAACCTAATGATGCTATGGAAAAACTAATTAAGCTTTGCTTGGCGGTTCCTTATAGATAACCTAGCATGGAACACCCAAGTCCCGACTGTCGGTCTCCTATCTTGATTTGTCCAAGGAAAGTGTGCTAAGAAGTCATGTAGTGAAAGACGATTCTAGCTTCAAATGGCAAGTCGAGAAAGAGGAATCTCAATCTGAGCGCCAAGGTACTGTTGCTGAAGCTATTTTCTAAGCGCATTTACCCCGCTGTCATTTCCAACCTTGCGTGGACCCTAGTTCCTTGAGGTGTCTGAGAAACGTTTGTCGGATAACCTATTCCTCTCATCGTTCCTTTCTCGAGATCCTCAAACACTTTGTTAAAGTCTCTAGAAAGGGACCTATCGAAGAGATCGTTCGCATGGCTTCTTTTCTTCTTCTCGGACATCCATCTCTCACCCCGAAGACCGCGAGAGCCGCTTATGCTTGAGTTTAACTCTCTTCTACGCGGAGGATTGAACGTGAAGGTTTCGGGGCAAAGTGACAGGAGGAAGAAGCCATCCTTTCAGTAGATCTCTTCGACAAGTTTCGAAAAGTATATAATTGTCCGTCGCTTTTTATGAACAGAAAATGGAGCGAAGTCCCATGGCCGCAACACAACAGGGAATACCTGTTCTTATCATGAAAGAAGGCTCTTCAAGATCGCGAGGCAAAGAAGCCCAGCACGCGAACATCATGGCTGCCAGAATCATCGCTGAAGCTGTCAGAAGCTCCCTTGGGCCAAAAGGCATGGACAAGATGCTTGTGGACAGTCTGGGGGATGTCACAATAACTAGTGACGGACGAACAGTCTTAGACGAGATTGACGTTGAACACCCCGCAGCAAAGATGATGGTTGAGGTAGCAAAGACCCAAGACGACGAAGTTGGCGACGGAACGACAACTGCCGTAATCGTGGCAGGAGAGCTCCTCACCAAAGCGGAGGACCTTCTGAACAAGAACGTTCATCCCACCGTGGTCATCGACGGTTACAGGAAAGCCGCCGACAAAGCCCTGGAAACCCTAGAGAAGATAGCCATTCCAGTCGCTTCCACAGACAAAGAGATTCTGCAGAAAGTTGCTATGACATCGATGGCCAGCAAACTGGTCGCCGAGAACCGTGAGCAACTCGCCAAGATAGCTGTTGACGCAGTCTTGCATGTAGCTCAGAAAGTCGTAGACGAGTACAGGGTCGACATAGATGACATCATGGTCGAGAAGAAGCCTGGTGAATCTGTCACGGACACCAAACTCATCAAGGGCATTGTACTGGACAAAGAAGTCGTTCACCCAGGTATGCCGAAACGCGTTGAAAAGGCCAAGATCGCGTTGTTGGACGCTGCTCTGGAAGTTGAGAAGACAGAGTTTGACGCTAAGATCAACATCGAAACGCCGGAGCAGATGGAAGCTTTCCTCAAGGAAGAGGAGGGCATGCTCCGCGAAATGGTCGATAAGGTGGCAGCGACGGGTGCAAACGTCCTGATCTGCCAGAAAGGTATAGACGACATGGCACAGCACTTTCTGGCCAGAAAAGGAATCCTGGCTGTGAGACGAGCAAAGAAGTCTGACATGGAGAAACTGGCCAAAGCCACAGGCGGCAAAGTTGTCACGAGCATAGTCGACATCACAAAGAAAGACCTAGGCTTCGGGGATCTTGTTGAAGAGAGAAAGATCGGCGAAGACAAGATGACCTTTGTGGAAGGCTGCAGGAACCCGCGTTCAGTTGCTATACTCATTCGCGGAGGAACGGAACGCATCGTCGACGAGGCAGAAAGATCAGTCCATGACGCCCTATGCGTGGTCCGAGACGCGGTTCAAGAACCAAAAGTGGTAATCGGAGGGGGCGCACCAGAAGTCGAAGTAGCCAAGACACTTAGAGAATACGCCCAGACTCTGCCTGGGAGAGAACAGCTAGCGGTTCAATGCTATGCTGAAGCCCTAGAGATAGTACCAGTAACACTCGGCGAGAATGCGGGACTCGACCCGATCGACATAACTTCCGACCTTAGAGCTCAGCATGAGAAAGGCGTAACTTGGGCAGGCGTTGATGTCTTCGAAGGCAAAGTCAAAGACATGACGAAACTTGATGTCTACGAACCATTAGTCGTCAAGAAGCAGATAATCAAGTCGGCCACCGAAGCAGCAACAATGATACTGAAGATCGACGATGTCATCGCGGCTGGGAAGATGAGGGCTCCGCCCACTCCTCCCGGAGGTCCAGGTGGGGTCCCACCAGGCGGATACGGAGGCGGGGAATTCGAGTAGCCCCTGAGCCTTCAACCCCTTCCTTTTTTTTGTTCTAGGTTTGACTGACCCCTCTGTTCTAAATCCTGAATTAGGTCCTGTCTAATTCTTTCTACATCGCATTCGCGAAGTCAGAATCTCTGATACCATGAGCGCTTGCGTCCCCCATCTCGGCTGCAAGCCTTTAAAGGACTTCAAAGAGAAAATGGGCTTGGACTGAGATCGTGGACTGGAACATGCGTAGATCAGCATCGTTGCAGTTCCTCTTTGCGGTCACATTCCTGTGCCAGATGCTCGTGGGCGTAGTAGGAATAGCAGTGCCCATATATGCTGACCGTTTGGGCGCCTCGCAGTTCCTCATCGGTCTCATAGGCGCAGCAGGCGGCCTAACATACTCGTTCATGCCATTGGTTGCTGGGGTGCTTTGTGACAAGTTCAGCCGAAAGGCTTTCGTGTCAGCATCTTTGATCCTGTTTGGGGTGTCATGCCTTCTGTATAGCTTCTTCGATAGCCCTATCGCTTTTGCCTTCATCCGAAGTCTAGAATGGCTGTCCATAGCAGTCTTCTGGCCAGCCTTGGAAGCGTTGCTGGCTGACTCCGCTGATACAAGGCTCGAGGAGACTTTGAGAAGGTTCAATGTTTCGTGGGGCTCAGCCATGGCCATCGGCCCTATGGTCGGAGGCGTCTTGATCAGCGGCTTGTCTGTTAAGACGCCGTTCCTCATCTCTTCTTCCATACTGCTGGTCCTGGGTGTACTCAGCGTCGCAATCGTGGCAGAGCCGCCCAGAAAATCAAAGGGCAAAGGGGTATCCGAGACAAGAGGCACCACAGTCAGTCGAAGCTCAATCGTAGTCGGTCTAGCGTCGATCTTTCTCTTCTCGTCGATCACTGGAATACTGCTTACTCTTTTTCCCTCCTATGCGACTGATCTGGGGATTCAGCCGTTCGAGATAGGGTTGATAGCCTTCGCGTTCGGAGCCGCCAGAGCATTCACTTTCTACCAAGCGTATGAGATCAAGGCGAAACTAGGAGGCATTGCCATGTTTCTGCTCGGTTCCTCGACACTGGCCCTAGCCTCACTACTAACATGCAAAAGTACGAGTGTCCCGATGCTCACGATCTGCTTCCTAGTCTTCGGTTTTGGCGCCGGAGTGTCGTACGCCGCGTCCATATCACTCATTCTTGGGATATGGAGCTCATCGAGGGGCTATGCAGCGGGAATCTTCGAAAGCCTGATTGGTCTGGGATACTTCGCGGGGCCGTTGATTGGCGGATTCGTCTCGGAGTATGCGCCTATAGCTCCTTTCATATATGGGTTTTTCTTGAGCCTAACAGTGTTCTTCATACAGCTGTTATTCAATGGCAAACGCTCGACCTCTCAAGCTCCGTCCTCTAGGTAGAGTTATATCTTCCCTCTCTGTTCACATTAACCCGAAAATTGGGAAGCTCGGGAAAAAAGCGGAGGTAAAAGATTGCTAGTCGAGGTTCGATGGCACGGCAGAGGCGGACAAGGCATAGTCACAGTGAGCAGGCTACTAGCTTACGCAGCCTTGCTTGACGGCAAATACGTTCAGGCGTTTCCAGAGTTTGGACCAGAACGTAGAGGCGCACCAGTTACTAGCTTCACAAGAATCTCTGATGAGCCCATTAGCATCCACAGCCACATCTACAATCCAAACTTCGTCGTGATTGTGGATCCGACCCTACTTGGCAAGATGGACGTGACAAGGGGCCTAGTTCCAGATGGAACCCTTGTAGCGCACACGGACATGGGTCCCGATCATCTGAAGAAAGAGCTTGGGATCGAAAGGACTAGGGTTTACACCGTCAACGCGATGAGGATAGCACTTGATATTCTTGGCAGGCCGATCTACAATACGGCAATGCTGGGAGCACTCATCAAAGCTGCACCTCTGGCACGACTGGAGTCGCTGAGCAAGGTTGTCATGGAACGTTTCCCCGGCGCAGCCGGAGAGAAGAACGTAGCCGCGGTAAGGAAGGCCTACGAGGAGGCGACAGGTGTTGAGTGACAAGACCAAGCCCGGATGGAAGACCATACCAATGGGCGGGCTTCTCCTTGAACCTGGTTCAGCGATGAAATACAAAACGGGCGACTGGAGAGCCTTCAGACCCATTGTAGACCAAAACAAGTGCACAAACTGTCTCTTGTGCTGGATATACTGCCCCGACGCATCCATAAACAGACTGGAGAAGTTTGTGGAGGTCAGCTATGACTATTGCAAGGGATGCGGCCTATGTGCGAGAGAATGTCCCGTCGGCGCAATAACCATGGTGGAGGAGAAAAGGTAAGATGAGCAGAACAGTCGGATTGACAGGAAACGAAGCCATAGCGTACGCGGCCAAACAGAGCAACATTGACGTTGTAGCGGCATACCCCATCACACCCCAGACAATAATGGTGGAAGCCTTCAGCGAATACGTTCACAATGGCGAAGTGCACACCGAGTTCGTCTGCGTCGAGTCGGAACATTCAGCCATGTCAGCCTGCATAGGTGCAAGTCTAACTGGGGCCCGAGTCTTTACCGCTTCTTCGAGCCAAGGATTGGCGTTGATGCACGAAATGCTTTACATTGCTTCTGGCCTCAGATGTCCGATAGTCATGGGCGTCGCGAACAGAGCACTTTCGGCGCCGATCAACATTCACGGTGACCACTCGGACATGATGGGCTCAAGAGATTGCGGTTGGATACAGATCTACGCTGAGAACGTTCAAGAAGCTTACGACTGGACCCTTCAAGCCTTCAGAATAGCCGAGGATATGAAGGTTCTTCTCCCAGTAGCAGTGAACATTGACGGTTGGGCACTCTCCTTCTCGATGGAAAGGGTCGAGGTCCTTGAGGACGAAGAAGTAGAGAAGCTCCTCACGACAAGAAAACCTTACATAACGATCGATACGGAAAAGCCGATCACTGTTGGCGCTCTCTGTTTCACCGACTATTACTTCGAGGTGAAGCGCCAACAGGTCGAAGCCTTAAGCGAATCCACAGGAGTCATAGAAGCCGTGGCAAAAGAGTATGAGGATCTGTCAGGAGAAAGGTACGGCCTCATAGATACATATGGAGTTGAAGATGCTGAAGCTGGCATACTCTGCTTGGGAAGCACGGCTGGGACAGCCAAAGCTGTGGCCAAGAACCTCCGAAGTAAAGGCAAGAAGGTGGCCGTCATTAAGCCTTGGGTCTACAGGCCTTTCCCAACAGAAGAGATCGCGAGGGCTACTGAGAACATCAAAGCTCTAGCAGTCCTTGACAAGGCTTGCAGCTTTGGCGCTCCCTATGGTGCCCTGTGTAGCGATGTCATGGCGTTACTTCACCAGAACGGGAAGGAGCTAAAAGTCTTCAACGGAATCTACGGCCTAGGCGGAAGAGATATCACGCCCTTTGATGTTGAGTCGGTTTTCGAGGAGGCACTTGAAACCGCAAGAACGGGCGATATTAAAGAGCCTCTGAAGTTCATAGGGGTGAGGGAGTGATGGTCAGACTGAAAGAGCTTCCCACCGCAGAACTGTTCACATCCGGGCACAGGCTATGTGCCGGGTGCGGAGCTGGCACAATCGCCAGGATGACCCTCAAGGCTCTCAGAGGACCGACGGTGATCGTGAACGCTACGGGTTGCCTAGAAGTCTCCTCAACAGTCTATCCGTATACGTCATGGAAGGTTCCTTGGGTTCACATTGCATTTGAAAACGCGGCTGCTGTCGCCTCAGGAATCGAAGCGGCGTACAAAGCTTTAGCCAGAAGAAATGCCTGGGAGAAACCAGTGGACATCATCGCGTTCGCTGGAGACGGCGGAACCTTCGACATCGGAATCCAAGCGGTCTCCGGAGCGCTTGAGAGGGGGCACGACTTCCTGTACATATGCTACGACAATGAAGCCTACATGAACACGGGAATCCAAAGGTCAGGAGCAACTCCGCACGGGGCAGCAACCACAACGAGCCCTGCTGGAAGAGTGATCCCTGGCAAGCCGGAGTTCAAGAAGGATTTCATTGGTATCTGCGCAGCTCATGGGATCGCATACGCTGCTACAGCTTCACCAGCGTACTGGAACGACTACATAACCAAGGTTCAGAAGGGCTTGGATGCCAAGGGACCAGCCGTCGTACATGTCTTTTCACCCTGTCCTGTTGGAATGAGGCACGATTCTGACAAAAGCATGGAGATGGCACGGCTAGCAGTGCAGACAAGATACTGGCCAGTCTACGAAGTCGAAAAGGGCATATACAAACTGAACATCAAGGTGCCCACGCCGAAACCAGTCATAGAGTTCCTCAAACTGCAGGGAAGATTCGCCCACCTGTTCCAACCGAAGTTCCAGCAAGAAATCGAAGTCCTCCAACACTGGGTAGACGAAAACTGGAGAAGAATCACAAGCCTCTGCAAGGAACAGTAAAGGCTACTATCGAATTTTACTGCCAAGAGCCCCAGCGATACAGCGCAGGCTACTCTTCTTCCTGTTCCTCTTCAGTCTCTTCTGACTTTCCCTTCACGAGCTCTGCTGTTGCGTATCTTCCACCGACTTTCGTGATCACAAACTTGGCGCGTTGACCGGGTCTCGCATTGGAGACGAAGACTACGAATCCTTGAATTCTGGCTACTCCTGCGTCTCCTCTGCGGCTCATCTCGACGATCTCAGCTTCGTATTCTTTACCTAGCTCTACTGGAGCTGGTCTGGAGCCGCCGGTTCCCCTATAGCCAAAGCTTCTCCTTCTGTACATGATTCTTTTCACCTCGCTTCAACGTTGCTAGAAGGACCTTGAAAAACCAAAAAGATGTCGAGCACTTCTTGGGTTCTCAGATCGTCGATCCTTCTTCACGGGCTAAGCATCTTACTCCTATATTAGCTTATCGTCCAAGCTCCTTTTCACCAGAACGATTTTAAGGTAGCATCATAAACTATGTTTCTTGTTGAGTAGGGCTTTCCGGAAAGTGGCAGACGCTATGCGTCTTTTTCAAGTCGCAACTGATGAAGAGATAAAGCAAGGAAAAACAACAGATGTTTACTTCGTGCGGACTGCGCAAGTTCTGAAAGCAAAGAATGTGGATAAGGTTCATGTCGTGGCCGAGGTTACAGCTGGTAGTCTTCCGAATGAGTGGCGTTGGGGGGTTCTTTGCGGGATTGAAGAGGTTGCGCGCCTCTTCCAAGGATGCCCTGTAGATGTATATGCGATGCCCGAGGGCACGGTCTTCTTCTCTCACGACCATAAGGGTTTCAAGGAACCTATTATGTTCATTGAGGGACCTTACGGTGAGTTCTGCTTCTTGGAGACGCCGATGCTGGGGCTGGTTTGCCAGTCAACTGGTGTGGCAACAAAGTCCGCGAGGATAAGAATAGCCGCTGGAGACAAGACGGTCATAGCCTTTGGAATACGCAGGATGCATCCTGGTCTGGCTCCCATGCTTGACAGAGCCTCTTACATCGGCGGACTGGACGGCGTCTCAAGCCTAATCGGAGCAGAAGTCATAGGCATCAAGCCAAGCGGCACAATGCCCCACGCTCTAGTCATAGCGATGGGCAGCCAGGTTGAGGCTTGGAAAGCCTTCGACGAAGTGATCGAGCCAGATGTCCCCCGAGTGTGCCTTGTGGACACCTACCTTGATGAGAAGGCTGAAGCGATCATGGCTGCTGAAGCCCTAACGGATCATCTTTCAGCTGTCCGCCTCGACACGCCCCGGTCACGGAAAGGGGACTTTGGAGAGATCGTGCGTGAGGTTAGATGGGAGCTGGATGTGAGGGGCTACAAGAACGTTGAGATCTTCGTTTCGGGAGGGCTTGAAGAAGAGACCGTGAAAGCGCTTGGTGAAGCTGGCGCAGGGGCTTTTGGCGTCGGAACATCCATCAGCAATGCTCCCACAGTGGACTTCGCCTTGGATATCGTCGAGGTAGAAGGGAAACTAGCAGCCAAGAGAGGGAAGCTGAGCGGGAAGAAACAAGTGTGGCGATGCCTATCATGTTTCGTGGACACAGTCTTACCGTTCTCGGAGCCTGAGCCAAAGTGTCCCAAGTGTCAAGGTGAAACCATGAGCATGCTCAAACCCCTCATTGAACATGGCGAGGTGGTCTCAGATCTCCCGAAAGCCCCAGAGATACGCAGCCGTGTTATCGAGCAGCTCAGGAACCTGCCGTCAGATGCTAAGCTAACGTAGCGTACTAAAGTCTTAAATATGCCCGCTTCCATGTAGTGCTGGAAGAAGGAGCCTAGAAAGAAGTAATGGTTGAAATCTGTTCGATATGCGGGCTTCCAAAGGACATTTGTGTGTGTGGCGAGATCAGCAAAGAGCAGCAGAAGATTGTTGTGCGTAGAGAAACACGAAAATTCCGAAGAGCTATGACTGTCATAGACGGGTTGAACGACAAGGACGTGGACTTGGGTAGACTCGCACAGAAGATGAAGGCTTTCTGTGCTTGTGGCGGAACAGCGAAGAGCGGTCAGATTCTGCTTCAGGGCGACCAGAGAGAAAAGGCGCACCTATTTCTCATGCAGATGGGGTACCCGGAAGACAACATTGAAGTCCAGTAGAAGCGCGAGAAAGTGTCAAATGGGGAAACTGACACGCCTGTCTTCCTTTCTTGGTAGAACTAGCAGGCAACCTCCATCACCCAAGATCGTGAAAGCCTGCCCGAAATGCGGAAGCGTAAACATCAGGCTATCGAGCAAACTGGACGCGTGGCTAACCCCGACACGGTACCTCTGTAGCGACTGCGGCTACATGGGGCCGGTAATCATGGAAGTCGAAGAATCCGAAAGGGCAGAAAAAAAAGGTGAGTCTAATCCGGAATATCCAGCTTCAACTGCCTCTTGAGGTTCTTGAACCGGTTTCGAACGGTAACCTCAGTGACACCTGCAGCGTCTGCAATGTCCTTCTGCGTCTTCCTCTCGCCAGCCTGCTTGCATGCAATGTAAAGCGCGGCCGCTGCAAGGCCCATCGGATCTTTTCCAGCTGAGATGTGTCTTGCTCTTGCAGCGTTCAGGATTTCTACTGCACGCGCTTGAATCCTTCCAGGTACGTCGGATCTTCGGGCGATCTTTGTCAAGTAGATCATTGGGTCTGCGATCGGCATGCGAAGGCTTAACTCCCGCAACAGCAGCCTATAACAGCGCGCAATATCCTTCCTGTCCACGAGGCTTGCTTCGGATATCTCTCGGAGATTCCTGGGGGTCCCTGTGATCCTGCAGGCTGCGTACAGCGAAGCGGCGGCGATGGCTGCGATTGATCTTCCCCTAACCAGTCCTTCGTCCAGCGCCTTGCGATAGATCAGGGCAGCTTTCTCCTTCACCGCAGCCGGAGTGGAAACCTTGTCGGAGAGCCGATCGAGTTCGGTCATGGCTTGGGCAAGGTTTCGGTCAATGGAAGAGTGCACTCGTGACCTTATCTGCCACTTCCTCAACCGCCACATCTGAAGCCTTGTCGATAGTGGAAGCTTGCGACCAAACGCATCTCGGTCAATCCTGTCAATCGATGTTGACAATCCCTTGTCGTGAACTGAATAGGAGGTCGGTATCCCAACGCGGCTTCGGGACTCCTTCTCCTCCTGAGTGAAAGCCCGCCACTCCGGACCCTCATCCATCATAACGTCCTGAATAACCAAGCCACAATCCCCGCAAATGGTCTCTCCCGTATCGTAATCGTGAACCAAGTTCGCACTCTCACATTCCGGACACTTGTCGATCATCAGTCGCTGGGACTGTCGTCCTTTCTCCATCCTCAACACCTCTCCACCCTATAGGGTGTAGGGAACTGTGACGGGAGAACCTCATAAAACACGATTCTTCACACGAAGGATCAGAATCAGAGCTTTATTTCATCAGCCCGCGAAAATACAGAAGGATTTGTCTCAATATATAAACCTTTCGGTCACAGAACATGCCAGTTTCACATAGGTCTCATGAAGAGATGCGTGTTTTGAAACGCTTATATCAAGTCAGGGACAGATAGGGGGACCAGGGAGAGATATGTTGGAGAGGTGTCCAGAAGGCATACGTACGGTTCTGAAAGTGCTCTTGGGTGACCTGAAATCCAAGGAGTCCCTCACCGGCATCGGATTGTTCGGGAGCTGGAGCCGAGCGGATGCAGAGCCCAGCAGCGATGTTGACCTGCTTATTGTTGACAAGCGTTGTTTCGAATACAGCTACGTCGAGCGGGCTGAGATCGGCAACAACCTCCTAGACTTGGAGTATGTGCCGGCGGAGTGGGTTCTGCCACAGATCCGCCCAGAGCTTGACCAGAAACTCTATGAAGCCCAGATCTTGTACGACCGTACCGGAGCGCTTACAAGAGCTAAGGAAATGATGCTAAGGATTTACTCGAGTCCCGAGCGTGTCCAGATAAGAGCCGGCAATTGCCTCATAGAGGCTGACACC
>Ga0315310_10002584_pt1 | contig 11314 bp, 8 predicted proteins | sample TDP5_MG_FD_203630 | JGI IMG/M metagenome (GOLD analysis project Ga0315310, IMG submission 203630) | Freshwater sediment microbial communities from Lake Towuti, South Sulawesi, Indonesia - TDP5 | ecosystem: Environmental > Aquatic > Freshwater > Lake > Sediment | place: Indonesia: South Sulawesi... | reverse complement strand
TGCATTAATATCCTGACGAATTTTCCCTAAATTTAATCTACTGGAATAAATATAATATATCTCACCCAAATCCCCTCCAACAACATACTCTTTCAACTTTCTGACTGCTGCATTATATTCAAAAGTATGACCTACCATAAGAATTCTATTTCTTCTTTCAGCAATTTCTATCAACTCTCTACACTCTCGGCTGGTAAGAGATAAAGGTTTCTCCACCAGAGTATGTTTACCAGCCTCCAGACATTCCTTCGCAATCTGGTAATGGAATTGTGCCTCAGTTGCTACTACCACTGCTTCAATTTCTCTATTTTTCAATAAGTTTCTGTAGTCCGGTGTAGTTTCCACAGTGGGAAACGATGACTTAATGTAGTCTAAGCGCTCTTTTATTATATCGCAAACAGAATGCAACTTTGCGCCAGAAAGTTGAAAAAAAACTCTGGCTAAATTTGCACCCCAGTAACCGACTCCAATAACTGCTACATTCATAAGTTAAACTCCTCCCCACTCAAGGTAAAGCTATAATCCTCAGCAAATTCACGATTCAGAGTCCATTAGCAGAGCTATCGCTCTGCAGCTACTTATTATTTTGGAGTAGCGAAGCAAAGCTTCGCAATTATGACGCGGAGCTACCGCTCCGCTACTCCATGCAGAGCTATCACTCTGCCATTAAAACCCGCACGATTTGAAATCGTGCCTACAAAACTATTGTAGGCACAAATTCAATTGGTGCAAGAAGAGAAAAATTTTAATTCTCACGTAAGAGAAAAGTCCTCTCTAAATTGCAGTTCATAAAGTTTCCTATATAAGCCGTTCCTCTCCATCAACTCTTCGTGCTTTCCAACCTCTACAATTCTGCCTCGATCGATCACAATAATTCTGTCTGCTTTTCGGATTGTTGAAAGACGATGCGCTATTACGAAAGTAGTGTGATTCTTCATGAGGCGGTCTAATGCCTCCTGGACTAAGAGTTCAGATTCTGAATCTAATGAGGAGGTAGCTTCATCGAAAATCAAGATTTCCGGCTCTTTAAGAATAGCCCTGGCAATGGCGATTCGCTGCTTCTGTCCACCGGATAACTTCACTCCTCTCTCGCCAATAACCGTTTCGTAACCTTGAGGGAGTTCCATTATGAACTCATGAGCATTGGCAATACGGGCGCAATTCACAATTTTCTCAAAGGGAGCCTCCGGGTCACCATAGGCGATATTGTTTCTAATCGTATCATTAAACAGAATTGTTTCCTGCGTGACAATACCCATCTGCCCTCTCAGCGACTTCAGCGTTACTTCTCTTATATCCTGCCCATCGACTTTAATCCTTCCCTTTATCGGGTCGTAGAAACGAGGAATTAGATTGGCTATAGTAGTTTTTCCGCCTCCACTGGGACCAACCAGAGCCAATATTTCTCCTTTGGAAACTTCTAAATTAATATCCTCCAGGACAAGCTCATTTTCTTTAGAAGAACCCTCCTGGGGATAAGAGAAAGAAACTTTCTCAAAAACTACCTTTTCTCTCAGAGGCAGAAGAACTTTAGCCTGGGGAAGCTCTACCACAAAAGACTTTGTATCTAAAACATAGAAAATTCTTTCACTGGCAGCTAACGCCTGCTGTATCTGTTCATTCAGGCTGGCGAAATTCTTTACAGGTTTATAGATAGAAGAAATAGCAGCAACAAAAGCGAAGAATGTCCCTATAGTAGTCTTTCCACTTATAACTTCATAACCAGCAATGACCAAAACGCTTGCCAATCCCAAAGTGGCAATAAATTCCATAACCGGCGATTGAATGGCTACAACTCGCATTGCCTTCATAATAATTTTAAAGAAATTACTATTCTCCTGTTCAAACTTTTCAGCTTCTGCCTTCTCCATACAGAAAGATTTAATCATCATTATTCCCAGGATTTTCTCCTGCAATAAAGAATAGATGTCAGCCATCTTCTCCTGGCTCTTTTTACTTATCTTTCTTAACCTTTTCCCAAATTTCCTTAAAGGTAAAATAACCAGAGGAAAAACAACCATAATTATGACTGCCCACCGCCAATGCAAATAGAAAAGAAGTACCGTCAAGCCTATGATAGTCAAACCCCCATGAATTAAATTTGCTGGAACACTAACGATTGCTCTCTGTAGCAACATAACATCATTGGTTAGATGGGAAATAATTTGACCCGTCCTATGGCGAATGAAATAGTCCAAAGACAACCTTTGCAGGTGGCTGTAAAGTTCGTTCCTTATATCCATTATTGTTCTTTGGCCGATGTAAGCCATCAGATAAGACTTGTAATATTCGAATAATCCTTTAGCCAGGGCACAACAGATAATAATTAGGACAATATAAGGAATGATCTCTGCATTCTTTTGAGTAAAGATTCTATCGAATGTCGGCTTTATCAAATACATTAGAAGCGAAGTTAATCCAGCAACTAAGGCCATACAGACCATCGCTTCCAGAAAATGTATCCTGTAGGGTTTAACATAAGCAAATAGTCTCTTTAAAAGGTTCATCAGTTGCTCGCTGTACCTCCCTCCAGAATAATTTTTGCCACTCTCTTAGATGCCCCTGGTGTTCCTAATCTTTCTCTAACTTTTTCAAGTTCTTTTTTAATCTCTTTCATAATCCCCGGATTACTCAACCAGTGACAGGCTACCTTAGCAATCTCCTCTGACCGGGCCTTTCGCTGAATAAATTCCGGAACCACTCTCTTTCCCGCTACAATATTAGCTAACCCAATTATCGGAATTCTTATTAGAAGTCGCGCAAGTAGATAACTGAAAAATGAAACTTTATAAATTATAATCATGGGAATACCCAGACAGGCGTTCTCCAGAGTAGCCGTTCCCGAAGCCACCAGAGCCAGGGTCATTACTCTCCGTATATTATAATCTTCATCCCGAACTACCAGTATCGGAAGAGGGGATTCCTTTGTCCGATTAAGTCTATCCTTTTCAAATTCTGTTATGCGTTCTTTTATGTAACTCATAGGTATATTACTCGCCAAGGGCAAGACGAATTGCGCTTTCCTGTTCTTAGCTATCTTTCTGGAAGCTTCTAACATAATTGAAAGAAGGCGTTCTATCTCCTGTTTTCTACTTCCAGGCATAAGCCCAATAATGGGGAAATCGGGATCGAGCCCATACTTTAGATAAACTTCTTCTTTGCTCTTGGTTGGCTGAATAGTATCCAAGAGGGGGTGACCCACAAACGAAACATCCACCCCAGCCTCCCTGTATGTCTCCTCCTCAAAGGGAAATATTACCAGCATCTTATTAACTAATTCCGCTATATCCTTAATTCTCCCTCGCCTCCAAGCCCAAATCTGGGGACCAATATAGTAAATTAAAGGAATCTTCAGCCTCTTAGCCAAGCTCGCCAGCCTCAAATTGAAACCAGGATAATCAATCAAGACAATTATATCCGGCTTTTCGTTTCTTAAAAATTCCTTCGCCTTTCTGTAAATCTGGCGAAGCGCAACTATATTTATAATCGCTTCACTAAATCCAACTATTGCCAGGTCAGTAAGTTTATCCAGGAGCACCACTCCGGCCTTCTCCATCCTTTCACCACCCAATCCATATATCTCTATCTGGGAAGACATCTCTTTCAGGGCATTCACTAAATTTGCCCCGTGTAAGTCTCCAGATGGGTCACCAGCTACAATGAACATTTTCTTAACCATGGTTTATCCCGAATTTTCCTTGATTTTCTTGAGAATTTCTAAGGCAATTTCCAGAGCGTCCCGACCATGTTTGCCAGAAACCAGGGGTTTCCTTCCTCTCTCCACACATTGGACAAAATGTGTCAACTCTTCTCTCAAAGGGTCTGTCTTCTTCAATTGTGGTCTCAAAATCATCATATCCTTCATTGATTTAATTTCTTTTTTCTTCTTTTGATAAATTTTTAAACTCTGCCCAACATAATCTAATGAAATATAAACATCTTTTTGAAAAATTCTAATCTTGCGAAACTTTTCTAAAGAAACACGACTTGCCGATATATTAGCTACGCAGCCATTCTGGAAATTGATTCTCGCATTGGCAATATCTTCATTCTGAGAAAGAACACTGCCGCCGATAGCATCAATACTTCTCACTGAGGACCTCACCAGATAGAGAACGATGTCAATATCATGAATCATCAAATCGAGCACTACTCCAATATTGGATGTGCGAGGATCGTAAGGTCCGAGTCTATAAGCTTCTATAAACTTCGGTTCTCTGATATATTTTTGTGCCTCCAATATCGCACTATTGAATCGTTCAATATGTCCTATCTGTAAAATTAAATTCTTCTTGCGCGCTATACCCAGGAGGTCTTCAGCTTCTTCTAAAGTGGGAGTAATCGGCTTTTCTATCAAGCAGTGAACGCCTCTTTCCAGAAAATCTTTTGCCACAGGATAATGCAATTCGGTGGGTACGACAACACTCACTGCATCGACCTTATTGAAAATCTCTCCATAATTTCCATAAGGAGTCGTATTATATTCTCGAGCCACCTTCTCTCTTCTTTTCTGGTCAATATCTACAACTCCCGCCAACTTTACATCCGGGATTTGCGAATAGACACGCGCATGATGCGCACCTATATGGCCAACCCCAATCACGCCAACTCTAACCACTTTCCTCTCCTAAATTACAAATTATAATGGCGAAGCAGAGCTTCACTACTCCCATTCCGAAAAGTTAGTTTGCAAGGAGCACTTAATTTCTTGCATTACTAAATCTTTGCGAGCGAAACGGTTAAATTTCAATTGTCCGAGCCCCGGTTCATCAGGGCGAGTTTTTGAAATTTAGTGTAGCTCGCAATAGATTTTGTTAGCAAGAAATTTCAGCGACGAGCAAACTAACTTTTAGTCTTCTGACCGAGCGACTCCGAAAACTATCCCCACCTTTTAAGGGCGACCACAAGGGTCGCCCCTACGCGACTGAGGATGAAGGGATAGTTATAGGAGCTTCAATTCCGCCAGGTTTTGCAGAAGCGCTGGCGGAATTAGAGCGAGGTTTTTCTGACCGAGCGACTCCGAAAACTATCCCTTCATCCTTCCATCTATTCTTCTTTTATTGCCACCAGCGAAATGCCATTCTGATTGGCCATTTTAACCACTTTTTCTCTATCCAATAATATTGTACTACGAGCACTAAAGGCGAGTACTTTTGCCTTGGACTCTTTCAATACCTCTATTGTCCTCTCACCAACAATGGGAAGGTCAAATCTCCTATCCTGCTGGGGTTTACTTACCTTCACTACAATAACATCTCCTCTGCCTAATTTTCCTCCCCTCTTTATGGTACGGTCTGTTCCCTCCATTCCTTCCACTGCTAAAACGGCCTGGTCCTTGACCACCACTGTCTGCCCGATGTCGAGGCCGGCAATCTCTTTAGCCATCTTGTGACCGAACTCGATATCTTGCCACTCTTTCTGAGTAGGTTTCCGGCGAGTTAAAATACCGGGAGAAGGTAAAAGGTGGGAAAGGTAGGTAGACGAATCTATTAGTTCTATTCCTTCCCTCGACAACTCATCTGCCACTGCTCCCAGTAAAGAATTAGCCTTCTTATCCTTCACTCCAGCCAAAAGTGCCATAGCTCTTGCGTCCAGCTTTACCTGACTGAACAGACGTGTGTGTCTAACCTGCCCGGCCATAACTACCCTGGTTATGCCCTCCTTCTTACAAATCTCAATCAGGTCTCCCAACTGCCCTACATCGACCCAGTGAATTCTATCTACCAAATTTTCCAGACTGGGGCTCGTCTCCTTCTTTATCGCCAAGGCGACTACCTCTGCTCCTGCCTTCTTCGCTTCTTGTGCAAAAATCAAAGGAAATCTCCCGTTACCAGCAATCAATCCAATTTTTCTATTCCCTATCTTCATTCTTTGCAGATTCCCCTTTCAGATTCTTTAATAAAGGATATCATATGGAGCAGTTCATCCGAGATATTCGGTTCTTTCTCCAGAACATTCAAAGCTTGGGTGGTATTTAATTTCGAGCGGAAGAGAACCTTATAGGCTCTCTTCAGTTGGGCTTTAACATGCTTAGGAAAATTGTTCCTTTGCAACCCCACTGTATTCAGTCCAAAAATTCTAATGGGTGTCCCCGCTGCCATACAATAGGGAGGCACATCTTTTGCTGCCCGAGAACCTCCACCCACAATCGCCAATGTCCCAATGCGCACAAACTGATGGACTGGAGTTAACCCCCCTACAATAGCCTTATCCTCAATCACTACATGGCCCGCCATAGTAACTACATTAGCCAGAATTACGTTAGAGCCAATAACACAATCGTGAGCAATATGAGCATACGCCATTATGAGATTATTATCTCCAATAGTTGTTTCTCCTGTAGAAATCGTTCCTCGGTTGATGGTTACATATTCCCGGATAATGTTATTATCACCAATTATAACCCTCGTCTTCTCTTCTTTATACTTTAAATCCTGGGGTAAATTCCCAATTATGGCTCCTGTCCATATCTGACAATTTTGGCCAATTTGAGTATCTCCTTCCATTACTACACTAGCTCCAATTTTGGTTCCCTTTCCAATCTTTACATCCGGTCCAATAATTGTATATGGACCAATCTCCACATCTTCTCCAATTATTGCATCCGGATGAACTAAAGCTGTTTTGTGAATGTTCATATTTCCTCCCAAAATAGTTCGTAGTTCATAGTTCGTGCATTGGATTTAACGGTCTACCAACGAGAACATAAATTCAGCCTCAGCTACCAATTCATTCCTAACATATGCCTTACCTTGAATCTTTCCTCCTCTCACCCGGGCACGAGTAACTTCTACTTCGAGTTGAAGCTGATCTCCTGGAAAGACGGGCTTACGAAATTTAACCTCCTTAATCGCCATAAAATACGGGAGTTTTTTTCTGAGTTCTGAACGGGCCAAGAAGAGAACGCAGGAAGTCTGTGCCATCGATTCTACAATTAAAACGCCTGGCATAATCGGATAGTTAGGAAAATGGCCCTTGAAGTATTCCTCATTGATAGTCAAGTTCTTGAACCCTATTGCTTTGGTCATATTCTCTGACATAATTATTTTGTCTACAAATAGAAAAGGAGGACGATGAGGAATTATACTCTCAATCTCCTCCAAGCCTAAAACTTTTCCTCCAAAATTCTCCTGTTGAAAAGTCCTGGCCATTCGACGAGCAGCAGATGGCTCCAGGAGTTTACCCAGCTTTTTAGTCAAGGCAATGTTAGCAGCATGTCCACAGCGGATAGCAATAATGTGTGCCTTTAAAGGTTTTCCTATCAAATAGAGATCTCCTATTAAATCAAGTATCTTGTGGCGAACAAATTCATCCGGAAATCTGAGCTCCTTATTATGAATGCCATTCTGTCCAATCACTACTGCATTGTCTAAACTCCCTCCTCGGGCTAATCCTCGGCGCTTCAGAGATTCAATTTCATGTTCAAAACAGTAAGTCCTGGCTGGAGCAATCTCCTTTTCGAAAACCTCTTTAGTTATGGTGAACGAGCCATATTGACTCTTCAAGATATGATGTTTATAATCAATAGTAGCAGATACTTTAAATTCTTCTGCTGGCAAAACAACCAGATGGACATCTTCATTGGAAAACTTGATAGGTTCAGTTATCGTAAAGTATTGTCTTTCCGCATTCTGTTCTTCTAAACCAGCCTTCTCCAAAGTCTCCACAAAAGGCATCCCACTGCCATCGGCTACGGGTGGCTCATCAGCATTCACTTCCACGACGAGATTATCTATACCCAAACCGCATAGAGTAGCCATAATATGCTCTACCGTCTGAATCTGGAAACTGCCATTACCCAGAGTGGTTCCTCGTGCAACACTGATAACATTCTTTATGTTAGCTTCAACCCCGGGCTTACCTGGTAAATCTGACCTTACAAATTTTATGCCAGAATTGAGTGGTGCTGGCTTGAAGGTCACTGAAGTTATGTTCCCGGTATGCAAACCTATTCCTGAATAAGTGCTTTCCCTTTTTATAGTTTTCTGCAAATCCATAATTTTCCTCCCTAATTTCTGGTCGAACATTATGGTAGCGGCAAAGCGTAAGCTTTGCTTTCTGTAGGGGCTCAATTCATTGAGCCCGTTTTAGCAGAGCTATCGCTCTGCAGCTACATTTCTTTTTGTAGCAGCAAAGCGTAAGCTTTGCCTTTAGTCCCGATTTATCGGGACAACTACAACGTTACTTCCTCACCCTAAAGGGTGACCAACCAAAAGAGTTCGTAGTCACGCTCACTTCGTTCGCTTTAGTCCATCGTTCATAGACTACGAACTATGAACTATTTATTTTTTTTCTTATTTTCTCTATATCTTGTTTTAGCTCTTTTATCTGCTCGTATAATTTTGGCAATCTAACTAACTGGGCATTTATCTTCTGAGCTATCCTATGCTCCCGCGCAGGATAACCGGAAACAGTGGTGTCGGCTGGCACACTTTTCGTAACTCCCGCTTGCGCACCAACAATCGCATTATCGCCAACGGTAATATGACCAACAAGGCCTGCCTGACCAGCTAAAACCACATTATCACCTATCACAGTACTGCCTGAAATACCTACCTGAGAAACTATAAGACAGTTTTTTCCTATTTTAACATTATGTCCAATCTGCACAAGGTTATCAATTTTTGTTCCTTCACCTATGAGAGTTTTGCCCAAAGTAGCTCGGTCAATAGTAACGTTCGCTCCAATCTCCACACCATTTTCAATTTCAACAATCCCTACCTGTGGAATCTTAAGGTGCTTTCCCTTTTCAGTCACATAACCAAATCCATCCGAACCAATAACTGCACCCGGGTGAATAATCACATTATCGCCTATAATAACTTCTTCTCTCACTGTAACATTCGAATAGATTAGCACATCCTTTCCAATCACAGCTTTATCTCCAATGTATGTCCCCGGAAAAATTACAGTCTTATCCCCAATCACCGCGCCATTTCCAATAACCACGTAAGCTCCAATCGCAACATCCTTACCTAATTTTACTCCCTTGCCAAGAATGCTGGTCTTGTCTATTCCCATGGGTAGTTTCTTAGGAGGAACCAACACCTTCATTACCTGAACAAAAGCCAGATAGGGATTCTTCGTCCGTATCGAAGGAATTTCTGGTGGCTCAACTTCCTCACCAACAATAATAGCTGAAGCTTTAGTCTTTGACACCTGATTCCTGTATCTGGAACTTGCCAAGAATGTAATCTCACCCTTTTCTGCTTCTGTTAGACTACCCACCCCTGCAATCACTATGTTGCCGTCTCCGGAAAGTTCACCACCAACAAGCTCCGCAATTTTCTTTAAAGTCATTCCCATAAACCCACCACGCTTAACAAATTCTTGCTTACGGAGTCCTTGCGAATCGCGTAGGGGCGACCTTCATGGTCGCCCGAACCTCCCTTTCGGGAGGACTCCAAACTACCTTCCACATCTTTTCTGTTATTGACTCGAATTCAATCTCTTTATAACCTTCTCAGTGAGATCGTTCTCCATTTCGCTATACAAGATATTTTTTTTATCCAGCACAATAGCATAACCTTCATCCTGAGCAATCTCCCTGATCACATCGTAAATCTTTCCTAAAATCTGATGAGTTATCTCTCTTTCCAGTCGGGCTAATTCTTCTTTAGATTTCTCTACCATCTGATTAAGTCTTTTCTTCTTTTCTCTAATTACTTCTTCAGGAAGTGGCTCACTTACAATTGGAACAGTAGAAATTTCTACTTCTTCTCCGACCAATCCAGTTGTAGACACTGGCTCTATTATTTCCCCCTTCTTGCTGGCAACTTCTAAATCTCTTATCTCCTTTTCCAGTCCGGCTATCTCGTTTCTCCTCGTTTTAATCTCTCCTTCAATTTTTTCTTTCGCTTGTTTAGTGCCTTTACATTCATCAAAGACTCTATCTATATCTACATAAGCAATTCTTTCCGAAGAAAGCATTACTGCCCTTACACCGGGAAGTGGAAAAAGAAAAAAGTAGAAAAGAGAAAAAACAAACAAAAAAAACGAAATTCTTTTCATAGTGAACTCTCCATCTTTTCCGTCACCCTAAAGGGCGACCAACCAATGGGCGACCGCAAGGGTCGCCCCTACGCGTGGTCGGGCACTCTTTAGAGTGCCGATTTTAGAAAGGTTGTCCGATTGTGAAATACCACTGGGATTTGTCTTCTCCCGGTCTATGATTTAATCCATATCCCCAATCGAGACGGACAGGGAAAATAGGAGTCTGAAATCTCACTCCCGCTCCCACCCCTACTTTCAATTGATTATCTCGCTCACCTATAGTAAAATTAACCTCCCCTTTTCTCCAGCTCCCTCCCATATCCAAAAATACTGCCCCCTGTAAAATCGTCCGACCTTTTTCCCTGACTATGGGAAACTTGTATTCTATATTACTAACAAACATCGTCACTCCGCCTTCTTCAGGCCCAATCTCACCCCTATAGTCGTAACCCCTTACACTATCCGCCCCACCCACATAGAATCGTTCATAAATTGGCACTCCTGTAGAAGGAGGAAAACTGCTAACAATCCCATATCTCAATTGCAGCGCCAGAACAAAGCGCCAGAAGGTAAGGAAAAACCAACTAGAGGAAGCATAAGTTTTAACAAAGTTGTTATCTCCTCCAAGGATACCTCCAGAAATCTGAAAAGAGATAGAATTCCGAGAACCTCTGGAAGTATCAAATATATTATCCCTGCTGTCTCTTATTAAATATGTAGTGAAGCTACTGCTATCCTTTGTTCCCTCCTCACTTTTGTATTGAGAGAGGGCATCGTATACTCTTATCCGTTCATAATCGTATGTGAAGTGGAGGCTAAGAATATCTGTTAAATGGGGACCTACTCTAATATCTCCACCAGTTCTTCTTTCTTTATAGTAGTCTCTGTTTCTATCCATATCGTAGACATCAATACCAAAAGAGATATGTTTTCCTAAAAACCACGGTTCAGTAAAACCGATTTGATAATTGGTCTTTTTCTTACCAAACTCCAGCATTAAGTCGAGTCTCTGTCCTCTACCAAAAAGGTTGCTCTGAGTAATCTGAAAAGTGCCTACAAGACCATCTTGCGAGCTGTACCCTGCACCCATACTGAGTAATCCTGTTCTTTGCTCAGTTACTTTACAGATGAGGTCTGCTCTATAGGGGTTATCGGTTCCACCTATCTCAATTCCGACATCCGAAAAAAATCCAAGGTTATATAACTTTTCCTGCGTCCGCCTTATCTTTTTTACATTGAACGGGTCCCCTTCTTTTACGAGGAATTCTCGTTTAATTACATAGTCTTTAGTAATGACATTCCCCTCTAAATGAATCTGGTC
>Ga0315310_10002583_pt1 | contig 11315 bp, 8 predicted proteins | sample TDP5_MG_FD_203630 | JGI IMG/M metagenome (GOLD analysis project Ga0315310, IMG submission 203630) | Freshwater sediment microbial communities from Lake Towuti, South Sulawesi, Indonesia - TDP5 | ecosystem: Environmental > Aquatic > Freshwater > Lake > Sediment | place: Indonesia: South Sulawesi... | reverse complement strand
AGGACCCTGGTTCCAGGACGGGCTCCGCTCCTGATGCCACTGAGGACCGTGACTACGTCCTTGGGGTTCCCTTGGCATGACCAGGAACCGAGGGGGGGCAGTGGAGTCGTCGGCTAAGGGACCTATGACTGCAACAGATCCCATATCGCTTCGTAGGGGCAGAAGACCATCTTCGTTCTTCAGCAGCACTATCGACCTTCGTGCTGCTTCAGGAGCCAACTCTAGGTTGTCCTTGCTCTGGATGACGGTCCCAGCGCGCTCGGGGGTAACGTAAGGGTTCTCAAAGAGACCCAACCTGAGCTTTATCCTGAGTATCCGCCTTGCGGCTGCGTCTATCGTCTTCTCAGAAACGCGTCCATCCTTGACTAGCTGGACTAAGCTCGTGTGGTATATGTTGCCCTGCATGTCCATGTCTACGCCTGCGCTAGCTGCCTCCTTCGCCGCCTCCTCGGGTGTTCCAGCGATACCGTGGTTGACGAGCTCACCGATTGAGTTCCAGTCACTAACAACGAACCCATCGAAATCCCACTCTTCGCGAAGAATGGTCGTCAGAGTGTACCTGTTGGCGGAGGCAGGGATACCGTTCAGGTCGTTGAAGGCGCTCATGATCGTTCCTGCTCCAGCGTCAACGATGGCAGACCTGAAGGGTGGCAGGTAGATCTCCCTTAGGGTTCTCTCGGAGATATCCACCGAGTTGTAGTCTCTTCCTCCTTCAGCTCCGCCGTAGGCTACGTAGTGCTTCGGACAGGCAACAACGCTGTCAGGGCTAGCCAGGTCATCTCCCTGGAATCCCTCCACTTGGGCTCTTGCCATGACTGAACCTAAGTAGGGGTCTTCGCCGGCTCCTTCTGCGATCCTGCCCCATCTAGGGTCCCTGGCAATGTCAACCATCGGGGCAAAGGTCCAACGTATGCCCTCAGATGAGGCTTCGAGTGCAGCAACGGAAGCCGCCCTTCTAACGAGGTCAGGGTTCCAGCTGCTGGCTAGTCCCAAAGGAATGGGGAAGATCGTGGAGTAACCGTGTATCACATCTAGACCGAATAACAGGGGAATGCCCAGACGAGACTGCTCGACTGCGATCCTCTGGACTCTGTTCGTGTTCTCCGCACCGATGACATTCAGAAACGAACCTACTCTGCCTTCCTTGACCATTGTCTCGTACTGCGCCGGCAGTCCGCTGTACTGGCACATCTGCCCAACCTTCTCCTCCAACGTCATCCTTTCAAGCAAGTCCTCAACTCTCTCGTCAATCGTCCTGCCGGGATCCAGATAGCGCGGCTTGCTGCCTCTGGGTTGTGCCACGCTGATTGCCTCCTATCGAGGTAGCTGGATGGCTCTGTTCTTAAATGGCTTCACCTTTACTCCCTTTCGAGAGGTCTTCTTGTCTATGATCTCAGCTGGAGCTTGCGAAGGCTAACCGCGTCCACATTCAGAGTAGGCGCTCGTACTCGGCGCGTCAAAGAACCTAGCAATAATAGTGCTTACCGACGCGTGTCCATTAATCCACTGGACCTCGGTGCGATCTCTCACATCTGAGTTAGTCGGTTCGGTACACGGCACCAGTCTGGTGTCGACGCTCCGTTTTCATCCAGCTGACTTCTGTTTCCTATAGTACTCTTTCATGTAGTGGAAAGGGTCATAGGTCCGTTGCGGATCGAGCTCGCCTGCCCTCGTTGTCTGGGTTTCACTTGAGTATTCGTAGAGGAAGGTTGGTTTCCTCAGCCTCTTTAGCAGCTCAAGGTTCTCTGCTATCACGCCACTGCTGTTCATCCATATGATGATTGCAGAGTCGCAATCCATGATCATGTTCCTTTCTCTTTCCTCTAGGTCCTTTCCATACTGCACGTCCTTCCAGTTGCCAGCGTTATACCTCAGTTTGACTGCGTGTCCAACAACCACGTTCCTGTATCCTTTAGACTTCAGGTAATCCTGGAAGAGCCTGTTCGCCCCTGGAGCTTCTCCCACGATTATTGTCATCTCAGAGACTATGGCCTCATCAATCCTCTCCTTCACCTCGACCGGCAGCTCCTTGGCGTTGTAGGCGCTACTGCCCATCAGGAGCAGCTTCCTACCCTTCAGCCCTGATTCCTTATCCACTGTCCAACCTCACGCTTCGTAGCCCACAACCTGTTTGCTACGTGATGCGCTGGAAGTACCCATGATGTGAGAACAAGCCGCGCGGGTTAATCAATGGTGCGGTGAGCGGTATTGAGACTCAATTGAGTTCTCAGCCGCGAAGACTACTACCGCGGTATCCTCCCTGGGAAGCTCACGTCGGAGAATGAATGAGCCCCAGCCCTCTCACTAAGGGCTTCCGCCCGGTCTCAAGCTTGATCGAAGCCCAACATGAGAAGATTCGACCTTCCCCCTCACTTCCCAAGATGTCGGTGAGAAGGTCGCGCTCACCAGAGAGGAAGCCCTTAAGCTCATCGAGTAGCCATCAAGGCCATGAGGTTGGTGTGTATGCCGTTTGCCAGCGAATATAGAAGAGGTATGGGGTTTCCGAAAGAAGGAGAGGTCGTAGCGGGATTCAGTGTCGAGTCCGTCAGGGTTGAGCACGTTAGTGTCAGCAGAGGTCGATACGAGTATCCTACAGAGATAATCGTCAAAGGAAAAGGCGGCAAGATGAAAGTGCGGAAAGCGTTCAGGAAGTTCTTCGATACAAGAAAGACCTTGTTTTCCGGTTATGGGAACCCGTATCAGTGTATGCCAGGCAAGATGGAGATCGAGGGTCTGGACGAGGGAAGGTTTTCGATCAAGGCTAGAGGAACTTGTGTAAGGGTCTATCTGAGAGATGAACTGAACAGGTTCATCCAGTATCTTCTAGAGAACAGGTACTTGGCGAACAGAATGGACAACGCGGAGCGTCAACACATGATTGAAGACTACCTTAAGAAGTACCAGACTGTCTCTGTTTCCTGATGGATGGGTAGCCGCAAGGCGGCCTGACTGTCAGGGGCTACCTCATAAGTTTGAGATGTCCCGGGCAGCAGTGGCAGATGCCTGATCAGTACCCGCCTCGACTTCAGGCAAGAGAACGGAGAGGGAAGCCTGAATGCATAGAGGAATGCTTGCTCTCGGCCCGTGCTCTTGTTGCCCGTAAGGCTCCCCCCCTAGGTCTTAAAAGCAGCGAGAGACGAGGTTGGCGAACGGGTTGTTTTTTATCCCGCGGGACGGAATAAGCAAGGCTTCAGTCTTACTTCTCATTCTATTAGCTCTGCTTACATCTCCATCTGTCTCCCTTGAGGAGGGTCGGCTGTTGACATGGGCTGCCGCTCTAGATGAACAAGTTTACTATGGCCATGTTCCAGCGTTGATAAGGGGCGGCGCAACACATGGGAATCTGTCGCTTGTGGGAAACTATAACGGGACCGTTCTGATTGTTAGCGTCCTATCGAACGGTCTAGTGGAGCATCTCACCCTAGGGAAGATGGAGCGAGCTGAGGTCGTCCTGCCAAACGGCTCGTTCTTCAAAGTTGCGTCAAGCAGTCCTGTCTCGGTCATGCTCTACGGCGGAACCTGGATCGGCGCGAACTACGAAGGGGCCAGCACCTTCCATACGGCTGTTGACGGAGGCTACGTGGGGGAGGAGTTCATCTTCATGGCTCTCCAGCCGTTAAGCCCTCCCGCCGAGGTTGGCGCCGGGGGTGTCCTCGTCCACAAGATCTACGCCCTTGAGGACAGCGAGGTTACGATATGGGACTCATATGGGACCAAGGTGAAGGAGCTTCATGTAGAAGCGAACAAGGCCGCTGACTTCCTACTCACAAACTTCGGAGTCTACAGGGCAGTCTCGACCAGAAGCATCCTCTTGCAGACATTCGTTATAGGCGGGGCCGTAGCCCGAAGCTGCTTCTACCCGGCAGTTCAAGGAGGCTTCTTGGGCACACTCTTCTACGGCACAGGCCTCAGCGAATACAGGGCATGGGGCGAGACAGCCGCAGGCAGAGCTTTCATAGTAACGAGTGCCGAAGGCTCAGATGTCAGGATTATGGACTTGGACGGTCAAGTTGAGTTTGGCTCTGGGAAGGCGAAGGCAGGGGGATACCTTTCCCTCTTCAAGGAAGCAAGAACCTCGCACATGGCAATTGAGAGCGGTCGGCCAGTGATGGTCATGTTCAAAAGCGGCGAAGATGACGGCGGCATATCGTTTGGCGGCTTGAAGGCTAACCAAGAAGCTTACGTCTTTGTGCCTGAGGGAAAAGCTTATGTTTTCACCTACAGGGACACGACGCTGACACTTGACGATATGAACTTTAGGGTTCCCGCCGACTCCATGATCCCCCTTCCCCAAGGCCTCCATAGGATGAGCACATCAGAGAACCTCATCTTCGAGATAGAGAATGTCGGAGCCCAGACAGACCTCGCATCCTTCGGAGCGACCATCCCCTCCGTTCAATCTCTGAGCATCTCCCACGAGAACCTCCCATTGAAACCCATCGGAGAGGAAACGCCTTGGATGTACTACGCCGCGGTAGCCATCTTGGCTATCGGTGCCGGGGTTGGACTGTGGCAGCTAAAGAAGAGACACTAAGCGCCCATCTCGACGACGAAGGGAGGGACGGAGGGGGCTATCATTTTCACCATCGAGTCTGACCAATACTTTCCTATACTAAAGAAGGGTACTGAGTTTGTACCCTTCGTACAAGGCTATCCTCCAACCGTAGAGTACGTCTTCGCCCTTCTCAACGCATGCGGAGGTGCTCTGAGCAATCATGCCATTCCATAGAGCAAAGGCTTGGGCTCGAAACCTAGCCGAAACCGCTATGGCCTTAGCCCATAACCGCCACTAAGGCGAGGATGTGAACGAGAGTGTGAGCCTTTCCTCCCGCACAGGTGAAGGAAATGGTGGGACTCGGTTTGGTTAAGACTGAAGGATCTGGTAGATCGAAGATCTATCCCGGGAAGAGTACTCGGCCTCTGCAATATGTCCCGTAGGCGCGCAAGATAGGAGCATTGATAAAACAGCCACTTGACGAGGCTACCCCGGGCTCTGTTTTGCCATTAAACCACCCTAGGGCATGGTGAAAGGGGCGATTAACGCGTAGTTGAAGCGGTAGGTCTCCGTTCATCGATGGGCTAAGCCACAGCCAGGGGACACCCAAACAAACAGCTTTCGTGCACTCTTGCTGTCGGTTAGGGTCGAGCTGCTAGTTATGCAGGGAGGTATGGGCTGGGGGAGACAGGTTTAAAGGTGTGCAGAAGCTCAAGGCCTATCTATGGGTAGCTTGCATGAATCGACTGTTCAGGATGAGGCTTAGAGTATACACTATATCACTACTAGTAGCTCTCATAGCTTACACCACTCTATCTAGCAGGGCAGATTCGAACTCCGAGGAGGAGGAAACATCTAGACTTCTAGAGATAGGTAAACTATACTTAGATGTGCTTCCACCTGTAGGATCTAGATCGTATTCAGTTAGGCCTTCAAGGACAGGTTCTCTCCTAACGGTATCTGTGGAATCAAGAGTAGCACCTCTAGAGCTAAAAGCCTACGGGCCTCTGAATAGAACCCATATAAGCATAGCCTACTCTACCGAACCGTACATATTCTACGTTAGGGACGAGGGCTTAGCTAAGCTTACCTTCAGGAACCATCTGCCTAATGTTACGGTAGCCTACAGCTTCTACCTAGATCTGAGCGTACCCTTGGAAGCGGGTATCTCCAAGCCTATACTACTGGATGGAGGGTTAGTGATCTTCCACTTGGACCTTAAGAGGGCGGACAGCGTATCGCTCAGCGTGGAGCCATCTCCAAACCTTAGGTGTAAGGTTAGAGTATATGCCCTCTACTATGAGGTATCAGATAAGATGGTACAGTATCTTCTAGGCTTGCATAGGGAGGGTTCAGACGGCAGTCTGAGCTTTGAGGCTGATGCAGAAGGCAGATATTACATAGTCGTAGAGTCCGTGAGCGGGGTAGGCGTATTCTCTGTAGACTGTGAGGTTAGCTCCCCACCGTGGAATCAAGGCTGGTTCTGGCTAGCCACCGCTGCTATACCTTCGCTTCTAGCCTCTCTGTGGCTCTCATTTCACGCCGGGAGGATGAGCAGGCTAGCTCGACCTTCAAGATACGCTGTGCTAGGCGATGGTTTATCCCTGGCAACCTTAGCATCCTTTTCATCGCTGATAGGAGCATACAGTTATAGAGTCTCCACCCTCACACTTCTACTCCAGCTTTCAACCCTACTCTACGGCTTAACGTTAGCGGTCAAGTTATACGGCTCGATCCTAGATAAGAGGAAGATTCTGGCTGTATGCCCGTACTGCAATAAAACAGTAGATCTTACAGTTGGAAACTATTGCTGCGGTAAACAAGTTAAACTCGTTTCAGACATCTGGTATCTTGTACCTGCCGCTATAACCCTCCTACTGTTCCTAGCAGGCTTAACCCTGCTCGAAGCCGGGTTCAGGGCTTCAAATCCATTCTACCTAGGCGTAGCTGGAGGGATAGCTGGAAGTCTCGTAGCCTACATCCTAAACGGGAAACTAGATAGAGGCAAATCTTGGAAGCTGCTAGCCATAGGTCTAGCCTTCTCAGCGTTGTTCCCGATCATAGCCGCAACCATAGCATCGGGGCTCCTATCGCCTCCCATAGAGCGTGAGTGGCCTGGAAGATTCGCATGGATCAGGATAGCGCCTCCGACCCCACCTCTAACAGTTCTAGCAGCCTTCGCAGCTCCAGCCGCCCTGACTGCATACCTTACGATAACGGAAGCTAGAGAACTACTCAGAGAAGCTTCTAGGCTGCCGAGCGGACCACCGAGAGCAACGTAGTCATCGAGGGAACCATATCTCCCCATCGTGCAGGGGTAACTGTGACCCTTCACTATATGCTCAGCGGGGGAAGCTGGAGCAAACTCGCAGCCATAACAACGAGCGCGGCGGGCTCGTGCGAGCGATGTATGCAATACTTACGGTTCGACCGCCCCTCATCCCCATGGACCTCCTCATCGGCGCCGAGAAACGGTCGTTACGTTCCATCCCAGTAGGCAAGGTATCTCCTGACTTTTCTGACTATGCAGTTCGTTGTCTAGCAAGAGATCGCTCATCGTGTAGCCTGTGGTTCAATCCTGTTCTCCTCGATGTAGTCCCAGTTGAACTCCATGCTAAGCCCTGGCTTCTGCGGGAGCATAACATTTCCATCACTATCCATCGGGTCGCAGATGGCCTTTAGGTAAGGCGGCGGAGTCTCATAGTCACAAGCTGGATGCAGGAGGCCCCGCTCGTGGTACTCACACGTCGCTTCCGGGGTGGCTCCCAGTAGCTGAGCGTTCGCCCAGCCGGGACCATGCATCTCACACTGGATCCCGTATGCTTGGCAGATGCTGACTAGCTTGTGGCACCCGGTGATGCCTCCGTAGGTATGGTCAACCCGCATCATGTCTGAAGCGCCCTGCAGGATCCACTCAGCACGACTGAAGATCCCGCCGGGGATATGCTCAGGGGAGAGGATAGTTATGTCCAACTCTCGAGTAAGACGTCTATAGGCTTCAACGCGCGTCTCCATCATCGGGTGTTCAAGCCAGTAGAAGTTGAGCTTCTCCAGTTGCCGACCGACCCAGAGGGCTTGCTCCAGTGTGTAGCCTCCGAAGGGGTCAAGCATTAGCTTCATATCGTCGCCGACAGCTTCCCTTACCGCCCTGCATACCTCTACATCCTCCTTTGGGAAAGCTGGGATAAGCGGTGCTGGTTGCCACCTGTGAGGGTCCCACTGTACGTAGGCGTGGATTTTGTAAGCCTTATACCCCTGCTTCTTGCATGCGACGGCATGTTCTGCGTAGTCCTCCGGCGTCCCCAGATGGTCAAAACTGCTGGCGTAGGCTTTGACCTTCTCGCGGCAACCGCCTAAGATCTTATGGACGGGAAGACCGACCATTCTGCCGAAGAGATCCCAAAGAGCACAGTCGATTATGCCCATCTGACTCTCGGTTAGAGAGCCTCTGTTGGTGCTGATCTCATCCATCCAATGCCAGATCCGCTCTCGGTCTAGAGGGTTCTCGCCTACGAGAAGCGGCTTGACCACGCGCTCATTGACAGGTTTGCCGCCCCCGATCATGTAACCCTCAACCCTTTCGTCCGTTACGATCTTAGTGACGGTCTCGGTAGTTTCCACCTCATCAGCCCAATTGATGCCGATCCATCTGGAATGATGCCATCTGGTGGTCGTCTTGAACGTGATCGTCTCGATGTCCTTGATCTTCATCCCTTCACTTCTCCTTGCGAGCGGGTTGGGAAATCGGCATTTAAGGCTTTGGTGATCATCGCGCGATGGGCTGGGCCTGTTATGTGTAGTCGCTTCTCGTGCTCTCAACGTTGAGCGATGACCTGTGCTGAACTCTTCAAGTGACGCGTCGAAATCCACTTTCATGATTCCGCTTTACGTGGCCTACGATCCCGCTAAGGATGAGACCTTCTATCTTGTCTACCGGCGTTCTACTCCATAGCAGACCGAAGCTTCTCGGGACGACCTGATCCGTGGACCAATCCGGAGGCTCATGTTCATCGCAGCTTTCTTCCCTAGTCGCCGAGTGGGATTTGAGCATCGGATCCAAGGATACTTGACCAGAAGGTCTTCCTTGTATGCTCTTTACCTTGTTGACGAAGTAGTTGACCTGTTCGAGCCTCAGATCCCTTGGGTTCATTGTTTTGTCCTCCCTGAGCCTTGTACGGTAAGGTCGGAGAGAGACCCCTTTTCTTGTGCCAACTCTCCTGTAACGACCCTCTTCAAAGCGGTAGACTGGTCTCGGGCTGTCAACGTAGTCATCGGTGACCTTTTCATCGAGGTAGGTCAGGGCCCGGGCATAACGACCCTCTTCACATCCACCCCCGGCAAGATACTGCCCAGAGTGCAGTCTGACGCTAACATAGCCGACATACTAGGGCTGAGGAAAAGCTAGTGCCGCCAGACTGTAACTCGCGCCCGTGAATCACACTGCATGCTAAAGGTTAAACGCAGACGGGGGCTAGGTCGCCAATAAGTGCCTACAAACGGAGTTGCGAGTATGAAGGCGCGCGTTGCCACAGTCTGCCAGGCAGGGCTTGCCTATAGCACGGTTGAGGAGAACCGTGAACACGTCCTTTGGCTTCTGGACCTCGCCCTCAGCCAGAAACCGGACCTAGTCTGCCTTCCTGAAGCATTCACGACCGCCTCAGCTTCCCGCAAGTCCATATGGGAGTTGGCCGAAGCGATACCCGGTCCCACAACCGACGCTGTGGCTGAAAGAGCGAAGACTGGCAAGTGTTACGTGATCTGCCCGATCATAACGAAGCGCGATTCAAGGCTGTGGAATTCAGCGGTTGTGATAGGTAGATCCGGGGAGATCGCTGGAATATACGACAAGGCGCACCCGGTCAGTAGTTCGAGTGACTACACGGTTTTCGAGGACGGGGTGACGCCGGGCAGCGAAATCCCTGTTTTCGACTTGGACTTCGGTCGCATCGGCATCCAGATCTGCTTCGACGCTGGCTTCCCGGAGAGCTGGCAAGAGCTGGGCCAGAAGGGAGCGAGGATCGTCTTCTGGCCTTCGGCGTACAATGGGGGTTTCCCCCTGCAGGTTTACGCTTACCTGCACCATTATTACGTTGTATCCTCGGTGCGATCTGACAAGTCCAAGATCATCGATCCCTGTGGGGTGATCCTCGCGGAAACAGATCAGTTTTCAAACATCATCTGGCGGGACATCAACTTGGACTTCGTTGTCGCGCATTATGACTTCAACTTCAGTGTCCCAGATAGGATCATGAAGGCCTACAATGGTCGTGTGGAGATAAGGTCCCATCGGGATGACGCGCACTTCTTTGTAGAGCCCATCGATGATACTCTGACGATGCAGCAACTGCAGGAGAGGTTTGGTTTCGAATCCACGTTCACGTACCATCAACGGCATCGAGACGCGTTCGAGTTGATCCACCAAGGGAAACCCCCTGTTGCCCAGAAGGCTGCGCACGGGGATAGACCGAAGTACACCAAAGTGAAGGACTGATGAGTTAAGAGTAGCTTACAGACTTGGCCAGCGTGGGAGACGCATGGTCAGTAGACCGCGGATACTGTACGCGCCGACTAGGGTTCACACTCAGAGGGTCTTCAGAGAGGAAACGTTCAAGCGGTTGATGGAATGCTTCGAGGTTCTGGCTAATCCAGGCGAGACAGCGTATTCGAGCACTCAGCTTGCTGAGTTGGTACCCGGCTGCGATGGGCTTGTCACGGGGTGGAGGACGAGTTCTTTAACCGAGGAGGTGTTTGAGGCTGCAGATCGACTGCGCATCATCGCTCACTCGGCGGGCTCAGTGAAGGCGGTACTCTCACCGCAGGTAGTCGGCCGCTTCATCCTCCCGCGGGGGATCTGCGTCTTCAGTGCAAGAGATGCCATCGCGTTGAACGTGGCTGAGGCGACGATCGGCTACATGATCATAGCTTCGCGCAGGTTTCTCGACCATGCCTTAGCCTTCCGGGAACGAGGGGTCTGGCGGGACCCTGGGATTCCTTCGAACGGTCAGTTCCTGAGCGGAAGCACTGTGGGAGTTATCGCCGCAAGCAAGGTTGGACGCGAGGTCATCAGGCTGTTGAAACCCTTCGACGTACGCGTGCTAGTCTACGACCCCTACCTTTCGGGCGAAGAGGCTGAGCGGCTGGGGGTGGTCAAGGCGGAGCTTGACGTGCTTCTGTCGCAGTCGGATTTCGTCACGGTCCACGCGCCGATGCTGCCGGAAACACGGGGGATGATCGGGGAGGCGGAGCTTAGGCGCTTGAAGGACGGGGCTGTGCTGGTGAACACGTCCAGAGGCCCGTTGATCGATCATAAGGCTCTTCTGAAGGAGGCTAGTGGCGGGAGGTTCCAGGTGGTTCTCGACGTCACTGACCCTGAGCCACCGCAGGCTGATTCCCCGTTGAGGCAACTGGCGAACGTTGTGGTTACGCCGCATGTCTCAGGCGCAGGGTATTATGGCTACTTTAGGATAGGTTCGTCGACGTTGGAGGCGCTTGAGGACTTCTTCTCCGGCAGGGCTGTGAAGGGGGCTGTGCGGCTGGAGGAGTACGCGCGGATCGCTTAACCGGCTTCGAGCGCGTCTTACTGTCGCGCTGTCTCGGTCCGGGAAAAAAACCAGGGCATGGGAATCGTTGGAGAGGTCTTGGAGGGTGAAACGCGCACTTAGGTCCCATCCTGCAGATGCCTAGAGACGCGCCGGAAGCGGTGAGGGGAACCCGTATATACTATGTGGGTAGTCGGCGTTTCAGGTAGGACTTTGATGCAGTTCCTCATGTTCTCGAAGATGCTGAAGAACATCGGCAACCTCTCGTTGGACGAGGCCGG
>Ga0315310_10002582_pt1 | contig 11315 bp, 7 predicted proteins | sample TDP5_MG_FD_203630 | JGI IMG/M metagenome (GOLD analysis project Ga0315310, IMG submission 203630) | Freshwater sediment microbial communities from Lake Towuti, South Sulawesi, Indonesia - TDP5 | ecosystem: Environmental > Aquatic > Freshwater > Lake > Sediment | place: Indonesia: South Sulawesi... | reverse complement strand
AGATCAATAATTCCGAGACTCTTGATGGTCTCAATCACGCGTTGTATAATGGGTTTGCTAGCGACTGGAAGTAAATGCTTAGGGCGGGCTAAAGTAAGGGGGCGCATCCTCACGCTTTCGCCAGCTAGTGGAACTACTGCCTTCAACTGTGACACCATGCACCATTGGCGAGGGGCTATTGTATGTTTCCACTAAATCTGTAAAAAAATTACTTTAGTAATCACACATGGGGTGATTGAATTAACGTTTAATGTAAATTGCGTAAGCATAGGCTTGTGGGTATGCAGAAACACGAATTGTACCAATATTAACGTAATGCTTACGAACGAATTCGATAAATTTTCCAAAAGAAAGAAGCCGACTGCTAACTATCACGATTTTCACGTCATACTTTATGCAGGCTTCGATAAGATCACGTGAAAGAATAAACTTCGCTTCATGACGCGTGTCGCTAATGTCTATTAGGTTCGGCGGAACCATACGGTTGGCAATTAGTGGAATCATCAAATCTCCACTAATAATAAAGTCATTTACAGTTGTCATGTTCTGAACGAGTTGCGCTACTTCAAATCGAGCCTTAACGAGATCAGGAAATTCAGGAGTCACGGCTGCTGACCCATATGCTACAAGTATAGGTAAGGGAATGATCAGAAGCATTAATGAAAACACCATGACCTCTTTTGGCTGGATTACACGTACTTCTTTAATTAAAAAGGACGTGCAAATTGCGAGGGGTAGAAGTGTATGAACAAGGTGATGCTTATAGAGAGTTGTTTGAGCGATCAAGCCGACAAAGGTTAAGAAAAGCCATAAAACTATGAGCCCAGTCTTTTCGTTTTTACGATTTTTCAGTTGGAAAAATGCACCGCCGATCCCAAGTGAAATAAGCCCGAGATCGCCACGTAAGAAGTCGGTTATTCTCTCTAAACGCAGATTGAGGGATGTAACTGGACGATAAAGTGGGAACAAGAACACATCTTTCCAAACGGCGGTTAAATCAAATGTAAGAAGAATGAGCATTGGGACTCCGGTTAAGGTTAGGTAATAGGCCACTTCTCTAAAACTTCGTCTATAGACGAAGTAGAGGCAGATGGAAAGAGTTAAAAAAACTGCATAAAATTTTGATAGGAAACAAAAGCCAGACAGTAATCCTGACAAAATTAGCCATTGAAAGCCTCTGTTCCGAAGATAAAGGAGAAACGAATACAACGCCCATGGAGTCAACGCACAAAGCAAAATCTCATTTGAGGCTGATCGGGAAACTTGCAAGTAAAGCGGAGAAAAGGAGAGAAGGATAACGGAGATAACACCAGCGCTAAATCCCCCCAATTGTTTAGCAGTAAAGAAAATTCCTGAAATTCCAATCAATGAAAGTACAACACCAACTAGACCACCGATCGATGCTGACACGCCGAATACTTTGAAAGCACAGCTCAGGACCCATATCATCAACGGAGGATGCCCGTAAAAAATTTGGTTATATAATTTATAGCCACGGGTTACCATCATCGCCATGGCTAAGTATATGTCACTGTCAGCATTTGCATTGTCTAACGTCCACTCAATTGGAGTGATGAGACGCGCAGCTGTCGCAACGATGAGTAACGTGGATAAAATACCTACATTTTTCAATTTCCTAATTAGCAAATGTACACCTCCACACTCACCAAGTAGAGAGGCGATAAACGATTTTGAGAAGATGATTGTTTAGCAGACTCCCAGCTAAATAAGTAGAAGTGAGAGAAGCCGCTAGCATTGCAACATAAATCACTCCAACCGGAAGTGCTCATAGTTCGTTAATAAACTACTAATGTTATTTAAAAATCGATACATCTTTTCTTTGAACATTATCCTCATTTCATTACTGTAAGCTCAGCTTTCTTTAAAAAAATCAGGAAAGTTTCGGTTACCACGCCTATAGTCCACGCGCTAATAAGGCCCGCTGTTATAATGCCCGGTATTTCTTCTAGTAAATATAATTGCGGGAAAAATTTTGGAAGGTAATATGGAATAAGGATGACAGGAAGAATACTGTATAAAAGCGTACGGCGGCTTGTGATCACGGCGCAGCTAAAAACAATTGGAAATATAAGGTATTGGGGATGAATCGATAGCCCAGCGAGAATGAATAAAGCGGATGCTGTAAGGGCAACCTTAGCATAGTCCAGGAGGATTTTAAATCGATATTGAATTAAGTACGCAAAGGAAGTTAGGCAATATAATGCGATAACAATATTGAGGTAAGAATAGTAACCATTTACCCCAATTCTCGCCCCGCTGAGTTTAGCAACATATTTAACTAAATACCATACACCAGAAAGAGGGAACCAACTCTCCTTGGTCCAAGTTCTCGTAATAAAGGCTAGACCAACATCCCATTGGCAAAAAATTATGATAAGATATCGTTCTGGAGTAGTTAGGTAAAATGGAACTGAAATGATAGCCGCTGTGAAAAACGTCCCAGCTACATATTTCAGTAGATTTTTCCAATGCACTTGTTTGATCATCACCGCAACTAACAATGGTAAAACGAGGTATAGGTATTGTTTAGTCATTAACGCCAATCCAGTAGCGATGCCCGCCCAACCATATTTTTTGCTCCCAAGCAAATATACCGCACATAGCAGGAAAAAACAGCCGATCACGTCAAACATAGTTTGGTACGCAGAGATTTTACTGATAAACGGGTTCAAAAAGAAGATTCCCGAAGAGAATAACGCATACTTAAAATTAGAAGTTTTTTGAAAAACATAACTATACAGAACAAATGTCGTCAAGATTTCGAATGTAAAAATCGGAATTTTTACGTAAACAACAAAAGATGGATAGGGAAGTGTCGGGCTTAAAAATGACAGTGTTAGAAGCCATAACATCCAGATAGGCGGGTAAACATATCTTCCACTGTAGCCCATAATTTGATAAAAATCAAGAATATGCCCCGATGCCAAGATTTCATAATAGACAAACCACATGGATGTGTCGTTAGAGCTTGCTGATATGAACATTAATCTGAGTAGCAACCCTGCTAAAATAATGAGGATGAATCCTAAGTGGGCTTGATGGATTAAAGAAATTACATTTTTAATCTCATCAATTGAGAGATTGATTTTTTCATAAGGTTTTTGCAATATCACTTCGTTCTCATTCACCAGTCTATTTTTCATTCTGTGCTGTATATTTCGATTTACATCATCAAGGATCACTGAATTCCTGCTTCTGGAGAGTGCGGATCCGATTTCCACTTGTTTCCCCACTGCAATCATGCAACCCGAAAGATGTAAACCAGAGGTATCCCCTGAATAACGACAACATAATCAGGAGGCAGATCTTTGAAAGCTAGCCAAACAGGGTGCTCCGGATCTTCTTGAATAAAATCGATTTGGAATACGATATATGCAAAACCCATGTCCTTCAACTTTTGATAGGAACTCGGAGCACGAGCAAAAATGAGTCCCGGTTCGTAGTATTGGAGTAAACTTGGATAACCCCTTACTGCTACCGCGGTGCCGTTAGTACAATGAGTTGCTAAGTACTGGGCGGCCTCTTTTAATCCAATGCTTCCCCCTACTGGATAAAGATTAACTGCATTTTGAGGCCCGCCAACGAGTGGGCTGAAATAAAGATCGTAATAGGGACACGCAGCAATTGCACTTAACGTATGAGGAATAACTAAGAGAAGGACCAAACCAATAATGGGCACCTGTTTGAGAAACTTGTGGTTAAATAAATTTGCAATTCCAGTCCCAGCTAGAAGAGATAGAGGAGGAGATAAAATGACAACCCAGTGTGCCAGTTTGACCGGCCAGAAGCATAGAAAAATTGAGGCTGCGAGAAACCAAAATAGAGCTAACAAATCACTTTCTCGCCATTTACGACGGAAAATGGAGTGAAGCACTAGCCAGCAACCGAGCAGCATCGCAACCAACTCAAATGGAGTGATGGAACCAAGTAATATGGCAGGAGCAAAAAACCACGGAGCCTGATGATATGGGCGACCGAGAAAAAATATCTTTTGCTTCCGTATAGCACGTACGGCTTGAAACTCGTATGAACTAAAGAGGTTCCCAATAGGGTCAGACCATAAGTATGGCCATAAACTAACAAAGATAACAATAGCGAAGACGACCCAGCACAAGTAACCAAGTAAGCGAAATTTCGGAAAAAACAACTCTCTGTTTGTTTTTCGTTTCAGAATGAACGATGAAACGAGTACACCGAAAAACGCAATCGGAAGTGTAAATGCTATGTATTTTGTCCCGAAGGCTAGTCCGAACGTAATTCCAGAAAGTGCTAGATTGATAGTTGATTGCCAGTCATGTAGTTTTGTTCCTCTAATAAAGAAGAAAGTGGATGCTACCATGAAAAATAGCATCGGCACGTCAAGCAAGGCGTACCGACTTTGCCCGAGGTGGATCGGGTCAAATGCCAGCATTAATGCAGCCACTAAACCAGTGCGCCAATCGTAAAGCTCACGCCCGATGAAAAAAATTAAAACGCATGTTGCCACACTAAGCAATGCCATAATTAGCCGAGCAGCGGCTATTTCGGAGATACCAAATGGAGATAAACCAACAATAGATAAACCAATCAGGTATTTTCCGATTGGCGGATGCTCGTAGTTTCCCACCCAGAGATCTAAATCGAACAATCTGTTTTCCCAGTTTGAAACATAGACTTTCCCCCAATAGACGTAGGTTAGCTCATCTAACGCCAGAGGGTATTCAAATAAACCGATAAACCGAAGCGCAGACGCGGCAAACACAACAAGCAGTAGCGAAAGAAAAAACGCGATTAAGTTATGCCGAGACCGAAAAATCCCCGTCATTATTCACCTTCCACAAGCTTAGGTCTTGTAGACTGCAGCCCTACCAACTCCTCGGAATATAAACCCAGCCTTTAGCGCTTTGGCTGGGTCAACTACACCTCTGGCATCGATGAAAGCGGCTGGTTTATGGGCTGATTTTGCTAACTCATTGAAATTTAAGGCTTGGAACTCGTCGTGCGCAGTACATAAAACTACACAGTCGGTTTCTTTCACTGCATCTACGAGTGTACTTTCTAACTTAATCTTAAAAAATTCTTGATTTTTGAAAAAGGGATCGTAGCATGAAACTTTAGCGCCCAGCCTACGTAGCCCCGTAATAACAGGTTTAACTGGAGTATTTTGAACGTCGCGAACACCGGGTTTGTAGGTAATACCTAAAATTGCGACCTTCGAATCCTTCGCTGTTTTGCCTACACTATTTAAAGCCTCTAGGACCAACCCCACCACATGCTCGGGCATTCGATCATTAACCTCCCGAGCCATTCGAACTATATGCGGAATGTATCCAACTTTTTGACCCTCTTGTATCAGATAGTATGGGTTAGCTGGCAAACAAGGTCCACCAACACCTACGCCAGGATAATGCGAAACGAAATTCCACTTGGTGGCCGCTGCATTGATCACTTCAATAATGTCAATCCCTAATTTCTCGTAAAGGATTGCGAGTTCATTCATTAACGCGATGTTCACGTCGCGAAAGATGTTCTCAGTTAGTTTTACAGCGTTGGCGGTTTTAGGATTCGCTAATTTAACTACTTGAACGCCAAGAGCTACCTTATAGAGCGCCGCGGCTATTTCAGTACTCTTAGCGTTAATTCCTCCAACAATGCGTGGTGAAGTTTTTAGATGAAACAAAATGTTGCCGGGATCAGCCCTCTCCGGACAACTAGCCACCCCGAAGTCCTTGCCTGCTTGCATTCCAGTATTATCTTCAAGAATTGGAACAACGAGACTCTCTACCGTGTTTGGGCTTACTGTACTTTCCACAATGACAAGACTCCCATTCCTTAATCCTCTAGAAATGGCTTGGCAGGCTGACTTCATAGATGAGTAATCGGGTTTCTTGGATTCATCGACGGGTGTTGGAACACAGACGATTAATGCATCTGAAATTTTCGCTGCAGTTACCACGTCAGTAGTAGCTTTTAGCTTGCCAGCCTGAACGACATGCTTAATCAGTTCTTTTAAGCTAGGTTCATCAATCGGGGTTTCGCCGCGGTTTATTGCCTCAACAACATCCCTGTTTGAATCTGCGCCTACTACCTTGGCACCTGAATCTGCAAAAACCGCTACAGTAGGAAGCCCTACCCGGCCAACACCAATTACACCGATCGTAAGTTTGCCTTTCTTTAAATTTGTAGAAAGCTCGGTTTCATTCATTTCCATGATCTTCATTTTCGTGCCCCCACTTGAAACCATTCAATTAAGTTTGTTAGACCTTCATTCAATTCTACACTGGGTTTGTAACCCAGAATCTTTTGTGCTTTGGAGATGTCGGCGTAGCTAAACCTAACATCGCCCGACCTTGGTGGAGCATACTTGGGTTCAATGTCGTTTCGACCACATAGTTTCAAGATTTTCCTTGCTAGGAAGTTAATTGTTGTTGGTTTACCAGTTGCAATGTTGAAAATTTCTCCAACGGCTCGTTTAATTTTAGCCGCTAAGAAACATGCGTGCACAACATCTACAACATTGGTAAAGTCGCGGGTTTGTTCCCCATCACCATAAATCACAGGAAATTCACCTTTGAGGATTTTATTGATAAAGATAGTAATCACTCCACTATAGGGACCATATGTCTGGCGAGGCCCGTAAACATTGAAGTATCTAAGACAAACTGTCTGCAAACCATAAACTTGATGAAAAGCCTTACAATACTGTTCCGCTGCTAGTTTAGAAACTCCATATGGCGAAATCGGAAATGTGGGCAAATCCTCTCGCTTTGGCAGAACCTTTAGATCCCCATATACAGATGAAGAAGAGGCATATACAACCCGTTTAACCCCAGCGTCCAATCCCGCCTTAAGAATGTTTAATGTTCCAGTGACATTTACTTCATGAGTTAGCAGAGGATCCTTCACGGAGCGGACGACACTCGGTATCGCCGCCTCGTGAAATATAACCTCAACATCTTTCACCACGGTTTTAACTAAGTCAAAGTTTCTGACGTCTCCACGAACAAAGGTAAAGTTCTTGCAACGTTCGAACGACTTAAGATTCTCTCTTTTCCCCGTAGAAAGGTCATCCAAAACCACAACTTCGCAGTTCCGATTTAGAAGTGCTTCAACAAGATGACTCCCAATAAAGCCACACCCACCAGTTACCAGTGCCCGAATGCTTGGCATCATCATGAGGCTAACCAACACTTGAAGCGATGAGTTTAGTTTTTGTTATGAAGTTAAAAAAGTTACACAACCCCTCAGCCTAGATACTTAAAGATGTAAATCCAATTGTTTGGTTCTCCAATCCTAGTCTCCAAATTGAAGTTGTGAGCATTAAGTAGTACTGGTAACCATTGGTCGGCATAAGGAGAGCCACTCCAGAGAAGGGCGTATACAGCGTTTTTATCAGCGCAAAATTCACTAAGGTCTGTGATGTTTAGAGGACCAGGATTATACCAGTCTACAGCCCGACCAGGATAAGCGTCAATGTGGATTCCACGACCCCCGACTATTGAAAGATAGAAGTATGCAGCTGGCTGGCTGAAGTAGTTGCATTGAAGCAGTACAACAATATAAGAGCCAGATGGGGTATGCGGCACGACATATTGAAACGTATTGTAAAGAGGCACGCTGAGCCCTGCCGGTCGTGTACCATAACTCACAAACTGTGGGCATGTAAGCAAAGCGACAAACGCTACGACAAAAACAACTTGCGCAATTCGCCCAATATTTCGCGACGCCAGTAAGCCGCCACTAGAAAAAAGAACGTTAATACGCTTGCCAGCATCAGTTATAAGTCTTCCAATCATCAAGGCAAACGCAGGAAGATAAAGCATGGTATACCTTGGGTCTTTATGAATTGGAACAAATGCAAGGAATATTACTGCTACCCAACCTACCAGGAATAAGTCAACTTTCTTTCTAGACCAAAGAGCATAAACTAAGGCTAAAACCGCGAAGATTGCCAAGATCCAAGTCATCTGCTTTATAATTACTTGGCAAGATCCAAGCCAGTTCTCAGCCATAAGCCACTTGTACTCCTTCCCGGGCTCTACTTGTTTATACCAACCCCTCCAGCGGGTGGTCGTAGTAGTAAGAATATAAGTCCACGGTAGAACCAAGAAAAGAGCTAATTCAAGAGCTAAAGAAAAACAGGCAATAGCCCGCCAAGAAAGCCCATTTCGAAAGTAAAATCTTTTTAATACCATATAAGCGGCCATGATTGGGAGAGCGAGAAGAGCAGGATATTTAGCTAGGAAAGCAATTGCAAGGAATGCCCCACTAAGAATGAGATGCCCATATTTTTTGTGTTCGTATCCACTATAGAACAAGAGTAGGGACAAAGCGAAAAAAGTAGTTACTGGGATGTCCACCATCGCGACTCTGCTCATATTAAAGTAAGTTGGAGTTGCTGCCAGTATAATTGATGCAATTATGCCAGCGGTTCTCCCCCAAGCTTTCCGACCTGCGAAATAAGCAACCGCCAAACCCAGAAGCCCGAGCGAAACTGGAACAAGCCGTGCGGAAAACTCGCTGATTCCGAGGATTGCGTAACTGAGAGCGAGGAGGACTGCATTCAACGGGGGAAAATAGGGGTACCACCGAATATACGCCTTAATTGTGTAGATTGGATTGGAAATGAAAGTTGGAACCATGCGAGACATATCCACGCCACTTTGCATTTGAACAGCCTCATCCCATGCAGGACTAAAATAGCCGAGATTTTGAAAGAGAAGAAAACTGTAGACAATCATGAATAACAGGAGAGGAAGATCGCTAAGACTAACCGTGCCTAAGAAACGCCGCGCATTATTCAAGGTCAAAGTCATCAGCCAAACCTTTTATTCACAAGGAAAAATGTGTGATTTATAAGTTATTTGAGACTCCAAACTTGGTAAATTAAGTTGACTTTGAAAATAAGAGGGTTGTTTGAATTTCAGCGTCGTTAGGAAAATTCGCTTAATGCCGTATCATTGGTGAAGATAAATTGTATTGCAAATCTTTTTACGAGATTCGCTTGAAATTCTAACGGCAAACCGAGAGAAGGAATATGGACCGAAAGCACTGGACATACACTATACTCCTTGCAATCATTATTGCTACCTCTTTCGCCTTTAAAATGGCAGTCTTCGCAAGATACCCATTCCCTCCTGGAGCCGATCCAGGACTTAGAGTAAAAAATGCAGTTAACATAGTTAGGAAGGGAGAGCAAAACCTACCCTATCCCGGATTTGACATAACCCTTTCCATTCTCTGGGTTATTGGAAGCGAGAACCTTGACGCAGTAGTTCCGATCTGTGAGATCTTCGCTACGCTTCTGTGCTCTCTGTTAGCTCTCCCCATGTACATTATAGTTCGAAATATTTCAAAACGGCAAACCACTGCATTATGCGCAGCGTTAATTGCCGCTTTTTATCCGGCAATTTATGAGCTGTTATCCTTTGGAAGTTATACCTCGGTTTTAGCTCTATTTCTTATTCCAATGCTAATTGCATTCGCCACTAACGATCGATTAATGCGCTCGCGCCGAGGACTTTGGGCGGTTGGTCTTCTTACTACCAGCCTTATAATCATGCATTACTGGAGCTTTGCACTTTATGTAGGGGTTATTGCTCTATTCACAGCATTTACAATGTTAATCACCGTGAGCGAAAAAGCACTAAAAAAGAAATTACTCCCAAATGGATTATCGGTCGTAAAGACGCTTCTTCTCGCTAGCGTAATTGGTGTGTTAATCTCGGGAATCTGGTGGGCACCAATCTCATCATTTCTAGCTGGAACTTCTCTGACAAGTTCAGCTGAAACTGAAGTAGGAATGCGGGGATTGAGTTGGCGCGGAATCGAACGGTTTTTCAGCCCCCCATGGATCTACCAATTATTTGCCCCTGTAGCAATCCTCGCGATAGCTATCCAAAAAGGCAGAAGTGAGAATGCCTATAAACTACTCATCGTTTTGAGTTGGTTTATCAGCCCGATAGTGGCGATGATAGTTGGTTCTACTTTAGGAGTCCCACTAGACTATCGTAGATTATGGTACTATCCCCTACAACCAGCAATAGCGCTAACCTCTATTGGATTAGCCTACGTCGCTAGCCTAATCTACTATATGGCTAAAACTGCTCCTCAGTTTACGTGTTCATTTCCTAAACTTAGAAAAACCGACATCTCGCTTCGTCGAATTTGTGAAGTTTTTTTCATTGTTGTCCTAATCGGCACCGTCGCAATTGGGTTAGCGGATTCTGGTCGATCAGCCACACGCCAGTTCCAAACCGCAGCAAAGTATTATCAGCACATTTATCCATCGAGTTATGCTGGCTTACTCTGGACCCGAAATTATGTACCGCTTGAGAGTGAAATTGCAGCTGGAGGCGCAATTGGATGGTGGATGCCTGGAGTAACCCTTCACCACGTAATTTTCGCCGTACCATTAGCTTTTGTTAACGTTCCCGCCCAGATTCCAAGAACTGAGGCTGCAAATGTACTGCTCAGCGATGCGACAAAAGAGATGAAAAACGGACTAATCAGAATTGGAGAATCTGGCCCATACTGGGTTGCTTATAACCCCGAAGTTGACCTTTTTACAGGCACCGAATACGAGCCCACCACCTATTTGAATGACAGTTCAACTCAAGTCATATACAATGGAGGACGTTCCATCCCACTCTCGAACTTCGAAAGGCGAACCCAGTGGGTGAGTAGAAATGAACAGGAAACCATTATTGAAACAGTTTACAGAAGTGCAACAACAACCATCAAGAAAACTATGACACTATATCCCGCAGTTAGATTTGCACAAATTTCATTCCAAGTTTTGAATGGTGAAGCCAACAAGCTTGCGATCCTTGTTCACCGACCAGAAGATCAAATTTATCACGTTGCAATATCATCTTCAGCCATTTACACTGCAACACCATTTATCAATACGACTTTCAGGTGGACTGGCTCAAGGTGGTTTGCATTTTACGATGAAGACTCTGAAATCTGCGGAGTTGTTATCCCAAGTCAGATGGTTGATTTCAAGGTGACTGTTCGCTTTGGATTAATCGATCGACTAAGGATGGAGTTCCCGCTCCAGGATGGTCGAATCACACTATTTCTGGGAGGATTCTTAGCAGACACAATTGACAAAGCTAAGTACACTGCTGAACAATTATCAGAATACCCACTTCAGCCAGTTAATAAAATTGAGAAAAACTTGGTTGCTACCGGAGACTACTTGGAGGCCGCAGAGAAGTACGCCGTGGAATATCTGGTCACAAGGGACCCATCGAAGTTCGCGCCAGATCCACATTTTAACCTACTCTATAGCGGAAAATTGTATGTCATCA
>Ga0315310_10002581_pt1 | contig 11315 bp, 14 predicted proteins | sample TDP5_MG_FD_203630 | JGI IMG/M metagenome (GOLD analysis project Ga0315310, IMG submission 203630) | Freshwater sediment microbial communities from Lake Towuti, South Sulawesi, Indonesia - TDP5 | ecosystem: Environmental > Aquatic > Freshwater > Lake > Sediment | place: Indonesia: South Sulawesi... | reverse complement strand
TCAACATAACACCAGACAACCTCAAACTAAGAGCCATGGACCCCAGCCGAGTAGCCATGATCGACTTCGAATGGCCCAAAACCATATTCGACGAATACACATGCGACCAACCCACAAAAATGTGCATCAACATCGGCGAAATGCTCAAACTCCTACGCCGAACCAGCAAAGACGAATCCATCGAACTAGCCCTAGACGAAAAAACCAACCGCCTAAACGTAACCATCAAAGGCAAATACGAACGCACCTTCAACATGCCCACACTAGAAGCAACCGAAGAAGAAGTACCCACACCAAAAATAACCTTCAACGTACGCGCCAAAATCACCACCGACGGCCTACACCAAGCCATCGAAGACGTCCTACTAGTCTCAGACCACGTCAAAATCGAAATCGACCCAGAAAAAGTAACCATGCGAGCCGCAGGCGACCTCATGGGCGCCACAATAGAACTCAAAAAAGGCAGCGACACCCTACTAGACATAGAAGCCAAAGAACCATCCAAAGCCACATTCAGCCTCAGCTACCTCTCAGAAATAATCAAAACCGCAGCCACCTCAAGCGAAATCGCCACACTCGAATTCAGCAACGACATGCCCATACGCATCGACTTTCAGCAACCCAAAGAAGGCAAACTAACCTTTTATCTCGCTCCCCGCATTGAGGTAGAGTAGACGCCGCAACGCAAAACGCGGCTCACACTCCATGCGCTGGGACAAAACCTGGTTCTCACTCAGACCGACTTGGCCAAATACCCATTTACGCCTCAAGCAGCAGAATATGTACAAAAGCTAGACCTAAAAATCACCGAACTAGACAGCCCAGACTATAGCCGAATCCTTGACAGAGCAGAGAAAAGAATCGAGGAAGCCATACTCAACGCAACCGTGACAGATCAGACACGCAACATTGAAATCGAACTTCTCTCGTTTCCCATCGCCGTCATGATGGTCGCGACCACGAAAGATGCCTTCCTCAAAAGACGCTACGCACTAGCCGAAGCCAAAAGAGTCTACAACATACTCAAACAGGAAACAAGCAAGCAAAAACTAACAGAGGTCGCAGAGTGCTTCAACTGGAAAATAAAGCCCGCCAGACATGATGGAAACACCACTCAAACCAGCGCAGCTGACTTCACCGTGCACTTCACAAACTACCTAAAAAATGCAAGCGGTTTTCATGAGGACAAATGGAAGCTTGTCAACCGAACCATGTTGAACGGCGAAGTCTGCATCACTAAAGATGAAGCCTCCCGGCTACTACAAGAAGAAGTTCGAACACATGTGGAAAGCAAACTCGAAACCAAAATAGACGTTACGCTGCCCCCAAAAGTTCAAAAAGAGGTAGAACAACTCAAACAGTTCTTTAACAGCCGAAGAGGGAAAATGCGCCAAGAAGAGATGCCTACTGAAACCGTACTTGAAGCATTTCCACCTTGTATGCGGCAACTCTATAATATGGCGCCCACTGGACGCCACATCTCACATGTTGGACGATTCGCACTCACATCGTTCCTCATAAACTCAGGCATGCCCGTTGAAAGCATAATTGAACACTTCAGGCCAACCTCGGATTTTAGCGAAAAAATGACACGCTATCAGGTTGAACACATTGCGGGCGGACGAGGCTCAAGAACCAAGTACATTCCTCCCCGATGCGACGCCCTACTCACACATGGAATATGCTCTGGCATGGATGAAATTTGCAGAAAAGTGCACCATCCTCTCGCCTACTACAAACGAAAACTAGGAAACATGAAAGCACATACGCCAGCCCAACACCTTAAAGGTCGTGAATGAAATCCCAACGCAAGAGTTCATCCAGCACAAATTCGCGGAACACTACAAGGAAAATTTAGACAGCATTGAGCCGCCGAATTCATTAGAGAAAAGGGAATACGCTTTTCTTCTCTTCAAAGACAAAACAATGGTGAGACATAAAGGCTTCAGGAACGCAGAAAGCTTCAGAGCCTTTCTTCTCAGGTCTTTGCCCTCGGATGTGTATTACTCAAGCGCTTATTTTGAGAAGCCGGAGGCACAAATGGATGCTAAAGGCTGGCTGGGCGCCGATCTAGTATTCGATATAGATGCAGATCACATCCCAACGCCCTGCAACAAACAACACGATACTTGGATATGTAAGAGCTGTGGAGCCACAGGACATGGAACCAAGCCAGAGAAATGCCCGAAATGTGGCGGACAGAAATTCACTGAAATCAACTGGCTTTGCGACACTTGTTTGGAAGCAGCTAAAGAAGAGACAATAAAGCTCCTCGAAGTGCTAGAACATGACTTCGGCTTCTCAGTTAACGAGATGAAACTTGCCTTTTCCGGACACAGAGGATATCACGTGCACATTGAAGACCCTGCTGTGAGAACACTGGATTCCATCGCAAGAAAAGAGATTGTAGACTACGTGGCTGGAATTGGCCTCAACCTTACAACCTACGATATCGAAGGAGGGCATAGCCCAAGTTTCGACGATTTCGGCTGGAGCGGGAGAATCGCAAAAGGAACCTATGAATTCCTGCTCACAGCCAATCAAGAGCAACTAGAGAATATTGGATTAAAGAGGAAACCTGCTACCCAAGTTCTAGGGCAGAAGGACAAAATCCTAGAAAGCTGGAAGGGTAAAGGTCCATGGAAGATGCTGAAGGGCGTGGGCCCAGATAGTTGGGCAGAGATCCTTCGGCAAGGCATAGAAAAGCAATCTGTTAGGATAGACACAGTTGTCACTACTGATATTCACCGCTTGATCAGATTGGCGAACACGCTCCACGGAGAAACTGGTCTTAAGAAGGTTGAGTTCCCTGCGAATGAAATCGAGTGTTTTGACCCGCTCAAGAGTGCTGTGGCATTCAGGCGCGGCACCGTTCGAGTTGATGTTTCTGAAGTACCTCAGTTTAGGCTTGGAGACGGTGTTTACGGACCTTTTAAGAATCAAATTGTTGAGTTGCCAACCGCTGTTGCTATATTTCTGCTATGCAAGGGAGTGGCCAAAGCGATGGAGGAATCCGCAGGTGTATAATGAGTTGTATGAAGCTTGGAAAAGAGAGAAGGACAGCGTTGAATTACAGTTGCTTCCAACGGATTTCTACTTCAGGCTTGCTGAATATGTAAGAAGGATTCGAGAAGAAAGTCGTATGTTGGATGAAAAGACAACTAGGGCCCGTTTGTTGATGCATGAAGCGGAAAACGTGCGGAAAATGGTGCAGGAGCTTGTTATGATAAGGCATGGCAAAACGGTTAAGGCGATTTCTGCAGGAGAGAGCGTGCATCTAGAAAGCGTGACCAGAGAGGAGGAACGACTTGTTAAGGATGTGGCGCCATCCTTTGAGTCTTTTCAGGCTCTTTTGAAGGAAATAATAAGTGGTCGTCTGCAGCAGGCGAGCCATGAAAAGCCCGGTAAAAGAGTCTTGCGTTTTCTCAAAGAGACTCCAGCTATAATAGGTGCTGACATGAAGACTTACGGTCCGTTTCAACCTCAAGATGTGGCGACCCTGCCCGCCGAGAACGCAAGGATTCTGACCAGGCAGGGCGTTGCTGTTGAGGTTGAGGTCAAGCTGGAGCCCACGTGAGTGTCAGGTGTGCATTTCAGAAAAGGTATATATGGTTAGGCTTGTTGTTGTATACCGAATCAATAGAGTGTAAGCTCATATGAAGGCGCCCAAGGAAATCACCACGTACTGTCCGAAATGTAAGACGCAACAAGCCCATACTGTGTCTATCTATAAGGCGGGTAAGCGCCGCGCCTTAGCCCTCGGCGAGCGTCAACATGAGCGGAAAAAGCATGGTTATGGTGGACAGAAATACGCGCTTCAAAAGAGGTTTGCCAAAACCACGAAGAAGCAGACTTTGAGGTTGAAGTGCAGGAACTGCGGTTTTATGAGGCATAAGAAGGGGATGCGCATCAGAAAACTGGAAATCGCCTAAAGAAATGGGAGAGTAAGACTATATGAGTGAATGGGAAAAGCTTCTGCCCAGACCCAAAAGCACGTTTGTTCGGGTCAAATGCTCTGACTGTGGAAACGAGCAGGTTATTTTCAACCATGTTTCAAGCGTTGTGAAATGCAGTGTATGTGGGGCAGTATTAGCTGAGCCTACTGGAGGCAAGTCAGCGGTTAAGGGTGAAGTTGTAGCCTCGATGGAGTGAATTAGGAGCATAAAACGAAATGGCCTCCAAGAAGGCAGAGTGGCCCGAACCTGGCGAACTTGTGTTAGCGTCTGTTCAGAGAATAACGGACTATGGAGCTTACGCCACGCTAGATGAGTATGGAAAGGAAGGGTTGCTTCACGTATCGGAGGTCTCGTCTGGCTGGGTTAGAAATATTCGTGATTTTGTGCGTGAAGGGCAAAAGGTTGTGTTGAAGGTTCTTCGTGTGGACACGGTGAAGGGGCATGTGGATCTTTCGCTCCGTCGGGTGTCTAGGCAGGAGAGGCGTGGGAAGGTGCTGTCTAGCAAGATGGAAAAGAAGGCTGAGAGCATTCTTCGTAGCGTTTCTGAGAAGCTGCGGGTGTCCTTTGATGATTTGTACGCTAGAACTGGCACTGTTATTGAGGAGAAGTTTGGCGGAGTTTACGAAGGGCTCGAGAAGGCTGCTCGTGAAGGACCTGAGCCGTTGCTGGAGGCTGGTTTGCCTAAGGACACGGCGGTTGTTTTGGCTGAAGTTGCCAGGGAGAAGATTCGGGCGCCGTTGGTGAAGGTTAAGGGTTTGCTGGAGTTGCAGTGTTTGAAGCCTAATGGTATAGTTTACATTAAGGAGGCTCTTCAGAGTGCTTCTGGAGTTGAGAAGCTAGGGGATGCTAGGGTTCGTGTTTATGCTGTTGCTGCTCCGAAGTATGCGGTTGAGGTGTGGGCTGAGGATTACAAGGAGGCTGATAGGATGCTGCAGGCTGTGGCTGATACGGCCATTACGACTATAACCAAGGTTGGCGGAACTGGGGTTTTTGTTAAGGGAAAGTAATGGTTTGGCTTTTGAGGAAGTGTGTGCAATGCGGCAGGTATACGTTGAATCTGGAGAAGTGTCCTTTTTGTGGCGGCGGAGTGCGGGTTCCGCATCCTGCGAGGTTTTCGCCGCAGGATAAGTATGCTAGGTATCGGCGGGCTATGAGGGTTGAGTCGATGGAACGGGGGCGACAGGATGAAGGAGACGTATGTCAAGGAAATTCTTAAGGTTGATTTGAAGAGTCCGGTTTTGGTTGAGGGTTTGCCTGGTATGGGGATGGTGGGAAGGATTGCTGTTCGTTTTTTGATTAGGCAGTTGGGTGCTGTGCGGTTTGCTGAGTTGTATTCGCCGCATTTTCCGTATTATGTTTTGGTGAATAAGAGGGGTAGTGTGAGGCTTTTGCGTTGTGAGTTTTTTTATTGGAAGAATTCTGGTGGGGATGGTGATCTTGTTTTTTTGGTTGGTGATAGTCAGGCGCAGACTATTGAGGGGCAGTATGAGGTGACGGATGCTGTTTTGGAGTTTGCTGTTAGGCTTGGGGTTAGGGCGGTTGTGACTATTGGTGGTTTTCGGCAGGAGGCTGAGGGGGCGCCGCGTGTGGTTGCTGTTTCGACCGGGTCGGAGTTGCTTGGGAGGGCGTTGGGTGCTGGGGCGGTTGTTGGTCCTGCTGGGAATCCGATTGTTGGGACTGCTGGTTTGTTGTTGGGGTTGGCTAGGTTTAGGGGGGTTGATGCTTTGTGTTTGTTGGGTGAGACGAAGGGTTATTTGTCGGATCCTTTGGCGGCTCGAAGTGTTGTCGGGGTGTTGGAGCGGTTGTTTGGTTTGAAGCTGGATTATGCTTTGTTGGATGCTCAGGTTGAGAAGTCTCGTGAGGTTGTTTCTCGTATGCGTGAGATTGAGGAGCGGCGGGAGAGGTTTTCTCAGAAGATGCGTCGGAGTGAGGAAGGTCGGGTTACGTACATTAGTTAGGTTTGTTTTCGTTCTGTTTGTGTTTGTAGAGGGTTACGTTGAGTGACGAAAAATTTTTTGGGGTGAAAGTTAGGGTTTTCTGTTTGTGTTTTGGGCGCTGTTCGGGTTTCTGAATGGCGTGTTTGGGGCTGTTTGACGGTGATTTAATGGTGATTTAATGGTACTTTCATCATGGTTTAGCGTGACGTTTGGACATGTTGAAGGGCTCTGGTTTGTGTTGTTTGTGATTTTGATTTTGTGTTCATATTGTTGAGGCGTAATGCCTATTGTTTGTGAGTGCGTTGTTAATTGTGTTTGAGGTGTGGTTTGTGACGGGGTCTGTTGGTGATAGTCCGGTTTCGTGGGTTGTTGTTGCTATGGCTTTTTCTTCGTTGTTGTCTATGTTATGTTTGTTTCAGGTTGATCGGCTTGTTGAGAGTGGGCTGTTTGGCTATGGGGTTGGGTTGAGTTCTGGTGTGTATGTGTCTTATTCTTGGTTGGTTAGGGTTGCGTTTGGGTCGTGTTGGTTTAATATTGTTGCGGCTATTGGGGTGCAGGTGTATTCGGTTACTTTCAGGCGTAAAGAGGTGGAGTTATTGGTGAGGGAGACTGAGATTGAGATGCGCCGGAGGCAGGTTGAGGAGTTGAGGCGAATTGAGGAGCCTCCGATTTTGCCTGGGTTGCCTGAACACGAGGTTTTGGCCAAGTCTGAGGGTGTGCTGGAACGCGAGAAAGAAATGTTAAAGGCTGAGGCTTGAGATTAGCTGGTTTTGCGGGAAAAGAAATTTCGGAAGAAGAAGGCGCTATGTCCCTTATACCTTCTTCTGCTATGTTACTGATGTGTCTGTGGCAGTGTGCGTGTTAGTGTTGACGTTGTCTAAGTAACACTAACATGTGGTATGTTGATGGCTGCTATCTCTGTGCGTGTTCATGACTGGTCACAGTTTCTAGCGTTCGTCATTGAGTGTTACTGTTGCTTTTGTGATCGTGGCTTAAGGGATCTTGATTTCGTTGTGAAGATTGTGTCCTCTGGATAAGATGGAAAATGTTATTTTGAGAGGAGGTCAGTTAGAGACATTGCGCTCTGAACGAGTGCTGGGATTTGACTAGTCTTTGTCAGTTGAATTCAGTCGTCATGCTTTGGAGAAGGCGCTGTTAAGGAACGTTAAGATGCAGCATATACGTCGAACATTGAGGTATCCAGATGAGTTGTTCGAGGATGTCGAGCATGGTGTTACAGTAGCCATAAAGAAGATGAACGAGAAGTCAATTATACTGGCTTTCAGAAAGGAAGGCGGTCTAGTTAAGGTTATAACACTCTATTACACCACTAAACTTGATCGGCTTGTGAAGACTAAGATGGGGCGTGGAGCGTGGAAAAGAATAAAGTAAAGGCATGGTACGATAAGTCGACGGATATTTTTTACATGCTCTTTAGAGAGGGACCTAGCCACGAAGTGGTGGAAGCTGACCCTGATGTTCACCTTGAATTGGATGAGAAAGGCAGAGTTATCGGTATAGAGATCTGGAATGCTCAAAAGAGCGGGCTGATAAAGCAGGTGGCAAGAGCAGTAAGCAGAATGGCTTCATGACGACTTGCTGTTTCTTGAATTTTGATCTTTGGCGGGTCGAGCGTTTTCAGCAGTGGCGCCAAATTCTGAGTTGGTAGCAACTGGTTTTTGTGCTGGTTTTCGGTTGCGTAGGAATGCGATTGTGAAGAATGAGATGCTGGCGAGGACTGCTGAGTAGCCTATTTTGTCTGGTGCGGTCTCGGTCGCGGGGCTTGTTTCTTGTGGTTCTGCATTATCAGAGCCTACTATTATTCCATGGCTACTGATGGTGAATGAGTGAGTAATGCTTGCCCGAATGGGGCGAATAGCCAGAACGCTTCCTACAATTAAGGAAGTGAAGCCAAGAATGCAGAGGAGGATTATAGATTTTCTCATGTGCAGTCTCTCATGTATTTGTATGTCAGTCTTCGCTTATACTATTAATGCATCTGCCGCATCATAGTAGATATTTGCTGCGGTCCATGATGGTGCATTTGATTGAAGTGTGATTGTTTCCCAAATCTTAAATGATTAGTGAATAGAAATGACTGGTCAGGAGAGGGAATCGAATTTGAGAAAAGAAGCTTTTTTCTCAAGTTTCTTGTTGAGTCTTTTGACGATCGACATTTTGTTTGCAGGTAGTTCGTTTCTAGTAACCGATAGTTGGGGTTGGAGCAACGGCGGTTACAGCAGTGACCCAGCTAACCCCGATTATGGGACACATGACTGGATAGCTCAACACGCCTTAGATTGGTTGCCAGTGGAGGAGAAGCAGTACATTCTGGATAATTTGGCTGCATACCTGTATGGAACAGAGTTGCCGGACAATGGAGGAGCGCTAGACGGCATAGGCGACACAGCCCTCCATCATATTTACTACGATTCAGCTGAGTTTATGACTGATGACGCAGCAGCCGTTAGAGCCTCAACAGAGTATGACGACACACTCGTCTATCTCAAAGCCCAAGACCACCAGAACGCTTCCAAGAATGCTGGCATAATGAGCCACTACATCGCGGATATGGCTGTCTTTGGTCATGTCATGGGAGCTGCCACTGACTGGGGACCAGAAACGCATCACAGCGACTACGAAGAGTACGTAAACGCCTCAACCTCAGGCTACACTTCGCAGTTCGATTACTTCCTGTCATTCGATGGCAGCCTAGACGCAATCTCTGCCTATGAAGCTGCAAAGAAACTCGCCTACGACACCACATTTGACCTAGACGGCGACTTGACCTGTGTCTGGATGGACAGCAACTACGACTGGAGCAACCTAACCTTCAAGAACCGAGCTGGGGAATCCCTCAACCTCGCAGTCAACTACTTGACTGATGTGCTTCACACACTTTATCTAGAGGCGACCATGCCCGACGAGTACTACCTCGAAGTACCCTATTACCCTCAGATCAACTCGTACTACTGCGGACCAGCCGCACTCGAGATGGTCTTCGACTATTATGGACCAGACATACCGCAATCTGAAATCGCCGACGTAGCTCGAACCGCCCCTCCCCCAGATGGAACATACACGCCGGACATGGTAAGAGCAGCGCACTTCAGCAACCTCAGCACATCAGTCGGTGACGAAATGCTAGAAACAAACATCACAGGGTACACTGCACGCAAATTAGGATACGCTGCGCTGGACCATAGCGGAATGACTATAGACCAGCTCAAATTCAGCATGGCCCTTGGCTACCCAATAATAGTGTTGACCACATGGCACTTCCGAGTCGCAGTAGGTTACAACCAAACCCACATCACATTTCAAGACTCATATTGGGGCGAAATGTATAACATGACCTACGCAGTGTTCGACGACGACTGGGACTACTCAAGCCATTGGGCGCTGCTGGTCACTCCGTGGAAAGTCAAGCTCACCGCGCCTTCAGAGATACCTGTCGGAAGCTTATTCAACGTTACAGCAATCATCACTTACCCTTCACCGCCTCCATTTTCAAGCAGACCTTACCCAGCTTCGCAATCCAATGCAACAGTGATACTGTCAGAAGGACTGAGCCTAGCGCAAGGAGAAACCGCTAAGAAAACTTTCAGTGCAGGCAATATAACGGCGGGCGAAACAGCTAGCCTGAACTGGACCGTCTCAGCCCACACGCTAGGAAGTCTCGCAATAGGAGTCGAAGCTGAGGGAAAAGTAGAAGGTTCAGTGCCGCCTCTTCCTCCAAAGTACCCAACTCCCTATGAGTACACCGATAGAATCGGAAACTACAACCAAACCTCAATAATCGTCACCTCAGCAGTTGACTTGGCACCACCAACCACAACCCACGACTACGATGGCCATTGGCACACAACAGATTTTACAATAACCCTAACAGCAGCTGACACCATCAGCGGCGTGGCAGACACCTACTACAAACTGAACGATGGTCCAACCAAAACAATCCTAGTTGAAGGTCACCCCTTCGTAACCACGGAATCTGCCAGCAACAAGCTTGAGTATTGGAGCATAGACAACGCAGCAAATGAGGAAACCCACCACATCCTTATGGGAATCAAGCTGGACAAAACGGCGCCTACAGGCTCGATAATAATCAACAATGGTGAGATGTACACGAATTCAACCTCAGTAGCACTGACTCTGACGGCAACAGATGCCACCTCTGATGTTTATCAAGTCAGGTACAGCAACGATGCCACATGGGATACTGAAGTGTGGGAAACTGCATCAGCCACCCAGACATGGACGCTGCTAACAGGAGATGGAACGAAGACGGTCTACTGCCAGGTCAAAGACAATGCTGGTCTAATCTCATCCACTTGTTCTGACACAATCATACTTGATACGGCGTTACCTGCGGTTTCGATAACTGATCCGGTTTCTGGCTACGAGTCAAAGTCGTCTACGCTGACTGTGACGTGGAGTGGTGGAGATGAAGCCTCAGGCATAAGTCGCTACGAGGTTAGGCTTGATGATGAGCCGTGGAGCGATGTCGGAACAGACATAAAATACACGTTAACTGTCTTGGCGGAGGGGGAGCACGTATTCTACGTCAAAGCTGTGGACAGGGCTGGAAACGAGATACTGGACACTGTTGCTTTTGTGGTTAACACAAGCCCCTTGCTGGGACCAGGGTACACAGAAGAAGCAGCGCTCGCTGTAGCTCTGGTCATAGTTGCACTTGGAATAATAGCGTATGTGATGAGAAAAAGGAGAATAAGATAGCCCATTTGCGTGGAAAGTGGCGTTAATCTTATTTACGGCTTTTGCTGAGTTTGAACGTGGTGTTCTTGGTTTGATTCATGCGTTCATTTTGGCGAAGGTGGAGTCTGGGAAGGATGGTGAAGTGCTGGAAGAGGTTAAGAGGTCAGCTGGGGTTCGGCATGCGACTCCGACTTATGGTGAATATGATTTGCATGTTGATGTTGCTTTTGGGTCTAAGGAGGAGCTTGATGGGTTTATTTTTGATAGGATTCGCAGGATGGAGGGTGTGAGGGAGACGCTGGTTCTTATAGCTTTTAAGAGTTATGAAAGCTAGTGTGTTGTTTCTGTGTTAGGGATGGTTAGTACGAGTCTGGAAAAAAATTTTCAGAGCTTAAGTTAGGCTTTTTAGTTTGCGTGTGAGCCGCTGTTTTGGTTTCTGAATGGTGTTTCTGGGTCTGTTTTTGTGTTTTTTGCGTGACGTTCTATGTTGTTTAGCGTGACGTTTAATGTTGGCATGCGTGAAGTTTGCGCATGTTGAGCGGCTGTGTCTGGAAGGGCTGTGTGGAAGAAGAAGGTGATGTACCCTTAAGCCCGTCTTCTACCCGGTGTTGCAGGGCAGGTTGGAACAGTTGAACTTGAACATGCAAACGCAGTCTGTTTGTTCGCGGTTTGAAGTTTCAGGTGTTATTAACTTCCACTTAGA
>Ga0315310_10002580_pt1 | contig 11318 bp, 9 predicted proteins | sample TDP5_MG_FD_203630 | JGI IMG/M metagenome (GOLD analysis project Ga0315310, IMG submission 203630) | Freshwater sediment microbial communities from Lake Towuti, South Sulawesi, Indonesia - TDP5 | ecosystem: Environmental > Aquatic > Freshwater > Lake > Sediment | place: Indonesia: South Sulawesi... | reverse complement strand
GATTTGAGCTTCGCATCTATGCTCTTTACGTTTTCTTCGCGCCAGTCTGGATCATCCATATCTTGACCAGCCAGGACCAACGTCAGCCTGGTCACGTCTGCTCCATACTGGTTAACGGCGCCTTTGAGAGTGACGAAGTTTCCCTTCGATTTGGACATCTTCTCACCTTCGATCGTCAATACGCCGTTGACGCCTATACCTCTTGGCCAGTGTTCCCTTGGAAACAGTGCCGTATGCTGAAAGATGAAGAAAGAGAGATGATTGGGGACGAGCTCCTTTGCGGAGACCCTGAGGTCGACTGGATACCAGTACAAGAACTCGTCCCTCATCTCACGCAAGATCGATGGATTCAGGCTTGAACTCTGTGCAGCGGCTTCCAGACTACTCTCTCCGAGAAAGATAAAATTGAATACCGCATCCGTGAGCTGTTCCGGCTTGATGCCGTATTTCCCAATGTACTTTCTAATGGTATAGAACGCCATGTAGATTGTGGAATCGCTCAGGGTTTCAACTATCCAGCCTGGACTCCACGGCAGAGGCGTTCCCAGACCTGTGCGCCGCGCACAAGCCCACTCACGAAGCCAATCAATCTTATCGTGAAAATACCCACGAGCCACTTCCGGAAAGATACCGGCACTGTCAATAGCCTCATGAGCCAGTTTCTTCCATTCTGGATCGGAATATCGAAGGAACCACTGGTCCGAGAGAATCTTGACAACACATATTGTCATGCACCTGCAGACTACCTTCTGGGGAAGATCATACATTGAATCGGCAACATTCATCTTCCTGAAATCCTCTATTAACTCAGCCTTCGCGTCTTTGACCAGCTTTCCAGAGTACTTTCCGCAGATCGGCTTTAGGACTCCGGTGTGAAACTCCTTCTTGTATATGATCGAGGTTGCTTCATCGACGGCAGGGTCGAACTGGTCTTTGATCTTTAACTGCTCCACAATCTCGACTGCTGGATAATCTCCGTAACCTTTCACGCTGATCAGGGATATCGGCCTAATGCTCTTAGCAATTTCCGGGCCTAGACCGAACTCCCCGAGCTTCTCAGGGTTCCCGGCTAAGTCTCTGATGGCGATCCAGTCTGCTGGAGCATGGGCTGGAACGCTGTATACAACGCCAGTGGCCGCTTCCGGGTCTACGAACCATCCTGGCAATATCGGAAGTTCCATATTCGTGATTGGATCTCGGAAATATTTTCCGATAAGCACGGAGCCCTCGAATTCACGTAGAACCTTGACCTTCCTCAACTGTTCGCTCAGCTTACTTGTCGCATGCTTACTGACTATCCATTTTTCGCCGTTGATCTCTGCCTCTACGTATGCGGCTCTCGGGTTGACGAACATATTAGTGACGCCGTAGATCGTTTCAGGACGGAAGGTTGCGGCCGGCAGATAGGCATCACCTAGAGGGAATTTCAACAGTGTATACTCCTCGGGTGAGACTCCTTCACCCTCAAGTCTGTCGTGATCGCCTGTTGGACTTTGGTCATGGGGACACCAGACGACTGGATGTGTCCCTCTTGTTACGTATCCTTTCTTCCTTAGGGTTTCATACTGCCACTCCACGAAACGGCTAAACGTAGGCTCAAACGAGGTCGTGTGGAACTCACGTCGCCAATCGATCGAGTAGCCAATACCTTTCAGAGCCTCCCTTCCTTCCCGCGTGTAATAGCGCGCCATGTAGACTGGGTCGATGAAGTTCGCTAGTTCTTCATCCGGAACCCCATCGATCTCTTTCAGCGCCCTGATCTCATTCTTGTCGCCCATCTTCACCCGTAAGGCAGCGCCCAAGACGGGTTCCCCCGTCCAGTGCCATGCCCACGGGAAAAGCGTGTTGTATCCTTGCATTCTCCTGAAACGTGCGTATATGTCAACACGGGCGGCGGTGAACCCGTGGCCGATGTGAAGCGGTCCGTTCATGTATGGATACGGGAAAGTCACGAAGCACTTCTTTCTGCTGGGAACCGGATCAACTTCGAAGATTTTCGCTACTTCCCATTCGTTCCTCCACTTATCTTCAATCGCCTTCCAACTAGGCTGCATGAGCTATTCCTCCTATCTTTTCACGGATGATTTTCTCAATCTTGGTCAATGCCATAGGCAGATCTTCCACTTTTGTTCCTCCTCCCTGAGCAAAATCGGCTCTGCCGCTTCCTCCCCCTCCCAGTTGGGATGAGAGTTCGCTTGCGATCTCGTTGGCTTTGATGCCGAGCTCTTGGGCATCCCGACCAGCCATGACGACAACCCTAGCGGTTTTGTTAACTCTGAAGAGGACGGCGACAACCTTGGGCTCTAGTTTGACCAGCTCGCTAGCCATCTTGATTATCTGATCCACCTCGACATCTTGAACTACATGCGTTATCAATTTCAGTCCAGAAACGTCTTTGGACATCGCCAAGTATTTCTCAGCCTCAAGCCCAGCGGTTCTCTCGATGAGGCGGTCTCTATCTTTGCGGATATCTTTCCAATCTCCAAGGACGCGTTCCACTGTTCTATCAACTTTCTCAATGGGCACTTCAAGTAGATCAGCAACCCTGCAGAGCTTTGATTCCTCTTCCTGCATAGCTTCCAGGGCTGGAAGTCCGGCGCTAAAGATTATCCTCTCAACCCCATCTTGGATTCTTTCCGTATGGATTATCTTTATCAAACCGATTTCGCCCGTGGTCTTGACGTGGGTGCCACCGTCAGCCTCAACATCCCAGCCTTCGACACTTACGATGCGAATTTCTCTTCCGGGCACAACGCCGCCCTGATACAACCTGAACCCATACTTACTTTCGGCCTCTTCGCGGAGAACCCATGAAGCCTTGACGGGCACGTTCTTCATTACTATTGAGTTCGCCCACTTTTCGATCTCATGAACCTCCCCTAGCGTTAACCTTCTATAGTGGGATATGTCGAGCCTAGATGTTTCGAAGCCTTTCTGGGCTCCAGCTTGCCAGATGTGTTCGCCCAAGACTCGCCTAGTAGCACTGTTCACAATGTGGGTTGCCGTGTGATGCCTCATAAGGCTGATCCTGCGGTCCCAATCCAAGATGCCGCGGACCTTCGTGTTTTCTCGAGGAATATCGCCCTCGACAAAGTGTACTATGGTGTTTCCAACTTTCTGGACGTCGACGATTCCTATCCGTTTCCTATCGAACTCTAAGTAGCCTCTGTCTGAAGGCTGTCCGCCTCCTTCCGGGTAGAAAGCCGTCTTGTCTAGTATGATGCGCTCACCCTGCAAGGCCCGGACGACTTTGGCCTCGAATTCCGAAATATATTGGTCCTCATAGTAGAGCGTGCGGGTCTCAGGTAAGCCTTTGGCTTCGTCATCCTGTTCTTCTAGAGTGGGCGGTTCTGCTATTCGTGCCGCTCTCATATGCTTGTCCGCTACGAGACTGTAGAAGTTCTCTGGAACGACGACCTTGATGCCTTCATCTTCAGCCATCTCGCTCACTATTTCGGGTGGAAGGCCGTGTGAATCGTAAAGCTCTACCAAAGTCTCAGACGGGATCTCTTTGATCTCTTTGGCCTTAAGTTCTGCGGCTTTTCTCTTAACTAAGGTTCTCCCCCGGTTTATCGTCTGCTCAAACTTGCCGTGCTCTACTGAGAGAATATCCATTACCTGATCCCGAATATCTCTCAGGTGTGGGAAATCTTTAGACCAGCATGCTATCTGCAGATCTATTATGTCAGGCATCTTGTCCTCGATCGATAGGCTCGTCAAAAGCCTGTAAGCCCGTCTGATCATGAGTCTGGCAAAGTATCCTTCTTGAGCATTAGAGGGCACGACACCCTCGGCTAATAGGAAAGCAATACATTTTGTGTGGTCGGCGACGAGGAAAGCGTTCATAATCGGAGTCAGAATTGCGTGAAGATCTCCTTGGGTCAGGCCGACTCTTTCGGCTATGTAAGCCCATTTTTCGCTTCGGTTTAGGCTCTTCGAGATATCCATCAGACCTGATATTTTGGATATCTCCCCTAGGGCTTTGTGATCAACCCTCTCTATGCTGGCCGCATTCATTATCTTGTCTAATACGTCACCGTAGACGGCGTGGAAACAGCTTAAAGAACCCTGGGACAGCCATGTGAACCGTTCGATTCCATATCCTGTGTCGACGGTTCTTATAGGCAACTCTATGTACTCATCGCCAACCACCTTATATTTCATGAAGACTAACGTGGCAACCTCCAGTCCGCGTATTATGCTCTCAACGTCTGGGCCAGCGTTTCCCCCACCAGACCAAACGCCCTCTTTGTAGATTACCTCCTCTGATTTTACGCCCAGCTCCTTTGTGGCGAACTCGTGATGGTATCGTACAGTCTGGTCCTTCCAGTAAACCTCCTTGTTCTGTGAGTTGAATGCGTGGTGACCACCCATCTCAAAAATCGTCAAGTGACGCCCGAAAGTAGGACCCACATTGTCCACATCTAGGAAACGAACGCAGGGCTGACTTATGACTAGAGGATTGGCTGGCGGCGGTATTATCCCGTCTGTGACGTAGGGCTGAAAGTCGATTATGCTAGCATTGGTGAAATAGAGGTCATCCCTCCATCTAGCAACGATCGGGTAGGGCTTAATCCTTTCATGTTCATTCCTCTCGAAAAAGAGGAGAAACTTCTCTCTCAACTCCCTTAGGCTGTATCGTTCCCAGGTTGGAGGGTCATTGATAAAGGTATATTCCGCACATCCTTCGGTAGTAGATTCTCCGCAGAGATCTTGGTCTGGATTCTGTGTCCAGAAGAACTCTTTACAATTGGGGCACATCTTTCTGACGTAACCAAACTCATCAAAGAAAGGAAGATGATACTCTTTCTCCTCGAACTGTCTCAACAGTCATCTCTCGCAAGATATCTTTCAAGTTCTGCGGTCAAATAACTTGAGATTATCTCTTCGTTTAGTTGGAGAATCAGGGAAAACTATCCTAGTGAAAGTGCTAGCCGAATAAAGCTCCAAGGCCTTCTAGGGCTGCTTCTTCCTTCTTCTCTTCTACCTCTTCTTTCTTCTTCTCCTCTTTAGTGGGCTTCTCCTCAGCCGGTGCTGCTTTGGGTGCTGTTGGGGCGGCAACTGGCATAAAAGCTGACGAAGACTTGATCGCCTCATCAATATCAACTTCGGAAAGGGCAGCTACGAGGGCTTTGACCCTAGCCAGGTCGGCATTGATTCCAGCCGCATTGAGGACTCTAGTTACGTTGTCCTCGTCTATCGGCTTCCCAGCCCTATGAAGAAGCATCGCAGCATAAACGTACTCCATCACACTCACCTTACTAATCCGCTATCTGTCTGCTTTTTATATCTCTTTGAGAGGAACATGACGAAATAAACCTTTCGCCGGAGAGACTGATTAACATAGTTCAACATAGAGGTCTATCGATGCCCATCGCTAATTTCTGTCCTCAGTGACCGGGTAAGACGTAAAGCAAAAAGGGTTTAGGAGGATTTGGCGTGCATGCTTGCTACTCAATTCCAATGAGAGAGACGCCGGAGGGGGCTAGCGCCCGTGTCATGACATCTTCTGCGACTCCTCTGTTGTTTTCTGGGTCATACATCGCTCCGACAAGTCTATCGAAATCCAGCTCGTTCAACCTAGCGCAAGCAGACCTCAAAGCATTAATGTTTAGGATTAATGCTGTCTCCACGGGCATCCTCTCAGGATTTATGTCGATCCCAAGACGGCCTTGATAGCCATACATCTTCAAGACAAGTAAGCCAGCAAAGGTCTGGTCGATGCCCAAAACGCCAACGTTAAGGTCTTGGTCGTAGTTGCCTAAAGGTTGACTGTTCCAGTGGGTGTGGGCAAGTCTTCCCTCTCGAAGGATAGAGGCCAAGGCGTATGCAAGCTCTTCGTGCCCCATCAAGACGTGGCCTACCTCTGGGTTTAGACCTACGAGAGCATGCCCCTCTTTGAGGAGTCTCTTGTTCTCCTCGGCTTTCAGCAAAGCCTCAATGTTCCTTGCCATCAGAATCCCATTTGCCGTGTTTCTATAGATGTTGTTTCCTCTGGGTTCATAGGGCTTGGGCTCGATGGTTACCCTGACGCCCGGTACCTTGTCCATGGCTTCAGCAAGTCCGCCCTCGAAATTGTCCCACATTCTGTAGAAATCCACTCCTACGGGATTTTCATAGCCATCTATGCCCGGCCAGACTATGGCGAAATCGGTCCCCAGTTCATCGTTCAGTTTTAGTGCTTCAATTGTCCGATCGATAGCTTTTCTTCGCACTTTAGGATCGGGATTCGAAAGAGAGCCGAACTCAAAGGCTTTCTCGAAGAAAATGGCTGGAGCTATCGCGACAACTTTTATTCCCGTCTCTTTCTGCAGGCTCTTATACTCGTCGACCAGGTCATGATTTATCTCGATTGGATAGTGAGCTTCCAGTCCGAAGGTGGAATCTATCACTCCCTTGTCGTACAGAGCCCTTACTTTCGCAAGCGTGTCGTAAATCGTCCCCCTTGCCGTGTAAGCCTCGTGGAATCTACCTCCGCCTGGAAAGAAATACCAAACTCCGGCAGAGAAGCGCGGTTCCAACCGGAAACTCTTCAAGTGTTTAAGCATTTCCTCTTTACTTCTTCTAACCTTTTCGTCACGTAGATCGAGCATATCGGATCAACCTCATCATGTCTAGACAGATATTTGAAAAATTATTGGGCCCATTGATTATAAATTTTTTCCCTTCGCTAAGACTCACTTTTCCAATATCGAAACTCGCTAAAGTTGAAACTTCGAGTTTAAGATCAAAGCTTCTGTGTATGCTTTTCTTACTAGATCCACTATTACCTCCGGGAAGATTAGACTTGCATTAAGCGCTAAGTTGTGTGCTTCCCTGTGAGCTGTTTGCAACAGCATCGAGATATTTTCAGCAGTCGGATAGCCTGCGTGCAGAGAGAGGTTAAACGCGCAAGTGTATGCTTCCCCTATTGCTTGCTCGAATTCTTTTAGATCTAAACGTAGCTGATCTTGCGTTAGAACTAGGCCATCGTCATAGACAACCTTCAAGGACAGCCCGGCTTCGACGGGCTTTATCCTCAACTTCGATAAGACGGCTGCAAGTCTCTCAGATATAACCTCGCCTTTCTCAGCCACCAAAGTATCACGATTAATCCAAACGCTTCCAGACTCTATCCTCGTAGCTATCCCCACAGCGTTCAGCTGGCTTATGATTGGGCCTGGCGGTAGCCCGGTATTTCCCGCGGGAACGAGTATATCTTGTGCGGCTATATCGCCCGCTTTGGCAACCATCTTCACCTTGCTCCTCTCAAGGAGCGCCGCTAGTTTGAATGGATTGATGTTCGCAAACAGAAATATGTTTGATCCTTCGAGGAAACCCGTCAACTTCTCAATGTTCGGACTGCCCTTATATTCAGGGATCACCCTCTCCATCAGAGAATTCTTGATAACCCGAAGATGGGCATCCTTCGCAAGTTTCTTCTTGAGCTCCTGGAGCTGGGACGCCCTGACCTTATGCAAATCGGCTATGCCCATGACTTCGTATTGTTTGAGAAGATCCTTAATCTCTTCAATTTTACGAGACCTTTCGAGTAATACTTGGCGCTGCAATCTCGATTCCTCTGACTATCGATTCAATCTTATCGGAGGACCCATCGTCGTTTTCAAGCAGATCGACCTAATGTTTTCGGTTCCTCTCTTCAGTCTCCCCTCAACTCTTCTGATCACAGCCTGAGCATTGTCTATTAGCTCTTCATCTGTCATATCCTCAGTGCCAATTCGAGATTGGATAATTGGCTGTCCTCTTATTCTAACTCCGGTCATCTTCCGATGCCTCTCAATTGCATCCTCAATATTCGCCGTTGGAGGCAAAGGTGTTGGCATCTTCCCTCTAGGCCCCAAGATTGGACCGAGGACTCTGCCTACTAGGGGCATCAAGGGAGCCTCAGCAATGAAGAAATCCGCTTTTTTCGCTATCTCTCTCTGTTTTTTCTTATCGTTGGCAAGATTATCTATGTCTTCTCTCTGTAGAACTATGTCAGCACCGGCTTTTCTGGCTCTCAGAGCCATGTCTCCTGTAGCAAGCACGCATATGCTGACGTTCTTACTTATTGGACACGGCAGCTCTATTACTTCCTGTATTCTGCCTTCAGGCGCCTTCACATCGACATCGCGAAGATTTATTATGAGTTCCACTGACTGATTGAAGTTTCTCTTTCTTGAATTGGACCTCAATTCTTTTAATGCTTCTTGAATCTTCTTATTCTCTATCGGCATTCTGATCCCAAATATTGAGTCATCAGAAAGTTGTAATCAGTTATTAAAGGTTATTGCTCGGCTCCAGCAAGGATCTGATCGTACTTCCCTTCATCTATGTCCCGTTGAACCTCTCGCGGATCTTTCTGCTCCACGGTCACCCCCATACTGACACAGCTTCCCAGAATCTCCTTGATCGCCGCCTTCGAGTTTCCCGCCAACAAAGAGGGCACCTTCATCTGGGCGATACGTAAAATCTGTTCAAGGGAGAGGTTTCCAACCTTCTGGGTGTTGGGGGTTCCCGAGCCCTTTCCTATTCCAGCCTCCTTGACTATTAACGCTGAGGTTGTTGGCACCCCTACGCTGACCTCAAATTCCTTGGTATCCAGATCAACTGTAATCTTGACAGGCACCTTCATGCCGGAGTAATCCTTCGTAACCTCGTTGATCTTGTTCACAATGGCGAGAACATTTACGCCTAATGGACCTAACGCGGGTCCTAGAGGCGGACCAGCCGTCGCCTGTCCGCCGCTCACTAGCGCTTCAATTACCTTCCTCTCAGACATCTTATCCCTCCTTCTTCGCTTTCTCGACGATCTTTACATAGTCCGCGTGAACGGTGATCGGCAAGGTAAATGTCGCCTCGAGGAGCTCTATCGTGATCTCTCCTTTTGTCCTGTCAACCCTGCTTATTTTTGCTCTCATTCCCTTGAATGGTCCCCCTACGACCTCTACAATATCATCTAGGTCTAAATCTTCTATTACAGATTTCACCACAATATACCTTTCAATCTCAGAGAAGGAGACGATTCCCGGAACCCTTGATCTGACATGCTTTATCCCGGAAATGGCTTGCTCGATAAGGTGCGGACCTGTGGCTTCCAGGAACACATAACCCTTAAGAGTCTCCGGCACGAGTATCGCCTTCACTGGCAGATTGTTGACCTCAACCCTACTTGCGATTAGACTAGCCACGTTTCTCTCTTGACCAGCCGTTGTCCTAACAGCGAAGATCGTCGTAGATAGTCTTGCTTCTTCTTTACTGCTCATCTGCAAACCCCATCTATTGGAATCCATGCATTAACCATGATATAAACCTGTTTTTCAGCGTGCCAAGACATAGCCATATTAAGATCGTTTGTAGACTAAGAGTTTGCCGCGACAAATCGAATGTTGTCTAGGAAAACAAAGAGAGTAGGCTGGATCTCCACGTCTAGCATACTGAAACTCGGGTATGGGAGCCCGAACTCGACTCAGATCCAAATGAGGTGCCGATGAAGCTGGTGGTCATATGCGAAAACCTTTAGACTACTCAGAGTCCTAATCCAACCAGCAGATTCAGAACGTGCGCCAAAAGAATAAGTTTCTGTCACTGGCGGCTGCGGATAGTCTGTTGACCAATTCCGTTCGCTTTTTCGCTGGGTTAGCCCCTGTTTCTGATTCTTGCTGAACTTTCATAGTTCAAGCTTTTCAATCTTTTAATCCAGTCGGATAGATGAGGGGTTTCGGTTGGTTCCTTCAGGCTCAAACTGGAGCAGATCTTCTTTATGACTATATTCTCGATTATCATTGTAGCGTTTTCGCCGATCATCTCCCTTAGAGCCTTCATGAACTCATCCGGATCTTTGTCGCAAGTTTCCGCATCGAGGTCATGTTGGTGCCGGACATACTCATAGATAACCTCCTTGATGGTTGTTCCCAGAATTGACTCCAGAGTTTCATCTATGGCCGTGCTGATGACGCTTCTGTACTGATTGAACAATCCAGAATCTGATGGTTCGCTTACCAGATCGGCGTCCAGAAGGATAGCCTCCTCCCCAAAATTCTACTGTTCGCTGAAGCTTTATGTAAGCTTGATGTCACCGGGCAAAAGCGCAGTAGAGAGACAGTTCACGTGATCTAAACATCTTAACACCTATTAGATTCATTTTGTAAGATGTAGTAGTTGTCAAGGTGTCCTGTGATGTGCCCCGATATAATTGCCCTAGGCGAGACACTTGTTGAGATAATGAGGAAGGATCGAGATGTTCCTCACAGTGTCCCTGGAGTTTACCTGGGACCTTACCCAAGTGGTGCCCCGGCCATCTTCATAGATGCGGCCGCAAATCTCGGAGCCAGGTCAGGCTTCATCGGTGTGGTTGGTGACGACGAGTTTGGCGAGCTTTTACTTCACCATCTCAGAAAAGACGGCGTTGACACGAGTCATATCAGAGTGGCGAAGGGATACACAACAGGTACAGCCTTCGTCATGTACTATTCGTCAGGTGTTAGAAAGTTCGTATTCCACCTCCGTCACTCAGCAGCGGGACAACTCTCGCCCGACGATTTGAAGGATGAATACATCTCCAACTCGAAGCTCTTGCATGTAATGGGCTCCTCCTTGGCCGTCAGTGAAAGCAGCAGGGCAGCATGTTACAAGGCGGCGGAGATCGCGCAGGATTCAGGCGTCACTGTTACTTTCGATCCGAACCTTAGGCCTGAACTCCTAGACGTTGAAACCATCAGGAAGATATGTGAACCCTTACTCAGAGCAAGCCGGGTCGTATTTCCCAGCGCAAATGAGGCAGCAACGCTTACGGGAACCCTGGAACCCGTTGAAGCAGGGAAAAGGCTCATTGAGATGGGGGCAGAGATGGCTGTCATAAAGATGGGGGATAGAGGCGCAGCCGTAGTTACCAACAGAGAAACCCTTTTTGAGCCGGCATTCGAGGTCTTGGAGGTCGACCCAACCGGGGCCGGAGATGTCTACGATGCGGCTTTCGTCTGTGGCTTACTTAAGGGTTGGTCCCTAGCGAAGACGATGGAGTTTGCAGGTGCCGCTGGGGCGATAAAGGTCACCAAGTTCGGACCCATGAGCGGGCCTTACTCAATCAACGAGGTTGAAGAGTTCATTGAGAAGACCACTAAGAGGACGCTTCGGTTAGAAACCAGTTAAGTGCAGGATTGTCGTCGACTATGCAGGTAGAAGCTCCCTATTCCTATTTGTCGAGTCTACCTACTTTCGGTTCAAACCTATGACCCTAAGCCTCAAGGGTAAGCCTGCCAATCAAGGTACGATCTATCGCGATTCTTCATGTTATTTTCCAGCCAGAAAACGTCTGCTCAGCTGTCGAGCGCGAACTT
>Ga0315310_10002579_pt1 | contig 11320 bp, 14 predicted proteins | sample TDP5_MG_FD_203630 | JGI IMG/M metagenome (GOLD analysis project Ga0315310, IMG submission 203630) | Freshwater sediment microbial communities from Lake Towuti, South Sulawesi, Indonesia - TDP5 | ecosystem: Environmental > Aquatic > Freshwater > Lake > Sediment | place: Indonesia: South Sulawesi... | reverse complement strand
TGAGGTCAAAATCATGATGACTTCCGCACGGTCGATCTCCCCCTGCCGTAGGACCTCGGGGCGGGAGAAGTCGCCCACCAAGGCATTGTAGCCCATGCCCTTCAGCTGCTCGACCTTGTCAGCACTTTGATCCACCACGACCAGCTCGGCCCCCCTCTCCTTGAGCTCGCTTGCTAGGGCAAAACCAACGTCGCCGCAGCCGAGCAGTAAATACACCCTCCTCACCGCGGATATTTTATCGGGCGTGGTCTAATATATTACCGTGAAGGGTATTACCGTGAAGGGGGTGGGGTGGATGGCGAAACTGATCGTGGCCGAAATCGTCATCGTGCCGCTCGGGACGGCAAAGACTGGGCTCAGCGATTTCATTGCGAGGGCTGTGGGAGAGGTCAAGAAGGCAGGGGTGAAATATCAGCTTCACCCGATGGGCACAGTGTTCGAGGTGCCCGACTTGGAAACTGCATTTAGAATCATGAAAGCGGCCCACCAAGCGGTCATCAAAGCTGGCGCGAAACGCGTGCTGACGACTCTGCGTATCGATGAACGCCTCGACCAGCCACGGACCATGAAGGAGCGCGTCGAGCGGGTGGTGGCAAAGATCGGCAGCTAAGGTCCTAAATTTGACAACGCAAAAGTCTTCACGTTATAAACTTTTTAAACAACGGAAGCTAGTAGCTTTTTGAGTTAGGTGACCAGTTGCGCGAATATAAGCCCAAAGAAGGCATGCAGTACCACCTGCGTATCAAACCGGGAGAAGTAGCCAAACATGTGTTATTGCCTGGTGATCCCGCGCGAGCAGAGCTCATTGCCAAACGATTTGATCATGCAAGGGAAATCGCCTACAACCGGGAATTTCGCACATTCACGGGTAAAGTCGTAGGAGTGCCGATATCTGTCACCTCGACTGGCATAGGGTGTCCATCGACCGCGATCGCCGTGGAAGAGCTAGCAAAGTGCGGGGCGAACACCTTCATCCGCGTCGGCACAGCAGGTGCCGTCAGCCCAAAGCTCAAGGTAGGTGAGGTTGTGATAGCTAGCGCTGCCGTCCGGGAGGAGGGCACCTCGAGGCAATACGTGCCCATCAGCTACCCCGCAGTTGCAGACCTTGAGGTTACGAATGCCCTCATCGAGGCCGCGAGGAGGCTGAAGGTAAAATACCGCGTCGGCCTAACGCTCTCGAAGGATGCTTTTTACTCGGAGGAGCCCGAAAGGGTGCCGCTGGGCGAGCAGGCGGCTGAGCGTTGGAGGCTCTGGCAGCGAGCTAACGTCCTCGCCACGGAGATGGAATGCTCGACGATCTACACGCTGTGCGGCATCCGAGGCCTTCGGGGTGGTGCCGTGCTCGCCATCATAGGCCCTATAGGCAAAATCGTCGACTCCCACGCTGGCATTGATGAAGCTATCAGCGTCGCTATCGAAGCTGTTAAATTGCTCGCAAAAACTAGACCTAGGAAATAAATCACCACTTCAAACGAGTTCAGAGGTTAGTCGAATGGTTTAAGTTTTAGCGACGAAAAGTCCACAATTACAATGACCCATCGTTTTGATCTCATCCCTGTGGTAGGCGCATGGGCAGATTAGCTTCGCATCCTTCGTCCTATCGCCCGTGACCACGCGACATGGGCAATATCTATAACCATATTTGGCCTCGTTCCTCAGTACCCATGGATGACGAAATCAACGACTTCCTCATCCGGGTTCAACTCGAAGCCCTGGGACTCGGCGTATCGCCCCATCATTTGACGGAGTTGCTCAGCTTTCATGAATTAACCCTTGATTTCAATTCCCATTTACAGTCCATCCAATAAAATAAAAGACCAAGGAATACCAAATTTGCTCGGCGATGATGTGGTTGCAAAAAGACTCTTCGGAACTCGAGGGATTCGAGGTCCGATAGCCACAAAGGCCACGCCAGAACTTGCTCTAAAGCTCGGGCTTGCGCTCGCTAGTCAGGTCGGGGGAGGAGATGTCGTCGTCGCTAGGGACTCCCGCACCTCTGGCGAGATGCTGGATCATGCCCTCACCGCCGGCCTACTGGCGGGGGGGTGCAACGTCGTAGATATTGGATTGACACCATCGCCATGCGTAGCATTCACCACCCGGGAGATAGGCGCAAGGGCTGGAGTCGTTATAACCGCCTCCCACAATCCCCCTCCCGACAACGGTTTTGCATTTTATGGTCCCGACGGCATGGAGTTCCTGACAGAGGAGGAGCTGAACATCGAGGACTTGTTTTTCGGCGAGCAGTTCAAGCGGGCGAGCTGGGACTCCTTAGGTAGCGTGCACCATTATCCAGACGCAATACCTCGCTATCTTCGGGCGATAAAGCGCGCGGTCAAGGTCAGGCGGGGCTTCAAGGTCGTCGTGGACTGCGCTAGTGGGGCGGGCTCGGTGGTGACGCCCTACTTGTTGCGAGAGCTGGGCTGCAAGGTGATAACCTTGAACTCGAACCCCGACGGCCACTTCCCTGGCAGGCCATCCGAGCCGCAGCCCTGGAACTTGGGCGATCTCATGAATACCGTCCGCGAGGTGGGCGCCGATGTAGGGCTCGCCCACGACGGCGACGCCGATCGGATAGCGGCCATCGATGAGAACGGCAAGTTCATAAAGCACGATACCCTCATCGCCATCTTTGCCGGGCGCGCCATCAGAGCCCATGGTGGCGGGATTGCTGTTACTAGCATCAACACTTCCATCGCCATAGAGGAGGTCGTCGCGAGGGCCGGGGGGCGCACGGTCCGAACAGCCCTTGGGAATATACACGCGGCGATGCTCGAACATGGTGCTATTTTTGCCGCCGAGCCGGGGAAACTCATCTTCACGGATTTCGGCAAGTGGCCGGATGGTATTTTATGCGCCGCGAAGGTGCTCGAGCTGATGTCCCTCGATGAAAAGCCCATATCCAAAATAGTTGCTGAGGTGCCCGATTATTACTTCCACCATGAAGACCTTCCATGTCCGGACGAGCGGAAGGAGGAGTTCATGCGAAATATCAGGGAGTACTTATTAGCGAACATTGGTCAGGTTCGGGATACGCTCGAAATCGATGGACTTCGCGTCAACCGGAAGGACGGGAGCTGGTTGCTCATCCGAACTTCGGGCACCGAGCCCAAGGCACGCATGGTGCTCGAGGGTAGGACGCGGGCAGAGGCCGAAATGCTTAGGGAGATCGGGCTCAAAGGCATCAAAAAATTCCTTGGGTAAATGGAAATTTCATTGATATATGTGGTGATCGAGGCAGCCTCTCGCTCTAATGCTGAAATCAAAAACGAATATTCGCTTATGTTATTCGATGCTCCCGCACGAGCGAGATGTTTTATAGCCGTCCAGCATAAGTGCATAAGGAGGTGCGCGGATGGTAAACGCTTACAGCCTGATATCCGCCGAGCCGGGAAAGACCGCAGAGGTTTTTAGAAAGGTTAAAGCCATCGACGGCGTCAAGCGAGCAGAGTGCGTCGCGGGGCCATATGACATCATCGCCCGAATTGAGGTCGACTCGCTTGAAAAGCTGACCAAGGCCGTGTTCGGCGACATTCGAAGTATACCCGGCGTCACAAACACCACGACGCTGATCGTGGTTGAGTTATAATGCGAGGGTTTGCCGTCATAGGCATCGTCGGCCTCACTGGCTCAGGCAAGACAGAGGTGGCTAAAGTAGCTTCCAAGCTTGATGTCCCATGCGTCCGGATGGGTGATGTGGTCTGGAGGGAAGTCAAGCGCCGGGGGCTCAAGCTGAACGAGGCGACCGTGGGGGCAGTTGCAAATGAACTCAGGAGACGGGAGGGGCCAGCAGCCATAGCAACTCGCTGTATCCCTTTGATAGAGGAGCAGGGCAAGGACAAGCGAGCCGTGGTCGTCGACGGCATACGCAGCTCAGCCGAGGTTGAGGAGTTTCGCAGAGCATTTGGCGACCGCTTTTATTTACTGGCAGTTTCGGCGAGCGAGCAGAAGCGCTATTCCAGGACCGCAGCTCGTGGGAGGGCGGACGATGTCGAAAGCTTGGAGGCGTTCCGTGAAAAGGATGCACGGGAGCTAAGCTGGGGTTTAGGTGAGGCACTCGCATCAGCTGACTTCATTTTAATTAACGAAGGGACTTTGGCCGAGCACCGCCGTAGGGCAGCCGAAATCATCAAGAAAATCATGGCCGGTGCCAAGCATGTTGAAATTGCGCGTAGAGGCCGAAATTAGGCCAACCGAGGACCAGACCAAGGTTGAGGCAGCGGTGAAGAAGATCTTCCCCACCCTACAGCTCAGCACGGCCGGAAACTTCCTCGTCGGTGAGTCAGCTGAGGTTGAGGTTCTTGACAGACTGCACCAGCTGCTGAGGTTGCAGATGATCTTGGATTCGGCGAGGAGCGTCATGCAGAGGGGGAGGCATGGCAACACCGTGAGGTTCATGTTGAACAAACAGGTGGCGACCGTCGGGAAGGTGAGCTTTACAGATGGTGAATCCCCACTGGGTCCGATCGTGGTGATGCTTGAAGCGCCGGACATCGAGCGTCTGATTGACTACCTCGCACCCCGCACCCGCGAGGGAAAGCCCATCCGAGAGATCAAGTACTGACGAGCGCCGCGAGCAGGGCCCCGAGCAAATAGTACCCGATGGCGTTGTAGCCCTCGAGCAGGAAGATTTTAGCCGTTGATTTGATGGGCTTTTGCGCGAAAAACTTCCACGGCCAGACCCCACGGCACATCAGGTAAAACTCTACAGGCCCGATGATCGCGAGGGTTGCGAGGGCTATGAGAAATGCGGTCCGAAAGCCAGCGACCCAGCTTATGACGAATCCTGCAGGCATGTAGCCAATCCACCGCTCGACGACGCCTGCCTTTGCGTGGCTCCAAGGCACTCGAACCCCCAGCGAGCGGTAATATTTTAGGATCCGCTTAAGCGCAAAGACGTCGATTATGGGAAGCAACCAGAGCAGGACGAGCATCATGTTTCAACTTAGAAACGCTAGATATTTGTCCGTTGTCAAACAGCCTAGATAGGGGACAAAAATGGGTAAAAATAGACTATTCACAATCTTGGCTGGGACATTTTTAATCTCAATGTTTGTACCCCTGGTTCAAGCTTTACCAGCTACTGAGAATCCCGAACTTCCAACCAAACATATCATCGAAAATGTGCCGTTTATGCCTCAAATCACAGCAGAGTGCACCATAAGCGCCCTCAGGATGCAGCTGGCATACTACGGCGCGGTGTACTCCCAAACCTTCCTGTTGAATTTATCCGGATGGGACTACGCTTTTTCGTACTACTATCCTTATGTCTGGATATCTTTAGAGCCCGTGTATACAGTATTGCACGTAGGGGAAATACTCGGGTGCAAGATAGAGCATTACAGTAATCAGACGTACGAGGACGCATGGAGAACTCTAAGGGAATTCATAGCTCAAGACAAGACGGTCTTTATTCAGTGGCGAACCCATTCCGTTTTGGCTGTTGGCTACGATGATGAAGATAACCTCGTATATCTTAACGATCCAGCTGCTGGTGCATACCTAGAGCGCGAGAACTTTGGCGCGTACGTCGCGATGTCGCTAGAGACGTTTAAAGATTTTGATTACTGGGGAACCTCGCCGATGGGGAATCATTATGAGATGCTCGTAGTAGTGCCGCCGAAAGTAAAACCAACCGTGTCCTGGTCGGATGTCCTGACCGTGAATGCTGGATACCTCACCAGCGGAACATTGCAAATGAAAGGCTTTGCGGACGACCTCGAGACGGGTTTTGATCTGACGGGAGAATATCTTAGGGAAAGGCTTGGGGGAATTGCAAGCGTAACTTTTGCCACTGGATGGATATTCAGGGAGGATGCAGCCGCCTTCATCGAAGGACTGGCGCAGATGACAGGGTCAAAAAATTTAGATGACGCCTCAATTTATCTCAGATCGACCGCCGAGTGTTTCGCCGAAGGAAAGGCCCTCCTCGAAAACAAACTACGGGTCGGCGAAATTCCAGATTTGCCAAGGGTCGCGGAGGCGCTCCGGAGGGCAGCGGATTACCAAGAGAAGGCCGGGGAAAGCCTGATGAAAGGTGCTAAGGATCTCGGGATTGAAACACAGAGAAACTACGCATTGATCGGTTATGTTGTTATAGCTACCCTGACAGTAGTGCTTGTATTATTAGTATTTCTCAGAAAGCGGCTCAGATTCCTTTTCTGATTCACTGCAAAACAACAGGTTCGTCGAACAGATCATCGCGTTGTTCATCGAGTTCGCGAAAAGTGCAAGGTCCAAGGCGTGGGCATCCGCTTCACGGGCCTATTATCAATCCTTGGACCGCACTTCGAACTCCATCAAGTCCTTTGCCACAATCACATTCGGAAATACCTGCTGCGCTTCCTCGAGCAGTACGACATCGTCGACGTACCGCGGGCTTATGTGGATGAGCACCAGCTGTTTGACCCCCGCCTTCTTCGCGATCTCGGCGGCCTCCCAAGGCGTCGAATGCCCGCTCTCGATCGCCTTATCCAGGAGCTCGTTCGCGAGCGTACAGTCGTGGATCAGCACATCTGCGCCCCGAGCCAACTCTACTACTCGTTCGCATGGCCTGGTATCGCCAGCGTACACGACCTTGCAACCAGGTCTAGGCGGCCCCATCACCTGCTCTGGTTTCACCACTTGCCCACCCGGTAGCCTTATGCTCTGCCCAGCCCTCAGGCGCGAAAAGTCAGGCCCCTCTTTGACGCCAAACTCGATCGCCTTTTCGGGGTAAAATTTGCCCGGGCGGGGATCCTCGACTAGGGCATAGGCCAAGCTCTGGATGGTATGTTCGACCTCGCATGTTTGAACGCGGTAACCTTGGCGCCTCAGTTCTTCACCGGGTTCAAGATCATGAGCTCTCACCTGAAAGGTCAAAGTATAGTAGCCAAGGCCGAGGAGTTTTTCGACCAGCTCGACCGTGCCCGGAGGACCATAGACCTCGAGCTCATCGGCGCGATTCATGAGCGCCATGGTCTGCACCAAGCCCGGCAGACCGAGAAAATGATCGCCATGGAAATGTGTCAGAAAAACCGTCTTTAGCCTCGCCATGCTCATGCCAGCGCGGGCCATCTGCCTTTGCGTTCCCTCAGCGCAGTCGAACAGCAAGAGCTCTCGATCTCGCCTAAGCGCTATCGCGGGCAGGTTTCGCTCCACGGTCGGGATGCTTCCACTCGTGCCCAGAAATACCAGCTTCACATCACTTCCTCCTGAACACGTAGATGAGGCGGGTCAAGTTCTTATGCACGCGCTGCTCATGGCGCTCGATCAGCCTCAAACCAGCTCCCTCCGCAATTGCCTCAAGTTCAAGGCCAGCTGGCGAAGCGATGCAGACATATCCCTTGCGCTTGAGCACCCCCGCGATGGATGGCAACGCTTGCGCGTAAAGCTCCTCGACGGGCACCCCTGCGGTGGTCGCCTGGCGTCCAAACGGGGGGTCTGTTGCTATTGCGTCGACCTGTAGCATTGGCAGGTGGCGGGCATCCCCAACCATAAGCTGGTATTCGGATATGCCGCTCGCCTCGAGGTTGCGCCTAGCGCCCTCGATCATCTCTCGGTCTATATCGATGCCTATCGGCTTTGCCCCTATCAACCCCGCCTCGATCAGGATGCCCCCCACACCACAAAACGGATCTAGCAACATGCCCTTACGAGGAGCCCTCGCGAGGTTCACCATGCAGCGCGCGAGCAGGGGCATAAGTGTCCCTGGATGGAATGCCGCCCTCATCGTCGGCCTGCGCATGCTGAACTGAGCGCGATCCACTCTTGCGGCCGTCAGCCCGATGACGCATCCGTTGTCCGTGAGGACGCCCAGGATCTCGACGTCTGGTTTAACGAGGTCTACCCTGAACTCGACCTCGCTCGCTATGAGGTCCGCAATTTCCCTCGCCAATTTTAATACATTTACACCTGATGAGTGGCGCTTCACGCGCCTCACCCTTACAGCGAAAGTCCGACCATGAGGTACGAGGTCGACGATATCCGAGCTGCCAACCGCATCTAAGACTTCATCGACATCCGAGGTGCAGAGGTGCCAGCATATCTCGCGGCACATCCCAAGCCTCTCGGCCAGGACATCGGGCTTGGCCTTGCTCTCCGCGATGAGGACTTGGTCCAGTTGTTCGATCACCTTGTAAGCACGATGCTCTGCCTTGATGGCCGCAATCGCCTCCGCGGCGGGCAAAGTTGGGTGCTCGCCCGAAAGTAGGAACATCAGCCTTTCCATTTAAGACCCTAGCGGATTGCCTCTGCTATGACAGGCGCAACCGATATCACACTGGTCTTGTGTTCGATGGTATCGGTCGCGATGACCTTTCGCGCGCCGGCTGCAATTATCTTTCTCAGGGCACCGCCGGCCAACACCGGATGAGTGCACGCTGCAAAGATCTCACGTGCGCCCTGTTTTTTTAGGATCTTGACAGCCTCGATGACGGTGCCCCCGGTGCTGATGATATCATCCACGATCACCACATCCCTCCTGGAAACATCCAACCGCTTCGGACGCATCGTGACCTTGGTGGAGGTCTGCCTGGTCTTATAGAGGTAATCGTAGTCGGCCATGAATTCGGCCGCGGCTCGCTTGGCGTGCCGCAGTGCCCCCTGGTCCGGCGCCAAAACGACGGGATCGCGTAGATCTAGGCACTTGTCGATGTATCGCCCGATTAAGGACATGGCGGTTAAGTTGTATGCTGGGATGGCGAAGTTTGCCATTATCTCTTCCTCGTGGATATCGACTGTAAATATATCGTCTGCGCCAGCCCGTTCGATGAGCTTACACATCGTGCGGACGCTCACGGCCTCCCCCGGCTTGAAGCGCTTATCCTGTCTAGCGTAACCGAAGTAGGGCACGACCGCCGTCACCCGCTTCGCGCCCAGGTCCTTTGCAGTGTCGAGGAGGAGGAAGAGTTCGATGAGGTTATCATTCTGAGGATAACATGTGGACTGCACGACGATGGCATGTTCATCCTTGAAATCATGGTCGACGCGCACATAGCTCTCGCCATCCGGGAACCTTGTGACCTCGGGCTTGACGAGAGGGCATTCGAGCAATTTGGCAACTCGTGCAGCGAGCTTGCCCGAAGCAGAACCAGCGACGGCTATCATGCTATCTCCAGTGCCATAATTTCCCAGCCATTTAAGTAGTTAGCGTTGCCTGCAGGGCGGCTTTTGTAACTGCCTCTCCAAATCCCTCGAACTTCCTGAGGTCATCATCATTGGGCCTATCTTTATGCAGGACGAAAGGCCTGTGGTGATAGTTTGCCGCCACCGTCGTCAGGCTCCCCAACACACTTGCGCCTTTAACCCTCAGCGCCTTGCCTATCGAGGAAAGGGACCATCCTGCGCCAAGGCCCCCATGGGTTGAAAATGCAACTCCAAATTTCCCTTCGAGGTTTGGAAGCTTCTTGAGAAATTCCCTGACCCTCCTCGCGGGCCTGAACCAGTGGACCGGTGTTCCTATGCAGATCAGGCCATATTTTCCGAGTTCGGAGGGATCTACATCCTCAACGCTCTTCACGACGACGCTCGCTCCTGCCTTCCCCGCCCCCCTCGCCAGGGCTTCAGCCACCTTTTTCGTACTGCCCGTCTGAGAATAGTATGTCACCAAGACCTCCAAGGAATCCACCAGCAAATCTGGGATTTTTCTGCTTTAGAGACTTTGGGAAAATACAAATTACGAGGAGTAGATTATTATTCAGGGTTTCAAATGTGGCGCGTATTCAGGCCTGATGCGATCGCGGTGCTAAGGGATGAGAGAGCTCGAAGGTCGCTCCACCGCTACTTTGAGGTGATGGAGGGCAAGCTGCCTGCAAGGTTTCTCGTCTGCAAGCGGGTGTCAGTGAAGGTAGAACTCTCGGCAGATGATGAAGCCCTTTGGCGGGCCCATGACCACGCCCTGAGGGATTTTCGCAAGCTGCTGGCGGATGTCGACGCCCGCCGGGTTCAGCTTAAAGATCTAAAACAGCCCGATCCCTCACTGCTTGACCTTAAGGTTGAGCTGGCACGACGAATCCTAAAATCGTGCCACTTTTGCGAGCGGAGGTGTGGGGTTGACCGGACGGCAGGGGAGCGGGGCGTCTGCGGGGTGGGGGAGCGATCTAGGATAGCGTCGGAGTTCATGCATCACGGCGAGGAGCCAGAACTCGTACCTTCTTATACAATCTTCTTTAACGGCTGCACATTTAAGTGCCAATACTGTCAAAATTGGGACATCTCGCAATATCCAGAGGCTGGCGTGGAAGTTTCCCCTCATACATTGGCTAGGCTTATTGAAGGCGCTCGAAAAGACGGTGCGAGAAACTGTAACTGGGTCGGCGGGGAGCCCACTCCAAACATTCACAACATCCTCGCCGCATTAAATGAGTGCGAGATCAGTGTCCCATCTGTTTTCAACAGCAACATGTATTGTAGCTTTGAAGCGATGAAATTACTTTTTGGTACCCAAGACATTTATCTCGCTGACTTCAAATATGGTAATGACAAATGTGCGCTTCGTTACTCAAAAGTGTCAAACTATTTCAGGGTGGTAGCGCGCAATCATAGACTCGCTTTTGCGGATGCTGAGTTGATAATCCGTCAGCTTGTACTGCCTGCGAACGTGGAATGCTGCACCCGCCCAATTTTAGAGTGGATCGCTGAGAACCTTGGTTCGATGGTCAGGGTTAATCTCATGGACCAGTACAGAGTTTGCTACCAAGCCGACAAGTATGAGGAAATAAATAGACGTTTAACATCAGAAGAATTTTCTAGGGCGCTAAAAATCGCGAAAGAAGTGGGTTTAAGAAATGTAATCAGTTGAGGCTACTAACTTTTTCCCCTTGGCAGTTATTTTCCATTGGCTCCACCGAAAGTAATGTTTTATAAAAAGTCAGCCTAGGCTCATTTATGCGAGTTCACCAGATCGGCGGCTACGGCGAAGACTCAAACATCTACCTGATTATCGATGATGTCATTGCCCTCGTCGACGCTGGCACGGGCAGGTATTTTGACAGGGTGAGGAAGAACCTCCAGAGATTTGGCCTTACGCCAGCGGATATCAAACTCATCATCAATACCCACTGTCATTATGACCACGTGGGCGGCGACCGCACCTTTTTGGATGCTGCGGGTTGTGGGATAGCAATTCACGAGCTCGATGCTGAGCCCCTCCGAAAGGGCGACGGAGTCATCACATGCGCCGCTCTTTTAGGCGAGGAGCTGGAGCCCATCGAGCCGACGCGCCTGCTGCACGATGGAGATCGCATCAAGCTCGGAAATCTTACACTGGATGTGCTCCATACGCCGGGCCATACTCGCGGAAGCATCTGCCTGTACGACCGTGAACGACAGGCATTATTAT
>Ga0315310_10002577_pt1 | contig 11329 bp, 9 predicted proteins | sample TDP5_MG_FD_203630 | JGI IMG/M metagenome (GOLD analysis project Ga0315310, IMG submission 203630) | Freshwater sediment microbial communities from Lake Towuti, South Sulawesi, Indonesia - TDP5 | ecosystem: Environmental > Aquatic > Freshwater > Lake > Sediment | place: Indonesia: South Sulawesi... | reverse complement strand
AGCGGGAGCAAAAACAATAGGTCATGTAAACCTTCAACTTCATCTGCGCGAGTACTTAATACAGAACTGGAAGAAATGGGTGGAAGAGCAGAATAGGCGTTGGAAATTCTGGGAAGAATCGGAAATGGAATTACTCTTTAGCGGTGTCGAGCTTTCGCCGTTGGGCCAGACCATAAACAAGGACACAGTAATCCAGGTTGACGACGAAGAAATTCATGTTCTATACACTCCTGGGCACTGGAAGGCTTGCCTCTCGGTTTACTTACCCTCCTCAAAAGTGTTGTTTGCAGGAGACACCATCTTCTCAGGTTTTGAGCCCACGACAAGGTTCGGCGACGAAACCCTCTGGCAACAATGGATTAACTCGCTAGAAAAACTCAGCAAACTAGACATAAAATGCATCGTTCCGGGACACGGGAGAATATGCGACACCAGAGAGATTCAAAGACACATCAAATACCTAAAAGGATTGATTGCCAAAGCCTAACCAACAAACAAGAAAGGAGGACTGCCACGTCAAAACATTGAAGGGACGAAGCATAGTTCCAGGGAAATGCAAGGGGCGTGCCCTCGTCTCTGCCAAGCCCTTGAGCTTCTTAGGCGGTGTCGATTACAACTCCGGAGTGATAGTTGAAAAAGACCACGATTTGAAAGGTGAGTCGATGAATGGCAAGGTTCTCTGTTTTCCTTTTGGTCACGGGTCCACCGTTGGAAGTTACGTGTTGTATTCACTTGTTAAGAAAGGAGTGGGTCCGAAGGCTGTTGTCAACCAAGTTGCTGACACGGTTGTGGTTGTGGGTGCCATCATCGCCGAGATTCCCATGGTTGACCAGATCGACATCAAACAAATCAAGACAGGCGACGTCATCGTGGTTGACGGAGACAAGGGAACAGTGAAAGTGGTCCGCAAGGCGGATTAGCTATGCACCTGACTAGACAGGAAGAGCGCATGTCAGACGGCGAACACGGCTGGGCTAATCAAATTGCGATGAAGATTCTCGTCCGTCTCGGCGACCTCTTCGGCGCCACAAGACTCGTCCCCATCCAGTCGGCGCATCTTTCTGGCGTTTCGTACAAGCACTTGGGCGACGCCGCAATCGACTTCCTTCACGAAGTGGCAAACAAGGGTGGTAAGGCGCAAACGCGTGCCACTCTCAATCCCTCGAGCTTTGACCCAGAATATTTGGTGAAACGCCACTCCAAAGAACGCTTTGAAAGACAACAGTGCATAATTCAGCTCTATGAGAAAATGCACATCAAACCCACGCTAACATGCACGCCCTATTACCTTCAGAAACCTAAGCCAGGTCAACACTTGGCTTGGTCGGAATCTTCAGCCGTGATCTATGCAAACTCGGTTCTGGGTGCTTGGACAAACCGCGAAGGAAGCCCCAGTGCCTTGGCTGCCGCCCTCGTGGGGAAGACTCCCAACTATGGCGTGCATAAGGCTGAGAACCGTAAATCAAGTGTGCTTGTTAAGGTGGAGACTTCTCTCAAAAACGAGATGGAATACGGCGCATTAGGAATTCGTTTGGGAAAACTTTTGAAAGACAAAATCCCCGCTTTTGAAGGACTAGCCAAGTACTCAAATGACGACTTGAAACAGTTAGGCGCTGGACTGGCTTCTAGTGGCATGACCGCCCTGTTCCACACCGAGGCTCCTAGTAAAACAGAGAAACTCGAGACCATATCGGTTGCAGCGAAAGACATCGAGGAAGCAACGTCTGATCTTTGCACCACCACCGAAGCGCCAGACCTAGTCTTCATCGGATGTCCACACTGCTCCATGAGAGAAATTAAAAGTGTGGCTAATTTTCTCGAGGGCAAGAAGGTGCGTGGAGGCGTCGAATTATGGGTTTGCACTTCGAGGCATGTGAAAGAAAGAGCGAAAAACTATGTGAATGTCATTCAACGCGCTGGCGGGCGGGTGTTGTGCGACACTTGCGTTCTCGTCACGTGGATAAAGGACTTGGGTGTGCGCACACTCGTGACCAACTCTGCAAAGACAGCCTTCTACGCGCCCACCTTGAGCGAGGTAGACGTAGCTGTGAGACCGTTGCGAGAATGTCTCGAGGCTGCGCTTGTTTAATATAGAGGTGATTTGTAGTATCCACGCTCGAGAACATTAGAATGCCAAGGAAACCTCTATGAGCTTAATCGATGCTTCTCTGCTCCTAATGCTAGGATTCTTGATAGGCACGCCAATGTCCATGGTTGGCCTTGGGGGAGGTCTCCTCATAGTTCCAACCTTAATTCTCGTTTTTGGTCTACCAGCTCAAAACGCGGTTGCGATTAGCCTTCTTGCAATGTGTGGCACAACGTTCTCCGCCTCTATAGGTTATGTAAGGCAGAGGAGAGTGGACTACAAGCTCAGCCTCCTTTACGACATACTGGATGTTCCAGGCGTAGTTTTGGGCGCGTATTTGACAACAATTCTTCCGAAAAACATTCTCGCGGGCTTGTGCGGTTTCTTCGTAGTGTTCATTTCTCTGCTTCTGATATGGAAGAGAAAAGTCGCCGCTTCTTCGACAAACAACAGTGAACCAAGTGCTTGGAAAGGGTGGAAGAGAAGAAAGATTGACTCCTCGAATCAAATATTTGATTACCTAATAAGAAGACCAAGCCTCGCATTAATCAGCAGCTTCACCGGCGGACTTGTCACTGGTTTGGTTGGCTTAGGAGGCGGCATAACAGACACTACAACAATGATTCTGCTAGGCGTGCCTCCCCACATAGCCGTGGCAAGCTCCGAATTCGCCATGGCTCTCACCAACGGGATGGGTGTCGTAACGCATGGGATTCTACAGAATGTTCTTTGGGATTACGCTGTGCCCTTGACAATCGGCACGTTTATTGGGGCGCAACTAGGGGTTTTGGCTTCTAAGCGAGTAAGAGGTGAGGTTTTAAGCAAGACGCTTTCTGCGATTGCGCTTGTTTTGGGACTGAGACTCATACTGCTGTTGTTTAATCTCTGATTCAGCACCAGCGTAATTGAGAAAAGTTGCTGTTTTCTATTCTTTGTGGCTTGCCTTGTATCGGTATGCGCGTTCGAGTCTCTTTTTTCCTGAGGGGTGATCATAGAACATAAACTCTACCAAAGGGTGAGGGTGGGCGTACCGGAGGTTTTGATCGCAGAGCTTTGTCATAGAACTGATGTAGGCGTCAGGCTTGTTAACCAAGTCTAGCTCGTACTGGTCGGCTTGACCCTCCAGCCATCGACTGAACGTGTTCATCAAAGGCGTGAAGGCAGCAAAACAGAGCGCAAGTGTCAATGCAAGCAATGGAAGCGAGGCTATTCTGCTCATGTCGGCTAAACCGAAGAAGCCAATCGTTGCCCTTAACGCCTGATCTGTGATGACCAGAGCTACGAGAAAGAAAGCTATGAAAAGGGCTAACATTTTTTCAGCGTGGTGGAACACGTGATGACCCAGCTCGTGTCCGATGACTCCTTCAGCTTCGTCGCTTGAAAAGTTGGCGAGTAGTGTGTCGCTGAGTATTATCCTTCGAGTGTTGCCTAAGCCATCGAGGGCGCCCACGGCTTTTCGAGTTTTCTCGCCAGCCTTCATCTCATACACTCCTATCACCTTTATTCCAGCTTTTTTAGCGAGCGCAACCAACCTTTTCATCAAGGCTTCGTCTGTTAGTTTTGGAAACTTGTAGAAGAGGGGCATAATCAAAACTGGAGACATGTAAGCGAACAACACAGCAACAACGCTGACTCCAATCCAAACTGGAATCCACCAAAAAGTCGGAGATGCCCCGATTGAATGATAGGTGCCCTCGACAAAAACAAAGGCAAAAAACATGAACAAAATAGAGAATTTTGCCTTGTCTCTCAGCCACGACAGCCGTGTCTTCGATGACAATTCAAATCTCTTTTCCATCTCGTATTCCTTGTAGTAGTTGAAGGGCAGCGAAACCAGAAAAAACAAGACGCAGCCTACAAGCGCGTACAAGGCAAATACCGACCAATCCTCGGAGGCAAACGTGCGCACAAATTTTTCTAGGCTTGTGTGAGCTTCGAGTCGGAGAGCCAAAAGTGACAGAAACAGCAACGCCAAAACTTTGATTAACGTCACTGCCATTCCGAGGTAGAGGTAATCTCTTGCGAGACGCTGTCTCTGTTCGCTAAACCCCAGCGAGTCTTTCATCGCTCGCACTTTCTAGGCTCATAGCGAGGGCTTCAACTTTTTTATTATCGCCTTGGTTCTCTGGTTTACAGGGATTTTTGCTCGCTCGAATTTTTCTTTTGGCTTGTTCGATGGGCGTGTGGCGTCTATGCCGAGTTTTGTCGTCAAGCCCGTCTCTTGGTCTGCTGAGGGGTCTAGGGTTGAGCCTCTCGCGTTTGGAATCACGAGGAGGTCTTCTTTTGCCTGAAAACGTGTAGCAATCGCCCACTCAACCTCATATGGGTTGAAAACATCAATGTCTGAGTCCACGACAACGGCGTGTTTGAGGCTTGGGTGAGCGCTGAACGCTGCGGCTAACGCGTTTTTTGCGTCTCCGTCAACCTGCTTTTCGATTGAGATTATTGCGTGGAGCCATCCGCATCCGCCGTTGGAGAGGTTTACCGCCCTCACGATGGGCACCACTTTGGACACGGCTTCCCAAATCATGGTTTCGTGTGGCAAGCCCATCAAGATTTTGTGCTCCATTCCAGAAGGCAAAAGCGCTTGGTAGACGTGGTCTCGGCGGTGCATCATGCCTACGAGTTCGATGGTGGGCTGACTCCTCTGAACGTCGTACGTGCCAGTGATGTCAACAAGGGGGCCTTCAACAACCTCTTCTTCAGTGGATATTTTGCCTTCCAGAACGATTTCGGCGTCTGCTGGGACGTAAGCGTTTACATTTTCGCACCTTGTTAGGCGCAGTCTGTTCTTAAGAAGGGCGTTAGCGACACTGAATTCGCTCAAGCCGAAGGGAGCAGGCGAGCAAGCAGCCAACATCACGGCTGGGTGTGTGCCAATGGTTATAGCTACCTCTAAGTCCTCTTTCTCCTCCTTCGCAATGCTCCACAGCTTGAACAAGTGTCGAGGCACGAGTCGAATGGCGAGGTGATTGTCGTCTAACACCTGGAGACGATGGATGGAAACATTCTCGATTTTTCCATCTTGACTGCGCGCCGAGATTATGGCCGACGTTATGTAGGGACCGGCGTCTCTCTCAAAGTGAGTCAGAATGGGAAGTTTAGACAACCGCGGCTTCTCTACAACCTCTTTGACAGGGCCTTCCTTCAGTGTTTTCGGCGTTTCAGGTAAGCGCCAAGCTTGGGCTAGGCTCTGGTAAAGTTTTTCGGTGCTTGTGTCTAGTGCCCAGCAGATTCGTTGGCGTGTTCCGCAAGCGCCGGCAACAATTTTGGTGGCGTGTCCTTTCACCCTGTCGAATTGGAGTATAGGCCCGCCGTCAGACTCCTTCATGATGGCTGACACTTCAAACCTCGGCGAAACCTCCTCCTTGACATGGATAATTTCACGCCTCTTCTCCATTCCTTCCAAGAAACTTCGCAGACTCATTCCTTGACGACTTCCTCCTTTCCAACGATTTTCTCAAACAACCGCAGAAAAATTGGTCCTGCATCCCTCTCGCTGACCGTTTTGGTGAAAATCGACATCAAGGCCATTTTTCCAGTTTTCTCAGCTAGGCGTTCTGCGAGGAGACGGGCAATCATTGTGCTTCTGTCGCCCAGCAATATTGATGATAAGGGTGGGCCAAGCATTTTTTGGGCTTGTGGTACCGCTACGGCCAACGTGCCCAGCTGGTCTTCTCCCTCGCTCATAAGCACTAGGTTGGCGTTTTTGGTTTCTAGGCGAAGCGCCAGAAACACCTTTTGGTTTTCCCTGACTTCCTCCTGGACCACTCTTGCGCGCTGCATTTCGCAACCCTATTAGGCTATCTATTGGTCGCGCACTACTATTTAGTGCTTTTATGAGCTCAAGAATGCAGTTGCTGCGTCAAGAAAGCGGCTTGCTGGGGCTATTGGAAGGCGCTCCGAGGAGAGTCAGGGATAGCGTTTCGAGGCGTTATCACAGCTTTCTTTCGTCTCTTAAGCAGGAGAACCGCCACGATGACGACCGCTACGATTCCACCAACAATGCTGAGTATCGTTATCAAGGATAAACCCGAGCTGGCGCCTCCATCTTCAGCACCACTGCTGACTTCAGGGTTCACCGTTATCTTCGTTTGGCTAGCACCATCGAGATATCCGCTCTTTGTGGCGGTCGCCGTTATTGTGACGTTAATCTTCGTTGCTGTGCTAGGAGCGGTGAAGGTGCATTTGAACTCTCCGTTGGTGTCTGTATATCCTTCCTCTGCCGAGAAGTTTCCTGCATCGGACTCTAGCGTGACGGCAGCCCCACCAATCACATCTGAACCACAGGATACTTTCACTGTCACACTGGAAGTCGCCAGAGGTTGTACCGTTGCTGGGGAAGTCGAAACCTCGACAGTCAGCGATGGGGCTTCGGGCGACAGAACCTCCAAGTACTTTGAGTCCGAGCCGTCTGCGAAACTGCTCTTCGAAGCCGTGGCTGTTATTCTCACATTTGTCTGTTCAGCCAAGTCTGGGGCGGTGAACACAACTGCGAAATCGCCTGTCGAATTAGTTTGCCCAGACGAGGAGGGCGTGAAGTCTCCTCCCTTGTCAGAGAAGAGTCTGATGTCGGCGTTTTCCACGGGTAGAGTGCCGTTTGCCACGTGGACTGTTACTGAAACTTGTCCTTCGGAGACTATGCTGAAACGGCTTATGGTGAGTGAGACGTTTAGCGGCTGGAGTTGTTGAACAGTGAGTGTAATATTTGCATCGTTGTTGCTGGTGACGCCGAAATCGTCCATGACCACGAGGTTGACTTCGTACACTCCGGTTGAGGAGTAGTTGTGCACGAAAACCGACAGGGTCGTCCAGTAGCTGGTTTTTTCGTCTCCGAAATCGAAGAGGTATTTGTCGACTCTTCTGTCGTCGGTTGAGGTGGACGCGTCGAACATCACCGTCTGGTTTGGAGCAACTCTGGTCTTGTCAGCAACCAGCCTTGCCACTGGTCGCTCGTTGACAACCCCGTTGGGGGCTGTCAAGAAAGGAATGAAGTCCAGGTTTACTCCGTCGCCGTTAGCGGGGTTGCCCTTCCCGCCGGGGTTCAATGATATGTGATATGGTCCGCTTGCGTCACCCCAGTAGTTGTATTCGGCGTTGACTGTTGCTCCATCTGACACGTTCATGCCGTAAGAATTGCCGTAGATGTCGTTGTAGTTGGCCGTGTTGTCTGTTGCCTGCTCGAAGAAAACGCCGTAGGTTCCGTAGGAGACAGAGTTGCGAGTGACGTTTGCAGTGGCTCGCCCAGAGATGTAGATTCCCTTTGGATTGGCGGACAAGGTGTTGCCCAATATGGTTGCGTTTGTGCAAGCGATGGCGTCCGCATACTGCACCCAGTAACGGAACGGGTATAACCACTGGGTGATTGAAGAGTAAAGGCGTATCCCACTCATCGTGTTTGACATCGCTATGTTGTTCGAGACTGTCACGTCGTAGATGGAGGCGTTGGCAAAAGCCCTAGTCTGGTAATAGAGAGAGGCGTTTGCAACGGCGTCGCTGTGCAGGTATATGCCGTTCTGGTTGCGGCTAACGTTGTTTCCAGAGATGAGAACATCATGGATTTGGGCGTTGGCTTTCGCGTAATCAAAGTCGTATTCTGCCTTGGCGAGGGCATAAGAGTGCAGGTATATGCCGCTCTGAGAGTTAGAGTAAACAACGTTGTCGCTTATGTTAACCCCCGTCGAGTTTCCAGTCACAAGTATGCCGTTCTGGTTAGACTGTATGGTGTTTCTTTTTATGAGGACCTGATTATCGCCTGTGGCGTTGATGCCACTCTGAGCGTTTTTGCTTATCTGGCAGTTTTGGATCTCTACGTTGCCGCTTTCTATGCTCAAGGCGTTTGTTGCGTAATTTAGGAAAGAGTAGGAGATTGTGGATTTTTGTGCACTCTTGAACTGTATGGTGTCCCAGTCTCCTTTCTGGGGTTGATACTTGTTGGAGGTGAACGTTATGGGCTTGTCTAGGGTGCCGCTTGCGGAGAGAACTCCTTCCACCGTTAGGGTGAAGAACCCTCCGAACTTCACCTCGACTCCTGGCATTATGGTCAACGTGACTCCGGGGTCCACGATGATGTCTTTGGTCACTACGTATGGGCTGTCTGCTAGTGTCCAAGTCGTGTCTTGAGAGATGTGCCCCTCCACATAGGTGGCGTTTACACTTAGAAACAGTTGTGTATTTGCAACCCCGAGAACTCCAAAAACGATTGGAATCAGAAGTAGAAGGGACTTCAACGGTTTTCTCATGACCCCACGCTTCGGTAGGTTGTCTCGTAGAAAACTCCATCGGAGCATCCTTAAACATTATGAATTTGGAATATAACTTGAAAATCATTCATTGGATAACTCGAAGCATCTCCCTCACACGTGACACGGGAATCTTATAAGTAGCTCCAGATTCACATTAAGGTGCTTTCAAGAAAGAATCGGCGACTTGACAATGAACGAGGAAGAGAGAGCGAAAAAGATTCTGCATATTCTAAAGGAGAATTTCACTCTTCCAGAATGGATTAGTTCAGCTCGAGCTAAAGAACCCTTTCAAACGCTGATTCGAACGGTTCTCTCACAAGCGACAAACGATAGAAACAGGGACGAGGCTTTCAAAAACTTATCAAGGAGGTATTCGATAACTCCGAAGGATCTGGCAGAAGCCGACGTGAAGAAGATTGAGGAAGTCATACGTGTAGGCGGCTTGTTCAGAAACAAGTCAAGAGCGATAAGGGAAGTGTCCCTAGCTGTTCTCGAACGGTTCAATGGTTCGCTTGACTTCATTTACTCTCAGCCTCTGTCGGAAGCGCGTGGAAAGTTAATGAGTCTTCCAGGGGTCGGACCCAAAACAGCCGATGTTGTCCTTCTCTTCTCTGCTGGAAAATCGGTTGTTCCGGTGGATACACACGTGAACCGTGTTTCAAAGAGGCTGGGGTTCGCGTCGCCGAAGGCGGATTACGAGGAGATTCGCCAAAGGCTCGAGTCACTCTACTCGCCGAAGGATTACCTAGCCGTTCACCTGCTGCTGATAGCTCTCGGGCGAAGCGACTGTAGAGCCAGAGCCCCCTTGCACGATTCCTGCCCAATAAAAACCTTGTGCCCAACAGCACAGTTAGAGGCTCACCAGCCAAGTTCGGATCGTCAGTCTAGAGGAGGTCATTCTTGACAGTCGTGGCTAAGCCAACACTGTACGAGAGAGTTGCCGAGTACTTCCCCTACTCTGAGGTCAGAACCTTTCAGGACTCGTTCACAAACATGATTTTTGAGGCAGTTGAGGCTCGCAGTCACGTGGTTCTCGAGGGAAGCAATGGCTTAGGCAAAACCGTAGCCGCCCTATCCGCTTGCTTGCCGGTTGCGAAGGAGCGTGATTTGCAGATTCTCTATGTGGCTAAGACTCACCGGCAACACGACAGGGTCATCGAGGAGTTGAACGCCATATCGAAGAGGCATGACGTTTCTGGGCTGTCGGTTCGTGGCAGGTGTGAAACGTGTTTTCACCCGTTCATCACTCGTCACGCCCCAGACGCGAGGTCGGCTATGGAAATATGCGAGCTGCTGAAGACAAGGAAACAGTGCCAATATCACGAAAACATAGAGAAAAACGAAGAACGCTTCGCCGATGTTCAAGCGCATGTTTCTTCGCGCCCGTTTAAGGCGACCGAGATTCAAGAAGTCTGCAGGGCGGATGGCTTCTGCCCATACGAACTCACCAAGATGGTGCTTGGAGCAGTTGATGTGGTCGCGTTGAGTTACCTGTACGTTTTCGACCCCGCCGTTCGGGGAGCCTTCCTCAAGCACCTGGAAAAACCGTTGAACGAGGTCGTTCTCATCGTTGACGAAGCCCACAATCTGCCAGACACAGCGGTGGAGATAGCCAGCGACAGCCTGTCCCTATTCGCCCTTAGGCAAGCTCAGCTAGAGGCGGAAAGGTTCGGTTACCAAGACTTGGCGGATTTCACTCGAAAATTTAGGACGATAACCGAGCGGATGGCAAAGCAAGTCGAGGATGAGAGCCACGTTTCGCCCCAGCAGCTAATCGAAGTCATCCAAAGGAAGGCTGAGATAGACGAGCCTCAAGCCTTTTTCGAGGACTTGCACGAGACTGGAAACATCGTCAGGCATGAGATGCTGAATGGAGGAAGGTATCCCCGCTCATACATCCACAAGGTAGGCGAGTTCCTCCTCAGGTGGCTGGAAACCGTGAACGACGCTTCCTACACTCACATCTTGAGCAAGTACATAGCAAAGACAGGCACACCCTCGGCTAAGCTGGAAGTTGTGGCTTTAGACCCATCGAAAATAACCGAGCCCGTTTTCTCAGCCGTGCACTGCAGCGTAAGCATGTCCGGGACACTGGAACCCCTAGAATCCTACGTGAAAATCAGTCGCCTACCAGAAACAACCGTGTGCAAGGCTTTGCCCTCGCCGTTCCCTCAGGAGCACATCCTAAGCCTAGTCTGCTGCGGCGTCTCAACAGCAATGAACCAGCGCACCACGAACATGTACAGAAAGTTGGTCAAAAGAATAGCCGAGGTGGTTCGATACACGCCCGCTAACACAGGAGTTTTCACAGCCTCCTACGAAGTCTTGGAACAACTGCTAGAAAACGGACTCAGAAACGCTGTTGACAAGCCCCTGCTCTCCGAACACAGAGGCATGTCTTCGAAGGAAAACGACCGCCTGGTGAGCAAGTTTAAGCTCTATGCCAAAAAAGGAGGCGCAGTGCTGCTCGGAGTTCAAGGCGGACGCTCCTCAGAGGGAGCCGACTACCCAGGCGACCAAATGAACTCCGTGGTGGTTGTAGGCGTCCCCTACGCCACACCAGCTCCACGAATCGACGCCCAGATCAGATATTACGAGAGCTGCTTCCTTGGACACGGACGCGAGTACGGCTACGTGGTTCCAGCGCTGAAGAAGGCTTCGCAGGCGGCTGGCAGACCCATAAGAAGCCTCGAAGACAAGGGAGCCATCGTCTTCCTTGACTTCCGCTTCGCCACAAAATACTGCCAGCGCTTCCTGCCCTCCTGGATTAGGAGAGGAATGAAGACCCTGCCAGACGAAGACGGCGCCATCGCTGAACAACTAATCCTCTTCTATGGCTTCTCAGAATCTTAGCGTTCTACCTGTAGCCTATTTGCAGCCAAATTCAGAAGTAGACCCCTCCCTACCCGTCTCTCCGCCTCTCAGCCTATTTGCAGCATATTTGCATCATATTAGAGGGAGCTCTACCCCAGTGCGCACACGCAAGGAACCTGCAAAA
>Ga0315310_10002576_pt1 | contig 11333 bp, 21 predicted proteins | sample TDP5_MG_FD_203630 | JGI IMG/M metagenome (GOLD analysis project Ga0315310, IMG submission 203630) | Freshwater sediment microbial communities from Lake Towuti, South Sulawesi, Indonesia - TDP5 | ecosystem: Environmental > Aquatic > Freshwater > Lake > Sediment | place: Indonesia: South Sulawesi... | reverse complement strand
GAGAAAGCAAGAAAAATGATTGGAGAAAACGCTGCTTTTGTAAAAAAGGCACTCAGTGACTCTAAGGCTGAAGCAAGAATCGTTGAACACAGAACAGGCAAGATTCTGGAGGTTATTCACTGACCTTTATTTTTTTGGGGTGAGAAAATGATTGAGAACTTGGAGGACACGAAACATACTCCTGAGACAAGTCGTTCACCTCCTAATAAAAAGAAAAACAGGGGAAAAAAAGGGGTTTAGAGAGGAGTAGTCTTGTCTTTGTCAGCCCACAACCCCATTAAATCCGTGACCACGGGTGCCGTTGCAGTTATAGTGATGGGTCTCACCTCAGAAGTCTTATAGACCCAACTCTTTCTTGGCTCTCCAGCGCAGATCACTGTCTCTTCCTGTTGAAGCTGAACCTGAACAATGTATGCTGGAGGCGATAATGGATCTGGACTGTATGTTGCAAAGTCCATGGTCATTTGTATGTCAAAGCCTTCATTTACTCCCCCCGCGATAACTCTGGCGGGGCATGAGAAAGCAATTCCCTTGGGTAAAGACCCCTCCAAGTAGTGATGGTTTTTGTCCTTGAAAAGGAAAGCTATGAGTGCTGGCACAGTAGCTTTGTTCTCGACGTAGATGGTCGTGGTGGCTGATACCTTCTCCCCTGGCTTCTCTGCTATGCTAAACTCGATGGGCATTTTCTCACCGTTAATAACCTAAGGTAAAGGGCTATTTTAAATTTCCTTAAGCCATGCCCTTTATGGCCTTTCTTTCCTTAACCTCGAGCGCATGGAAAAGCCACTGCCACAACTGCATCCCATGGCTCGTTGAAATCCCACTCAACTTAAACCCCTGTCTCTCAGCGAACCTCTCAGCAACCCACCGAAAAGTCAAAACAGGGCTATGACGAATATCCTGCAGATAATGAACAAACTCATGCCCCAAACCCCACCTCAACGCCAACTTCGTCACCTCTCTGTTAACATCCCAAAAAACAGCAACCAAATCCGGAATCAAAATCCTCTTCAACCCAGGATAATAAACAGGAGGCCACCCTGGACCCCAAAACCATGTCGGTGCCTCCCAAACAACAGATTTAGAAACAAACTCCGCCAATAAATTAGCAATATACTCATCGATCTCAGAGACGGCGCCCAACCCTCTCCACCTTCATCAAAACCGTATCCTTCTCCCTCGCCCTAACCTTCCCCTTAAACCACGCCAACCACAAACCAATCGTCTCAACCACTTCCGTAGTGCCATCCAAGAATTCCAACCTGAAACGCCGATACCTAAACCCCAAATCTCAACCCATCTAAAATACCGTGACTAACCTAAATAACAGTTACGAAAGAAAAAAAGGAGGTTTTGATGGAGGAACAACCAGAGTAGGGCTAGGTTACTCAGACATCTTAGCACGATAGTTTCTGGCCCACTTGTCCACATCGACTCTGTGTGTCGCAGCATCGATGCCTGCGCCGTAATTCGCCTTCCTCGTGGGACCGAACGGCATAGCATTATATCCAGTCTTCATTCTGCCCTTCGCAGCGTTCCAACTGGATGACATGGCTGCAGCCTTCCTCGTCAGCTTGGCAGTTCCCACCGAAACCATTTCGTCAAGACTACGGGGCATTTCAAACACCTTTCGGTTCAAACTCACAAAATCAAACATATAAAGCAAACGCCCATGTTGAGCAAAATATAAAGAGAGGGAGAGGGGTAACTTGATTGAGAACTATGGAACTGGTAAACACAGAAACTTACAATGCCGTTCTCACGATCCTCTCACACGACACAGACGGTGAGATGAAGAAGCTCTTAGAAAGGATACTTGAATGGGAGAAGGCTCATCCTCCAAAGACCGAATTTGATGGCTTCAGCTGGTTCGATGTGCACGGGGACTCGAGAACGCTAAATAGTCTAGTTAACCGCCTGATTCTCAAAGTAGTTTTCAAATCTAACAAGTATTGTGCATACCGTGCCCTATATCTCTCAACTCTGGAGAGAGCCCTCGCTGACTATGAAGGTTCATTCACACAACTCAAAACGGAAGAACAAATGCCAACCGACCTTTTCAAACTGGTAACTGGACATGATGACAAGAAAAACATACTATTACGAAGCTTACAAGCCGAAAAACCAGTCCACCCTCTCTTGTTCGGTTCAGTCGCCAGCGCTAAGACCCTCATCCTCGAGGATCTCACTAGGCTACCCCAGAGTCGCTTCATCCTAGGCAGCAGCCTCACAAGAGCTGGACTATTCGACGTCCTCTTCAACGAACGCCCCCGCTACCTCATCATAGACGAACTCGAGAAAATCGACGATGTGGAAAACCTTTCAGCTCTCCTATCACTCATGCACAAAGGCTACATAAGCGAAACAAAATACCGGCGCCACCGAACACTAAGATTAAAAACATGGGTTTTCGCCAGCGCCAACGACATCTCTCGCCTCCCCAAAGAACTACTCAGCCGATTCCTTCTCCTCCGCTTCAGAGACTACACAGACGATGAATTCCGAGAAGTATCCGTAGACGTATTGAGAGAACAAGAAAACATCCCAGAACACCTAGGACTCTACATCGCAGAAAGAGTTCTGTATGAACTCAACAGTCGAGACGTTCGCGACTGCGTAAAAGTTGGGAGATTACTAAAACAACAAACCCAAGAAGAAGTAGACAACATCGTGTCAATACTGAAACGACAGAAATAACCTTTCAATACCATAGATTTTCCAAGGTCCCTCTCCAGTAGGGTAATCCGGTGTAAAGATTCATGATGGCGTAGATATATCTGTAATCTTCAACACTGTGTAAACTGAGGGAAAGAGTATCACCGTATTGGCTTGTTCTCGCTGAATCATTATAAGCTCTTAATGTTAAGGTAGAGCCTACTCGAGTAATGGTGATATAATAAGTCTTGTCGGTTGGCAAAGGGTATATTCTGTTAGCTGATGGATAATAGGTTCCATTGTATTTCTCGAAGAGATACGCATCAGCTTGACTAAGGCGGAAGAAAAGGCAGTTTCCCATGTCGTCTGTTTTGCTCGCCACAATATGAGTTAAAATCCAGACATAAGCGGCGGATCCGGAATCTCCCGCTTCATAATAGAGGTCAAAGTAATGAGTGAAATCTCCAACAAAAAAGCCTGCAAACGTGTCCTTATAGAGATAAGCAGTCAAGGAACCAAAGTCAAAGGAAACCGATAATGCAGAGTTAACAATAATATTGTTCTCAACGTTGTCAACCTCAGTGAATGTTGTGAAATCAGCATACCCTGGAATATGAGGTGGAGATGGCTCTAACGCTTTTCTCGCAGCAAAAGCATACCTCCAGAATGCACGGGTTAGAGGACCACTCTGGATACGCTGGCCTATGGTTTCAGGCTGGAACTTTGGAAGCGTGTTTATCTTCAATTTTGGAATACAAAACATCTTTAAAACCTGATGGCGATAATCAAGACATGCTGAGTGGTATATCTAACACTATTCCCCGAACTCTGTTGTATCGTGCATTTGAAACCAAATGTGCCAGCAGCATTAACCAATGAAGTTACATCTGAGACAGCAACTATCCCCGTGGTTGCACCATCAACGGCGCCGAACCCCAAGATGTCATCCTGAGAGAAAAATGTAGTGAAAGAACCGCCACTCGCCCTCCCTTTAACATCCACATCTATCTTCTGAGCGTTAGCCGAATTGTTCATAGCAGTTATGCTGGTAAGGAGAGTTGCTCTAACAATCGAAGCTCCAGATGGCAGACTAAGCGTAATTTCTTTCTCAGTGGTGTCGGTAGCCGATACAGTAGCGATTGCATTAACAGCTTCAGCACTAGGAAAACCTATGTCGGCATCAATCTTCGCCATACCAGCAGATGCTAGACCCGGCATTTTGCTTTCTCTTCGACACTTAACTCTTTTCAAATAGCATAATGATTCGACGGAAAATAGGATATTTACGCTTCAAACTCCAACCCAACTTACCCAAAGCATCCACAATGGATGCTTCAACAACCTCATCACTCGGCGTAACCCACACCTCTAACCCCTTCTTCCTAAACCTCTGCCGCAATGAACCCTTTGGAACACTCATTTCATCATCGCTACAATCCAGTTTTCCGCCACTGCCAGCGCCTTGTCATAAGAACCACGTATTATGGCTTCACGGACTTCGGGCTTTCCAGCACCAAAAGCATCGGCGAGTGACGAGATCCAGCCATTAGCCAAAAGCAAGGCTTTCTCAACCAAGGCTTCGGGATACCCGCGTGCCTTCCACTCTCTTTTCTTAGCCTCCCGCATCGCCTCAAGCTCACGGTCGACGGGTGGGTAGATGGCTGGTGGCTGTCCAAACCGCTTCAACAAAGGCTCACGATCGCGCAACCAACGCCGTATGGGTCCTTCTTCACCCAACATGCTTTCGCACCCTTTTTGCCATAATAACAGTATCCATTCCCTGAGCTACAAGCTCTTCATACTTTTCTATCGCCTCATTTTCATTTGGAAATTCGGTTACACTCCAAGAGCCCTCTTCAGTAGATTTATAGACAACGATATGAGAATCATAAGTCTGACCTTTTGATAAAGGTCCATGATTATGTAGAAAACGACGGAGGGGTCCTTCTTCAAACAATTTGCCAAACCTCCAACTAGATGGCTATAGCGATCGGTTTGACTTCTACGGTAGCTCTGAAGAATCTATAACTTTTAAACTCTGGTCTTCGACGGAAACGGTCCTTAGCCTTCCAAGTTATTTCTTCTTCACTTGCGGCAAAGTCCCAATCTGTTGCTCTACCATTCTCATCATAGAAGACATAAAGATATGGGTCGCTTCCCACGGTTCTAAGAAACTCCATAGCATTTCGTTCACTCAACCCTGTCAAAACCACGATATCCATGACAAGTTTCTCGTAATGAATCTTTCGTTGCGGTGAGGTGAAATGTTTTCGTTCACGTAACAATTTACGTATTGGTCCTTCTTCAAACAATTTTTCCTTCCCTCTTGAGTAAGTCCAGAATGTCTCTCAGCTGCTGTGCATGCCTCTTCTCATCTTCTGCTATACCTAGAACCGTTGAATGAGACAGTTCATTCTGTTTTATAGCTGGATGTTCAGCTAATTGTCTATAGTCGACCTCAGCCTTCTCTTCATCAAATATGCGATACGTAAGTTCATGCCTCGGTAAGGTTGGACGCAGCTCCTCATGGAAAACATAGGGAATGGGATTTGAACTCACGAACCTAGATTTTAATACCCGATGTATAACATCGATATTTCGGCTGATTTTTTGGGCGACAGACATACCATCAACTCCTTGCTTGATTAAAGAACCCAATACGTTGTGTATGAACCATCTGGATTCACTTTATCAGCAACTTTATGCCAACCAGCTTTTTTTAAGCCTTCACCAAGCCTCATATCTGAGTCAGCATAGGGAACAGGTTTCTGACCAACAGACTTGGTGTTTACTTCAATTGCATATTCTGCACGCTTAATGAATTCTGGAATCTCTGGCTCACGCCTAAGTAGTTTCCGTATTGGTCCTTCTTGAAAAACCATTTATTAACACCTACGGAGCTTCTGCGACCCCCCAGATTATTTGCCCATCTCTTCCATAGACTGTGATTGTTTTACGTTTCAAGTTAAAACGAATTTTTGACACATACGCATTATCTACACTGTTCTCTCCAGGTTCTCTGGGTTCTTCTGGTGAATGTTTTAAGAATCCTTTCTCTCTAAGTAGTTTACGGATCGGACCTTCTTTTAGGATTCCAGCCATTCTAGGTTCTCCTTGGTGGTCTAACTCGTGGTGGAGCTGGCGGCGGAGTCCAAACCATGCCAATCGTTTTAGCCGCAACCTTATGCGAAACATTGTAGACACAGCGCTCAAACTCAGGTGTGCCAGGCGTCAACCCTACATAACCAGGTCCACATACACCTTCAGCAAGTCCATGAGCCCACGACGAGGCTGCCATCACTTCTAAAGCATCTTCGGGTCGAACTCTATCCACCAGAGGGGGCGGAGGCGCCTGCTCAAACACCAAATCAGTAAAGTAGTCAACTCTAGAAGGTTGGGCTACTGGATCAATCCCAAGTATGTCAACAAGCTTCTTGCGGGGAACCAACGGTTCACGCTCTTTAACATAGGTTCTCAGCGGCTTCCGACCTAAAACCTCAGCCATCGGACTCACCACAATACAGTAGGCTAGTCTGCTTTAAAATTTGTTGCCCCGCGGGGCAGGAAAAGAAGGTGGTGCGTTACGCACCACAGACACCTATCTCTTTAAAACCGCAATTAAAATCGCGATGCAACCCAAGACCACAACTGAACCAAGTATCCACCATTGACGCTTGTCAACCGATTTCAGCGTCGATATAACCCACTTCATGTTAGTTTCCAATTTAGCAATTCGCTCCCGTAAGTCACCTAGAGGAGGACCATTCTCCTCCTTATCGTTCTCCACACCCAAATGTAACTACCCAGAGTGTTCAGTTCTACTCGACAGCAAAGATAAGGTTTAGGTTGGTGTTGGGCTCGGTTGCTGTTGACTTGTTGCTGCAGATGCAAACCAGGCATAGACTTCAGTGAATGTTGACTGCAACCCAAAACCAAACACAAAGGACGCTGTCAATATCTGCCACCAATCCACGAAGGCTTCAGAAAAGTTCGGGAAGGAGAGCCAAGCAGTAACGAAGCTTGCAATAACTATGGCGATGTAACGCTTTTGAAAACCTATCTCTTCATCTGCAAGCCATTTCCGAAGGTATGGTAAAAGGGCTCTCGCCAAGACACCTACAAAGATGACGGTGAAGCTCAACATTTGTAGCATTTGCTCCCAAGTCATCGTTGAAGTAGCAGGTGGTGTTGGTGTTGTCTGGTTTTGAGCAAAGACCATTCCGATGAAAACGCTAGCCAGTGTCGTCAAGGCAACAAGCAACATTTTTTTTGTTGCCATTTTTTCACCAAGATTAACTCAGTGTTGAGACTTAAAAAACTTACCCAGCAAACGCGGCTTCCGCAATAACAAATGAACAACAGCTCTCCTCAACTCAGCTCCAATCGACATTGTTCTAGGTTTAAACCCGTGCATCACCTGAACCAAACTGTTGAAATCATGGTCGTTAAAGGAATACAAAACGTTCTTCAGTTTATACCTGCGCCTATTCTGCTTTCTCAACCAATCAATGTAACGGTCATAACTTCTGGGGTTTCCTTCAGCAATAGCTCGACCAGCCGCCTTTCCAGAAGCAATGCCCTGTGCGATCCCACCGCCAGTTAGAGGATCAGTGCTGGGCAAAGCGTCACCTACCAAAAGAACATTACCATAAACACCCGTTTCAGGCATCATGGCAGTTGGAATCTGTTTAGCCACAGAAACAATCTCCCTATAGTCCGAAACCTGCCTCTGAACAAAGTTTTCTAGAAGCTGATGAGCACGCCACCCCCTCCAAACCGGGATACCCAAACCGATTCTAACCGTTCCATCTCCAGCGGGAAAAACCCAAGCATAACCCCCTGGCGCAACATTCTCACCAAAATAAAGCTCAACTGTATCACGGGGGAAATAATCCATCATCACGGTCTTTTGAAGCCCTAGATGGACATCTCGCGGCGGAAAGCCCTCCAACCCAAGCCATTTACGAACAACCGACACAGGACCATCCGCACCCACAATGAAGTCATACTTACCCTGCCAAAACTCCAAATCCTTCGATGACACCAAATTACCGAGAACTATCTTACCACCAAGCCCCTCAACCCGCTCAGCCATATCCTGCTCAAAACGAGTCCGATCTAACACATACCCATAATCTTCATCACCCTTCAACTCCCAGTAATCCCTGTTGGGCGCATAAATCCTAACCCGCCGAAGCCTCGCCACAATAGATGGACCTGGAATGGAAAACCCAACTTTCTCCATCATATAACGACTCACAGCTCCCGCACATCTCGGGTTCTCACCAACCTTAGATTTCCTTTCAACAACAGTAACATCAATCCCAGACAACGCCAGAATCCGTCCTGCACACGCCAACCCAGCGGGCCCACCACCAACAACTAAAGTTTTCATTTCTTCCACGGAAAAACTTTTATCTTCTTCCAAGACAATTAACTCTTTTGGTGAATTTTAAATTGGGTCTGGAAGAAAGCGAAGAAGAGGCACCTAAGTCTCTCGAAGAGAAGGTTAAACTCCTCCAAGAAGAAAAACTCCCTAAAGAGAAGATTGTGGAGCAAATCTTCGAGGAAGACATGAATGCGAATGTAACAACACTGTCCACTCTGCTAGACATGAGTAAGCTAGATATAGGGCGAATTAAAGGGCGACTCTCAAGACTACAAAAACTCAGAGAACGAGCGGAAAAAGGCGAGAAGGAGGAGCCCCCTACACCTTACAAAACTGAAATCGATGTCAACTCAATCCTAGAGGACATTCTTAAACGACATCCCGACGTCACTGAAAAGGTCAAAGAAGAAATTATGGACTGGGCAAAGCTGAAAGGCGGCTTACAACCCATGGAGATTCAAGCTCTTCTACAAAGTATGAGAGGCATCACAGCGACAACAGCAGGCATTATAGCGTCAAAATACTCCTTCGCTGTGAACAAAGCCTTACAAGAAGGTAAGCTACAGCTTCCCCCGGTTCTAGCTCCCCTGCAAACACAATCAACACAAGTTCCTCCATGGAGTTTTCAACCACCATCCCAACAGACACCCCTGCCTTTAACTGGTCCAGCTCCACAGCAGCAGTTTACTCAGCTCCCTACATCATCGTTCGCTCCTCCGCAGCAATATCCTCCGCAATTGGGTTATCCTCCACAGACGCTAACACCCCAAGATGTTCGCAACATTTTCAGAGAAGAAATGCGCGGTAAAGAACCTAGAGAAACTGAACAATTCGTAGAAATTGAGGAGCCCGTGAAAAATGACCAAGGAGAGGTCATTATTGATCCTCAAGACCGCCCGATCATGAAGCGTATGCGTGTGCCGGTCAGTCAAGCCGGTCAATTCGCTCCCAGAGAAGATGCTGAAGAGAGAGTTTTACACAAGCTCAAGGCATATCGGGACTTGTTTGGCCCCAAAGAAGAACTGACAGAGGATAAAATCAGAAAAATTGTGAGGGAGGAAACTCCTCCGCCATCATCTACTCCACCAGAGAAGGCTGTTACACTAGAGGAGGTGAAACAAGCTTCATCTGAAGCCGCAGAAACAGCCGTGAAAACGGTTCTGGAAGCCCATGAAAAAGAGGACGTATCCGAGAGGAGACACCAAGAACTCTTGCGCACCGTCAGAGAAGGTGCTTCCACCCGTGCCGTTGAAGGCTATAAAGACGACAGCTTCCGCATAATGGGACAGGGAATGAGTGAAGTAGGGAGAGCTTTAGCGGAAAGGAAACCAGTGGAAGTTCTCATAAGGGAAGGCGGACCATTAATTCTAGGGACTCCACCAGGAAAAGAAGTTGAAGCGGGAGCTGGCGAAGGAATAATCAATAGGCTTAAGAAACGAGGATGGGTGGTTGCGCAATAAATGCACTACGTGCTTGTTCTCTCAGGAAAAGGCGGAACCGGAAAGACACTAGTAGCAATAAACCTAGCCCACGAACTCGCTAAGAATAAAGGCTCAGTTGCCCTCATCGACGCCGACTTAAGCAACCCAAACGCAGCCGAACTACTAGGAGTTAAAGACCAAATCCCAATCTCATCTGAATCCTTCACACCGCTCGTAGTTAATGGCATAGAATTCTTCTCCATGACCACAATCAGCGGTGATAAACCAGTCAGCATGGATGCAGGGGAGTATGCACAAATCCTACGCGATGTCCTTAGGCATTCTAAGTGGAAATCTGAAATCGCGGTAATCGACCTTCCAGCAGGAGTCCATAACGAATTCATAGAATTGCTCACAAACTTCGGAGAAAACCTGTTAGGATCCATCATCGTCCTACAACCCGCCCACGTAGAATCAGCACGTAAAATGCTTCAACTTCATAAAAGCGAAGGCGTTCCAGTGCTCGGAGTTATCAAGAACATGGCAAACTTTACCTGCGACTGCGGGAAAACCTACGATGTTTTCGGCAATGTAGTCCTCGAAGACCTGTGTAAAGAGTTCGACGTTGAACCCCTAGGCTCCATTCCACTCTCAATGGAAATCCGCCTCGGCATAATAGAGGGTAAACCATTCCTCCCAGACAGCCTAGCCCAACCAATCATGAAGGGCACAGAAAAAATTCTGGCAGCCAAACCAGTAGGAGTCAGCTTCGTTGAAAGACTAAAACAAAGACTTAAAGAGATCGCTCGAGAAGCCCTGATAGACATCATAGCCACTATTATTGAAATCTCCAACACCGAAATCGAAATCCCCAACATACAGAAGGCCTACGGCTTTCCAGGCGGAAGAGTCATAGAACTCGATATAACGGATGAATCCCTGCGCAACGTTAAGGTTCGAGCATTCTTCCGAATAGATAGCGGCATCCTCAAGATCGTAGAAGACCCCCAGAGAATCGACGACGAAATCAGAATTTGGGAACGCGCACTAATCTGGTGCTTCCTAGGCACACGACCAGACACCAACACGGCATTCGACCTCTTCGACGCATGGCTAAGCGGCAAAGTCAAATACTACAGTAACACGGCTGGAACACCACGAGCCCTACAATTCATGAGGTCGGTATGGGGCAACGTTAAAGATACTTCATCCTTCAACAAACTAAGACCGATACTGGAGAAGATCGCCTAATGTCGCAAACAGCACAAACACCAATCGAAGAAACAACAGACAAGGACAACAAACACCCACACCATGTTAAGAGAAAGATTCTGAAGAAACTACCATTAATTGAGCGGAGAAAATAATGTCCATCATAGGCGATGTTCTTTCAGGCAGATTGAGACAAGAGATGCGGCAGCGTGTGGATGAAGTTCTCAAGTGTGGAAACGAATGGAGTCAGATGGCACAAAAGCTCGTTGAAGCCTTAGACCGATTAACAGATTCAATACAAAAAGGAAACCCAAACCCCGACATGAAAACAGTAGCCCGCGGCGCCAAGCAACTAGCTAAAGAAACAAGACGACTAACCAACGCATTTCAAGCCCACAACAAAACGCTAGGTGAACTACTAGCCAGATACGGTTAACCTTTTAACTCTAGCCCTCAGAGCCTCCGTAAACAAAGTGAGCGTCCACCAACCCACACGCCCATAAACCGTGTTCTTCCTCCGGATCGGAGAACCCCATATCCACAGGTTTATTTTGATTCCAGGGTAGACCTCAACGCCATCCCAACGGTAAACACGATCTGGAACCACGTTGTAAACTGTGCCACCTCTCTTAGTCTCAGCCAAATATTTCACGGCT
>Ga0315310_10002575_pt1 | contig 11339 bp, 13 predicted proteins | sample TDP5_MG_FD_203630 | JGI IMG/M metagenome (GOLD analysis project Ga0315310, IMG submission 203630) | Freshwater sediment microbial communities from Lake Towuti, South Sulawesi, Indonesia - TDP5 | ecosystem: Environmental > Aquatic > Freshwater > Lake > Sediment | place: Indonesia: South Sulawesi... | reverse complement strand
ACTCGTTTGTGCAAAAATGTTCTTGCATACAAAAGGACATAAACCCGCTGGAATTGGTATCTTAATAAAGAATCTTCACTTACTCGCTATGGACTTAGAACGCCATTTCGCTTGGAGTTGGCCGCAGGCGGCTGAGATCTCTCCGCCCTTGCTCGCCCGGACGATTGCAGTCAAACCACCCTCCATCAGGATTTGTTGAAACTGTCTCACCTTCTCATCCGAAGGCCTTCTCAAAGGGATCCCGGGAGCCTCGTTCAGGGGGATGAGATTGATTTTAGAGGGGATACCTTTTAATATCTGGATTAATCTTTTTGCATCCAGAGGAGAATCATTGACGTCTTCAACCATGACGTATTCAAAGGTGATGCGGGCTCTTGGTCGAAGAGGGAAGTTTCGGCAAACTTCCAAAAGCTTTTTCAAAGGGTGACGCCGATTGATCGGCATCAGATAACTTCGGGTCTCTTCGTCCGCGGCATTAAGAGAGATGGCCAAACGAAAAGAAATCTTCTCTTTTGAGAGTTGCTCCAACTCGGGAAGGAGGCCGACCGTGGAGAGGGTAACCCTTCTTGAAGAGAATTTAAAAGCATCAGGGTTTGTCATCAATTCGATGGCCTTCAATGTATTTTGATAATTGGCCAGAGGTTCGCCCATTCCCATCAGGACAATATTGGTAATGGATGTCTTATCCGTCAGTGTTTCTTTGACTGCCAGGATTTGATTGAGAATCTCTGAGGATGTCAGATTCCTTTTCAACCTCATTTTTCCAGTGAGACAGAATCGGCATCCCAAGGAACATCCCACTTGGGTAGAAACACATAGGGTGAGACGTTTCTTATCAGGAATCAGGACACTTTCGATTCGGTGTCCATCCTCAAGTTGAAACAGAAATTTTTTTGTTCCATCCTTGGCTTCTTCCACATGCAGGGGGCGAAGGGTTGAGATAAAACTCGCCGCACTTAGTTCCTGGCGGAATCTTTTGGAGAGGTCGGTCATCTCGTCTGTTGAATGGACACCCCTCTGGTACAGCCATCTCAGGATCTGAAGGCTTCGATATCCTTCTTTTCCAAATGACGCGATGAAATCTTCAACCTCATGAGGACTTAGATTTTTAAGATCAACTTTTTGTGAAGAATCTTTCAATATTTGAAAATCTCCAACGCATTAAAGAAGTATGCGATCTCAAAGGAGGCCGTCTCAGGCCCATCGGACCCATGCACAATATTCCTTTCGATATCCGTTGCAAATTGGCGTCTCAATGTTCCTTCTTTGGCCTGTTTGGGATCCGTGGCACCCATGAGTTCCCGTGTCTTTGAAATCGCTCCCTCTCCTTCGAGGACCATGACCACGGAAGGTCCGGAAGACATGAAGGTCGTAAGACTTTCGAAGAAAGGTTTACCCCGATGGACCGCATAAAACCCCTCTGCCTCTTTTTTGTTCATCGAGATCATCTTCAGACCGATGACCTTTAAGCCATTATTCTCAAACCGTTTAATCACCTCGCCGATCAGATTCTTTGCTACCCCATCCGGTTTCACAATTGATAACGTTCTCTCCATGATTTCCTCCCATAACCTAAAATAAAAGTCTTGAGTGAAAAGGTAAAGGTATACGTGCCTGGCGCAGGCAAGGATGTCAGTTTTGTTTATGGGTTTTGTCGTTTGTGTCTAATACCCTGACCCTAACGATTTCACCACATACAAAACTGGTCTCTTAACCCTAACCCATAATCGATAAATAATTAATCTATAGGGAACGCCAGAAGAAAGTTGTCATTGCGAGAAGCGAAGCGACGTGCCTGCACGCCGAAGTGACTTATCTAATCCCTGACTTGCTCCACGGTTTCGGCACGCAGGCGTGGCAATCCCATGAGATTGCTTCACTTCGTTCGCAATGACACCCTATGCGCGCCAACTTATTTATAGCGTTCGCTATAAATTATAAGTTCTTCATCTATCTTTCTCAAATTGAACCGTTCTTTTGCGTTGACAAGAAATGCATATTTGTCATATACAAAAATGGTACAGTTTGCAAGGAGGAATCAATGGGCAAGGATGAGAAGAGGATTTATGACGTCATCATTATCGGTGGAGGACCGGCCGGTTTGACTGCAGGTCTTTACACGTCCAGGGCCAGACTCCGTACGCTCTTAATCCAAAACGCCCTTTTTGGAGGACAGATGACGACAACCGAACTGATCGAAAACTACCCTGGATTTCCACAAGGGGTTACTGGCGATGAGTTGAGCCGTTTGATGGAAGAGCATGCGAAGCGGTTTGGTTTGGAAACGCTGAATGATGAGGTGGTGGAGGTGACATTGGAAGGGGATTTGAAGCAAGTGCGAACCAGTGAGGCAAGCTACCTCTGTGAAGCGCTCATCATCTGTACCGGAACGGAATATCGGAAATTGGGCGTACCCGGAGAAAATGAGTTTACAGGTAAAGGGGTTTCCTACTGCGCCACCTGCGATGGGGCTTTCTTCAGGGAGAGCGAAATTTTTGTGGTAGGAGGAGGCGATTCTGCCCTCACTGAGGCAATCTTCCTTACCAAGTTTGTGAAAGGGTTGACCATCGTTCACCGAAGGGATGCGCTCCGCGCAACAAAGATCTATCAGGAAAGAGCTTTTGCCAACCCGAAGATCAAATTCCTCTGGAATTCTGTGATACAGGAGATCAAGGGTGATCAGGTTGTTCAATCGGTCCTGATAAAAAACGTGAAAACTGGGGAATTAAAAGAGTTCCCTGCTGAAGGGGTCTTTCTTTTTGTAGGGCTGACGCCGCGGACACAATTTTTAAAGGGGTTGGTCAAAATGGATGAAGAAGGTTACATCATGACAGATGAGAAATGCGAAACCTCAGTCCAAGGTGTCTTTGCTTCTGGCGATTGCCGGAAAAAGTTACTTCGGCAGATTGCTACCGCCGTTGGAGAAGGGGCAACAGCTGCCTTTGCCGCTGAGAAGTATTTGGAGGGAAAGGGAAAGACGTAAATTCCAAAATCCAAAGTTCAAATGTCAAAAGGGATGAGACTTTGTTAAAACATCTTCTCTTTTTTCTTTCCTGCCTTGGATTTCTGGCCATTCCCATTTTTTCTATGGCTCAGGAGATCAACCCAGAAGGGTGGCCCGTTCCTGACCTGAGAGGACTCACGCCTTATTCCATCACCATTCAGCATGTGGATGGTGTTGAGAAGATCGTGGAGAAGTTCTTCACATTGAGCGGAGGACATGTTGCGAGGGTGAGCGGGAATGGGAAGGTTTTCGCTTATGCTGTGGATATGGACCGAGAGCCTCCGATTGACTATCTTCTGGTCGATCCAGATGGTTCTGGCAAGTTCATACAAAAACTGAAATCCGAGGATTCCTACTTAATTCCTGAATGGGTTTCTCAATAGTCCCCATGCGTCCCTCACTTTGTTATCTCTTCCTATGAAATCTCAACGATCCTATCGTTGATTATAAGAGCCAATAAAATCAGTATTGTTTGTTAATTGGGAAAGTTATGTGTTATCATGAATATAGGTAAATGGTTCTAAAAAAGAGGAATGTGAGGGGAGGGGGTGAAAACCGAATGAGAGAGACCGTGGAAAAGGCGTTGGAAAAGATTCGGCCTGCCTTGCAAGCCGATGGAGGCGATATCGAATTGATCGATGTGGCGGATGGAGTGGTGAAGGTTAGGCTGACTGGTGCCTGTGGCGGCTGCCCGATGTCGCAAATGACTTTAAAGATGGGGGTGGAGAGAATTCTGAAGCAACAGGTTCCAGAGGTAAAGAGCGTGGAGACTGTTTAGATATGATGGAGGGGGCTTGTCCGATCAGCCCTCTCAGCGAGGCCTAAGGTGAAAGTTCTTGGTCTCACGCCAAACGCGATTACAGTTTTGGAAAAGAGGTATCTTAAGAAGGATGACCAAGGGAAGGTCATTGAGTCTCCTGAAGGGATGTTCTGGCGTGTCGCCCGCAATGTGGCCGAGGCAGAGCGTTTCTATGGAAGCCGAACCTCTCCTGAAGAACTCTCAGATATCTTTTTTCGAATGATGGCCTCCTTAGATTTTCTTCCCAATTCGCCCTGCCTGATGAATGCAGGGAGGGACCTGCAGCAATTGGCTGCCTGTTTCGTCCTTCCTCTTGAGGATTCCCTCGATTCGATCTTCGAAACCGTCAAGCAAACAGCACTCATCCATCAAAGTGGCGGTGGGACCGGCTTCTCCTTCAGCCATCTCAGGCCAAAGGCTGATACCGTTCAATCCACGGGCGGGATAGCGAGTGGCCCTGTCTCCTTCATGAGGGTCTTCAATATGGCGACAGAGGTGATTAAACAAGGGGGGACGAGAAGAGGGGCCAACATGGGGGTTTTGAGGATCGATCATCCCGATATTATGGAATTCGTCACGATCAAACAGAAGCCCGATGAAATGTCGAACTTCAACTTGTCCGTGGGAATGACGAAGGCCTTCATGGAGGCCCTGGAGAAGGATCATGAGTATAGTCTCATCAATCCAAGAACGAAGAGGGAAGTGAGGCGTCTTAAGGCAAGAGAGGTATTCGAAGCCATTGTGAGCGCGGCCTGGCAAACCGGAGATCCAGGAGTTCTCTTTTTGGATCGGATTAACGAGGCAAACCCCACCCCTGAACTGGGTGAGATGGAGAGCACGAACCCTTGTGGCGAGGTCCCGCTCCTTCCTCATGAACCTTGCGTTCTGGGATCGATCAACCTCTCCCACATGCTCAAAAAGAGGAATGGAGGATGGGAGGCCGACTTTGAGAAGGTGAGAAGGACAGTAAGGGATGCGGTTCACTTTTTGGATAATGTTATTGACGTGAATCAATATCCTTTGCCCCAGATTGCCCAAATGGCTAAAGGGAACCGCAAGATTGGCCTCGGCGTGATGGGACTCGCACATTTCTTCATCCGACTGGGGATTCCCTACAATTCACCAAAGGCCCTGGAAGTGGTAAGGGGTCTCATGAGTTTTATTCAATATCAGGCCCGTGAACGTTCGATCGAGCTGGCTGAGGGGAGAGGCGCCTTTCCAAATTACAAGGGTTCTATCTATGACAGGGCGGGAGCGATGAGAATGAGAAATGCCACGGTCACGACGATTGCTCCCACAGGGACGCTCAGTCTCTTGGCCAACTGTTCAAGCGGGATCGAACCGCTTTTTGCCATTCAATATACTCGAAGAGCCTTAGAAGGAATGGAGTTTCAAATAACGGATCCCCTCTTTATGGAATTGGGAGAAAAGGAGGGATTTCTAAGTCCAGAGGTCATGCGGTTGATTACGGAGGGCGCCAGTCTGCAAGACATCTCGCAGGTCCCCGAGCATATAAAAGAACTTTTCGTCACTTCGTTTGAGATTCCACCGGTATGGCACATCAAGATTCAAGCTGCCTTTCAAGAATATACGGACAATGCCGTATCTAAGACAATCAACTTCCCTCGAGATGCGTCGAAAGAGGAGGTCAGAGAAGCGTTCTTATTGGCCTATCGAGAACGATGCAAAGGCATTACCATCTACCGAAGCGGAAGCAAGGGTGGACAGGTGTTAGCCTGCGGAACTAAACAGGTTTGTTAGTACAGAAAAGAGCATAGACCAAACCCTCCCTCTACCTTCCCTCAACCCTGAAAAAGTTAAACTCTCCGTTGCAAGCTGCGGATTTTTCGGGAAAGGTGCTGGATAAAAATCTCTTGAAAAAAAAGGCTTCCTTCCCTATGATAGTTAAATCCAGCACCTTTCAACAGGGTATTCGACCCTGCCGAAAGGATTTCTTTAAAAACCGTTCATCCCCCGTAGCAAAAGGGGAGGTATCCGGTATAGGTGCTGGATAAAAAAATCGGTCTGGAGGAATAAAATGGAGACAACGAGGTGGAAGAGAGTATTTTGGTTTGGACTGGTGATCATCCTCTTATGCTCATGGGTTTTGGGGTGTCACAATCTATTTCCATACCGTACCCTTCGAGAACGGGAACCGCAATTGAAACAACCCGTCTTGACGTCCTATCGATTTGAAGATATCCCTCTGCCACCCGGAATGAACCTCAACCGTAAAGAATCCTTCCTTTATGAAACGAGGGCGACAAGGACCGGACTTCTGATCTACGAAGGAAGGGGCGAGATGGAGAAACTGTCCAGCTTCTTCAAACAACAGATGCCGAAGTATCAATGGAGATTGGTAAGTAATTTTGAACTGCACAACGTGATGCTCACCTTTATTAAAGAGGGATGGAGCAGTATCATCTACATCGTTCCCCAAGATGGAGAGACGAAGAGGATCGAGATCCGAGTGGGGCCGATTGAACTCAAGATCCTTCCTCCCTCAAAAGAATAGATGGGAAAAAATTTTGGTTCAAGGGTTAGGGTAGCCCTGCCTGCAGCAGGCAGGCAAACGGGGTTGGTAACCTTAACCCTATAAAACCTTTTTCGCAGCGTGGGATCGACCAAGTGAGAGACACTCTCCATTTAGAATCTCCTGCAAAGATTAACCTGAGGCTCGAGATCCTGAAAAAAAGGGAAAATGGATACCATGAGCTGAGGACGATCCTCCAAAAGATTAGCCTTTACGATCACCTTCAGTTCTCCTTGCAGAAGGGGAGGGGAATCTCCATTAAGACAGACCATCCGGATTTCCCTTCCGGAAAGAGGAATCTGGTCTACCAAGCGGTTCAATCCATGCTGAAGAGAACAGAACATAAGGGAGGAGTGCTTGTAGAGATTGAAAAACGGATCCCCCTGGGAGCGGGGCTGGGAGGAGGGAGCAGTAACGCAGCCACTGCCCTGAAGGCAATGAACCAGCTCCTGGAGGCCAACCTGACCAGGAGAGAACTGATGGCCATAGGAAGAGAGATAGGGGCGGATGTTCCTTTCTTCATTTTTGAAGGCGCTGCCATCGCCTCAGGCATTGGAGAACGGCTGAGGAGGATAGAGCTCCCCCGTTTATGGTACGTTCTCATCTACCCAAATTTTGAAGTTTCTACGCGTTGGGCGTATCAAAATTTCGTATTGACAAGAAGACATTTTCGTTTTAGTCTTCATAAGTTAATAAAGGTCCAGAATGACATTTTCCCCCTCCTCAGGAATGACTTAGAGGAAGTGGTTTCGAAAGAGTATCCCGAGATCAATGTCATGGAAAAGATGCTTTGCTCTGCCGGGGCGTCGGGGACGTTAATGACAGGAAGTGGTCCTACTGTTTTTGGGCTCTTTTCAGAGGAGGGAGGTGCATCAGAGGCTTATGAAAAGGTAAAAAGAATGGTCAGACGCAAAGGATGGGTCGTTCTTAGAGCAGAGAGCCTGGCCAATGGTTAGGCAGCTATTCCTGCACAACAAGGGACGGGGTAAGGCGACGGAACACAGTGACTTAAGGCAACGCCCCGTATCTCGCATGGTACAGGGAAAGGGGGGGTTATGGAAGTGACGGAAGTGAAGATATTTCCTGTTCAAGAAGACCGGCTCAAAGCATATGCGACGATCACCTTCGACCATTGCTTCGTGGTCAGGGATCTAAAAGTGATCAGTGGAAATAATGGACTTTTCGTTGCGATGCCGAGCAAGAAGAGAAAGGATGGAACATATAGGGATACAGCCCACCCCCTCAATAACGAAACCCGGCAAATGATCGAATCAAGAGTCTTGGCAGAATACGATAAAGAAATTCATAAGTCCAAATCTCAAAATCAAAATGTCAAATGAATGTCAAATTCCAAATTCCGAAAATTTTTGACATTTGAGCTTTGGATTTGATTTGGCATTTGAACTTTGGAATTTGAAATTGCTTTTAGAAATAAGATTGGGGTGTCGTCAAGCGGTAAGACACAGGTCTTTGGAACCTGGACTCGGAGGTTCGAATCCTCCCACCCCAGCCATACTTTAGGAGAGTGGTGAGTTGAAAGTAGAGGGTGGAATAGAAGGTGGAAAAACCACTTTCTACTTTCCACCTTCTGACTTAGGAGAAGAGGTTTCCATGGGAAAGAAAAGGGCTTGGAGCGAGGGAGAGAAAGATTACACTTGGATGAGAGTATTCACTGGAAATTCGAATGTCGAATTGGTTCAAAAGATCTGTGAGCACTTGGGGATTTCGATTGGGAAATCGGTGGTGAAGAGTTTCAGCGATGGAGAGATCAATGTCGAGATTGATGAAAGCGTTCGCGGAATGGATGTTTTTGCCATCCAGTCGATCTGCGCTCCCTCAAATAACAACCTCATGGAGCTCCTGATCTTGATCGATGCCCTCAAGAGGGCTTCCGCCGAGAGGATCACCGCAGTTCTGCCGTACTATGGGTATGCAAGGCAGGACCGCAAGGTCTCTCCTCGGGCACCCATATCAGCCAAACTCGTGGCTGATCTGATCACCACAGCGGGGGCCTCTCGGATCCTGACCGTTGACCTTCATGCCGGTCAGATTCAGGGTTTTTTCAATATTCCGGTGGACCACTTATTTGCTGCGCCCGTGCTTTTGGAGTACCTGAGGCATTTAAGAAATGAGATTGTCATTGTCTCTCCAGATGCCGGTGGCGTGGAGCGAGCTCGAGCCTACGCGAAACGATTGAACGCCTCTTTAGCCTTTATCGATAAGCGAAGAGAATCTCCCAATGTCTCGCAGGTGATGAACATCATCGGCGATGTGGAAGGGTTGACGACCGTCCTGGTCGACGACATCGTGGATACAGGAGGGACATTAGTCCGCTCGGCCTATGCCCTTGCTGAAAAGGGAGCCAAGGGGGTCTATGCTTGCTGCACCCATCCGGTACTCTCAGGCCAGGCGGTGAAGATAATCTCGGAGTCTCCAATTGAAGAGATGATTGTGACGGACACGGTTCCGCTTAGAGAAGAGGCAAAAGCGTGTCCAAAGATCAAGGTCCTGTCCATATCGAATCTACTTGCCGATGCCATCCGAAGAATTTATGAGGATGAGTCGGTGAGTTGCCTGTTTGTCTAAGAGTCAACCCTTCGACTCCCCGGCCTGAAGGCCTGGGCTTGCCTTCGGCCCGAGCTCAGGCCGAGGGCTCAGGGTTGACCCTGAGCGGCGCTTCTTTACCCCGCCTTAAAAGGCGGGGCTTGGCGCCGCCGAATGGGTCAAAATCCCCCTTAAATCCTAACTCTGCTCAGCGGGATGAAGGGGGATTCATTTATGAAGCTCATCATAGAAGGAGTAGGTTATGGAAAGACCTGTATTGACAGCAAAGATAAGAGAGGGAGTTGGAAAGGGGCGGGCGCGAAAACTTAGGGCGAAGGGGTTGATCCCAGCCATTTTCTATAGTCCCGGCTCCGAATCGATCCCCTTGGTGGTGGATGCCAAGGAGTTTGCTGAAACCCTTCGGACAGAGGCAGGGGAGAATGTCCTCATCGAGCTCCATATCCGAAAAGGTGATCAGGAAAACCGAAGGGTGGTGATGGTGAAGGAGATGCAGATCGATCCTCTTCAGGGGATCACCCTTCACACCGACTTTTATGAAGTGACGATGGATGAGATGATCACCGTGGAAGTCCCCATTCATCTGGTAGGTAAGCCGGAGGGAATTAAGATGGGGGGCATCCTTGAACAGATCCGGAGGGTCATTCAGATTCAATGCCTTCCTGGAGATATTCCAAGTAGAATTGATGTCGATGTTACTTCTTTGAAAATCGGTGACTCGATTCATGTCCAAGACATCCAAGTTGAAAAGGCGAAGATCCTGGCAGAAACCAACTATACTATTGCCACCGTGGTGCCCCCTGTGGTCGAAGAGAAGAAGGTGGTGGAAGAGGTCGTGGTAGAGGCAGCGGTTGAGGCAGAGGTGAAAGAGGAGGAGGAGAAATAATCGAGCGTGAAAGTGATCGTGGGACTGGGGAATCCAGGGATCCGCTATCAGTGGACCCGGCACAATATCGGGTTTCGGGTAGTGGATCGACTCGCCGAAATAAACCATATCATCCTCTCCAAGAAACGCTTCAAATCCATTTACGGAACAGGACAGATTGATTCTCAGAAGGTAGCCCTCCTCAAACCCATGACGTTCATGAACCGGAGTGGGGAGGCAGTGCGTAAGGCCGTTGATTTCTTACAGGTGGGAATAGAAGATCTCGTCGTCATCCATGATGATCTCGACCTTCCGTTCGGAAGGCTTCGGTTTAAACGGAGGGGAGGTGATGGAGGCCACCAGGGTGTTCGATCCATCATTGAGTCAATGGGTGGAAATGCCTTTTTGAGATTGAAGGTTGGCATTGGCAGACCTTCTGAAGGGGTGGATCCTTCAGACCATGTTTTATCTTCCTTCAATGAGATTGAGGGACCCTGTCTGGAAAAAACCATCTCCAAGGCGGCAGAGTCTCTTATGGTCATGCTCGTCAAAGGGATTGAAGCGGCGATGAATCGATATCAGAAAAAAGGAAAAACAGAGGAGGAGTAGAAAGGAGAGTGTCATGGATTTCGTATGGATATCTGTGATCTGTGGGATCTTGGGATTTGCTACAGTCGGTTACTTTGTCCGCTATGTTCTAAGACAAACCTCGGGAATAGAAAGAATTAAGGAGATCACCAGCGCTATTCAGGAAGGAGCCTTGGCCTTTATTCACAGAGAATACCGGACCGAAATCATTGTGATCGTGGTCATCGCTATTATTCTGTCCCTCATCCCCGCACTGGGCTGGAAAACGAGTATAGCGTTTATCTTTGGGGCTTTCTGTTCAATGGGTGCTGGGTATGCTGGCATGAACATGGCAGTCAGGTCTAACGGTAGAACCACTGCTGCGGCAGAAAAAAGTTTAAATCAAGGACTGCGTGTTTCCTTCCGGGGCGGAGCCGTGATGGGCTTAACCGTGGTCAGCATCGGTGTCATAGGGTTATCTATCCTTTATTTTGCCTGGAATAAAGACCCCAATTTTTTAGCTGTCATTCCAGCTTATGGAACTGGAGCCTCATTGGTAGCCCTCTTCGCACGTGTTGGAGGCGGCATTTTTACCAAAGGGGCTGACGCAGGCTCTGATTTGGTCGGCAAGGTAGAAGCAGGGATACCCGAAGATGACCCAAGAAATGCTGCCGTGATAGCTGACTTTGTCGGTGACAATGTGGGTGACGTATGTGGCATGGGTGCAGATCTTTTTGAGTCTTATGTTGAAACAGTCGTTGCCGCCATGACGCTCGGTATTGTCGGTGTTCTCGTGGCACCGGAAGCGATAGCACCATGGGTGACGAAGTTGTTTCCCTCTCGATCTCCCGATGCAGCGCTGCGAGCTTCTTGGTGGCTACCGATGTTAATCATGGCTGGAGGCATTGTGGCCTCGATCATTGGCTGTTTTCTCGTCAGGGTAGGAGAGAAGGTAGAGATGTCTGCTCTTTTGGGGGCATTGCGTCGCGGCACCCTCAGTGCCTCCATA
>Ga0315310_10002574_pt1 | contig 11340 bp, 7 predicted proteins | sample TDP5_MG_FD_203630 | JGI IMG/M metagenome (GOLD analysis project Ga0315310, IMG submission 203630) | Freshwater sediment microbial communities from Lake Towuti, South Sulawesi, Indonesia - TDP5 | ecosystem: Environmental > Aquatic > Freshwater > Lake > Sediment | place: Indonesia: South Sulawesi... | reverse complement strand
CCGTCAAGCGCATCTTCCGATTACGGAAAGCCATTTTTCGAGATATTTAAGGATGCGGGAAAAGATTTCTATAAAATCGATCCAATGCTGTTTGCACCTGCAGTTATGGTTATTAATGACATGCGAACTGGCTCTACTTATCAAGCAGGGAAATTGGATTTCGATCTACTGAAAAAATCATTTGAGCTCTAATTTTTCTGCAAATGAAATTCTTTTTTTAATACCTTTTATTTTGTTTTAACTGATCCTTAGAGTAATTTCAAAATGATCATAGTCCGAAAAGCTAGCAAATAGAAATAGCAAAATAGGAAGGTTCAATTAAAAATTATTCTATTTCCATTAAATATGAAGAGTTAATAATTAACTTTCGCGGAATAAATTAGGATGTGGTGATAATTAGCAATAATTACTATTGCAAAGAGCTCGATGAAATTTACCATGAATTTCAGACGGATCCTGAAATTGGCTTGCGAATAGAGGAAATTCCGAATAGATTAGAAAAATACGGAGTTAATGAATTACCAAAAATAAAACAATCAATTTGGAGGATTTATTTTGCTCCGATTTTTAATCTTTTAATCGTATTATTAATTATTATGGCGATACCGATTGCTCTTCTTGGTGGAGTTGTGGATACCGTAATAACCTTTGGGGTAATTATAGCAAATGCGGGTGCGGCTATAATACAACAATTTCGGGCTCAAAAGACATTAAAATCCTTGATGAAACTAACTGCATTAAAAGCTACAGTGATTCGGAATGGGATAACCGCAATAATTGACACTTCTGAATTAGTCCCAGGCGATATTATTGAGTTAAAGCAAGGAGACAAAATTCCTGCGGATTCTCGAATAATTTCAAGTTCGAATCTGGAAGTTAATGAGGCTGCATTAACTGGCGAAAGTGCTACTGTACCAAAATCTAATGAGTGCCTCATAGAAAAGGAACTCTCTATTCAGAAACAAGATAATATGGTATTTCAAGGAACTTTCATTACAATGGGAAAGGCACATGCAATTGTTGTTCATACAGGTGGAACTACTGAGATTGGAAAGTTATCAACAGAGCTGAATGCAGGTGGAGTTCCTGAAATTCCCTTAACCCGTAAAATGAATACTATGGCAAAATATCTTGCAGTGGGCGTTATAATTATGATTAGTATTGCCTTAATTTATAAATTGAGTATGTATTATTCATCAGGCTCTACAGATCCTATTAATCCAATTATCATCGATTGTATTGGTGCAGGAAAAAATCTTGTACCTATCAATTTACCACTTCTAACAACTCTGGTTTTGGTAACCGGTGTATATAATCTCGCTCAAACTGGAGTGATTATTCGCAATTTAACCGCCATTGAAGCACTGGGGCGGGTATCAGTAATTAGTACTGATAAGACAGGAACCATTACCAAGAACGAAATGACCGTCAAATTCATTTGGTTCGATAATAAAAATATTCTCGTTCCCGATGTTGAATATCCCAATATCACACCGATTTATTACAATCAAGCCATTTATGATTTTTCAAATGACCTTTATTTTGATTTATTTATTAAGTCACAAGTAATAAACAACAATGCAGAGCTTACGATAGACCTTAAAAAAATCACAGTTAAAGGCAAAAAGGAAAAACAGGTCCGCCGTATAATTGGGGCACCAACGGAAGGGGCTTTACTTATTTTAGCACAAAATATTGGGTTTAATATTGAAAAAATTAGAGAAGAATTTGAAGTTCTTAAGGAGTTCTCATTTGATTCATCCTTAAAGCGTATGTCCACTATTGCTCGGGGATCTGATAATGAGGTCTACGCATTCGTGAAAGGGGCATCGGAAATTATTATTGATCGCTGTTCATCGATTTTATTAGATGGCAAAATTACCCTTCTGAATAACAAAATACAAGAAAAAATTTTAGAAGATATAGAGGTGGCTGCGAAAGCTGGGCTTCGTACTTTAGCTATGGCCTATAAATTGGTCACTGACAATGAGAACTCTGAATTTAGCCGAGAGAATATTGAAAATGATTTAATTTTTCTAGGATTCGTCTCGATACTCGATCCTCCTCGAGAGGGAGTGAGAGAATCTGTGCATTCCTGTCAGGAGGCAGGGGTTAACGTGGTAATGGTTACAGGGGATCATCCGACTACCGCGCAAGCCATCGCCATGGAGGTGGGAATTTTTAAGCCAGGGGCGCGTGTTGTGGAAGGAATTGAAATCGATACTCTTTCAGATGAGCAATTTAGGGATACTGCCGTGTTTGCGCGCGTTTCCCCTCAAGATAAAGTCAAAATCGTGAAAAAATATCAGGACCAGCAAAAAAAATTGGTTGCAATGACCGGCGATGGTGTAAATGATTCAATTGCCTTGAAACAAGCCCATACCGGAATTGCTATGGGCATTACTGGTTCAGATGTGGCTAAAGAAGCCGCAGATATGGTTATTTCCGATGATAACTTCAATTCTATCGAACGTGGATTGCGAGTAGGACGTGGAATCTTTCACCGAATTCGTGTTATTATTTTCTTCTTTATAAGTATTAATTTGATGGAAGCCGTTATTTTCCTATCCTTTCAATTTTTCCCCAATTTTCAATTTGCCATGTTCACTTTTTTTCAGCATACTTATTTATATATCACCGTGCATACGTTTCCTGCCTTAGCTTTAATCGTAGATAGATTTCCGCGGGGAATCATGAAAGAGCCACCACGCAATAGTGAAGAAATATTTACAGTCCCATTAATCAAACTGATGGTCATTCAAGGCGTTTTCATGGGGCTTGGAATTGTTTTAGCCTATTTAATTCCATTGTGGGGGTTAGCACCTATTGATGCGGTAAATGGAATGGGATATACGCCTCCACTTACTGCGGATCAGGGAATTATATTTAACCTAGCCCAAGCAAAAGGTCGTACAATGGCTATGTCTGTCATTTTCATAGCTGAGACGGTAATTGTATGGTCTATGCGCCGCCCCAATTCCTCCATAAAGGATTCCTTCTTTAAAGAATTTAATAAATGGTTATTTATTATGATTGTATTCGTATGGTTTCTCCAGTTCGGAGCAATGTATTTTGGCAATGATGTCAATCCTGCGCTTATTCACGCACTTGGATCAAATTATTACTTGGGGTGGATCTTCCTAAATGGAGGGGATTGGCTTTGGGTAATTGGCCTCTCTTCCATGGGTATTATCGCCGTCGAACTTTATAAATGGTATTCGAGACGGAATCATCGTTATTTTTAAAATATTTTTATAAAACTCAAGAAAAGTAACTTTTTATACTAAAGTAGCTTTTTCTATAAATGATTAATATGGCAGTAATAAAAATTTCCAATAAACAACACATTGATGAATTACAAGCCAAATTGATCTTACGTTTAGGAAGGAAAATTAGTCAGCAAGAAACTCTTGATCTCTGTGTTCAATTTGCTAATCAACATTTTGAAGAGATTCTTTCAATTGCCTCTTCAATTCCAATGTTATCTCCCGAAAAAGCAGTACAAATCATTAAACGGGCAGAAAAATATAAAGATACATATTATAATGAGCAGGTATCTTTTGCGAATCCAGAGGATGAAGATATTTATTCACAATAGAGGCAGGATCAATGGGCGTATTTCTTGATACTGGATTCTTTCTAGGGATTTATCATCCTAAAGATTCTCATCATAAGGAAAGCAGTAACATTCTAAAAAATTTAGGAACAGGACAATACGGATTAATTTATTCTTCACCATATATTGTTTCTGAAGGGGCAACCTTGCTACTAATTCGCACTAAATTTAATCAAAATATATTAAATGATTTTTATTCTGATCTTTATGGAACAACAAAATTTGTTTCAATACTGCCTTGGTCCATAGAAATTGAGCAAAAGACATGGGAATTATTTAAAAAAGTCAATAAATCTATACGAACAAAAAAGGAGTTCATGACTTTTACAGATATTTCGAGTATTATTTATTGTCGTGAATATCAGATTGACAAGATTGTTTCTTATGACACTCTTTTTGATAGATTTTTAACTCGAATCTTTGAATTATAAAAAAGGATAATTTTAAAAGCCGTTTATTTTGATGAATCTTCATATTATGTCTCGACAAAATGATTGCGAATCATAGTTTTCATAGGAGTGAAAAGTTCCAAATTCCCATTCCAATTCGCAATCGTTTCCCAAAATACTGCGGATATTTCAGCTGTAAGGATCCTAAGCTTGGTTCTAAGAATTTTTAAGTCCTTCTTGGCTACCAAAGTGACGAGGGCATTGCTCGTAGCAAATGTGACAGCCACTACATTTTTCGGGGCTGATTTTGATGAATTCTGTTTTCGATGGGATCAATTCAAAATAGATTTTCCAAAGGATTTATGAAAATTCTGACAAATTTTATTAATGTTCAACTTATTGCTTCGGAGAAGCCACCAAGAGAAAAGACTCAATGGCTCTTTGAGTTATGAGAAGGAAGGCTGGAGCCGAAGGCGGAAGCCCGTAGAATCTGATAGGGTCTAGGGGGTGCCGGTGCGGCGGGGGCGAGTATTCCCCTAAAAGCACGAAAATTAGTGTTTTTAATTTTTTTTAACTTTTAATGCGATCTGAGAATTCATATCGAAAGACTTTTGCCTATAAATTCATTTATTTATTTTATTATGCAAAATAAATGGGAGAATTTCCGAATTAATTCCACAGTAATTATTGTAATCGTAATATTCGTAATCAATTATGCCGCTCAATATTTGCTTTATTCAAACCAAGATACCCTTGCAGCTCAGTTTAATCGCCCAATTGCTGATATTCGGTGGATGATAGGCGCATCTTTGTTAGTTTGTGCGGGAACCATAATTCTTTGGGGGTATTTCGGAGACAAGTATTCTAAAAAAAGAGTTTTGATTTGCTCTTCTATAATCTGGATTATCGCCTGCTATTTCATTTATTTTACGCCTGCTATTACTTACACTCAATTGTTTATATGGCAGCTTTTTTTTGGGCTTGGATTTGGAGCCGTATGGCCCATTTGTTTCAGTCTTTTAGGTGATATTGTCAAGCCGGAAAGAAGAGGGTTAGTTTTTAGTACCATTAGTTTATTGGTGGGTATTGGCCCAGTTATTGGGCTATTTCTCGGGTCGATCTATGAATCTATGTGGCAAATGCCTTTTCTGATAATTTCGATACTAGGTACGGGACTAATTTGCCTATATTCTATAATAGGTATTGATTTAAAGAAGGGACGAGCTGAACATGAATTAAAGAAGATACTGGATCAAGGGGCAGTTTACAGATATGAAATAAAACGGGAATATCTTAGAAAACTTTGGAGTAAAGGCACTAATGTCAATTTGTTTCTTCAAGGCATTCCTGGATGCATTCCTTGGGGAGTCTTATTAATAGTGGCACCCACTTTTTTTCATGCTCTTGGATTTGATAAAAATACAGCAGTTCTTATAATAATTCTTTCCCAAACCCCTAGTGCGCTTGGAACCTTTTTTGGTGGATGGTATGCTGATCGTCTTGTTCTGAAATCCCAAATAAGCCGACTTAAATTCCTCACTATTTGTCTGGTCCTTCCGGTCCCTTTTATAATAGCTGCCTTTCTGTTACCCTACCCTTTTGTAGGTTCTATGCCTGGAAAGTCAGATGCAGGACTCGGGGTATTTTTAACCACGCCTATTTATCTCTTGGGGTTTCTCTTAATGGGTATTGGGACATTCTTCACGCCTATCCCAGGAAATAATTATTTTGCTGTCATTGAAGCAGCAAACGAGCCTGAACTCCGTGGAACCATCATCAGTTTTCAGAAAGTTAATGATAATGTTGGGACTGCCCTTGGTCCTTTTCTTGCTGCCTCGCTAAGCACCTTTTTCGGTGGGCTTTTTAACGAGCGCTGGGGTGATCCCTTAGCCGTAGCAGTCGGGATCCTATTCTGGATTCCATGTGCCTATTTCTGGTCCCGGGCATGGAAGACAATCGAACCTGATGTCCAACAGATGAAGAATCTGCTTAAGGAACGCGCAAAAGAGCTGGAGCAACACTTAAAATGAAATTTTGAATTAAAGTTATTTCAGCTCAATGTTATTTAAGCTCCTTTTTTATGTAGAAAAACCGTTGCTATACTGCCGATATTAATCAAAATTGCCATCGCCAATGCAACTATGGAATGTATATCGATTTCTGTGTAGAATATATTGTATTTAGTAGAAACCGGCTGTAAATCCAGGTATTCTTTCTAAACCTATGCCAATAGTTCTTCCCATATTGTTTGATTAGGTCTCCCGCATTTAATAAATTTTATAGTGATAACTTAATTAAATGTCAGGAATTATATAAAATCCAAGACCTAAGGAATTTTTATACAATACATTGTCAAATTTCTTTGAGGAATTAAATTGAATAATGTATTTGAAAAATTATTAAAAATCAATTTCGAGAAATTAACAAGGAAGGAACTAGAGAGAATTTATTTAAGTCAATTTAATGAAACTGAACAAAAGCAGCTCGGGCAAATTTATACTCCTAACTATATTATCCGATTTATTTTACATCAAATCGATTTTTTAGCAGGCTTTAACTTCAATGCCGCAAATTTAGATTTGAAAGTATTAGATCCGGCTTGTGGCTTAGGTAGCTTTTTAATCGAATCGTATGAGTTACTTAAAGAAAAAATGAGAAGTTTGGACCTAAAAGAGGAGGAAATCCACGAAATATTGCTGAATAAAATTTTGCATGGAGTAGATATTGAACCAATTGCTGCGGGGATTACCGCATTAGCACTCGCATTAAGAAAAAAAAATCAACCTATAAGGCAATTGAATATAGCGCAATTTGATATCCTGAATCCAGAAGAAAACAGATCAAGAAATCTAAGATGGATTAATCTACAGGAAATTTTACCAGATTTTTTCGGTAAAACGAATGGTTCTGAAGACAGTCAAGCTCCTTTGGAAAATTTTAATGTAATAATAGGGAATCCACCGTATTTCCTCATAACTCAGAAAGAAAGAAGAGTAATTCGGGGACGGGGAAAGCAATTTCATACCACTTTTTTACCGAGAAATTTAGTTGAAACTTACAAATCATATTATAAATCATGGCCAAAACACTGTAAAGACCAGAATATCTTCTATTTCTTCATTGAACGGAGCATTCAATTATTGCGAGAAGGCGGATTTCTAGGATTTATTATTCCAGATATTTTATTAGCCGGTGATTCTACCGAAAATTTGCGGAAAGTCATTTTAGAGTCCGCATGTATTAAGAAAATTATGGTAATTAAAGGGAGGGTCTTTGAGAATCGGGGAATTTCTAATATTATAATCATTCTTCAACGGTGTTCAGATGCTAAAATTAGAGAACAGAATAAAATGGAAATAATCTTCACATCCACACATGAATTGAGTGAAAACGATAGCCAAGGAATCTACAATAAATTTAAAATAGTGCCCCATTGTATTCCCCAAAGCATTTTTCAGGCAACACCGCAAAATAATTTCGCAATTAGAATAAATGATACCAATTTAGCAATCTTCCAACGAATTTTTAGAATGCTTAAAGGAAAAAAATTGGTTAAATTGGGGGATATCGTGGAGATTCAGCGTGGTATAGAGAATTTAAAAAGAAAAGATGCTATTAGCGCGAAAAAGACCTTACAAAGCACTTATCAGAAATTAATTAGTGCCAGTAATATCGAGCGATATAGAATTAAATGGGATGCAATCCCGTTCATGAAGAAATTTGTAGATTATGACCCTCAGAATCCCAAGTATCAACATATTAACTTTAAACAGCAAGAGTGGTTTATGCAGCCAAAAATTATTTTGAAGAGGGTCTGCGATAAGCTGATTGCAGCCTTGGATGCGCCCTCGGAAGATGAAGGCGCTTATTATTTTGCCATGGATTCCGTGCAGATGATATGGGTAAAAAATGAATTCAGGGAAAAATATGATTTACGGGTTATTCTGGCAATTTTGAATTCCAAGTTCATGAATTTTTACTATCAAACGCTGTTTTCCTATAAACAACTTTTCTCCCGGGTCCAGAAAGTCTTCCTCATGCAATTGCCAATCCCCGCCGAAATTCCATCTGAAAAAAAGGGTGAAATTTGTAAATTGGTGGATGATTTGATCAAATCTTTCGATGAGACCACCGATGCATCGCTCAATCAGCTTATCAGCATTCTTTATTTTACACCCGAGGAGTTAAAATTATTTAGGTTCTAATACATCTTTTGCAGTGAATCCGAGGCCTATTATCCAAAGGACAAGAGAAGCACATCCGATCGGAAAGGGGAATCCGAATCCAGCCACGACATAGATAACACCTATTAATGGAACAAACACGAGACCATCAGAGATAAGAACAGCAAGCCATGCCCATTTTTCTCCTTTCCGAAAACTTTTATACCAAATGAGGGTAGTGGTTGCGCCACTGCTAAGGAATAGAAAGCCAATCAGTATAATGGATAGGTTAGAGAGCGTTATAAGATTAGGGGGTAGGGCAGCTATTTCTTCAGGCGTCAGTCCAATAAATGCGAGGTGATATGGCATGAGCTTTCCATAGATAGCATAAATTAAACCAATGATCATTAGAACAACATTCACTAACAGAATTAAAATCGAGCCAACCTTAAATAATTTTGAACCGTACATATTGAATCCTAGGGAGCTTCAATTTAGGTTCCCAATTTTATTAAATGTGTTATCTCTCCCTAACATAATTTAATAAAGATTGTTGAGTTGCGTTAGCCTTGCTAACCGGGTGGGAACCCGACACCTCTATCCCGTCCGCCGGTCCAGCTTCCGGGAGTGCTTCTACCGAGGAGTTTAGGTTATTCAACTGATTGAGCTCAGTCAACTGATTTAACTCTTTGAGCCTCAAAGAGTAGGGGACTAACCCGAGTCCCTCGATCCTATCTGCCGAAACGACTTCTGGGAATGCCTTTCGCAGGATGTTGTATGCGCCATTGATATCACTGTTAATAATCGGTCCCGCTTTCGTCTTAAACAGCCCGCGCATCACTTTTCCAGTTTCAGGATTATAGACCCCACGCCGCCCGAGGTACAGATCATGGTGCTCGATCGGTTCATGGTCAACAAAACTGCATTTACTGGTATGCGTCTCCTCCACCAGCATGACGCGAATCCCGAGAAGCGCCGCCTTATACCGCAGCTGTTGGACCAGTTTGCGAAAAGGGATTTCGACAAAGTTCTGGTTATTCGTCTTCCCCATATTGCACCTTTGTTTCCAGCCTGCATTATATCCGATGACAATGGTCCCTAGCTGATAGGCCACGCAGTAATTGATGAGAGCGCGTGAAATTTTGTGGAAGAGATCTGTAACCCGATTATTCCGTATTCGGTTCAGGCGTTGTAACCGATGGGTTTCCGAAAACGGTTTGAAGGCGAGGATGTGATAGAAATAATCTGTAATTGATTTGTCCAATGTTTCCCCAACACGTAATTTCTCGATTTCCATAACGCATTCTCGAATAAATTCGGTTAATTGCGGACTTTTTTGAATGTAGGGTCCAACCTGAATTATTGATTCTTGAATATATTCTATGAAGGATTGCATACTGGTCTTTAAATCTTTTATATTATCCCCAAAAAAACCAAAAATTATTGCCAAGCATCCAATTAGTAATTTAATCTCTTCATTTTTAAAAAAACCTTTTGCTCGTGGAGCGAAATATGGAATATTTAGTTTTTCTAAAGCCAAGATATATTTTTCGCTTGATTCAAGCCTAATGCTCCTCAATAATAAGGCGATTTGATTGTAATCTTGAATAATTTTATGATCCTTAAGAAATTTTACCATTGATGCAAAGCGTGAAGCCTCATCGTTTTCATTAATCCCCCAAATTGAAAAAACAGCAGGATAGTTGGGAAAAATGGTATCCTTATTTTCTGAAATTGTTTTATCAAACCTAAAATTCAAAGGGCCATCATAATTGATCCAATCAATGGAATTTATAAATTTGTTATAAGTATCGATTATTTTTTTGTGAGATCTATAATTAATGAGAAGAGAAATCTGTTTGATTTTTGAAAAGTGAGACTGAAATTCTAGAATATTACGTACTGTTGCACCCCTGAAGCGGTAAAGAGCTTGATCTTCATCGCCAACAACGCAAATGTTATTATATTGGATACCTAAATTTAGAATGATCTGCTCTTGAATATAATTCGTATCTTGGTATTCGTCCACCATTATATATTGAATGCTTTTTTGGATTTTCTCGTTAATTTGAGGATTATTAAGTAATTCAAAGAAAATCTTTTGCTGGTGTGCGAAGTCCAATCGATTCGTTTCAAATAAGATGTGTTCATATTTTTTATATGATTCAAATAGCTTTTTAACAAAAATTAAATCTGATTTGCTTGATTCAATATCGATTAATTCTTCGGTAATTTTATTAAAATAGGGGATTATGGCTCTTATCGTTGACCACTTAGTTTTCCATTTTGTAAGAAACCTATCTTCAGATTTTTCACCTATTATTTCCTGAAAATGCTCATAAATGAAGAAAATTTGTGTTAAATCATCTAAAACGTCAAAATTATTCTTCAAATTAGTATAATGCCGATATTGGTTAATAAATTTATTGCATAACCCATGTATCGTCCCAATTTTTAATTCATGAAGCGGTTCTTGAAGATTTAAAGATCTTGCTAATTGCGAAATGCGATCCCTTATTTCAAACGCGGCCTTTTCTGTGAAAGTAGTCAAGATTATTTCATTTGGCTTGGCTTTCTTCAGAATGAGAAGATAAAGAGTTCTCAATACTAATACGAGAGTTTTTCCTGATCCTGGTCCAGCAATTATTTGAACAGGACCATCTATTGATGATATCGCTTCTTTTTGTTGAGCATTAAGTGAGGGTATCAATTTCTGCAGGGATTCAAAAAAAAATTTTTGCTGTATGTTTTCGCTATTCATTTTCAGGAATTTCCTTTGCTTTTATACTTTAATTTAAATTGCATTTTTATATCCCTTCACCGGTTACGTGAAAAACTACTCGATTTCAACCTGATTCGACTTTTTTACGCATTGAACGACTATTACATAATTAGAATCAATCAATAATAGGTAATAAGTCATATCCGATTAAATAGTTTTTCTAATTCTCTTGCCTCTTCATCAGTGATATGTTTAGCCCCTCTTAAAAAGGAAGTATAGGATTTTACCGAAATTTTTTTATTCTTAATTACCTCCCCCAAGGGGGTTCCATCTCTTAAAAGCTTATTATCCTAACTTGACTTGGACAATGTAAATTAAGATGGGAGCTGTCTTAAATTTTATCTGCCATCGCAAGGATATATTCCCTAGGAAATATCCAGCTTCAAATGT
>Ga0315310_10002573_pt1 | contig 11344 bp, 4 predicted proteins | sample TDP5_MG_FD_203630 | JGI IMG/M metagenome (GOLD analysis project Ga0315310, IMG submission 203630) | Freshwater sediment microbial communities from Lake Towuti, South Sulawesi, Indonesia - TDP5 | ecosystem: Environmental > Aquatic > Freshwater > Lake > Sediment | place: Indonesia: South Sulawesi... | reverse complement strand
ATAGCGGATGAAAGAAGTGAGCTTGGAGGTCTACCATCCTTTTTCAATATGAAAGATTCCGTCAATGGGAGGATAGATTCCAAACCTGATCTCGTTGCCTAAAGCCCAGCTCATTCCAAGCGTCCCAGTCCTCGGCGATCTATGTTCACATGAGATGTTTGTAGGATGGGTTGATTCAGTGAAAGCCGTAAGCTTATTCGACCAGTTTTCCTTGTATATTTTGCAGTAGATATTGTTGTCGGGCGAAGGTCGAGTCCAGAAGACGTAAATCGTGTTATCGGCATCCACCCCGATTGTGCAGTATTCGACATCGTCATCCAGCTGAGTGGCACTTGACCAGCTGAACTCCGGAAGATCGTGGAAGATAGATTAGCAAAGATCCGAAAGAAACATGCTTCCGAAAATGACTCTCGCCCCGCAGAATAATCTGCGCCAAGAATGAAAGTAGTCCTCGCCGAGAAATGCGTTGAAGCAAAAATAGAAGAAAGGGAGAAAGCTGAAACTGCTATGGGAAGGCTCACAATCAATGGTCACTGTCCAAAATGCAACAGCAAGAATGTCAAACAAGTAGCGAGGCGAATGAAGACCAAGTACGGGAGAGTAAAGAGAAGGTTCCTATGCGGAAGCTGCGGCTACGCTTGGTCCGAGGAACGATGATTTAAATCGATCGAAAAGAATTAGAAACCCTCCCAAGATAGATTCATTACAGACGAAGTCAGAGATGAAAGTCGCTGGGTTTCTTCTTGTTGTTCTGATATTCGTTACGTTTGTTCCCCACCCCGCGGCTGCGTCTGCAACAAATATTGTCCGGATCAGCGGCTACGTCCATGATAGCAATGGTGATCCCGTAAAGGACGTATATGTTATCATCTTCCCCCTAACTCCGCCATGGGAGAGCAAAGCAAGCGTAACTACAAACTCCAAGGGATACTATGCTTTTTCTCTGGATCGCCCGAGCCGTCTCGACTTTCCCGTTTTCTACAAGGGCCGACCTGTGTATGAAGGCTACAGTATGCACGCAGGTTCGCCTGTCAATGAGAGATGGATGGTTATGATCGATACATCGAGCATCATTGATACAGAAAATAAGGATGTCATCCGAAAGGACTTTGTACTTGAATCCGCAGCGATTGTGAAACTTGAAGTATACACCTCCGATGGTACTCTTATCACGAACTTCATGCCTCTTGGCGGGATCAACCTTCCTTGGGACGACCCTATGTATCGCATCTATACTAGTGACCTCGACTGGAGGACTATGAGAAGCGTATTCATCCGTGAACATGGGATTTTACTAGTACAGCTCAACAAACCAATTGTTCTAAATCTTCCTTGGGACGTGCCTGGTTTCGGCAGAGTGATCTTGAGGGCCGATAATGGGGGCAGAGGATTTCTTTTTACGAGACCAGGCGATCAAGTCACCATCAACGTGAACTATGAGATTTCACGAACAGAATTCAGACTTCTAAATGAAAGCTACAAGAAATATCTGGATGAAGGCTACGTCTTTTCTGACCCAATACCCATGAATATTCAATTCGCATACGAACTTCTGCAAAAAGCCAGTTATCTTACATATGATTCTCAGAAAGCCCATTTCGCAGACCTTTCCCTCAATAAGACATTGTGGACCGCGGAAAATATGGAACTCGAAAAGGCAAACCAGGACATCAAGAGATATAGGAAAGGGGATGCAACCCTGCGGATCATCGATGAGAATGGCAAACCAATTCAGAGTGCAGATGTCAGAATTATTCAATCCAGCCATGATTTCTTATTCGGCACTATCGGAGCCCCGGATCAGTACAACAATAAACTCATGGAAGCGGGAATCAACTATCTCTGGTGTGGATTTGAATGGTCTTATGCAGAGCCCCAGCTCGGACAATACAATTTTAGTGCGTTGCCTAGCATAGACGATCTTCAATACGAAAGGAATAGGGGCATTCGTTTAGGGGGTGAAGGGCTTATCATGCTTGAACCGGGACTTGGTATGTGGGCCACAGGGCTTCTGGAATTGAGCTTCGACCAATTAAAATCGAAATTTTATGAACATGTAAGTAAGATAGTCAGCAGGTATTCAGAATACATCGACTATTGGATTGTGATCTATGTTCCCAATTACGTGGGCCATTCGATCGGATTTACTCGAGAGCAGATCATAGAGCTGACTGAAACTGCAATAGAGGCTATAAGAGAAGCGGATCCTACGTCGCAGATGGCCATATTCTTCGACCATCCATGCAGCTATTCAGTTGGTGTACCTGAAGGTAGCGACGATAATTTCACGACGGATCCCTATACCTTCTTCTCGTACATCAAAGAGCATTGTGACGAAGAATTTGGCATCTCCTTCTGGATGACTTACGGATCAGTGTTCGAGGAGGTTGAACCTGTTAAGCTTGCGGTGGCGGAGACGTACGGTCGCGGGCGTGCAACTCCATACTCCTTTAGAGATCTAGCATCTATCTCACGTCTGCTCGATTGGTATGGAACGCTAAATGTACCGATGTACATTCATTCGTTCAGCGCGTCGACGAATTACACTTCTCCACTGGGGTATTGGCATAGAAGAAGCTGGGATGACTATCTTCAGGCAGAATGGATCGAGAAGTTCTATACGATTGCGTTCAGTAAGAAGAATATGAAAGAGATAACTTATGTCTTAGATCCCCTCACTGGTAAGATGACAAGTGACAGAGGACTGCTCAGCTGGGACGACGCAAACCAATCATGTGTTCCGAGACAATCGTTTTACACCCTGAAGAGCCTTATCACCGAAAAATGGACGACTCGCTTGGAGACGGAGACGGATGTGAATGGCGAGGTACATTTCAGAGGTTTTGCAGGCAACTACAATATTACTGTTCGCGATAAAGGTTTGGCAAAGAACTTTACAATTCACGTTTTTGAAGGAGAAAGTAACGCCTATCAAATTAGGTTCGACAGAAACGAACTACTAAAGGAGATGAAGGCCGACGCGCAAAGCGTCTTACAGGAACTCGACCGTATTCGTCAGTGGTTAGAGACGGTCAACAAGGTCAAGTCCGATGAGATGCTTAACACCATCAACAACTTGACGCGGCTTTACGAGGAAGGGCAGTACGACCAAGTGATTGAACTCGGCAGGGTCTTGACTGAGAACCCCCTTGAGATTCAGCTCAATGGAAGGGCATCCGATCTCGAAGGCTTCACCGTTCTAAGGGACCAAGAAAATGATGTAGCACTTGGCTCTCCCGCTGGCACGGATATAAAGGAAGTTTATGCGCTTGCAGACTCATCCAACCTGTACATTGGCATAAGAGTTTACGGAGACAGACCTAACGAAAACGCAACGTTTCATGTAGAATTCGAAACAGACTCCGGTAGATTTCACGTCTTTGTTCGGAGAGTTGATACGTCGCATCAATGTGGTTGTATTCAAATGCCTGAAGTGGAGGGCAACATCCGTTTTGAATGCGCGTATGCAATCGGCGAAATCGTTGAGATGCAGGTTCCACTTCTAAAACTCAAATCACCCATGACAATACACGTGACAAATGCTTGGATTTGGCAAGAGAGTCCGCGGCAGATGTTTGATTCATATGAAGGACCTCCTGTCGAAATTCCCAATTTGAGAAGCTTCAAACCAGCTACTACACTAGAGATTGAGAAGACGGAAACTACCTATACTACCGCTATCACCATTAGTCCGCTCATTGAAACTTCACTACCCTACATCGCCGCGGTATCTACAGTCATTATTCTGAGCGTTGTTATCTATTGGCGGAAACGGCGGGTACGACTGGGCTGAAAAGACACGACATAGGAAAAGATCTCGAAGCGTCATTCAAACGGATCAGCATCGCCAGCAAGACGATAATGATGCTACGATCGTTCTTTTTTATGAACTTGAATTATCGTTTTCGGGGCAAATCTTTTATAGCTAGTTCATACCCGCCGCGCCTTCTTCAGATGAAAGGCTGAGGGGGAGTGGCTCGCTTCCACGATCGAGAACATACTCGGAAAGCAATCATATTTTACCGAGGGTCCTACCGGCTAAAACAAACTTTCCCTAGCACCCGAACCGTGAAAGAAGGATGCAAGCAAACCAGAACCAAACCCAAGCCATTTAATCAGGCAAAAACAAGGGTAAGATGCCGCCTAATCTTGATTAGAAACCCGCTATACGCCCATACAACCTAGCCAACCCTACCACGCGAGGAATTACGTTGAGACAAAAATAAAAGAAAGGGAGAAAGCTGAAACTTCTATGAGAAGGCTCACAACCGATGGCTATCATTTGTCCAAAATGCAACAGCAAGAATATCAAACAAGTCGCTAGACGAATGAAGACCAAGTACGGCAGAGTAAGAAGAAGATTCCGATGCGGAAACTGCGGCTACGCATGGACAGAAGAAAAACAGCATATATCATCGACAAATAAGTGAATTAGCTAACGGAGTGATTTCGCCGCGTTCTTTTGCGGACTACGGCTACTGTCACTATGGCTATTACCATAACTGCGGATATTGTTGCATATAATTCCCAAGGTAGTGGCTTGAGTGGAGCTTGAACTGTGAATGAGAAAGATGAACTGGAACTGCCTTCATACTTTTCATCTCCAAGCCAACTTGCATACACGCGCCAGTTTCCTTCATCTTGAGGGATAAAAGCATAGTTGAAAGAACCACTGGAACCTGCAGGAACAGTCTCATTAAAGGTTGAGCCATCAGGTCTCTCAAAAGTAATGGTTATTGCTACTCCAGCTAGCGGTGGATTAACGGAACCTGAAATTGTAATCTGTTCCCCTTTCCTAACACTCTCTCTGGAAATTGAGAGTGATATCGAGCTAGCCAATTTACGTAAAGTCAAAGTAATAGGCGTGTCGGTTAAGAATCCTACTTGCTTCGAGATATCCATTCCTTCGACCGTTGCTTTTAACATCCATTGTCTGCTGTAGTTCTCGTTTCTGAACGTTATGCTGAATATCGCTTTGCCACTCTGATCAGTTATTGCGCTCGACGATGACTTGCCTTCAGGATCTAGAAGATCTATCAACGTCTTGGGCAAAGGATCTCCCCGCTCATCTTTTACTATAACCGAGTATTCTCTTTCCACTTCTCCGAAGGACCATCTGAAATCCCTGATGTCTTCAAATACAATATCTCCAGAAATTTTAGAGCAATTCGTTGCAATCTCTATCGTAGTCTCTTTTGCAGTTACATTATGAACCTCTAAAAAATGTCCATCGCCGCCCCAGATCGAGCCAAGATGCGTTGCGTTCATAAGCAGAATGTCACAACCCAGAATGATCGAATCGTTGATCCTAACGGAATCATTCTTACCCCTAAGCAGAACGCCCGCTGTTATAACGGAATTGCTCACTGAGACATTGGCACCGTTCCACGATGCTATCTGAATCCCTTTTAGATTGTCGAACTCAGCTCTACCGCATACTTGAAGCTTTATGAAAGTACTAATTGTAGTGTTGATTAGAGTTAAGTCGTACGTTATCCCTGTTAAAACCGCTTCTTCACGAAAATTCCAGTATTTGAAATATCTTGGCTCCCAATCCTTCATTTTAATGTAGCTTTCAGGAGGAAAGAAGAACCAAATCGAAGTAATCTCTGAGTTTTCGAGAATAATGTGCTTTTTGTTGGGTTCCGACCATAAATCTATGACCCATCCATCTACATATGTATTCTCGATGAACAAGACGGCCCCTTCTGAGGTTTCAAGCCTCAACTTCTCAAGTTTACCTTGGTGCGCTCCTAATAGGTGAACATCCTCCGGTTTCTCTCCACCGATCTTAAGAACGATCCATCTTACACGAGAATCTACTATAGTTACCTTAGGATTCGACTGCCCGAAGAAGAACAGCCCATTGGATGCTATGGGCGTACCTACGGTCGATGACTTGAACAGAACTTCACCTCTTCCTGCGTGGAGATCCCAATAGGAGGTAGAATTGTATAAGCTAAGAGATGCTCCCTCATCCTCTACACGTAAGAAGACGAGTGTTGGTATGCTTCGATCCAGTATTGAGTCTTCAACTACAATTTTTCCTTTATCTCGTACCCATCCTACATACTCCGCAAAGTGGGATATTTCCCATACAACGCGGGATTTCCTTATTATCAGTTGAGCATTGTCTCTGACAATTATACTTCCACCTATGAAAAACGTGACGTTTTCAATTACATAGACCTCATTGCCCTCTACGACTAGGTCACCAGCGTGATAAACCCCACTCGTCTGCGATACCTGTAGTGCACCACATGCTGAAGTAATCGATTGATTAATCCCAACCAGTGACAAGATGAGCAGTACCGCAACGAGGGCATTCCATCTCAACCCTGTCTTCTCCCCCTCAGAAGCACCGAAAGGTTATGGCTGCTGATTTAGAATAAGCTTTCTCCACGCCTTCTTCTCGGGAAGAATCAAGGGAACACCTTTTCTAGTCGTCAGAAAGGCACTCACATTAGCATGACCTTAAACGTTGAGAAAGCTACATAGTCCTTGAACAACGCGATAGTTCTTTCTTATGAACTTGAACCGTCATTTTCGGATAGGACTCATTAAAAGAATGAAAGACAGACCTTTGGTTAATCATTTGACTGTACGCGGCTTCCGGATCTTCGCGGTCGAGTCTTTCGCCAATACATGAAAACACCGAGAACGACAAACGTAGATATAATAGCAACGTACACGAGTGAGCTATCGATGAGTGGACCGATCGCGGTCGCAGTAGTATATGTAGTTTCAGTTTTTTCGATCTCCAGCTTAGTCTGTGGTTTGAAGCTTCTTAAATTAGGGATCTTGATCTGGGGGCCATCGTACCCATCGAAGTCCTGTGGCCCTTGGGCGGTTTCTTGCCAAATCCATAGATTGCTTAAGTATATTGTCTCAGGCGATTCGAGCGGTGAAAGTGAGACTTGCATTTCAACGATTTCGCCAAGCGCATAGGCGCATTCAAACCAGATGCCGCCTTCCCTGTAAGGATGTTCGAAACAAGAGCACTGCGTCCCATTCCTTACTACGGACACATGAAACATCCTATCATCTACCTTGATTTCTACGGTAAATGTTGCGTTCTTCTCTGGCCTATCGCCGAGAACCCTTATGCCAATATAGAGGTAGGATGAGTCTGCGAAAGCGTACACGTCTGTAATATCCGTGCCAGGGGGAGAGTTACGCGCTACATCATTCTCTGGGTCCCTTAGGATAGGATTGAAGCCTTCAAAATCAGATAGCCTTCCGTTGAGCTGAATCTCAAGTGGGTCTTCAATGAAGGTTTCGCCAAGTTTAACGACCTGAGCATATTGCCCCTCTTGGTAAAGACGCATTAAGCTGTTGATGGTGTCAAGCATCTTGGCCGATTTAACTTCATTAATCGTTTCCAACCATTGGCGTATACGGTCAAGCTCCTGCAAGATGCTTTGCGCATCGATCTGAAGCTTTGCCCTTTCAGCCTCCATCTCCTTCAATATTTCTTTTCTGTCAAATGTGATTCGATAGGTCTTACTTTCTCGCTCAAAGACATGAATTGTGAAGTTCTTTGTCAAGTCTTCAGCCCTGACGGTGATGTTGTAGTCGCCTGCGAAGCCTCTGAACTCTACTTGACCATTCGCGTCCGTCGTCATATGCAACCGGGTCGTCCAATTCTCAGTTATGAGTCTCTTTAAAGCATGGTATGATTCTCGCGAAGAATTCTGCGGATCAAGTAGTCCACGATTCGCCTTCTGATAGCTCTGGTCTCTAGCCTCCCAATATGTTATCTCATTCATCAATGGCTTGCTGAAGGCAATTGTATAGAATTTCTCGATCCATTCTGTTTTGAGTTCCTCATCCCATGTTCGCTCGTGCCAATATCCTAGATTGGACCTGAAATTTCCGGGCACATTGAATTCAGTAATGTGAATCGGCTTGGATAAAGTACCATACCAGTCGAGTATTCTTGAGATAGAGGCTAGGTCTCTGAAAATGTAGGGAGATTGCAAACCGTACAAATCCTTCTCCGTCGGGCCTCCCCATTCATTCACTGAGCCGTATGTCAACTGCAGAGCGATTCCGTCGAAGTCGACACCGTCCTCAATTAGATGTAAGAGATAGGTGTACGGGTCCAGAGTGTACTCATCATGATGCAAACTAGCTTCCCAGCCGCAAATATGACCCATATATACGAGGATTTGCGCTGTTGGATCAGCGGCCTTAACGGCCGTTACTCCAGTCTTGATAACTTCAGCTATCTGTTCTCGCGTGAATCCTAACGAACCTTCGCCTGTGTTAGTGTTGTGGACTACTATCCAATGATCAACATAGTCTGAATATTCACTTACCAATCTATGCACGTGTTGGTAGACTTTTGCTCTAAACTGATCAAAACCGAGGCTCAAGAGCCCAGTAGTCCAAACCTGAGAGGGTTCAAAAGCGATGAGACCTTCAGCACCAAGGCAGAGACCCATTCTTTTGAGACTATCCATATCATAGAGCGAATAGGGGAATTGGTGTTGACCGAGAGAGGGTTCCGTCTCTCTCCAGTAAAGCTGAAGCAATACCATATTCATTCCCGCTTCCCTGAAAAGCTCGTGGGCATCTAGATCTAAACTCCCCCCGAGAAGTGCGCCGAACAAGAAGTCATGAGCTACCTGAGAAATCGATACATCTACATTTCTCATGGGGATGCCATTCTCATCGAGTAACTGTACAATGGCATTGCCCTTTCTATATTTCTCAATATCTTGAAGGGCTTTTTCAAATTCCAAGCTTTCTGCAGTCCATAATGTTCGATTAAGACATAAATCCGAAAAATGCGCTTTCTGGATATCACCAGTTGCTGAATCAGCTTTCAGCAAGAGTTCACATGCAGACTGGATGTCTAAAGACACACTATCAGAGATTATGTAGCCCTCATTCAAGTATCTTTCATAGCTTTCTCTTAGAAGTCTACACTCCGTCCTCGCAAGTTCATAGTTCAGGTTAATGCTAATTGTGTCGCCTTGTCTTACAAGCGTGTAGCCCTCCCCACCGTTGTCCGCTCTCAGTATAACTCTGCCGAAACCTGGTATAGTCCAAGGGAAATTGATAACACTGGGCGTATCGAGGCTCATTATTACTACCCCTGAATCAACAAACTGACTTGGAACTACTCTCCAATGGAAATCTGTCGTGTAAACCGGCCAAAACGGATCTTCGAGAGAATTATCCGTTTGGAACGTCTCGATCAGAGCACTATTACTATCATATGCTTTGAGTTCCACTGCCCCTGCAGGTTTCAAAATAAAATCCTCTTCTATGATACTCTTATTCTCAGTATTGACGAAACGATCTGTGACTGGCATCCATTGTCTGATGGTCCCAGCGGCGTTTATCCTGCAGCCTTCATAGACAGGAAAACATTTGTTAAAATCATTTGCGGGAAACATTAGACGCTTCGGACGGTCAAAAGAGAGTACATAGTGTCCCCTGCTGTCTGTCTCGACGCAACCGTATAATACCCATGGTGGAGTCAGACTCCAAGCGTCGATAGATACACCTTCTACTGGTCTGCCTTCAACGTCATGCACATAGCCAGTGATCTGGACCAGATCGGTCGCGCGTGTAGCTTCAGGATGAGGAACAGAAATAATCAATACGAGAGCAACAAGAAGAAAACAAGAGGCTTTCATTTCCCACTTCTCTTATATTCTGAATGTCTTTCGCGGCTCTTTAGTTCTTTTTTATGAACTAGAACCGTGTTTTTCAGGCGTAAGTCTTTTATATCCAGTTCATAGCCGCCGTGCTTCTTCCGGACCTGTCTGGAGGGATGAGATAGTTGAGGGGATTGGCTGGCTTCCACGATGGCAAGCATACTTGGCGAAGCGAGTTAAAGTTGGGAAGTCGGGGTGATGAGGCTCCGCTCGCACGGCCCCCTATAAGATGCCCTGAATGCGCTTCGGATAGAGTTTGGAAGGATGGAGTCCGCTATTCAGGCGGCAAGAGGATTCAACGCTATTTATGTCGTGACTGTGCGTACAGGTTTAGCGAATCTACGGCGCAACGCCAAGTACAGTTCGACGTCCCCAGCCAAGTCCTTGAAGGTTTTGAGTCTCAAACGGATCATGCCGATGGCCTTACCGGTTCCAGGGATCTCCCCGTCGAGAAACGCCCTGATCACCTTCCTCTCTCGAGCTGTGAAGATGTAGGTTCGCACGATAACTCACAATCCTCTATCATAGAGGAAGGGTTAAATAAGCATTTCCTCTATACTAGAGGACGCCGAGTATGCGTCCCGGAAGGCGGGATGATAAACTTGGCCGAAGTGAAACCGCAGCAGGAAGAGGCCGTCGCGGGGGCCGAACAGAAGCTAGATATGGCGACGATCAAGGGAAAAGTCCTTGAATTCGGTTGGTGGCTTAAGAAGCAAGGTTATGCCGAGGCAACCATTAAGCTCAACACGATGATGCTCGGAATCTTAGCTAGAAGAGGAGCCGACATCCAAGACCCTGAGAGCGTTAAGGAGATCATGGCTAAACAGAAGTGGAGTGAGGCGAGAAGACATAACGCAATCGCTTGCTACACGTTATTTCTAAGGATGATAGATCGAACATGGAGTCCACCTAAATGCTATGTGACGCACAAGCTGCCTTTCATACCTACTGAGCAGGAGATCGATGCACTAATAGCTGGTTGTGGAAGGAAGACAGCTACCCTCCTTCAATTACTCAAGGAGACTGCCATAAGAGTAGGTGAAGCAAGTGAACTTGAATGGACCAACATAGACTTCGAGAATAGGACTATCACAGTGAATAGCCCAGAAAAGAATAGCAACCCAAGGATCTTCAAGGTCAGCTCCAAACTGATCAGTATGATCAATGCGCTGCGTAGGGAAAGCCGCAAGGTGTTCGGAGACAGCCCAGCATGTTACAAGAAGACAACCTTCTACCTCACTAGAAAATCGATCGCTAAGAAACTGCAGAATCCACGGCTCCTTGAGATCAGCTTCCACACGCTTCGCCACTGGAAAGCAACCATGCTCTACCATCAGACAAAGGACATCCTCTACGTCATGCGCTTTCTCGGACACAAGAGCATCAACAATACGCTGCTGTACATTCAACTCGCCGAGACCATCTTCAAGGAGCAGAGCGACGAGTTCACGGTCAAAACAGCCAATGCACCTGAAGGAATAAAATCACTCCTTGAAGTCGGCTTCGAATACATATGCGAGAAGGACGGGTTCCTATACTTCAGGAAGCGCAGATAGAATAGCCAAAACTAACCAAAACATTCTAAAAATAACGAAAACATATATTTCAGTCGGCTTTATGTTAAGCGCGCTAGATGGAGGCGGAGTGACCGTGCCGATCACTGATGTCTTCAA
>Ga0315310_10002571_pt1 | contig 11345 bp, 10 predicted proteins | sample TDP5_MG_FD_203630 | JGI IMG/M metagenome (GOLD analysis project Ga0315310, IMG submission 203630) | Freshwater sediment microbial communities from Lake Towuti, South Sulawesi, Indonesia - TDP5 | ecosystem: Environmental > Aquatic > Freshwater > Lake > Sediment | place: Indonesia: South Sulawesi... | reverse complement strand
GCCCGCACACCACGGCGTTGCCTCACGAAGCACTCCAGTACGGCGATACGGTGGTACTGCATGAGGGGGAATTCACCTTTCTGGATTTACTGGCGCGCATCGGGGAAAACCCCGCCCAGCCGGCCTTGGACGAGGTGGCCGGGCTCTGGTATCGTGATGAGGAGGGTGCTTTACGCCGTACCGCCAACCGCCCCTTCCTGAGCAGCGAAGAACTTTCTCGGCTTCCGTTCCCGACCTTTACCCCGGAGGTATTGCGGGGGATGACCTGCAACGTTGTCAACACCTCCCGCGGGTGCCCGTTTGCCTGCGAGTTTTGCTCCGTGATCGAGAATTTCGGCAAGCAATTCCGCTTTATGGACGAAGACGCCACCGTGGCACTGATTCGCCACGCCATCTCCTACTCGCGCAAGCCCATCTTTTTCGGCGACGACGTCTTCACCGCTAACCGTGCCCGCATTAAGCGTGTCTTCACCCGCCTGCTCAGCGAGGGCGTGCGTATGCCACGGTGGTTTGCCCAGGTACGTATTGAGTCGGCTCAGGACCGTGAGTTGTTGCAAATTATGAAGCGGGCGAACTGCTCCACCGTGTTTATCGGGTTAGAGTCGGTCAATCCGGAGACGTTGAAACTCTACAACAAATACGCCACCGTCGAACACAACCGGCAGGCCATCGAAAACTACCACGCTGCTGGCATCAAAGTGCACGGGATGTTCGTGCTCGGCTCAGATGCGGACACAGTGGAGACGATCTGGGAGACTTATCGCTTCGCCCGCGAAATGCGCCTGGACACGGTGCAGTTTTTTGCTCTGACCGCAGTGCCGGGGCCACCGCTCACCCAGCGCCTGCAACACGAAGGGCGGGTGCTGTGTGCTGGCCAGTGGCACCTGTTCGATGCCCAACACGCAGTGGTGAAACCCAAGCAGATGGCGCCCTACGAATTGGAGCAGGAGGTCTTGCGTGCCTCGACGCAGTTCTACTCTTTGCGCGAAGCCTTCCGCCGCCTCTTCAGCGGCAATCACCGCTGGTTCAACTTTTTGATTCGTATCCAAGGACGCCGCCTGGTCCGGCAAATCATCCGCGATAGCCAGGAATACCTGGATTCGCTCGAAAAGCTCCACCACTGGCACTGCAGCCTGGAACAGGAGGCACAACAGCTCAGCCACCGCGTGCGTGCGGTGGAGGAATGGAGTACTTCCATAGAGGCGAAACGTAAGCAGGTCAGCGCCTACCTGCACGAGACCGGCAAGAAATTTGCCGACAGCGTTCGAGCTCTCCCCGCCGAGTTCAAGCCTTACGCCAGCCAACTGGTCGAGAGGACCTGCGCGCAACTCCAGAAACACTTCGACGCGTTCCTCTCTTCAGACTCGTGTTCGCCATCGCCACCCGCGCTGGGCGAAGATTGAGCCAGCGGCTGCTGTTACCCCGGGTTTTTCCGTCCGCGTCTCTCATTGACTTCCGTCGTGTCTCCGCCATAGTATTCTCTTGGTGGTTCTTGCGGGGGAGCGAAATGTTTCGCGGGGGAACCCCAAAACCCACCAGAACCAACCCAATTCTCTAAGTCGGGAGATGTCATCATGAGCCAAGAGACGTTGACTGTTACCGACAATCGCACGGGCAAAAGCTACGAAATCCCTATCTATCGCAATGCCGCCATACGCGCCATGGACCTGCGCCAGATCAAGGTTTCTGACGACGACTTTGGTCTGATGAGCTACGATCCCGCCTTCACCAACACTGCCTCCTGTGCCAGCAAGATCACCTTTATTGACGGCGACAAGGGCATCCTGCGCTACCGCGGCTACCCCATCCAGCAGATTGCCGAGCAGAGCAATTATTTGGAAACCGCCTACTTGGTGCTCTACAGCGAACTGCCCACCAAAGCCCAACGCGACAACTGGACGCGGAATATCATTCAGCACACCCCAGTCCCCGAGGGCATGAAGAAGTTTATGGAGGGTTTCGCGCGTGACGCCCATCCTATGGGGATGCTGCAGGCGACGATAGCGGCGCTGGGCACTTTCTATCCCGAAGCTAGGAATGTTCACGATCCGGAGATTCGCCAGAAGCAGATCTACCGGCTGATTGGCCAAGTGCTCACCTTGGCCGCCTATGGCTACCGCCTCCGCCGCGGCTTGCCCTTCGTCAATCCTGACCCCGACCTCAGTTATCCCGGCAACTTCCTCAATATGCTCTGGAAGACCACCGAGGCCAAATACAAGCCTAATCCGGTGCTGGAACGCGCCCTTGACCTGCTCTTTATCTTACACGCCGACCACGAACAAAATTGCAGTGCCAGTGCCATGCGCACCGTGGGCAGCTCGCACGCCGACCCTTACGCCGCCACCGCCGGGGCCATCGGCGCCCTCTACGGCCCCTTGCACGGTGGTGCCAACGAGCAAGTGCTACACATGCTGGGGGAGATCGGCTCGAAGGACAAGGTCCCGGCTTACATCGAGCGGGTGAAGAAGGGTGAGTTCTTGCTGATGGGCTTCGGCCACCGCATCTACAAGTACTACGACCCGCGCGCCGAGATCATCAAACGCACAGCCGATGCAGTCTTCGAGGTCACCGGACGCAACCCCCTGCTCGACATCGCCTTGGAACTCGAACGCATTGCCTTGCAGGATGATTACTTCATCAAGCGCAGACTCTACCCCAACGTGGACTTCTACTCCGGGATCATTTACCAAGCCATGGGCTTCCCCACGGAGATGTTCACCGTGCTCTTCGCCATCCCGCGTACTTCGGGCTGGCTGGCGCAGTGGCTGGAGATGCTGACGGAGCCCGGGCAGAAGATTGCGCGGCCACGGCAGGTCTTCGAGGGTTATGGCGAACGCCCCTTTGTGCCCTTGGAGAAACGATAAAGACACCCGTACGAGCGAAGAGAACAGGGAGCTAGCTGGCTGCCGACTACTGCCGCAGGTGGGAGAGGGCGATTTCTAAGCTGACCAAGGTGTTGAAAATCATCAGCACCTGGCGCCGATAACTGAGCAGGTGGCGAAGCACCTGGCGCATGTGCGGTTCACGCCCCCAGAGCTGCTCCCAGGCGCACAGCACACGCGGCGGCACATCAATGTCGCGCCGTAACTCTTCCAGCGAATGGCCGCGCAGGAAGAGTCCGTAGAAAAAGGCCGCTTCCCGCTGGGGAGTTCCCAGTGCGTGTTGGAGCGCGTGTATCATTGCTGCTCACTTCTTCGCGCAGGTTTCCTCTTCCCTAGCCAGGGAAACCTTACATATAGCTGAAGCCTGGCTAAGATGCAAGCCTGAGGTGAAGGCCACACCGCTTCTGCCAACATAACCTCCACCGCTCGCCCCACCTCGTGTCTTATCTCAGTTGATTGAGGGCTGAGACCAGCTCCGCGATGTCAGGTACCTGGAAGATGTCGTACACCTTGACGAAGCGAATCACGCCCGCCTTGTCCACAATCACCACCGCCCGGTTCGCGATTCCCTTGTCCTCCAAATAGAGCCCAAACTTCTTGGCCACTTCCCCTTTGGGATGAAAGTCAGCCAGCAGCGGATAGCTGAGCTTGAGCTGATTGGCGAAAGCCTTGTGTGCCCAGACGTGATCCACGCTCAGCCCCACTACCTGCGCCTGCAAGCCCTCAAATTGTTTGAGTTCATTGAGGAAACACGCATGCTCCTGGCTGCACACAGGGCTAAAATCTGCTGGATAGAATACCAGCACGACGTTCTGGCCGCGAAACTGGCTCAGGCGAATGTCTTGTTGGTTTTGATCCTTCAAGGTAAAGTCCGGAGCCACCTGACCAACGGCGATAGGAAGAGCCATTTTTCCTTCTCCACGTTCGCTAGGGATATCTGGCGAAGCCTCTGAACTTATTTCTTCACCGGCTTGCCCAGCTTCTCTTCTACTGATGCCACTGCGCCGGTCAATCGCCCGCGGCGTTGCCCGTAGTCGTCCACCTTCATCAAGGTAATCACGCGTTCGGTCTTGGTGCGCATATGAGCGTGACACTTCTTAGCCAATTCCAGCAACCCATCCCAGTCGCCTTCGATAATCGTGCCCGTCGGTGTCAAGCGGTAGTCGAGCCCGCTGGCATCAATGATCTTGACCAGCTCGGCAACGTCAGCACTTACGCTCGGTCCGCGCGCTACAGGAATGACACTCAATTCCAACAGCATAGAACCCTCCTGCTGAAATGCCCTAGATTGTGGGAATTATAGCCAAGCAAGTATAAGCGGACAACTATTCCACCACGCGGTAGAAAGTAAGCGCGGAGTCTCCTTGGCGCAGGCGGCGCGCGCATACCAGGCAGCCGATGCGTTCGGGCAAAACCGTGCGCCGCGTGTGCTCCGCGATGATTTCTGCATCGCATGCCAAGAGCTTGCCGTTGCCCAGGTAGGTGAGTGTGCGTTCGTACTCCTCCACCGCCGTGTAGGGTGGATCGAGAAAAGCGAAATTGAGCACGACGTTACGGCGGACTAGTCGTTCCAAGCTGCGTAGTACATCGGTGGGTAGAATTTCAAAGCCGTCGTGAATACCCAGGCTGCTGAGATTGCCGCGAATGAGTGCGGCTGCCGGCCCATAGCTCTCCAGGAAGTAAACCTTGGCGGCGCCACGGCTCAAGGCTTCGATACCCACCGCACCACTGCCGGCGTAGCAATCGGCGAACACCGCGTCCACTATGCGCGCCCCGAGAATGTTGAAGAGCGTCTCGCGCAAAGGATCACTGGTAGGCCGCGTGCGTGTGCCGGGGAGCGTTTTTAGCCGGCGGCTCTTGAATTTTCCCCCAATCACGCGCATTGCTCACCACCCTCGTCAACCTACCTCGGCTAGCCCATAGCGGCGTTGCCAGCTTTCGCGCAAGTAGTCCACTAGACGCCGGAACTCCTCTTCGCAAGCTGGCTGGGCGACGCAGGCGAAGGCTTCGCGGCGGGCTAAGCTCAGCCATTCGTGGTCGCGGAGCAGGTTGGCAACGCGGAAGCCGATGAAGCCGTGCTGGCGGGTGCCGAAGAATTCGCCCGGGCCGCGCAGCTTGAGGTCAATCTCGGCAATTTCAAAGCCATCGGTAGTCCGTACCATGGTCTCCAAGCGTTCGCGGGCAATGTCGCTGACTTTTTCCGGTGTCATCAGGATGCAGTAGGAGCGGTGGTGCCCGCGCCCGATGCGCCCGCGAAGCTGATGGAGCTGTGCCAGCCCAAAGCGGTCGGCGTGCTCGATGACCATTACGGTAGCGTTAGGTACATCCACACCGACTTCTACCACGCTCGTCGCCACCAGCACTTCAAGCTGGCCCGCGCGAAACTCACCCATTACGCGCTCTTTTTCTTCCCCCGGTAGCCGCCCGTGCAGCAGCCCCAGCCGCAGCTCGGGAAAGACTTTCTGCGACAATCGCTCATACTCTTTGGTCGCGGCTTTGAGTTCCCGCTTTGATTCTTCAATTACGGGATAGACGATGTAGGCTTGGCGCCCCTGGCGCACTTGTCTGCGCACAAAGTCGAAGACCCCGGCAGCTTTGTCATCGCTGACCCAGCGCGTTTCGATAGGAGTGCGTCCGGGGGGCAATTCGTCAATTACCGACAAATCCAAGTCACCGTAGAGCGTCAGCGCCAGAGTACGCGGGATAGGCGTGGCAGTCATCACCAATACGTCCGGCTGCACGCCTTTGCGGACGAGTTTCAGGCGTTGCAACACACCAAAGCGATGCTGCTCGTCCACGATCACCAGGCCTAAGCGATGAAATGCGACGTCTTCTTCGAGCAGCGCATGTGTGCCCACAACGAAGTCAAGCTCGCCCGCGGCTAGTTGTCGGCGCACATCGGTCTTGTTGCTGGCGGGCACGGCGCTGATCAGCAAGGCCAAGCGGTAGGGCGTAGCCGCAAAACGCTCTTTGGCGTAGAGGTAGTGCTGCACCGCCAGAATTTCCGTAGGCGCCATCAAGGCCACTTGGTAGCCATTCTCGATGGCGATGCTCGCAGCTTCAAAACTCACAATGGTCTTGCCCGAACCTACGTCACCCTGCAACAGCCGATTCATTGGCACCGCTTGCTGCATGTCCTCGGCAATCTCTTTCAGCACGCGTTTTTGAGCCATGGTGGGATGGAAAGGCAAGATCCGCTTGATGGCTTCGCGAACGCGGTCGTTGAGTGCGAAGGCGATGCCCGTGGCTTGGCGGGCGTTGCGTCGGCGCAAGGCTAAACCGAGTTGCAGGAAGAAGAACTCCTCGAAGATGAGCCGCTGCTGAGCCGAGGTGCGAAACTGCTCCAGTTGCGCCAGATCAACCTCTGGCTCAGGAAAGTGCGTTTGCCAGAGGGCTGCCAGGCGATCAGGAAAGGCGAAACGCTGGCGCAAATAGTTCGGCAAAGGATCGGGCAGAGTAGAGTCAAGGTTTCGCAGCGTGTGATAAATCATGCGCCGGAAGATGCGGGAGCTGATCGGCCCGGCAGCTTCATAGATAGGGACGATGCGACCGGTTTCGGTGGAGTCGCCGGGCTCGCGCGCCGATGAAAGAATCTCGTGCTGCGGCTGGATCATTTGGAGCTGGCCAGGGCGGTAGGGGTCCTCTTCCACCTTACCGTAGAGCACTAGGCGTTGCCCGGGCTTGAAAAGGCGCTGCAAGTAGTCAGCGTGGAACCATTTTGCGTAAAGGATACCGGTGTTGTCGCTGGCTGCGAGATGGAAGATGCGCAGACGACTGCGCGCGAAACGCACTAGACCCGCGGTAGCCACTTCGGCTTGCACGCAGGTGGTGACGCCGGGGCGAAGTTCTTTGATCGGGGTAAAAGTGATGCGGTTTTCGTAGCGAAAGGGAAAGTAGTAGAGCAGGTCTTCGACCGTGTGAATGCCTTTTTCTGCCAAGTAGCGGGCGCGCGCCGGGCCGACCCCAGGCACAAAACGCATTGGAGAATCAAGTTGCAGCCCCATGGCTGAAATAGTCCCGCAAGCTACTATAGCATACGCCCGCCACCTCTCTCGGAGACGCTAGGCAAAGACGGGAGCAATCTTTTCCAGCGTGTGCAGTAGGCGTTGGGCGGTCTTTACTAAGCCGGGAAACCAGGCCCGCTCTTCTGGCTCAGCCTCGGGACGCAACAGCTCGTGGATGGTTTTGAGCTGATCATGGGTACGCTTCGCTGCGTAGCTGAGCATGTCGAAATGGGGCTTCCAGAGGTAGCGATGACTGCGATTCCTTTGGTAAAGGGTCAGCTCTTCTTCCATCCATGCCACTAGACCCAAAGAGAACTGAATGGTACGGGCACTGATCGGGGCGCGACCTTCAGCCGCGGGCGCAAACGCCGCGTATTCCCACGGGTAGAGCTCCACCTTGGTATGTCGGAGCGGGAAGACGATATGCCCGGACTCAACTTGTGCCGGCGAGATGGCTTCAACATGGCAGGCAATGCGCTTGATGATGCCGCGCAACTCATTCTCCTTCTGTAGCTCCAGACTGCGCCGAATCAGGCGATCCATGGGCGGGCGTTCGTCAATGATCTCCAAGGGGCGGCCAAGGCGTTCTTCACCTGCGGCTACTTCCGGCCTCACAGGTATTCCTGCGCCGACGCGTTCCACGTCCGCTACCGGTAGGGCTACGAAAGCGCTCTGGATGGCGTGGAAAATCTGGCGGGCTGCGGCCAGCGCGGCACGCGCCTGCGCCTTGACCTCCTCGACCTCACACCGAAAAAGTTCCTCAAAGTGGCGGCGGAAAGTGAGGTTGAAACTAATGACTGTAGGCAGGACTCGTGGGTGGTAGAACGTCTCGCCTAAATTGATCTTGAGGGCACGAGCACGCTCCACGATGCGTGCTTGCACTAACTGATCAAAATCCCGAAAGTCAGCGACACGCGAAGTGAGTGATTCCAGTTCGTGCAGCATAATTTCCGCCGGAGGCTCCAGCGCCGGTACTGGTCGGCTGAAGAAGCTTTTGACGCGGTCTGCCAGCTCGGCCAGGCTCGCAAAGCGTGGCTCCACGCCGGTGTCGCGCACTATCGCGAAGTAAGAGGTGAGCAAGTAATCGAGTTTGTCGCGGTCACTTTCGGCGTGGGGAGTCTTATCTAGGAAGTAGCGGATGAGAGCCCTTTGCACCGCTGGTGCGATGGGGTTACGTTCGAGATAGGTGCGCAGGACGTAGGGGCTGATGCCCAGATCAGCCATCGCCAACCATTGTCGCAGAGCCTGAAGCCCGGCTTCGACCTGTTGCCGCACTTGCTCCACGGCTGCTGCCTCACCGCGCTGCTCCAATTGACGCGCCGAATTGAGCAAGCCCGTGATTTTTTCTAGGTTGGTTGGAGGTGGGGGAGTACGTAATAATTCCTGGAGGATTCGCTCTGTCAGAGGCAGGATATGGGTGAGGTATTGGATGTGCTCTTCGAGTTCGCTCAGAGGTCTGGCCACTGCCACCGGCTACCTTCGCGCCCCCGCTTGGCACTGGGCTGTAAACATCCGGCGCGCAGACGATGGCCGATTGTAGCCGGGTTCGTTCTGGTCTGACAACCCCTCTAATCCGCTGCTGGCGGAGCGGCCAAGCTCTTGCGAAGCTAGGGACGATGCCTGGACGCAGAAAGACTACGGCGCAACGTGGCCTAGAGTTTGTCTTCGCCATTATCGTCGGCAATGCCATCTATTTCGCCCTGCAACCGTGGCTGCCAGCCGTGCTCCGACACGAAATCTTTCGCCTCGACCTAGGCTTGGCACTCGACTTCTTGCTTTGCGTGGGAATTTACTTACTGGCCCGGCGCTGGTTCTTCGCCCGCTGAGCGCAGTTTGACTTTGTACCTCTGCACGCGTAGGATAAAAATGGTGAACCTCGCGGCGGCGACCCGGGTGGGTTGCAGTCACGCCAACGCATCCCTGCTTAGGCGGCGAAGTGCGCCATGAAGAAGCGCATTCTGCTCGGTGTTCTTCTCCTCGCGTGGGTGGTCGGCTGGACGAGTTGCGGTGAGCCGATTGTGTATCGCGGCCCGATGCAACTCGCGCAACTGGCGCGCGAGCAGATTGTCAATGGGAACTACGTAGCCGCACTCAATACTCTCAGCCGCATCGCTAAAGAATCACCAGAATCAGACTACGCCCTGAAAGCCAACCTTCTGCGCGTAGCCTTACTAGGCGGTTTGGCGCGTGGCTATCAGCGGCTGGGCCAAATCCATCTCGAAGGCTACGACAACGCTATGACAGTGGACTACCGCGACGAACTCCATCGCACGGCGATGGACTATTTTGGTCGAGCGCAGACGCAAGTGCTGGAACTGGTAGAGACGCTGGACGCGTTGTTGCCCACGCTGGAAGGTAAGGCGCTAGTGATCGATGCGCCCCTGCCGACAGTACCTGTGGAAGCGAATCCGGCGGTGGTTCGCTTGCGCGCTGGTCGGCGCCTGCTCGACGCTGAACGGGTTCAGATAGAGCCGGAAGAGATACGCCGTAGCTTGGTCGAGATGCTGGCCGCGCTGGTTGGCGCCGCAGATGATCCCGCGCGTGCCCGCGCCCTCTACGCGCAGGGAAACACGCCGCTAGAGCCGGATATCTTTTTCTTGGCCGTGGGTAGAGAATTGATTGCGCTGAGTGGAATTTTCGCCTACCGGGCCCTAAATACTCCACATTTCCACCGCTTGCTTCACGAGCGCGCGCTCACCGCCGTGGACAAGGTGCTAGCGGCTGGCAGAAAGCCGCCCTCCCCCGTGCTGGAGGAAGCCCAGAAGCTGCAGCGCCAATGTCGGCGGGTGCTGCGGAAAAGCTAAAGGACGGGCTCCCGCCCGCGCTTACCTTTCCTGCTCGTTTGCGTCTAAACTCAATGTAAGCGGGAAAGAGTAAACTGGCCAATGGACGGTGTTTGTCTGGGGACGGCGTACACAGTGCCAGCAAGTAAGCCCGCGCTAGAATTGGCCGAAGAGCGTGTCCTGATTCGTCGTGCCCAACGCGGCGACACGGCCGCTTTCGAGGAACTTGTGCGCCTCTATGACCAGAATGTGCTGCGGCTCACTTTGCAGCTTGTGCGCTCGGAAGAGGACGCGCGTGACCTTTATCAGGAAGCCTTCCTCAAGATTTATCGCTCCCTGGAGCGGTTTCGATTTGAGTGTCGCTTTACGACTTGGGTCTATCGCGTCGTGATGAACACTTGCCTTGACTATCTGCGCCGCCACCGCAGCCGCGAAATGCTCCCACTGGAACTCTCAGATGTGGGCACAGAGTTAGTGGACAGCCTAGCTGATGCTCGCCCCGCACACGATCCCGAACAGGCTTTGCGCAGCAAGGAGATTAGCCAAAAAATCGAAGCCGCGCTCAATACGTTGAACCCCCGGGAGCGCTTGGTGTTCGAGCTGAAGCACTATCAAGGGCTAAAGTTACGTACCATTGGGGAAATGTTCGGGACTACGGAAGAAACGGTAAAGAATTGTCTATTTCGCGCCACGCGTAAGCTGCGTGCGCGTCTGTTGGAAGTTGCCTGAATGGGCTAGTGAAAGGCACGAGGGAAGAAACCATGAACTGCGCCGAGATTCGCGAACAACTCCCGCTTTACCTCTATGGTGAGCTCTCCGCCGAAGAGCAGGCGGCGGTAGAAGCGCACCTGGCAGCGTGCGCCGCGTGTGCTGCCAGCTTGGCAGAGGAGGAGCGCCTGCACGCATTGCTACGGCAGCGCCCGGTACGTGAGCTATCGCCAGAGTTGTTAGTGAAGTGCCGCGTGGCGCTGGCGGAGAAGCTGGCCGAAGAAGCGCTAGGCTGGCGCGGGTTGCTACGTGGTTGGTTTCAAACCGTGCCAGTGCTGCGTGCTTCTCGGGCGGTTACCGTGCTGGCATTACTGCTGTTGGGGTTTAGCGCTGGCTGGCTGCTGCGCCCGCCAGCAGAACAATTCTCCCGGACACGGACAGTAACCCCCACAGTAAGTCCATTCGTTGGTGCGGATCTCTCTGGGGTGCGAATTTCCGGCATCAGCCAGGTGGTAACTGACCCGGAGACTGGAAGGGTACGGCTGACCGTTGACGCCGCGCGGCGGTTGGCGCTGGAAGGTACGCTTGATGACCCCAACATCCAGCACCTGCTCGTCTCGGCTGTGAAGAGTTACGAAAATGCTGGCATCCGCCGGGAGACTCTAGAAGCGCTGCGAATCCGGTCGCAGAACCCGGATATCCGCGCGGCTTTGATTCACGTCCTGTTGCGCGACCAGAATCCCGGTGTGCGCCTGGAAGCGCTGGAAGCCTTACGCGGGCTAGAGTGGGACGTAGCCATCCGCCAGGCTTTTGTGCAGGTACTGGAGCGCGACACCAACACCGGTCTTCGTGTAGCGGCTATCAATGTCCTCGCTGAACATGCCGATGCTGAACTGCTACCAGTGTTGCGAGAATTAGCTTGGAAGGACCGCAACGCGTACGTGCGCTGGAAGTGCGCCAGCGCACTG
>Ga0315310_10002570_pt1 | contig 11347 bp, 7 predicted proteins | sample TDP5_MG_FD_203630 | JGI IMG/M metagenome (GOLD analysis project Ga0315310, IMG submission 203630) | Freshwater sediment microbial communities from Lake Towuti, South Sulawesi, Indonesia - TDP5 | ecosystem: Environmental > Aquatic > Freshwater > Lake > Sediment | place: Indonesia: South Sulawesi... | reverse complement strand
TGGACAGGCTACTTGTTCCGGACGAACTTCATGATCGCGGGCGCCGTCCTATCCGCTGGCGTATACCTGGTCTCAGACCTCGTCTTCCACTACCCCGTGGTTGGAGCAGTCGCGATGATGGGCATGCTGATGCCGCTCTCCACAGCGCTCGCGTGGTTCGGCGGCTCGGTAGGCAGCTACCTCATAGCCCGGTTCATAGGCAAGGAAAGGTGGGGTTTCATGAGGGGCCTCGTCTACATCGGCTTCATCGTAGGCGACGGCCTCGTCGGGCTGCTGCTCCAGATATCGACGCTCGTCGGCAAAGCGATCTGGCTGAAACCCTACTAGCCCCTAACGAGGCATAGGCAGGCTGCGGACCGGAGCCTAGGCATCTGGAGCACTAGGCGTGAGGCGAGGCAAGGGCCTCGACGAGGTTAGGATAAGAGTCTGCTCGCGGACCACCCCGCCGAGAGCCATGCTCTCGCACCGTCGCATCGGTTCTCGCGGAAAAGCCCAGGGCCAGGTCAGAGAGCCTCGGGAGGGATTTGAACCCTCGACCTACAGCTTACAAGACTCAACCCTCAGCCGGGAGGCCTGTTGCTCTAGCCTGCTGAGCTACCGAGGCTAGGTGGTGTAGTCGCTTGCGGCGGGATTAATAGGCTTCGCCTAGAGCGGCCCGGCAAGCTTTATTAGAAGAGGCTTCAAGAACCTGCCCGCCGTGCGGGCGGAAGGCAGCGGGGGTAGCAGAGCGTCCCCAAAGCCCAGTCTGGTCTAAGGTGCAGCGCTGAGGCCGCTGTGGCGTAGGCCTTCGTGGGTTCAAATCCCACCCCCCGCACTTGTGGCGCTCCCTCGAAGTCCGTGATCGGAGCCACTTCTTCAGAGATGAAGATCGCAGCAGCATAAGCGTGGAACTCGATGGCGTCAGCCACACATTCTCTCTTTCACCTGCCTTCTGGACGACCTGTCCGGAGTTCAGAGGAAGAGCTATCAGGGACTGACTCGCTAGGCATGGAGTGGGAAGACACAACAAGAACTGCTTCTTCTTCATCATCTTGGAAGAGATGGAGAAACGAAGTTCAGAGCCTATCTAGCACCAGGGTCACGAGGCCTAAAGCCTGACGTGTTGATCGAAGTGAAAGGTATCCAAGTCTTTGGACCAGTAGAGAAGACAAGTCAGGTCTGGCAACGGGGGCAGTAGTACGATGCACCGCCAAGGTATTGGATCTTCTCGATCCGGGTCCCGCATTCAGGGCAGGGCTTGCCCACTTTGCTGCGCTCAAGGACCCTCTGGTATCTACCGGGTCGGTTGTACAAGTCGTGCTCGGTGTCTCTGCCGCCCAGTTCCACTGCCTGCTTTAGGGTTTCCCTGATCGCCTCGTAGAGCACTTGCCTTTCACTTACGGCGATATCGATGCCCCTCCTTCTCAGATGGATCTTGGCCCGGAAGAGGATGTCCTGAAGGTAACCGTTGCCAACCCCCCAGATACTGGGCTTGCTGATTATGAAGAACTTGATACTTCTCGGGTCTTCCTCCTCAAGCTTCCCGAAGAGTCCTTGGAAGTACTCAAAGGTGAACGCATCACTCAGGGGAGAAACCCCTCTCTTAGCAGAAGGCTGAGCGGCGGCCTCTGTGAAAGAGCTGGGCGGCTCCCCATCCCTGCACGGTGACCGTCAGATACGTGTCGTCTTGAAAGTGGATCAGGAGCTGGTGCTTCTTGGGCAGTGTGTCCTTACTTCGGTGAAACAGGACCCTCTCCCCACCTCCCCCAAGTACGAGTACGTAGTCTGGCTCTACGGAAGCCGGAATCAAGGAGCCGTGTTCTGTCGCTGGGCCCATCGTCTTACCCCTGAGAATCGCCTCACACTCTTCCGGTGGGCGGCTGTAGAACGCGAATCTATGGGGGGCATTTCCAGGGATGCCGGATTCGATCCGTTTTCCCCTGAGTTCTTCGTCCATCTGTCGCGCAATGGTCGTCGCTTCAGGGAGTTCGATCATCTCCTCATTCACCGTCTCTCGCCAGTTTGGTGACTGGCTCATAAAGCTTGTCTGCTCTAGCCTGCGCGAACCCATATATCCGCTTCGGGCCATCTAAGATGACTCATAAGTTGCCTGGGTGGTGTTCCAAGATCGCAGTTCAGCCCGGCCCATTTCTCTAAGGTACCAGTGACTTAACGCTCGAACCCCACCCCCCGCACAGGTACCTGTATCGCAGAACATACCGTGCTTGACCGGAGACCGGTTGTCTGCGCTCGGCTTGGTAGCGGAATGCCGCTTCGGCGAAAGAGCTTAAGGGGAGCGTTCAGCTGGGAATGAGGCAGTTGCGCAGGGGAGGCCTCAGCCTTGGCAAAGATACTCGCGATCATAGGCAGCAGGGATTCCGGCAAGACAACTGTCGGCGAATACCTGGCTCGACAACTCACTGAAAGGGGTTTCAGGGTCGGGGCGATCAAACACGTCCACACCCCCGACTTCACCATGGACGTGGAGGGGAAGGACACTTGGCGGTACCGTCATGCAGGCGCTGGGGTCGTTGCCTGCGTGGCCGAGCGCGAGGTCACGGTTATCCGAGGCGTGGACGAGGATAGGTCGCTCGAGACGATCCTCTCGTACATGTGCAGCAGTCAGTTAGACATCGTCCTCTTGGAAGGCCTTAGGTCGGAGTCAGCGCAAAGGACTGATATCTGCAAGATTGTCACAGCGAGGACCCCGGAGGATCTCGAAGAGACCTTGAGGCGCGTGGCCGGTCCGATCTTGGCCGCGACAGGCCTCATCGCTAGTGGTGAACGAGGCCACCAACTGGTCGGCCTCCCCTTGATCGACCTTGGGACAGACGGCGCCCGTCTGGTCGAACTTGTCCAGAGCGAGCTATCATCGCGGCGGGCTGCCAGACCGCACAGTGAATCCGCGTAACCGGCACAATCCCTGACGAAGGGATAAATCGAGGAGGGCAGGTGTCTTCGGTTCAGAGCCCTCCGTGCCTCTGGGTGGACCAACCTTGCTTGAGGCCTTCCTAAAGCCGTCTAGCGTAGCGGTGATAGGCGCCTCTAGGGAACCGGGCAAGGTAGGCCATGACGTCATGGCGAACATTCTGAAGAGCGGATACGCGGGGAAGGTCTTCCCTGTGAACCCCAACGCGGCCGAGATCGAGGGACTGAGATGCTACAGGAGCATATTGGACATCCCAGAGCCTGTGGACCTGACTGTCGTCGCGATCCCGGCGCCCTTGGTACCAGAGGTCGCCTTGGAGAGCGGCAAGAAGGGTGTGAAGGGCCTCGTAGTCATCTCCGCTGGCTTCAGGGAGATAGGCCCAGACGGGCTGATGAGGGAAGCCCGCCTCCTTGAAACCTGTCAGAGATATGGCATGCGCCTTCTAGGCCCGAACTGCCTAGGCTTGATCAACACCTGCCTGCCTATCAACGCGTCGTTCGCCTCCTCAATGGCGTTAAGAGGTAACATCGCCTTCATCTCGCAGAGCGGAGCCTTAGCGACGTCAGTTCTCAGCTGGTCTCTAACGGAGAAGGTCGGTTTCACCATGTTCGTCTCCTTAGGAAATCGAGCCGACCTGGATGAGACTGACTTCCTTGAGGCGGCTGTGGAGGACGCTGAGACACGCGTCATCTTGGTCTACATGGAAGGGGTTGGCGACGGGAAGAAGTTCATGAGGGTAGTCCCAAGCCTGACAAGGAAAAAACCCATAATCGTAGTGAAGTCGGGCACCTCGAACGCCGGCGCAAGAGCGATCTCATCGCACACAGGGTCCTTAGCTGGAAGCGACTTCGTCTATGAAACCGCGTTCAAGCAGGCAGGGGTCATACGCGCGCCGACGACTGAGGAGCTCTTCGACCTTGCAGAGGCCTTCTCCACTCAGCCTGTGCCAGAGGGGCCGAACGTGGCCGTTGTCACAAACGCGGGTGGCCCAGGGATCCTCGCGACGGACGCATTGGACAGGCATGGCGCCAAGCTGGCGCCGATCGGCCCCGAACTCGACGCCACGCTTAGGACTGGGCTGCCTACCGCTGCTGGCTACCATAACCCCGTCGATGTTCTCGGCGACGCTGCCGCCGACCGGTACAGGTTTGCCCTGCAGACGCTGCTCGCCTCGTCTGACATCCATGCAGCCTTGGTCGTCTTGACGCCGCAGGCCATGACTCAGCCGACCGAGACGGCTCAGGCAGTGGCTGATCTGAAGAGGATGTTCCCAAGCAAGCCGTTGGTCGCGGCTTTCCTGGGTGGCAACGAGCTTCTGGAAGCAGTTGAGCTTCTGAAGCGGGCCGGGGTGCCAAACTACCGCTTTCCGGAACGCGCTGCCTACGCTCTCTCTCAGCTCATCGCCTACAGGAGGCTGCTAGAGTCAAGCCTTCCCGAGGAGGCGAGGAGGATTGAGGTCGACCAAGGCTTCGTGAAGCAGTACCTTGGCATGATCCGCGCGGAGGGTAGAGTGAACCTTACCGGGGTCGAGGCCATGGCGATAGCTAAGGCCTACGGGATACCTGGCGTCGAGTGTCGGTTGGCAAGAGACCCTATTGAGGCTGCGAAGTTCGCGGACTTGATGGGGTACCCCGTCGCGGTCAAGGTCTCCTCCCCCCAGATACTGCACAAGACCGATGTCGGCGGCGTGAAGCTTGGGCTGAACTCCGCCAAGGAAGCGGCGGAAGGCTTCGAGTATGTTGTCTCCAACGCCAGGAGGCTTCTCTCCCAAGCGGCGATCTATGGTGCTGAAATCTGCCAGATGGCTCCGCCGGGCAGAGAGATGATCATAGGAGCGCATAGGGATCCTCAGTTCGGTCCCGTCATCATGTTTGGGCTGGGAGGCATATACGTGAACTTCCTACGCGATGTGGCTTTCAGGTTGCCGCCTCTCACGCCGAACGAGGCTTCCGCGATGATCGCGGAGACCCACGCCTACGCGTTACTGAGGGGCATCAGAGGCGAACCGGCCAGCGACATCGACTCTGTGGTTGACGTATTGTGCAGAGTTTCCCAGCTGGTGCTAGACTTCGAGGAGATCGTCGAAATGGACGTGAACCCGCTCTTTGTATACGAGAAGGGCGAGGGTCCACCTGTTGAGGTGAAGAGGATAGACGACTCGATTGAGCGTAAGGTGACCGGCGCCCTGGCTGTGGATGTGAAGATCACGATCGCGCCCTAGGTTTTCGCGACCTCTGCCTGCCTACACAGGTGATTGCTGAGTTCAGGCTTCACCTCCAGTAAAGCTCGGTATCGACAGTTCCAAGAAGGTGGCTGGGCCGTCCCTCCGCCTAAGACCGATGCAGGGACGGATTCCGTTCCCAGAGAACCTGTCGGTCGGCAGAGGCTCTCCCAACTTAAGCGTTCAGTGTCAATGGCCAAGCATGGAAAGGTGATGCCCGAGTTGGCAGAGCCCGGGCAAGGGCGAATCCTTATATAGGCTCCGGACGCGGACCCTCCGTCGTGCCAGACATGAAGGTTACCGGCTTAGAGACCATGATTATCTCGTGCCCCGTGCCGAAGGAGCATCAGCTCAACTGGGATGGCAGAGCCTTCGGACAGAGGGTTCTCAAGAATGACATGATGATCGTGAAGGTCGAGACGGATGAGGGTATCACCGGGGTCGGTGAACCAAGCGTCTATGGGAACCCGAAGCTGATGCAGGCGTGGCTTAGGGAACACAAGAGCATTTTCGTCGGCCAAGAGCCCTGGGATGCCCTGAGGGTCGCGAGGCCATACGTGCACCAAGGGTGGATGGTGAACTGTGCGCTGGCAGGCGTTAACCAAGCCCTCTGGGATGTCGTAGGTAGGATGTCTAAGACACCTGTCTACAACCTGCTGGGCGGCAAGCACGCGGACAGGGTTAGGGTCTATGCGAGCGCAGGCCAGATGGGAAACACGGTTGAGGAGATCAGACGCGAAGCCGAGCGGTTCCGCGAAGAGGGCTTTCTAGGCTACAAGGTGAGGGTCACGCTTGACGACTACCGGGAGAAGGCTAGAGTTGCGCGCGAAGGGCTTGGAAGCGACCTCTGCCTGATGATCGAGTGGAACATGAGGCTTCCGAACGCGAAGACCGCGATCAACGCCATCAGGAACATCGAACGCTACGAGCTGACGTGGGTTGAGGAGCCAATCCCGGGCTCAGACCTCGACGGCTACGCTGAGATCCGGAAGGCGGTTGATGTACCGATCTCGGGTGGGGAAGGGTGCGCGACACGGTGGGAGTTCAAGGAGAGGCTTGACAGGGGCTGCTACGGTATCGTTCAGCCGGACTGCGATGTGGCAGGGATCAGCGAGAGCAGCCGCATTGCCTTCATGGCCAGCCTCGACGAGGTGCTTCTCTGTCCGCACAACTGGCATGACGCCGTCAACACCGCAGCCAACGTCCAAGTGATGGCTTCGTCGCCTAACCAGTTCTTCCTTGAGTCAAACAGAACATGGAACAACAGTTGCCCGGAGTTCCAGAAAGAGATCGTTGTGAACCCGCTGTTGCTGAAGAACGGTTACATCGAGGTCCCGAGCAGGCCTGGGCTCGGGATCGAGCTGGACGAGGTTGCGTTGAGGAGGTTCCCGTACATGGACATCGAACGTGCTGCGCCGATCTAGGAACCTCCACTGAATACTTCGATCTTGATGGCTTTAGCCGGGCAATTGGCCCAGCATTTCAAGCATTTGTTACATTCCATCATCGCCCATCTATCAGCCTTTGTCACGGGAATCCGCATAGGGCAGACCCTCCAACAGTTCAGGCACTTGGAGTCAGAACTGATGCATATTCTCCGGTCGACTTTCGGTTTCAGGAGATTCACGAAGCTGAGGCTGCTGATCACGGTTCCGAGTGGACAGAGGGTGTTGCACCATGTCCGGCCGTAATGGACAGCAAACAAGTCTAGGATAAGAAACAATAAGAGAACCACCAGCTCTGCTCCTATGACTCGATGTGACGTGAAGTATATTATGGTCCTATAGACAACTCCAGGAGGGGAGAATAGGTAGGGTGCTGCGAAGCCAAACAGAAGGCTGGCCGCGAGAACGGCTAGCAGGATCGGATACCTTTCCCAGTTACTCCATGAACCGCCCAACCTTTTCCTCTCCTTCTTCTCAGTTATAGTGTGTGAGTAGTCGAGCAGTATACCCATAGGGCAGACCCATCCGCAAAAGAAGCGCCCAAAGAACACTATGATGAGGATTACGATTAAGCCCGGAACTAACCAGCCTAATAGAACGTTTTTCGTGCCCAGGATGAGTAGGACTAGCTCTAGAGGCGAGATCAAGGTGAAGCCCCCAAAGGTCAGCGCACAGTTCGTCCCGTACATGAAGCCAAGAATAGGCGCGACGACAAAGAAGAAGAGAAACAACGAGGCGGTAACTGCTCTCAGGATCTTGATCTTGCCGACCTTCATCTTAACCATCTTGCCCGCTTCGCTCCCTTAGATCGCAAGGTCAAAGCCTTCGGTTGAGCTGGACAGCTGTGAACGCAGATTCCGCAGCCAACGCACTTCTCACCGTGGAAGACGGGCTTAAGGTCACTGGTTATCGTGTTTGCTCCATGAACCGGGCACACCTCATTGCAGACTACACATTCTTTCCCCATATATGCCAGACATCTATCTGAGCTAAACTCTACGGTTCCAATCTTGACTTCTTCCCTTTCGACCAGCTGTAAGGCTCCGGTCGGACAGAATCTGCTGCATCGCATAATGTCTTCACATCTTCCTCTGAAGAACTCACAAGGCCCAACTGTCGGTTCGATCTTTGGCGTGCTAACCGCTTCTATGCCGTCACTGAAATCGGCTAGCACGATGGCGTTGGTTGGGCAGACTTCCAGGCAGGTGCCGCAACGCACGCAGAGACGGTCGAAGTATTCTTCTTCCACGGCGCCTGGGGGTCTCACGATCTCCGTTCGGGGCGGAGAGGGGATCAGGGAGACGAGCTTGAAAACAGCTAGAGCGGCCGCTCCCTCTGCGAGGAGTTTGAGGAACTCTCTTCGTGCGATTCTCAAGCTTGCTTGACGTCCCTGAAGGTCTACGAAAGGTTCTCTTGAACAATGACCATCTGGCTGAGGTCGCTGGTTCCTACGCCGAGAGCCGCAGCAGCATTGATGTGTCTGACATCAGCCACATTGAACGAGGATATGCCCAACTGTTGTTCGAGTTCTTGCAGCCTTTGGGCCGAGACTTTGTCGACGGCCACGGGGTCTCCTGAAGCCATTATGGTATCCATCTCAACCATGTCCCCGCCCGTAGGCCCCGTCCGGGTCATCGCGAAGGTCGCGTCTAGGACGGTCAGGTCGGGTTTCAACACAGTGTTCAGGTCCGCGATGCACTGAGACAAGTCTGTACTATGAAATCTCCTCTTCTCATAATCCGGCACGACGCCCATCATGTTCTTCAGGGACATCGTAACCGCAGTCGCAGTATGCCTCTTCAACCTGGGTACGCTGATGAGTACGTCGCAGTTGTAGATTGTTGGGAAGGTCCTCACATCACGCAGGCTCACACCCTTCGGAACCTCCATCAGGATTCCCTCCTCGAGGGGGAGGGCTCTCACTTCAGCCCCGACCTTTTCAGCCGCTGAGGCTATGCCAACCTGTGATAGGCAGTACCTGGTATCTCCGCCTCCTGAGCTTTCAGCTACGATCACTGTCCCACCTGCCTCTTTCGCCAGCTTTGCGACAGCTGCAACGACCCTAGGATCGGGCGCACATCCGGGATCGGATGTGAGAACAGCAGGTTTTACAACAACCGTCTTGCCTGTGGAGACTATGTTCCCGATCCCGCCGAGAGCATCGACAGCGTGACGAACCATGGTCTCAACATCGGTATCCGGTTTGCCTTCGGCAATCGAGACCAGGGATTTGCCGTCTTGGGTGTAGGCGTTAGCTCTAACCGGTTTCGCCGGGTTCAGCTTAGGTCTCCACATCTCCCAGAGGACGCCCGCTGCCCCAGCTACTATGGCTAATCCGCCTAGGGCCTCCAAGAACCTCCTTCTGCTAATCCTTTTCTTCTCCAAGTTCCCAGCCTGCGTTTTCGCTCCCCCGGGTCTCACGTCGTGGGGTCATTACCCATCTGCCATATCAGTCTTGTGGGATGCAGGTAGATGGCGCGGCCCGTCCACCGCTGGACCGATGAGTATTTTAACAGAGCCGCATAATGGTTTAAGCACCAGTCAGAGTTAGGCTTATCACCGATACACGCCAAGATCACGGTATCTAGGTGGTCCCTCTTGAGTCATGTGCCGAACCTCTTCGTCTCATCTCCGGCAGGGTTCAGCGGCAAGACCGCCGTCTGTTTAGGCCTGGCCCTGAGGTTCCGGCAGGAAGGCTACAAGGTCGGCTACTTCAAACCGATAGGGACGGAGATGAGTAGGGTAGGCGACAGGCCTGTTGATGAAGACGCACTGCTCATGAAGGCAGTTCTCAACCTGGATGCCGCAACTGAGACGCTCACACCCGTCATATTCCACGGCCGCTTCTTGGAGGAACTGGTCAAGACACGTCCGGAGACATACATCTCGCGGATCGAGCAGGCCTTTGAGCAGGCCTCGGCAGGCACGGATCTCCTCATCGTGGAGTCGTCGCACAAGCTCAGCCAAGGCTGCATCATGGGGCTCTCAGGGCCAATCCTGGCTAAAAGGCTTGGCTCCGATGTGCTGCTGGTATCGAGGTTCGATGAGGACGAGGTCATCGGCGACATCCTTTGCAGCGCGGAGATCGTGCGGTCCACCGGCGTGCCATGCTGCGGCGTGGTTCTGAACTACGTGGGCATAGATGTGCTCGAGAGGGTGAAAGGCCTCGCGGTACCGTTGCTCGAAAGGCAGAACGTAGAGGTTCTAGGCGTGATACCGAGGGATGCCATGCTGACCGCTCCCACGGCTCATGAGGTCTATGCGGCTCTCGGCGGGGAGATTCTGACCACGCGGGAGAAGATGGGAAACCTCGTTGAGAGCTTCGTCGTCGGCGCCATGACCCCCGACAGCGCCCTGAGCTATTTCCGTCGAGCGGCGAACAAGGCGGTCATAACTGGCGGTGACCGGTCCGACCTAGCCCTAACAGCGCTGGAGACAAGCACCTCGATGCTTGTCCTGACCGGTAACCTCTACCCCAACATCATGGTGCTGGCTAAGGCTGAAGAGAAGGGCGTGCCAGTGCTGCTCGTACCCTATGACACGTACACAACCGTAGATAAGCTCTCGAGAATCACGGGCAGAGTGAAGCCTGAAGACGAGTCGAAGATCAAGGCCGCTGCGAGAGACGTGGAGGAACACGTTGAGTGGCGGAAGATCCTGGACATACTCCTCAAGTAGCTCGCACACCTCTGGGGGAAGAACTCATCCGAAAGGTCGTAATCGTCCCGAGGACTGACCACAAGGACGCTCTAGCCCTCGCTGACAAGATGGTTGCGTGGCTGCACGGCAGGAGTATTGACGCCTCCGTTGAACACGACCTTTCTCCCAGCAAAGACACAGGGGGTCCCCGCTATTCGGGACCACCCCCGGACCTTCTCGTCACTATTGGCGGCGACGGTACTGTCTTGAGGGCTGTGCACCGGTTCAGGGAGCGCCCCCCCATCCTAGCTGTAAGAATGGGTAAGGTGGGTTTCCTCGCTGACATCGAGCCCGATGATGCACTCGAGGCGTTGGACAAGGTCCTCGAAGGACGCTGCCTTAGAGACGAATGCTTCATGCTTTCCAACAACGTGGGACTGCCTGACGCCCTCAACGAGGTAAGGGTTGGAACAAAGGTTCCCAGCCAGATGGCTGATCTGGAGCTCAAGATAGACGGCCGGGTCATAGGTCGCGACCTAGTAGATGCGGTCTTGGTCGCAACGACTGTCGGGGCGTCAGCTTACACCTTGAGCGCAGGGGGCGCAGTTGTGGATCCGAGGCTCAGAGCGATGGTCATCGTGCCTGTATGTCCTCTCTCTTCGAACTTCAAACCCTACGTGGTTCCGAGCGATACACGCGTTTCCTTGAGACAGCTTAGGAGGCCGCCTGTGACTGTCATGGTTGACGGCCAGTATCAGAAGCGGGTCAGCTCGGGCGTCGCGGTGGAGATCGAGGCCTCGTCGAGGAGCATTGTCTTCCTCAGGACTGGTCCTGACTTCTACACAAGGCTGAGGAGGCGTCTGTCAACTACCTCGCTGAGCCCCGCCTCGCAGGCTTAGGATAGCGAAGATGCGCCTTAGCCTGATGAGAAGCGGAGCACAGCCGCGACTCCGCCGAAGCTCTTGAGGAGCATCTGTCCCTCATCGGTCTCGCCTGAGATCACCTCGGTCTCGGCCCCGGTCTTCGCTGCAAGCTCGGCGAGTTCATCGACTACATCTACGCCTTCGTCAGCGGAGAGAGACATGTTCTTGCACGACGGACAAGGCGTTGTGAGAAGCTCCTGTTCAGACTTGG
>Ga0315310_10002569_pt1 | contig 11347 bp, 10 predicted proteins | sample TDP5_MG_FD_203630 | JGI IMG/M metagenome (GOLD analysis project Ga0315310, IMG submission 203630) | Freshwater sediment microbial communities from Lake Towuti, South Sulawesi, Indonesia - TDP5 | ecosystem: Environmental > Aquatic > Freshwater > Lake > Sediment | place: Indonesia: South Sulawesi... | reverse complement strand
GATGAATGAAGAGGTAATCACGCTAACTGGAGATGCAACCGCGCAAGAAGCCGCTATATTAATGAGGGATAATGAAATCGGTTCTATTGTAATAGTTGATGCACAAAATGCTATGAAACCAATTGGAATAATCACTGAGAGAGATATTATGGTGGGAGTGACCGCGGAAGATAAATCAGCAATGACATTATGTAAGGATATTATGTCTTCACCAGTTTTCACCATTCCTCCTTCACTATTATTGACCGACGCTATGCATCAAATGTCGAACAAACAGATTAAACGATTGATTGTAGTAGACAACCAAAAAATGGTAGGGATAATTTCCCAAAGTGATATTCTTGAAATTGCGCCCTATATGATAGAAATATTGCAAGAAAAAACTAGTACTTTAAAAGAAGGTTATAATCCGGAATATGTTGAGGGATATTGTCAATTATGCGGGAATTGGAGTGAAGTTCTTGAAGAATTCGAGGGAATTTATATTTGTGAAGAATGCAAAGCGACTAGGAAATCTTTGGAATTAGAAGAATAAAAGATTTAAATATTTCAATGTAAAAAGGATGTGAAATTATTGAAAGTTTCAGAAATTTTTCAAAGTGAAGTAAGAAAATTAACAATTGATAAAAATCAATCGATAACTGATGCATTAAATTTAATGGATAAATATAATTTATCTATGCTTCTGTGTGTGAGCGGTGAAAAGTTAGTTGGAATGATTTGTGAAAGAGATATTGCTGATCGCCTCGGAAGTAGTAAAGCTAAGCAATTAAGTCCTTCACAAATTCATGTCTCAGGGGTTATGATTAATAATCCAAAAATAATTTCATCCGATACTTCTATCGAGGAGGCAGCAGAATTAATGGACCGATATAAAATAACGGGACTGCCCATAATGGATGGCAATAATTTAGTAGGTTTTATCTCCCAAAATGAATTGATAGCTCTTTGTGCTAAATTCATAGATATACCAATCAGAGATATAATGTCCCAAATAAAAATAGAAGTTCCGCCTGAGGACAGAATAATTCATGCTAGAAAAATTATGTTTGAAGAAAAATTTGGGAGTATGTTAGTTACTGATGGAGGAAAAGTTGTAGGTGTCATTTCTGAAGGAAGTTTGGCCAGATATTTTGCCACTTTTCGAACCTCTGTCCCGGCACGTCATCAAGAAGAACGAATTCGCAATGCTCTAGTGCAAGATGCCATGAAACCAATCAATGTTCATTTAACCCCTGATTCCACTATAGCTGATGCGGCAAATATGATGCTAGAAAATGGAGTACGTGCTCTACCTGTTGTAGATGAAACAGAATCATTAATTGGAATTATTACAAAAGGAGATTTAACGCGGTTCACCGCAAATGGCTTTAAAATTGAAAAATAAACCTACTTTTTTAGGTTATTGGAAGCTAAGCAATTAATGATAGAATTAAAGTCAAAATCAGTAGATCTTATTATCAAGAACGCAAAAATTTTCTTTAATCAGCAGATCTACGAGGGTGGTATCGCAATAGAAGAGGGAAAAATAGTTAAAATTAGTAAGGATTCTAAATTGCCCTCTGGCGAACAGATTCTCAATGCAAAGGGGCAATTAATCATCCCTGGACCAATTGATATTCATGCACATTTACGAGATTTAAGATATAGCGATAAAGAAGATTTCTATACAGGAACTTGTGCGGCCGCAAATGGAGGTTTTACGACCGTTATTGATATGCCGAATACTGATCCACCTACAATTTCAGTTCAATTGTTAAAACAAAAAATGACTGTCGCCCAGAAAAAAATTATAATTAATACTGGATTTTATGCAGGAATTCCCGATTCAATAAAAGAAATAGAATCATTCAAGGATGCAGGTCTTTTTGGATTTAAACTATATCTTACAAATTCATTAAGTCAATTTGATATAAATAATTCAGATTTGTTAAAATTACTTTTTTATAATATTAAGGAATTAAATTTTCCAGTTCTAATTCACGCTGAAAGAAAACAGGATATCGATGAATTGATAAATCAACAGGAGACATATAACTTGTCTTCGGAAAATTTGTACCTAGAAAGTCATTCTGAGGAAGTAGAGAAAAAGGCTATTCAATATATCTTTGATTTAAATGCTGAAGTGGGGGCGCAAATTCATATCTGTCATGTTAGTACGGCTTCAGGGGTTGAACTCCTTCAGAAAATGAGAAAAGAACAGCTTATATCTGTTGAAGTTACACCGCATCATTTATTTCTAACTGTAGAGGATTTGCAGGCCTTTGGAGCTTTTGCCAAAATATTACCACCATTACGAACACCAAATGATTTACTGGCTTTATGGAACGGATTAAACGAGGGAGTGATAGATATTATTGCCACTGATCACGCACCCCATATGTTATTTGAGAAAAATTGCGAATTTTCGGCGGCGGCAAATGGGATTCCCGGTTTTGAAACCATGCTTCCGCTATTATTTACTGCCATGCATGAAGATAGGATCACACTCTCAAGATTGGTTCAGACTATCACGGAAAATCCGGCGAAATTCCTTCATTTATCTCAAAAAGGAAAAATAGAAATTGGATATGACGCTGACTTGACCATAATTGACCTTCATAAAGAAAAAACAATAAAACAAGACCAATTTCTTTCAAAGGCAAAATATTCACCTTTTGATGGACGAAAAGTAAAAGGTATTCCAACAATAACAATTGTAAATGGTAAGATAGTTATGCAAGAAGGACAAATTATGGTTCCAAAAGGATCAGGAACTGTAATAAAGAGATAGCCCTGATAAAGGTGATTGTATCTTGTTACTTATTTGTGATGCGATGTTGGGGCGTACTGCACGATTCTTGCGATTATTCGGTTATGATACAATTTACAATAATGATTATTCCGATGATGATTTGTTAAGAATTGCTGCAGAGGAGAATCGAGTTCTTCTCACACGGGATGTTAGATTGCATCAGAGAGCCATAAAATTAAATATTTCATCATATTTGGTGCGTGAAAAATCCTATAAAGAAGGAATTATAGATTTAGTTTTAAATGCAAATATAGAACTTAATTTAGATGCGGCTGCGTCCCGTTGTGCAACTTGCAATGCTGAAATAATTAGAATTCCAAAAGAAGAAGTGAAAGGGAGAGTCCCAGATAAAACCTATGAAAATTTCGATGAATTCTGGATTTGTACTAACAAAGATTGTAGGAAAATCTATTATTTTGGCGCTCATTGGGATAATATCAACAAAACCTATGAGGAAATTCAAAAAAAGCTTGCTAATAAAAGAAATAAATAAAACAATAGTATTATAACAATACTAGAATTATTACAAAAGGTGAGAAATATTTATTCATTAGAAGATGGTCAATTCGCGGTTAAATTAGCACGGCAGGCCGTACAAACTTTTATTGAAACCGGAGAAAAAATCAGCCCGCCCAAAGAGTTCCCTAAAAGTTTTCGAGAAAAAAGTGGGGTATTCGTGACTTTAAAAACAGTTAGAGAGGATAAGATAGAAAAAACCCTACGTGGATGCATCGGATATCCATTGCCTTATCTCCCCCTAATCGAGGCAATTATCGATTCAGCTATTAATTCCGCTACTAAGGATTCACGCTTCTATCCACCTTTTGGGCCTGGTCCTGTAACTTCAGAGGAATTATCCAGTATCGTCTTCGAGGTTAGTATTCTTACGCCCCCCGAACTCCTCGAAGTTGAGAATCCCGAGGAGTATCTTGAAAAAATAAAAATTGGTCGCGATGGATTGATTGTAGAACGAGGAAATTTTCGGGGACTTCTTTTACCCCAAGTCCCGGTTGAGTGGAAATGGAACGTGGAAGAGTTTCTCGAGCATACCTGCAACAAAGCCTATCTTCCTACGGATTGCTGGAAAAAGCCAGATACAAAAATATATGCATTTCAGGGGATTATTTTTGAAGAAATAGAACCAGAGGGCGAAATCCGGCAAAAAGAAATAGATGAAGACTGAAAATAATGTATAAGGCGAAAGAAAGTGGAAGTGCCTGAGTTTATTTTAAAAAAGAAACTCCGAGAATATTTAGAAGAGGATATCGGATATGGAGATATTACTACAAACTACATATTGAAGGGAGAAAGCCCGAACGGTATAGCACGAATCATCACCCGGAGAGATGGCATTGTTTCAGGTCTCAAAGAAGCGGCTTTGCTATTCGAGTTGTTCAAAGTTGATGCTTTTCCGAAGAAAGAAGATGGCGCAAAAATTCAAAAAAAAGAAATTATTATGGAGCTTAAAGGACCAATAAAAGGAATTTTGACATGCGAACGAACTGCTTTAAATTTGCTGATGCGGATGAGTGGAATTGCCACTGCAACTAATAGGATAATAAAAAAGGTGAGAGAAATTAACCAAAAGGTAAAAATCGCATGTACCCGAAAAACAACTCCAGGATTTCGTTATTTTGAGAAAAAAGCAGTTGAATTAGGCGGAGGAGATCCACATCGATATAGATTAGATGATATGATTTTAATTAAAGATAATCATCTGAAAATAAATTCAAATATTGCTGAAATCATTGATACAGTCCGGAAATATGTCAGTTTCAGTAAGAAAATTGAAATAGAAGTTACATCAACAGAACAAGCCTTAGAAGCTGCCAAAGCCAACGCAGATATTTTGATGTTGGATAATTTTAAGCCTCTGGAAGTACAAGAAATTATTACTTTACTGGAAGAAAATAATTTGCGAAATATAATCCTGGAGGTTTCTGGAAACATCACCCAAGAAAATATATTGGAGTATGCAAAATTGGATATCGATATTATTTCTATGGGCGCTTTGACACATTCTGCGCCAGCTTTAGATATCACTCTAGATTTGGAATACATGGAAACTTTTTAATAGTTCCAGTTATTTTGTATTGTAAATATCTCAAATTAAAAGCCGAGATAGCTTAGAGGCGAAGCGGCGGACTGCAGAAGGTCTTATTTAGGAATAGAAGTAGAGATCCGCTATACGGGGGTTCAACTCCCTCTCTCGGCTCTAATTTTTCTTTTCATTAAGGAACTAGCGGAATTTTAATTTTCTCCATTTTTTCAAATTGTTCCTTAGCTATTTCATAAAAATCATGTTCTTGTTCAATTTTCAAAACATCCTCCAGACGCCCATGAGTTTCAGGATGCTTAGGGACTGCTGTACAACTTGGAACCTGCATTGTCGAAGCGGTATAGAGATCGAGTTTTTTGCTCAAATCAATTGTTTCATTCTTGTCAAATCCAATTAAGGGACGAAATACGGGGAGGTTAACTGCTTGATTTAAAATATAGAGGTTATCGAAGGTCTGTGAAGCAACTTGTCCCAAATTTTCGCCTGTTACAATGCCTTTGGCATTTATAGAAAGCGCTAACTTTTCGGCAACCCTGTACATCATCCTTTTACAAAAAATACAGGTCAATTTGGGCGGGATAAACTCTCTTACTTGTTTTAGATAATTACCATGAGGAAATCGATAGTAAATTATCTGTTTATAGGGAGTATATTCAAATAATCTCCTGAGTACTTGAATGAGGCGATCATCGGCAGTAGTTGTTGTAAAAGGAGCCAAATCGGCGTATATAGGGTAAGTTTTACACCCCCGTTTCATCATTAACCATGAGGCAACAGGACTGTCAATCCCACCAGAAATTAAAGAAACCGCTTTCCCTTGAGATCCGTAGGGCAATCCTCCGGTCCCATGGATAATATTATTGAATAGATAGGTCTCTTTATCTCTGATTTCAATATGAATTGTATGATCAGGATTTGTTAGGTTCACTTTTATTTGCCTATCAGCTAATTCGCTTAAGATAAGGGCTCCCACTTCCACTGATATATTTTGTGAAGTGAAAGGATGCTGCCCAACACGGGTTGTCTTGATCGCGAATGTTTCATTCAGATCAAGAATTGTTTCGGCCATTTTTAACGCAGATTCCTGGATTTCTTTTCTATCAGTCGCAATTTGAAATGCAGGACTTAGGGAAACGATTCCGAAGCACTTTTTTAATTCCTCAATCGCATTATTCAATTCTTGTGTGTAAATGAAGAGCCGCCCACGCGTTGGAAACAATTTCAGCTTTTCATACCGAATATTTTTCCTATTTAACATTTGAAGAATGCGATTTGATAATAAATTTTCTAATCTTCGTCTGACTTTCGTGCTTTTTAATCCAATTTCCCCATACCGGATTATAAGGAAATTGAAATGATCCTGCTGCATGTATAACGTACTCCCGTTAGAAAATTATCGAGGAAATTCTATACATTTTTAATATTATTTATTTATTATATAACTCGTATGAATTCTCTGATAAGGTATGGATGTGGTTTTCATTGGTAAAATTGAGTGAGAATGAAAAAGAACGATACGCACGCCAATTAATCATTAAAAATTGGGGTGAACCAGCCCAGCAGAAACTTAAACAGTCAACAATCGCAATTATTGGCATTGGTGGACTAGGAAGTCCAGTTTCATTTTATGCAACGGCCGCGGGGATTGGAAAAATAAGAATTATCGATGATGATGTCGTAGATCTGTCAAATTTAAATCGCCAGATCGTTCATTTCACACCTGATATTTCAAAAATGAAAGTCGAATCTGCCCAAGAGAAGCTTAATGCGTTAAATCCTGAAGTGACAATCGAGCCATTTTCAATTACGCTCACCAGAGAAAATATTCAAAACGCAATTGAAGGCTGTAGCATTGTTCTAGATTGTTTGGATAATTTTCAAACCCGTTTTTTATTGAATGAGACATGTATCAAACTTGGAATTCCATATATTCATGCAGCAGTCTATGCTTTGGAAGGGCGGGTTTTAACTATCATTCCCGGGAAAGGCCCATGTCTTCAATGTTTCTACCCGAATGTACCCAAAGAGATGAAACCATTCCCAGTTCTTGGAGCCGCTGTAGGAATAACGGCTTCTATTGAAATTACAGAAGCTATCAAGGTTCTTACTGGCATTGGTAACCCATTAATCGGACGCCTCTTAATTATAGATGGAGAAAATATGAAATTTGATATCATAGAAATAAAACAGAATCCCCAATGCCCGATTTGTGGTGAAATTTCCGAAGCGACTTGACTTTAAGTTAAATCGCCACAAGCACAGAATACTTCGTGGATTAAATCGTAGAGTTTATCAAACCCTGAATTATCTTTGGTCTTGATGGTCGTGGTAACTATTCGCATGGAAGGAGCTAATTCTGCAAATGCACGCTGAGCAATCAAAGCGAGATCGGTAAGCGCCCCGCGTTTTTCGGAGATAATACACTCCTTGAAATAATCCGGTTCTTGTAGCATTCTTACCAATTTTGAGTTTTGTCCAATTAAATCGGCCTTATGGATAATATAAACCATATTAATTCCGAGCTGAATTTGCACTCCAATGGCTAAAAGAAGGCCGACTATCAAATTTGATGCATAATGGGTTAATTCGGCGTCAATGAGGAAAATTGCGACTGAATGAGATGTCTGCTCAAGTTTCTGCAAAATAATAGGACCAGCTTCCTTAAATACAAATGCTTCTAGCTGACCCGGCGTATCTATTAAAGTAAATTCAGAATCAAAAACAGAAATTCGCTCTAAAATTGTGTCAACTTGGTTTAATAACAATTCATTGGCACGGAGCATTGCTCCATTAGGACCTAAATTCTCGTTCTTCATAATTTCAGAAATGGTAAAATAAGATCGAATATCGAAATCGGGTGAGTAGGGCAAATATTCTGCACCAGCATCTAAATTCACGAATTTAATGGTTCTACCTTGTTGTTCTTTTAACCATTCACCGTAAGCGTGACATAAACTCGTTTTACCACTGCCAGCAGTCCCTAAAAAAATAAGATTCACATATTTCACCTTAGAAAAATTGCTGCATTTTCAACTAAATTTAAATTTTAAATATATTTGGCATCTATTTTTCTTTATGGAAGAACTTATTGAAGAACTTATCAGAGCCCTTGGGAAAGCAAAGGTAAAAACCAAAGATTTTCAACTCATTCCCTACTCTCGGGATTGGTCTCCACGTGATGCATCGGAGACGCAAATGCCTCAGATAGTCGTGCGTCCCGCCTCGACTGAAGAAGTCTCACAAATCATTACAATTGCTAATAAATATCTCTGCCCTGTTACCACGATGGGCGGACTCACAGGTATGGGGGGTGGGGCCGTTCCTACACAGGGTGGGATAGCATTAGATACCAAGGGGTTAAACAAGGTCTTGGAAATTGATTCAAAAAATATGACGGTAACAACCCAAACAGGAATTACAGTTCTCAAATTGAATGAGGCGCTTAAAAAAGAAAATTTGTGGTGGCCCCACGATCCCGAATCCAAGCCTTCCAGCACTGTTGGAGCGGCTATTGCCTGCGATAATGATTCGACCTTTGGTATTAAGTATGGGAAAATAGGAGATTTTCTGTTAAATGCGAAAGTAGTTCTTGGAACAGGAGAAATTTTGCGTGTGGGACATCGGAAGGCATTATGCACTTCAACGGGTTATAAACTTCATTGGCTTTTAATTGCTTCAGAGGGGACTCTTGGAGTAATCACAGAAGCAACACTCAAAATATTCCTTATCCCGGAAACAAGGGCCATTATAGGAGTCGTTTTCAGATCTATCACTGAAGCGATTGAAGGCTTGAAACGTGTACTTCAGGCGGGAGTAAGCGTTGAAAGTGCACATGTCAATTGTAAAAATCGACTCGGGTTCTATACTCATGCATATCGGGAGAAGCATGGACGGGATCCCGATATTCCCGCATGGGCTGATGCAGTTTTATTCGTGACTATAAATGGAGATAAGCCGTTGGTGGAGTTTTCGAGAACCTACGCCATTAATCAACTCAAAAAGATGGGCGGTGTCCTGATTAAGGAGCAAGATATTATAGATAGCTGGTGGGCAAGTAAGCATACTCTCCAATTTCTACCCATGAAGCAAAAATGGCCTGACTCCCAACGCAAAAAGAAGTTTGGAGCAGCGGACCTAGGGATTCCCATTGGGCGGATCGAGGAAGCTTATAGGTACTACCAGCAAATTGCACAGCAATTTAAAATCGAAATTCTTGGCATGTGCGTGTATAACGAAAGACCCAACCGAATCAGCCCGAGTATCAGTTTCGCTGTATTCGTTGATGATTCCAATCCTGATGAAGTACGGAATTTTTATAGTTATGTACGTGAAATGTCAAAAATGGCAGTTGAAATGGAAGGCACCATGAGTACCTATATTGGGGATGGAGATCGGTTAGGCGAATTTAATCGCTTGGAACATGGAGACGCACTGGATTTTATGAAAAAATTGAAAGCTCTCTTTGATCCAAACAATATTTTAAATCCAGGAAAAAAATTTGAAAGTAAATGGATTACTTAAAAGAAGTGTAAGAATATTAAAAGAGAATTTACTCTATTTCTGATCCGCAATTCGTGCAGAACCGGGCGCCTGGCGTGATTTCGTCACCGCAAGCGGGACACATTTTTTGAGTAGTGATATCATCAGAGACCGCTTTCGAAGTACTTGGGGAGGGGACTTCTGTTTTAGGAGAAGAAACCGTTTCAGCAGGAGGCGGAGATGAAGGTGGATAGGCTCCTGTTGGAGCAGGTGATGGATAAGCGTTAGGTGATGTGGAATATGCGGAAGGTGGAGGTACAGATGTAGGGAATGGCATAGGAGGATATTGAGCAGGGTAAGTAGGAGGATAACCAGCTGGATAAGCAGGTTTTGCAGCTAATTGTTTTCTCAAGGCATCCATGGCATACCAAAATGAAGTAGAAACTATTTTTTTTAGTTTTCCATGGGTAGGACAACTAAGGAGGAGTATGGTAAATTCTCCTTCTGTTTTTTGCCTTACATCAATTAAATTAGCTCCACACCTATGACAACTGTATAGATGTTTGATAACAGTTGCCATCCACTCATTTTGACGCTGCATGTCAAATCTTCGTTTGCCCTCATGTTTTTTGAGACATAGAACCTCAAACAAAGCTGTACCTTTTTTACTCACAATAATTCTTAAAATGCTTAACGGGGTTTGACATTTTCGACAGGTAAATTCTCCTTCAATTGGGTCCATTCCTGTTTAATCTCCTAAAAAATGATTATTATTCTAAATAATAATGATCCTTGGTATTTAAATTAATACTTTTTTAAAACTTTATAGCTTAAATAACCTCACCGTTTCTATTTAAATTTTAGTTTAAACGAAATTCATTAAATAAATGGATTATATAAAGCTCTACAGAGAAAAAGAAGAGATTATTACTTTAGATAGGCGTTAAATAAGGTTTAAGATAAAAAAGAAACCTAAAAATAAATAATTTCTAAAGGTGAATTTAAGTTTAAATATAAAATGTGATTTAAATAAAAGTGTTACAATATACAAGGAATAAATAAGTTTAGATAAAAAAGATGAATTTTTAGCATTTGGATTAATATTAAATGAGATTTCTGCATATAAGGCGAGTAAAAGATGTCCGCAAATCCTGAAACAATATTGGCAAAGATTCTACGAAGTTCTGAAAGCATAAAACAAGTTCTAATTTGTGATAAAGTGGGTTTAGTAATTAGTAAAGTCCTTAGGATTAAACCCATCGAAGGAATTGGAGCTCTGGAATCATCAATCTTTCGAGCGGCGGAGGACGTCTGTGAATTTCTCTCTCTCGGAAAAAGTGTAATTCATATATCTGTTTTTTCGGATAAAACCGTGGTTGGCATTGATATTGGATTAGGATACTTAGTAATAGTACTAGAACATAAAATGAGTTGGGTGCTTGACTCAAAAGTAATTAATGAATGTTTAAATGAATTAATCAATCTATGGGTTTCTGAATTAGGTCTCCAAGGATACGATTTTTCGGTAGTAAATGGGGTAAGTCGAATTATGAATGCAATTTATTCAGGGAAAAAAGCACCTGCTCGTGTATTTGAGTCCAAAGCGGGAGACATAATTCAAGATATTTTGACAATTAAAAACCCAGTATTCCTTGCAAACTGTATAACCAATGAATTAGGGCTTCCTATTGCTTATAATGCAAGTACATCAATTAATATCAGCTCAGAGGAATTTGGAGGAACGCTTTTATCTTTGGATGCCGTTGCAAAAGAAAAAGGAGAAAATTTAGCACTTGGATCTCCCGTTTTATCTGCAGTATTTACAAATCAAAATAGGGGCGTTTTTATCTGCCATGCAGGAGTATTAGAGGGGGTCGAGCCTCTATTATTCCAATCCCTTTTTGACCTGAAAGAAGGATTCATTCCCATTCTAACCGAAATCTACAACATGATTATAGCGATTTCTAAGGAATATGGCGACGAAAAAATTCAGTATTTTGTTGAAACCATTAATG
>Ga0315310_10002567_pt1 | contig 11350 bp, 9 predicted proteins | sample TDP5_MG_FD_203630 | JGI IMG/M metagenome (GOLD analysis project Ga0315310, IMG submission 203630) | Freshwater sediment microbial communities from Lake Towuti, South Sulawesi, Indonesia - TDP5 | ecosystem: Environmental > Aquatic > Freshwater > Lake > Sediment | place: Indonesia: South Sulawesi... | reverse complement strand
GAAACGAACGACAATTATGTTGAGGAAAGAGCGCCCGCTGGCGCAGAACGACATAGAAACTGCAGCTAACAGAGCGTTTCTCGCCGCAGAGAACGCTACGGCAGCTGCTATTGCAAAGTCAGGTGGATGTGCCCGTCCAGTACACGGTCAGATCAGAACTGGGTTTGAGGATCTATGCGACAGAGGGCTAATTCCGGGGAGATTCAGGGCGCTTTTAAGAGAGTCGTATAGGTTCAGACTTAGGGCAGACTACGGACGAAGGATCCACACCGGACAAACCATACCTGAGCTGACGGCAAATGCAATCCAAGGCGTAATAGACCATGTCGCCGACCTGATTGATTTTGTGGCGAAAATGCCTAGAAGGCCTAGAACTCGTCACACTCGAATCTAACCAATCAGTTCTCCTGTTATCGACAAAACTTTAGCAAATTTTGAGCACGTTTCATGCATTTCGGTAGTTGTAGACAGTAGTGTAAGTCTATCCCTCCGCGCTAGACCTTGGATAATGAGGTGAATCACTGATCCAAAGTCTCAGGCACTTCAGCGACGATTTAGTGAACACTTGTTCTCATAGGTTTTCAAGGCGCTGGCAGGACGGATAGTCCCTGAACCTTTTTCAGGTGCTCTACGTTTCTTGTGGCTAGAGCATAACCTCTCGTCAATGAGATAGCTCCGATAAGTGCATCTCTCAATCCAATCGGCTCACCAGTTGTCTCAAGCTCGGCGTAGATGCGCCCTGCCACTTCCGCTGATCTTAACCCCATTCTCAAGAGAACTAAACGGTCCAGTAGCTTTCTCGTGGCCAAGAGATTCTCTTCATGTTTCCTCGATTTGTAGGCGCCGTGATACAGCTCAAAGGCATTGACGATCGTAGTGGCAAGCAAGGTCCCTTCTTCTTCCATCTTGCTGACGAAATCAACCGCTTCTTTCACATTTCTTAGAAGGTCTATTAGGATGTCGCTATCGATTACGACGCCGGTAATCGCCATTTTCTCCACGCCTCCGCCAGCGAAGCTCTAATTTCCGCAACCTCCTCTTCAGTTACGTCCCATGAACCGGCGAGATCCGAAATTTTCAATCCTTTCTCCTGCAAATCGACTAGATACCTCATGGCTTCCTCTAGTGGCACAGGTCGCTTGAGCTCAGTCTGAAGTTTTCCCGCGATTGCGCACAACTTACCGTAGGTCTCCTTGCTTACCTTGATGGTTTTTGTTTCCACTTCTACCACCAAGTAGAAAAAGAAGTAAGGGGACACGCTTAAGCGTTACCCTGCCAGTACCTCTACCTCGTTTGCCTGCTGGATCTCTATGCAAAGAGCTACCCTTACAATATCCTGAGGAATGACTATCTCTATGTACGGGTGTGGACTACTTGTGCCAGATCCTCAACGGCATCTTGGAAAATGTGGAAACGGATGAGTTATTGAGAAGAGTAAAGGTGGCTCAGGCAGTTGCTGAACCGCAAACTTTTACCGTTGCGCGATTAGAACTGGCTCAATGACCGTAGATGTCTTACCGTGCCGAGGTATGTTCCGTCGAGCAGATAGAGTTCGGCGCTCTCGAAGTCGACGGCTGAAGACCGTAACACTGGACCTATCAGGGTTCGCCCTTTTCTTCCCTGCTCGTCTCTTCTGTTGACTGATCTACCTCCGAGATTTTCATTAAAGGATGGCATCACGATACATTGCTGATCAACAAGGTCGATGCCGAACCGCTTCTTCGCCTCCTTCCCAATCGTTTTCTGAGGTTTGATCTTCATATGCTTGAGGAGGGAATTTGCGAGTTTGCGGCTTTTCGATCTGGCTTTCACCCAAACCTGCCTTATCATCCGAAATCCAAGCTCATCTGTGAATGTGACTACAGGATGGAGATGAGCCATAACCATGGTTTCACATCCAAGCAGATTGGTCTTCGGCCACGCATGGCCGTGTAGGAGCGCGGTCTTGTTCCAGAGAGCGATGCCACCTGATGAGTGAAGCCTGACGTTGGGAGTGGTAAGGGCTTCTAGGTTTCCGTCATGGTTTCCCGATACGACTTGAATGTCCTGAACCATTTCACTGATCTTCTGAAAGAACTCCGGAACATCCCTCCACTCTTCAAGCTCAACCTTCTTCACTGCGTGCTTGACATCGCCTAGGAAGATTATCGATGTAGGAGTAGTCGCTTTGATGAGTTGAATCATCTTCTCAAGGAGCTTCGGAGTCTGCGATGGAACATGGATGCCTTTCTGCGCGAGAGAGACCTCCCACCCTATATGCAAGTCCGCAACCACTAGCACCCTCTCTGACATGTTTTCGAGAAGGAGCGCCGGATACGGCTCCACGGGCCTTAGGTAACTAGCTGTCGCGGTCACACCAACCCTCCAAGATAGTCTAGCACTCCACTAATAACCGTTGATTGCTTAGAATCATGGAAAAGAGATTAGTGCGGCCTAGGTGCATTGGCCCACCGGGAAGCTCTCCAATTGGAAACAGCGGAGAAGAAGGAGCTTCGAGCCATCGACAAGATCTGCTCCGAGATAAGACTCTCTAGGAAGATTGGCGGCAAATTGAGAGCCAAGCTACTGGCCCATTTCGCTGGTAGATTCGAGAACGCCCTGAATCTAATCGAGAAAAAGCGGGTCAAAAAATACGTTTTTTCTCCTAGTGGCCGCGTGATATGGGCCGTGAAAGGCAGGAAGGCGCAGTATCAAGTCATCCCAGACTCAAACTTCTGCAGCTGCGACGACTACTATTTCAGGGTGATCGATCGGAGGAGGCAACTATGCTACCATATTATCGCGCAGCGACTTGCTGACGCGTTGGAAAGATATGTGTTAGAGGAGCTCCCCGACTCCGCCTACAATAAAATTACGGAAAGATGGCACCTAGAGGAAGAACCTTAGTGGAACCGCTGCCTGATTGAGCACATGTTTTTAAATCCTTTCCGGTATTAGACGCTGCGATACGAGGAGCTTCGATCATGTCACCGGACGAGTTCTACGGCGTACTCATGCTGGGAATTCAGATACTGTCCTTCATAGCGTTGCTTCTCATATTTGTCTACGTGGCGTATGAGAGGACAAGACCCACATAGGCTACTCAAGGTGCATTGGCGAGCGATACGGCTTGGAAAAAACCTTCATGAATCCATTCTATGTATCTTTGAAGGCCGTCAGATACGAATATACAGCCCAAGAAGTAGATGCGAAGTGTAAGCTCGGGCAGGAGAGGAAGATAGATAGACCTTCTTGCCGGAATCGAGATGACTCGGTCAAGAAGAACGAAACAAGTCGAGGCTCTCAGAAAGGAAGCTCCTGACTGCTCAAAAATAGAAGACGAAGCCAAGGAGTGATCTCGGAATTTTTAGGGGGAGGGGGGGAGCCGTCGTTAAACGACGGCACTTCTACAAAATGTCAGGGACACAGAATGGAGGCGTGCGGCTGAACGGAGTAGTGTGAGAGTTGAGCGTCTTTTCACTTCTGCGGCCTGACCTACAGAAGTTGCTTGACCGAGAGGCCATTGCTGAACCCAGCGTCATCCAAGATCTCGCCATTCCAAGGATCCTTGAAGGAAAAAACGTCTTGATTATAGCGCCTACAGGAACAGGTAAGACCTACGCTGCAGTTATGCCCGTCTTCGAGCTATTTCTGCGAACGAGAGAGAGGGAGCCGACGAAAGGGATCTCCATTCTATATCTTACCCCGCTGAGAGCCCTCAACCGAGATATTCTACGAAGACTTGCGGAAAACGGCAAGCAACTCGACATCAAGGTCCAGGTCAGGCATGGTGATACTTCTACCAGCGTCAGGTCAATGCAGGCAAAGTTCCCCCCGGACATGTTGATCACGACGCCCGAAACCCTTCAAGCGATTCTGCCGGGAAAAAGAATGAGGGAACACTTGAGAGGCGTGAGATGGATTGTGGTCGATGAGATACATGAACTGGCAACGGATAAGCGGGGAGCTCAACTATCAGTAGCCTTGGAAAGGCTGCGAAACCTGACTCGAAACGAGTTTCAGAGGATCGGCCTCTCGGCAACGATAGGCGAAGACCGCAAGGTGGGACAATTTCTCGTTGGAGAAACCCGAGCCGTAGAGATAGTTAGGTCTGAGGAAGCGCGAAGGTTCGAGGCTGAAGTGGAATATGTCAAACCGACGGAGAAAGACTACAAAGACTCGGATAGACTTGGGATTCCAGCTCCAACGATAGCAAGGGTAAGAAGAATATGCGAACGGATGTCACAGCACAAGTCGACACTCGTATTCACCAACACGCGCGAACATGCGGAGGCTTTAGGATCACAGATACATGCCATCGATGAGCCCTTGCCCGTCAAGGTTCATCACGGCTCCCTGTCTAGAGAGATAAGGGAAGAAGTGGAGAGGGAGTTCCAGTCAGGAACCATCAGAGCAGTCATATGCACTTCGTCACTAGAGCTTGGCATCGATATTGGCTCCGTAGATTTCATCATCCAATACATGTCGCCGAGAGAAGCCACCCGGCTGATCCAGAGAGTGGGCAGGAGCGGACATAGGATCAGGGGTATTCCTAAAGGCATCATAGTCTCAGGGTGGGCTGATGATATTCTCGAATCCTCTGTGATCATCAGTCACGCGAGGCAGGAACGACTGGAGAGAGTTAAGATTCATCAGAACGCCCTAGACGTCCTAGCGCATCAGATAGTAGGCATACTACTAGATCAAGGAAGATGTACAGCGAGACAAATCCTAGAGATAGTCACAAGAGCCTACCCATATAGAGACCTAGATCCCGAAGATTTCATGGCTACTCTCAAGCAGCTTGTTGATCTGCGAATCTTGGTTCAGAGAGGGGAGTTGGTTCAGGCGAGGTTCCCAAAAGCCTTCCACTACTACTACGAGAACCTCTCAATGATACCTGACGTGAAGCGATTCACTGTCTTCGACTTCATAAGGAAACGTAAGATCGGAACCCTTGACCAAGAGTTCGTTGCCCGAAGCTGCAAGGCAGGCGTAGAATTCATCATGCACGGCAACACCTGGAGGGTGATTGCAGTGAACGAAGAGAAGCTATCCGTCGAGGTTGAGCCTGTAACCCCCAGCCTCACAGCAATTCCAAGTTGGGAAGGCGAAATAATACCGGTCGATTACGCTGTCTCCGAGCAGGTTGGCATTCTCAGAAGAAGGATCGCGCAAGAAGTCTTGAAAACATCCGGCTCACGTGAAGCCGCATCTGAGCTCCCAATCAATCCTGAGGCTATGGAGAAGGTCACAGACACCATTAGAGAGCACACCAACGAATATGAACTTCCAACTGAAAGCAAGATAATTGTAGAGAAGTTTGAGAACTGCATAGTGATACATACATGCTTCGGCAACCTTGTAAACTCAACGCTAGCCGCAGCACTCGCATGCCTCCTCGCAGCGAAATACGGGATCAATGTTGCAACACAGACAGATCCTTACAGAATTGGACTGATCGTTCCATTCAAAATTAACGCTCAACTCGTTGCGAATGAACTCAGGAAGCTGATGCCTGAAGATCTTGAGAAAATAGTCCTAGGCTCAATGGAGGAAACAGAACTCTTCGCTTGGAGACATTGGCATGTGGCTCGACGGTTCGGAGCTGTGGAGAGGAAGGCGGACTACAGAGCGAATCGATCAAGATTCCTAGTTTCAGTCTATAGGGACACGCCGATAAACAGGGAAACACGCCGAGAAGTTCTCCTAGAAAAGTTCGACCTAGAACAATCAAAGCTAATCCTACAGAAAATGTGCCAAGGAGAAATCTCAGTCGAAGCTGTTGAACAGAAAGGACTGAGCTGCTCCCCGCTGGCCATGCCAATAATAGACAAGGTAATCCCACACGACCTACTCCGCCCAGCGATCCCCGCGAAGGCGCTTGCCGAGATCGTCAAGGAGCGGCTACTATCCGAAACGATGAGGCTTGTCTGCTTCTACAAGGCAGATTGGGAGGGGCTTCGAACGGTCCGGACGCTCCAAGAAACTATTCGCTGTCCCATATGTAAGTCGACATTGATCGCCGCAACCTACCCTCGCGATGAGAACCTTATCAAGATTGCAAGAAAGAAACTGCAGCGGAAACCACTGTCCCCCGAGGAAGAGCGGGAATGGCAGAGAGGTTGGACGAGCGCCAGCCTAGTTCAAACTTCAGGAAAGCGAGCAGTAGTCGCCATGAGCGGAAGGGGAGTAGGCCCAACAACCGCGATCCGCATCCTAAGGCGCTTCTGTAGGACGGAAGAAGAATTCTACACAGAGATACTCAAAGCGGAAAGAGAGTACGCTAGAACCCGCATGTTCTGGGAGTGACTTGCTCTCACTCAAGAGATGGGTGTGGGCTTCTGGGCTTGCAGGCTACTATTTCTCTTGCCTGTTCATCCCCAGCATAGGGTGAGTCAACTGCACCCAGTCGGGTCAGGGGGCCTGCCAAGAAACAAGACCCGATGTTTATGGCGCCATTGAAATCGGCGTTGTACCAGAGTTCGCAGTTCCAGCAATGAAAGAGGCTCTGTCCAACTCGTTCTGTATTTCTGGAACCACATCGGTGGCACGTCATGCTTGACCCTTGCTCTTCAGAGGCCTCTACCGGGATTCCTCGTTCCGTGCATTCCTCTTGGATGTAGTGGATTATTCGCCCATAGCTCCAACGGGTTAGAAGTCTCCGCAGAAACGCTTTATCGTTTCCTTTGTAGTTCTCGTATTTGATATACTTCGGATGGCCAACTACTACTAGATTATTCTGAGATATGTCAGCGATAGTTTTCGCTGAGAGTCGGTCAAAGTATTCTGCTATATGTCTGCGCTTATGTCGAATGCGTTTCAACAGCTCCCATCTTCGTGCTTGCCGAAGCTCTGTTACGCGTCGATTCAAACAGTTTAGTCGGTCCCTCTTCAATCCATCGCGGATGATCGAGAAGTCGCTTGACCTTAGAGGTTGGTTCGGCCTTAACGTCACGGACGCCATCGACCGCTTCACTCCGAGATCGATCCCACGAATCGTTTGGATGGATTGATCTGGGACCTCATACTCAACCTTCATATGGACAAAGTATCTGCCTTCACACTTCACGATTTGGAAGCTCTTCAACTCGCTTTTTCGCAATAAGTCAAGATGATACTTTGCAGGGTTCAGAGGAATTGTGAGTTTGACGCCTCTTCTGAGTGTAGATACTCTTGCCACGTACGGGCACAGTTTAACCCTTGACTTCTCCACAGAACCAATTCGGCAATCGAACCAGACTGGAACCTTACGCGCAATTCCCTTCAGGAACGGCTCCTGAGGTTGACGCTTGAGGAGTTTCTCACGCCACCTACCCTTTGCCCTAGTCATTCGTCGTTTCCAATCTGCAAGTTGCCTTCGATAGCTCTTCCACATCCAGTTGGCTGTGTCGAAGCAACATTGAACCATGGCCGCTGGCAATCCGCTCTCCCTCTTTACTTGCTCGTAGAACCTTGCTCTATCCGCATAGGAACCTTTCAGGCCATATTTATCGAAGAGCTTCGACCAGAGCCACACGCCATACGTCATCTTGCCTGTTAACTTATCGAGGGTCGAATGCTTCCGCTTCGTCAAAGCGTAGTGAACTGGAATCCTCACTGTCTTGACTACTTGCAACTCGATGAGTTTCTTAGCCCATGTTTCTATAAACTTAGAGAGATGGCAGAAACTGTTGCCCAGAATCGGGTCTGGGACTAAGGCCTCCCTCCTGTCCAACGCTAGTTTAAGGTCTCTAAGTTCCAGTCACTCTCCCTGAAAGCTTTTAGTTACACACAGCAGACTTGATTGCGTGATTCCGCTCTGGAAGATGTGCTACAGAGGGCTTTGAGAAGACTCAGAATGAAGGGGTCTCTCATGCAGATGTGAAACGGGATCGGAAGACGATAGTCAACAATGTCTGGGCGAAGTGGCGAGGTGGTGGTCGCGATCATTAGAAGGCGCCTACGCTTCATGAAACGTTCTTCAGTCACTATGAAAGTCCTATTTGAGGAATGTTGGAGTAAGAGATCGTGGAGAGAATGGCTGGGAGAGGCATGGCGACTGTCTAGGCTGAAGGCCATCACCTACAAGAGGAGAATCCTGCTTGTCTGAGAGTGTCATTCACACAATCTTGATGCAGCGTAAGGATCTCTCAAGGGATATGGTGCTAGATCTTATCGAGAAGAAGAAGGCTGAATCGGGAGGCTTTCTCTCCGACCATGGCGCAGCGATGCTCGTAGCTCAAGACCTCAACGTAGAGGTCGAGCGAAGCGGACTGGCAGAGATCAGGATCAGAGATATGGTAAGCGGCCTGAGTGACGTGACAGTCACAGGTAGAGTCACAACAGTTTCGACGCTTCAAGAGTTCGAGCGTAAGGATGGCAGTTCCGGTAAGGTTCTGAGATTCGTTCTAGCCGACTCTACAGGCGAAGTGAACTGCGTAGCTTGGAACCAACAAGCTGAGAGATTGGCGAATCAACTGCTTCAAGACAGAACCGTATCGATATTACATGGGTATACACGTGAAGGTCTTGGGGGCAACGTAGAACTCTTCATTGGCGATAGAGGTGAAGTTCAATTCACAGATCAGTTCGCCAGCATTACGGATGCCCTGAAACGCGAAGGAGAGGTAGACCTTGTGGGTATCGTGAAGACCCCGCCGAGAGTTACGGAGTTCAAAAGGGCAGATGGATTAGGCAGAGTTCTTCGAACAAGACTCATGGACAGGACTGGAAGAATAACGCTCGTTGCTTGGAATGAAAAGGCAGATGATTTACGCGATCTGACAATAGGAAAGGCTGTCCATGTATCTGGAGGAAGAATCAAAACTTCCATAAACGGAAGCCCAGAAATTCACGCAGACTCTATGAGTCGCATAGAGATTCTTGAGTCCCCGCCGGCCCAGTTAGCCGACGTTCAACTACAACCGCTTAAGATCTCGCAGATCGGGGCAAATATGCGAGACGTAGATGTGTTGGCAAGGATACTGAAGGTTCAGCCTCCAGTGGAAGTGAAGAGGAAGACCGGAGAGACGACAAGAGTCATGCGTCTCCTCCTTGGGGACGATACGGGCATTATTCAAGCGTCTCTCTGGGACGACAAGGCGGAACTCACTCTAAAGACAGGAGAAATCGTTCTCATAGAGGACGCAAAGAGCAGTGAACGCTTAGGCGAAGTCTCGATAAGCATAGGAAAGGCAGGCGTGATCACGGTGCGCCCAGAGCTGGAACTCAAAGGCTTCCAGCCATCTCCAAAGAGAATTGCGGAGTTGCCCCATGGAGGAGGCCCAGTCCTCGTTGAAGGAAGAATCATCAATCAGCCTTCCGTAAGGCAAGTTCAGACTTCGAAGGGTGATAGAGTAGACTTCGCTGAGATTCAACTGAGAGATGACTCGGGTGAATGTAGAGTAGTATTTTGGAGGGATCTGGCAAGGCAGGCTGCCGCGTTGGGGCAAGGCTCCAAGGTGAGACTGTTTGGAGTCTATCCCCGCCTTGGATTCGAAGGGGGAGTTGAGCTATCGTCAGGTCCAATAACATATTTCGAAACGATAGGTGAGCCTACTCCTCCGAGGGTTGATAAGATCATTGATTTGAAGGAAGGCCTCGAAGCGGCCATTCAGGGAATCATCTTGGAGCTATCAAGTGCATCTCACGCTTCCCCCATATGTGGGAGATGCGGGTCAAAGATCGAGTTCGAAGACGATACGACCATCTGCGAGGTATGCCACTCAAGCCAAGACATAGACCTGTCTGCCACTCTCTTTCTCAGGATCGATGATGGATCAGGCTACGTTGACTCCGTCGTCGAAAGCTCCGAGTCAAATGCGCTTCTAGCACAAGACACGAAATGGATTCTCAGAAGCCTAATCGAAAAGAAAACCCCGAAAATCCAGCTAACCGTGGAAACTCTGAGCCGGCTGATCGGAATGAGAATTTTGGCGAAAGGTGTTCTGGCTAGGGATTTGAAAACGGGCAGAAGCATTTTCCAAGTGAATGAGCTTCGTGAGATTACGTCGAACCGTGAGCGATCCCTTCTATCAGATGGGATCTTCTCAAGCCGGGGAACCACCTAGGCGACGCGGCCTTCTCGCCCGCGTCATTGGCGATCTGGGCTATTGTGCCCCTATTTCTGAAGCAGGTGTACCGGGATGCGTCGTAACGACATGCACTCCTGCCTCCAAGGCTTCACGTGCGACGGCTTCATTTCCGGGCGGAAGATGCTTGGCGCCGGGCTTGTCCTCAAGGAGAACATGGGGGTCACGCAACGCATGCAACCCCTTCGCCAAGACTCTGTTTCCAATCACTCTAATATCCGTTCTGAGAAATAAGATGCGGGATAATAGATGACTGTGATCGTCGCCGAGAAACCTCGCATAGAAGAGAAGCCAAGCTTGGCGCTGAGAACAGTAGGCTGGACCAAGCCTTCAACGATCCTCGCACTGAACAGTAGCCCTAGAAAAGAGCGAGGGGCCACGGACAAAGTCCTTCAGGCGTTCCTCGAAGGAGCCCGATTAGAAGGAGCCTCAACGGAAACCGTGTACCTACAAGGAAAGGACATCAGGCCATGCTTGGGATGCTTCTCCTGTTGGGTCAAGACTCCGGGCAGATGCGCCCAAGATGATGAGACTGAGACCCTTCTCACAAAGATTCAGAGAGCCGATTTACTGGTGTATGCAACACCTCTCTATGATTTCACGATGACGGCTACGATGAAGGTGATGATCGAGCGGACGCTTCCTCTTCTAGAGCCATACCTCGTGGAGGATCCTGACGGGAATACCATCCACGAACCCAGATCAGGTGAGACGCAACCGTCCGTGCTGATCTCCGTATGCGGGTATCCAGAGATTTCAAGCTTCGACGCTTTGAGAGCTACGTTTCGAAGAATGTGTCGACCACCCTACAATCCGCTCGTAGCTGAAATCTTTAGAACAATGAGCACAATCATGCTTTCGAAGGAGTTCAGCTTTCTCAATGAAAGGGTTGAAGAATATCTCAGCTATGTGAGAAAAGCTGGACAAGAGGTCGTTGTGAACGGAAGCATATTTCCAACAACACAAGCCAAACTGGAGGAAGATCTCATGCCGCCAAGTCTCTACCGAAGAGGCGCTAATGAATGGTTCAAAAGACGGATCGCGAAGCTTTCAGATCTCTCCTCTTCATAAGAAAGGTGATTAGCCGCCGAAGGCTATCTCGGCGAAACTTCCTTTACTGCGCCTTCAATTACGTCAAGCGCTGGATCAATGAGTTCCCTCGTGATTGTTAGTGGAGGGGCGAGCCGCAGGGTTGACGGGCCGCATGTGATCAACGCCACTCCTCTTCTCCAGCTCTTCAACATAATTTCTTTTGCTTCGTCAACGCCCGGCATCTTGGTCTTCTTGTCCTTGACGAT
>Ga0315310_10002566_pt1 | contig 11350 bp, 9 predicted proteins | sample TDP5_MG_FD_203630 | JGI IMG/M metagenome (GOLD analysis project Ga0315310, IMG submission 203630) | Freshwater sediment microbial communities from Lake Towuti, South Sulawesi, Indonesia - TDP5 | ecosystem: Environmental > Aquatic > Freshwater > Lake > Sediment | place: Indonesia: South Sulawesi... | reverse complement strand
GGATCCTAGAAGCAGAAGCGAGGTCGGCTCGGGAGTAGGCACAGCGGTTACGTCCAACCCCGCGGGGGACATATAGCTTCCGACAAGCCCTCCCCCAAACGGGCTGTCATAGCCAATGTACGATAGGGTGATGTCCCAAATGGCGATTCCTGCACTTGCGTCCGCAACATAGAATGTACCGGAACTCAAGGTTGATCCCCCCATCGGCTCTGGCGAAGTCAACCCAACGGACACACCCCCAACGATCACTTCGTAAACATCACCAACGATGCAGCAATCCTCCACGGTGATTGTTGTCGGCCCGGAGAAGGACGGGATTAGCGGACCAATGGGATTTCCCAAGTAGTCCCCAAGCCCCCCGCCACCCACCGGGCCTACCGGGTATGTGATCCCTGCCGGTGCCGGAATCGTTTGCCAAGCCACGGGGCTCCAAGAGTCAGCACTCAGAGCCGTAGGGATCAGCAAAAAAAGCAACAGAACCAGCAGCTTTCTCATAGTTTGTCCCTCCCTCAGCGTGGATTGCTCTGAATTGTTTGCATAGGGCCTTCAGAGCCCCCCTCCTGCCCAACAGCTGTATTACTGGGCAAGTTACGCTGCGAAACGTATCTTCTTGACAGTCAAGAGATTCTGCGTTCCTCGCCTCCAGGAAAGCTCCTACATTCCGTCTCCCAATTGGACACCTCCCTTCTCATCCCGGAGGACCAATCAGCCGTTTGATTAGCAGGCGCTATTCCATCCCGAGCAGCTTCTTCCCCCTTTAGACTCAACTACTTAGAAGGCTCAGCACACACGCGCAACTCACGAATCGGCACGTTATTGCACACAAATCGCATTCCATTGTGACTCGCCAGTCACAACGAGCTCCGCGGTTTGGAACGCGAAGGAGGAGGGATAATAGCTAACGATGTGATCGAACTGCTGTGTTACCGTCCGGGGAAACCATTGCAGCGCCTCGCCGGACATGGTCGGGAAGCCGGGGGGGTTGAGGAGAGTCAGGAGAGAGCGCCCGACCGACGTGCCTCCTTCCACCGGTCGGGAAGCAGCCGGGCAACCGGGGATCTCCCGCAAGACCTACTACAAGTGGGAACGACGGGCCTCCCAATCCAAACACACGGAGTATTACTAATCTACTTGCGAGTACACGCCATTGACAAAACCGTACGCCGACGGTTAGCATGGGCAGACTATCTTGCAGCCCAATTTCCCATACGCTGAGAGGCCATGGTGCGCGCCAGCTCGTACTTTCCGAAATCGACAGGTCTTTGGACAGTAAGAATTCGCTATCTCTTGATTGCGGTCGCCAGCATGGGGTTGGCAGCTGGAACCGTCGGGGCAGTTAAGCATCACCTGAGGGGAAGCTCGTGGGCGGAGCTCCACTCCGTTCCTACTTTCCCACGGAAGACTGTGGCTCAGGTTTATAGCGCTTTGCCGCTCCGTTTTGAGGAAAACCTAGGTCAGGCTGACGCGCGGGTCAGGTTTCTAGCGCGCACGCACGCTTCTGTGCTCTTCTTGACCGAAAGCGGGACCAGCATTCTCTACCTATCCGGCGCCACTGCCCCAGGTAGGGATGAGTCGAAAAGCGAGGTTTTGCGAGTCAGGCTGGTGGGGTCTAACAGAGCCCCGGAGATCTCCGGCTTGGAAAGGCTGCCTGGGAGGAGCAACTACTTTGTGGGCAACGACCCACGGAGGTGGCGCGTCAATGTGCCGGCTTTTGCCCAGGTCCGCTACCGGGCCGTATACCCGGGTATCAATCTGGTCTATTACGGCAACCAAGGGCGGTTGGAATACGATTTCGAGCTCGCTCCGGGCACTAGTCCCCGGGTTATCGCCATGGGGTTCGAAGGAGCGCGGGGTGTGGGAGTTAGTTCCACGGGCGAACTCAGTGTGAGGATGGCAAAGCGAGAGGTGATTGTTCATAAGCCTTTAGCCTACCAGTTGGTCCGTGGCCTGCGGCGCATGGTCCCCGCCCGCTTCGAAAGTCGCGGAGCGGCAGCGGTCGGATTCGCTGTGGGACCCTATGATTCGAGCAAGCCCTTGACCATCGATCCGGTGCTGACCTATTCGACGTACTTGGGCGGCAGCGGTGTCGACCAGGGAAAGAGCGTGGCGGTCGATGCGTCGGGCAACGTTTATGTGGCGGGGGCCACGACTTCGAGTGACTTCCCCACAACCGTCGGGGTGGTCCAGAGCTCTCTGAAGGGCAGCAACGACGTCTTTATCACGAAGCTGGACCCCAACGGAGGCGCTCTGGTCTATTCAACCTACCTGGGTGGTTCAGGGGACGAGCAAGCCACACACATTGCCATCGACAGTGCGGGTAATTCATATTTCACGGGCGTGACAGGCTCAACTGACTTTCCGACTACACTCGGGGCACTCCAGACCTCTCTGGGTGGGTCCAACGACGCGTTCGTTGTCAAGTTGGATTCCACCGGTGCGGCTCTTGTATATTCAACCTACCTTGGCGGAACAGACGATGACGTAGGCAATTCCCTCGCGGTCGATAGCTCTGGGAACGTCTATTTGGTGGGCCAAACCTCCTCCGCTGACTTTCCCATTTCCGCCGGCGCCTTCCAGACGGCCCCGGGAGGCAATGGCGATGCCTTTGTTACGAAGCTCAGCAACGACGGAACCGCGCTCGTTTATTCCACTCTCCTCGGCGGCTCGGCCAGCGACCAAGGCACTGGAATCGCTGTGGATGCCGCCGCGGGCGCAGCTTACGTGACGGGCATGACGAGCTCCACTGATTTCCCGACCGCCAATGCTCTCCAAGCGGCGATTGGTGGCTCATCAGACGTCTTCGTTACCGAAGTCGGCCCGGATGGTAAGAGCCTGATCTACTCGACCTTCCTCGGGGGCACGAATAGTGACGCCGGGGCTGATGTTGTTCTGGATTCCTCGCAGGATGCTCTCGTGACCGGCACCACGAACTCAACTGACTTCCCTGTTCTTAACCCCTACCAAGCCACCAATGCTGGAGGCTCTGATGGATTCGTCACCAAGATCAATGCAGGCGGATCCGCTTTGGGTTGGTCCACGTACCTCGGCGGCAGCGGCCAAGATGTACCGCGGGCGATGGCCCTAGACAGCGCGGGGAACGTTTACGTTGTGGGTCAGACGGGCTCTGCCAACTTCCCCAAGGCCAACCCCCTCCAGAGCTACCTGCTCGCCACGGATGCGTTCGTGACGGAACTCGATGCGGGCGGTGCCACCCTCCTGTTCTCAACCCTACTCGGCGGAAGCGGGCAGGAGATCGCCAGGGCCGTCGCCGTGGATTCCGCGGGCAACGTTTACGTGACCGGCGACACGGATTCGCCCGATTTCCCCACACTAGCGGGAAGCTTGCACACCTCGACGGCGGGGGCAGTGGACGTGTTCGTGGTCAAGGCCGCCCCGGCCGATCAGCCGGCCCTCAGTTTCGCTCCGACGGCGCTTACGTTCCCGGACCAAAGCGTCAACACGATCAGCCTTTCCCAAAATGTCCTGCTGCGCAACATGGGAAGCGCTGCCTTGACAATAGCGAGCGTCACGGTCAGCGGCGATTTTGATTTTGTTCAGACCAACAACTGCTTCGGCAGCGTGCCGGGGGGTTCCAGATGCACAGTTAGTGTGAGTTTTGCTCCCATCGCGCGCGGCTCCAGAACCGGGACGCTGACGATTGCGGACAACGCCTCAGGCAGTCCCCATACTATTGCCTTGACCGGAGACGGCATCGCCCCGGCGGTGACGCTTTCCGCGAACAGCTTGACATTTGCAGACCAGGATGTGGGGACTACGAGTGCCTCGCAAACTGTAGGATTGACGAACACCGGCGTGGATCCCTTGACCATCAACGGATTTGCCATCATCGGCGACTTCACACAGACAAACAACTGCGGCCTCACCGTCGCTGCCGGCAAAAGCTGCGCCATTCAGGTCTCCTTTCGACCGACGATGCCGCTGGCGCGGACCGGGAGCTTGTCCATCGTACACAACGCACCCGGCAGTCCCAGCCAGGTGCAACTCTCCGGCACGGGAGTTGGCCCCGCCGTGAGACTTTCCAGCACCGCCGTGGTCTTCGGGGAGCAACCCGTCGGGACTACCAGTGGACCTGAGACAGTAACGCTGACGAATACAGGCAACGCGCCGCTGACCATTGCTCAGGTCACAACCAGCGGGGACTTTACTCAGACCAATGATTGCGGCTCTCCGCTCGGCGCCGGAGCGGCCTGTACGCTTAGCATCTCCTTCCGGCCGACGACGGCCGGAACCACATTCGGTGCGATCACTGTATCCGACAATGCCCCAGGCAATCCTCACGTTGTCACCCTGTCGGGGCAAGCGATTTCTGGTACCGCTCCAGAGGCCTATCTCTCCCCCCCTAACGTGGCCTTTGGCCTGCAGCCGGTTACTACTAACTCCTCCCCGCGGACCGTGACCGTGACCAACACAGGTAACGCGCCCCTCACCATCAGTAACGTCGAGGTGACCAGTGGCTTTTCCCAGACTAACGACTGCACAACGGTCGCGGCGGGTTCTTCTTGCACGATCACCGCTACATTTACTCCGACATTGCGAGGGGCCCAGACCGGCACCATCACGGTGGCCAGCAACGCCTCGGGAAGCCCGCATACGGCTAGCCTGACCGGCACCGGCACGGATTTCGCGCTGGCGGTTTCACCGGCGAGCTTGACCATTAATGCCGGCGAGGCCACGAAATATACCCTGACCATCACCCCGCTCAACGGGTTCAACTTAGGTGTCTCTGCAGCTTGCACTGGTGCCCCGCAGGCGACCTCGTGCAGCGTCACACCTCAATCCGTGACGCTCGACGGCAGCAGCCCGGCAACACTCACCGTTGACGTGAAGACCACCGCACGATCTTCCCTGCCGCCACCGAGTGAGCGGAAAGAGCCTTCGCGGCCCCTCGGAGTCCCATCCCCGATTGCCGGCTGGCTGCTGTTGCTTTGTGCATCGGTTTTGATCGCCCGGCTAGCCGTGCGACGAAGGCACCGACTCGCATGGCTCCTGGTGACGATGGCACTCGCAGTCGCTTTGTGGGACGCTTGCAGCGTTAGCAACAGGATCTCTGGCACGCCGCCAGGAAGCTTCTCCCTCACTTTGGACGTAACTGCCAACGTCAACGGAAGCACCCTGACCCGCTCAATTACGGTGTTGCTGAACGTCAATTGACGTGCTGCCGTTGGCTTTAGCCCGGAGTTCCCACCACGAATGTGATTAGGCGGTCGGCACAGATTCCATGGCTGCGTGCTCGATCCACGCCGGGTCGCGGAAACGGACCGCAAACTGCGCCACGATCTCTGTGCCCTTCTCCCCCTCAAGGAGCAGCAGCCCGGCAGCATCGCTGGTGATCGCTCCGCCATCAAACTGACCGCCACGTTTGGCAGTGCGACGCAACTGCGTCACCGATGCTCTTGCTTCTGATTTCTTCACCCTCCGAACTCAGACGATGAACCGCCATCCTCGGCCCTTTATTTTCAGTAAGGTAACGGCTTCGTTCTGCAGTTTTCGCCTTTCCTGAGGGCTGGTAACCGGCCATCGTTTGCCTAGGAATCTAGGCTACAGTATCCCGGTCAGGAATTACGCGTTGCCGAAGCCGCTCCCTCCTTGACCCTGCGCCAGGCCACTAACTGCTGCAGCTTGCGCTCGAACTGGCGCTCTAGGTGTGCTTCGTAGCGTGTTATTTTGTCGAGATCTTCACCCGGAGGAAACCCGGGGCTGTCTTCAATGTCTTCGATCTGCGGCTCGCTCTCTAGCCCTACCTGCCATCGCCCCCATCTACCAGGTGAGCGTGCCGCAGCCTTGTTGCGCCCCTCGTTCTCAGCCCTTCTGGTCAGCTTGTATAGGCTAGTATAGAAGCTGAGCTCACCGTGGAGCGCCTTCAGGAAAGATTCGCGATTTCTTGCTCGCGCGGTTGCGTCGGCCCTCTCCTCATCTCTTAGGTATTCCTCGTACCGAGTCAACAACGCACTGCCGCCGAATCCAGGCTGCGCCCCGTATAAGCTCCTGAGACTTTTCAGGCCGGTCTGGTCGAAGCCTTTGAAGTCGTCAACAAACCCCCAGAGCGCATAAAACAAGGTCCCGAATTCCATGGGGTCCTCGGGCAGGCGAGAAAGGCTCCCGTATCTTTCCGGGTCCTTCTCGATCTCTGAAAGCACCTTTTTCGCACTTGAATTGAGATGCTCGGCGACCGTCTTCTCGCTGCCCTTGTCGATTGCATACTTGAGTATGGTGAGAAAATTCTTAACCGCCAGCATTTCGCGATGGTCCCAGGCCTCAACCTCGGCACGGCATAGCCTTAGTCTTCGCCAGCGAAGGACCGCCATGTCCTCCACCAGCATGTGCTCGAACCTGTCGCGCGGCACAAAAGCATACAGGAGCGCGCGGTGAAGTTCCTCAAACTCTGCTGAATCCTCGCCGAACGCTTTTAATCTGACAAGCAACGGATTAGAGTGAATTCCAGACTTGATGGAGTTCCGGCTCGAGCGAATCTTGCCCGTGGCAGTTCGAGGCCCCGTGGACTTCAAGCTGTTGGCGCGATTCGCGGCAGCAAGTTGCGGCGTGACCTTTTTCCTAATTAAGGCCATTTTCAGTCTCCTTCTTAACTGGCTTTGCCCAAGCTAATCGCCCGGGCTTCGCCTATTGTTCATTCCGGCTGGGTTATAGGTTGGCAGAACCTTCGATTGTCAAGTGCTGGTCAATTTCTTGGGGTTTAAGCGGGGGTGTCCTTCTCCCGGATCCTTCATGCCTTGGGGGGTGCGATCACCTGCGTAGCAAAGCTGCCCGTGCTCGGCCATGTGGCAGTAGGCGCACAGGGTGACCAAGTTGGCAAGTGCGTCGTCACCCTGCTGGCTTCGTTTGGTCCGATGGTGAACCTGCAGGTTTTCGAGGGAGCCGCACTTCTGGCAGCGCCAGCCGTCCCGCTCCAGTACCCGCTTCATGATGCGGCTGTAGATTTGCTCCCGCAACGTGAGCCGCCTCACGTTCCTCGCATCTTTCGGTAAGTTCTTGTGCGCTGGGCTCCGTGGAACAACCGGCTCTGCGTTGGCTCCGTCCGGCGCACAGGGTGAATAAGGCTCTCAATCATAAGCCCAATGTCGTTGCCTGCGTTCGAGGTATTCTGAGCGGCCCTTTTCATATACGTCGGATTAATGTAGGATTCGGTTTGCGATGATTTCCGGGCGGGGCTAGACCATTCCGCATTGCGTCATCGGTTGAGGAATCAGACATGAAGGGTGTGGTTCTGGCTGGTGGCCTCGGTTCTCGGCTCTATCCTCTCACACGGATAACGAACAAACATCTGCTGCCGGTTTTCAATCTCCCCATGGTCTTTTATCCCATTCAGACCTTGGTCAATGCGGGAATAAAGGACATTCTACTTGTGACTGGCGGGCAGGATGCCGGAGACTTCCTTCGCCTGCTAGGAAACGGCAAAGCCTTTGGGCTCCAGCATCTCAATTACACGTACCAGGAAGGTGAAGCAGGGATTGCTGATGCGCTTCGGTTGGCTGAATATTTCGCGGAGGGCCAGAAGATCTGCGTCATCCTCGGCGACAACCTCATCGAGAAGAACATCGTCGCAGCCTGTGAGAAGTTCAGCCAACAGGAACGGGGTGCCCACATTCTGCTCAAAGAGGTTCCCGATCCGGAAAGGTTTGGTGTGCCAGTCCTAGAGGCAGGCAGGATTGTCCGCATTGAGGAAAAGCCCAAAGAGCCGAAGTCGCCTTACGCCGTCATTGGGATATACATGTACGACGCGACAGTTTTCGACCGCATCCGCAAACTGACGCCCTCTGGGCGGGGCGAATTCGAGATCACGGACGTCAACAATCAGTACCTGAAGGAGGGTACGCTCACTCATAGCGTTCTTGATGGGTGGTGGACGGACGCGGGAACGTTTGAGTCTCTCCGACGTGCCACCAACCTGGTTGCCGAAGGCGGGGCGAACAAGCTGCCCAGCGCGGAAGCGGCAGTGGCCAAACCAAACGCTCCGGGCGCCGCAGGCCGCTAATCGGCAGGCACACTGGATTAAGCGATCTCTAGGCCGCCGGCTGCGTCAGGAATAGTCCGCCAGCAGCAGTTCAGGATGAAGACCTTGTCACCAACGATCCAAAAGGAGAGCCATCCCCTCGGAGAGCGGAATGGCCTTCGATTGAGTCTCTTGAAGAGGTCGGCAAGGGATATAGGCGCCGCAATCCTCAAGACCGACAGTCCCGATCTGATCGTCGGCGTGGAGATTGAAGCAGGTACGATCTATCCAGATGATCGCGGCCTTTTCTCAGAACTCTTCCGGGTGGGAAGCACCCCGATAACTCGGGAGTTGGCGCGTCCTGATACACTTCAGATTTCAGCGGCGCTGTCCTATCCCGGAACCATCAAGGCGCTGCATTATCACTTCGAGCAGACGGATTACTGGGCTCCCGTCTCGGGGATGTTTCAAGTCGTATTGTGTGACCTGAGAGAAGGTTCAAGGACCCACGGAGTCGTGAATAGCCTTTACGTGGGCATTCTTCGCCCCTGGCGGCTGAAGATTCCACCTGGCGTCGGGCACGGATACAAGGTTATCGGGACAGAACCCGCGATTCTTGTTTACTTGACCGACCGGTTTTATAACCCCCAGGACGAAGGACGCCTTGCCTATAATCACCCGTTCTTGAATTACGATTGGGAATTGCAGTGCAAGTAAGTTTTTCTGCGTTCGCGCTTCGGGCCTCAGAGCGTGAGGCGCGATCCGACGCGAAAAGGTAGAGATAACCTTGAGAATCCTCGTGACCGGAGGAGCCGGATTTATTGGCTCCAACTTCATTCGCTATTTCTTGAAGACATATCCCGACGCATGCGTTCTAAACCTCGATAAGCTCACCTACGCCGGAAACCTGGAGAACTTGGCTGAAGTCGCATCCCATCCCAATTACGAATTCGTTCGAGGGGATATCAACGACTCCGCCTTGGTCGAAGGACTTCTGCAGAAACACTTCGATGCCGTGGTGCATTTTGCCGCGGAGAGCCATGTGGACCGGAGCATCGCTGACGCACAGGAATTCATTCGGACGAATATCCAGGGAACTTATACGCTTCTGAACGCAGCACGGCGCAAAGGTATATGCCGATTTCTACACATCTCCACCGATGAGGTGTACGGCAGCTTGGCACCTGGGGAAAGCGCCGACGAGCTCGCGCCCTTAAAGCCCAATAGTCCCTATGCCGCCAGCAAGGCGGGATCCGACCTGTTGGTGCGAAGCTTCCACAAAACATATGGCCTTCCCGCTGTCATCACGCGGTCCTCGAACAACTATGGCCCTTACCAGTTTCCGGAAAAGCTGGTTGCGTTGATGATTACCAACGCCTTGGAAGGGAAGAAGCTCCCAGTTTACGGCGACGGCCTTAACGAACGAGATTGGATCTTCGTGGAGGATCATTGCGCAGCGCTCGACCGGGTACTGCAGTCCGGACGGCCGGGCGAGATTTACAACATCGGCTGTGGCCGACCAATGACCAACCTGCGAATCGTGCGTAGGCTCCTGGCTATTCTCAACAAGTCTGAAGATCTGATCGACTTTGTTCCTGATCGCCCTGGACACGACCGCCGCTATGCTCTCAGTACGGACAAGATTCGAAGAGAGTTGGGTTGGAGTCCGTCTGTGGAGCTGGAGGAGGGCTTAGCCCGAACCGTGGAATGGTATCAGACACATACAGACTGGGTGAACAAGGCAAAGAGTGGTGAGTACAGAACTTACTACGAGAAATTTTACGACCATCGTGCCGCCACTCTTGCTGAGCTTTAGGGAACCGTGCAAATCCTGATTACGGGTAGCAATGGGATGCTCGGGCAAGACCTGGTCGCCCACCTCCAGGGGTGCCACGGGATCATCCCTGTGGATCTGCCCGAAGTGGACATCACTGTTCCTCAAGCTATTGAAGAGGTAATGGGCCGTACCAGACCCGAGGTCGTGATCCACACCGCCGCCTTCACCGCCGTGGACGAATGCGAAAGCCGTCAGGACCTCGCTTTTCAGGTGAACGCGGAGGGAACACGCAACGTGGCTGCGGCCTGTCGTAAGTACCGCATCCCTTTGCTATACATCAGCACCGACTATGTCTTTGACGGAGAGAAACCAGAGCCATATCTCGAAGGAGATCCGCCCCGCCCGCTCAACGTGTACGGGCACAGCAAGCTTGAGGGCGAAAGACACGTCATCGCCCTTGTCGAGGAATTCTGGATTGTGAGGACGAGCTGGCTGTTCGGGCCCCTGGGCAAGAATTTTGTGCGCGCCATCTTGGAGAAAGCACGCCGCGGTGGTTCCCTGCAAGTGGTAGACGACCAGATCGGTGCTCCTACCTACACGATGGATCTTGCTGCAACGCTCGCACAGCTTATCGACGGAGCCCCCAGCGGCCTCTATCACGTCACGAACCAGGGTTACTGTTCCTGGTTCGATTTTGCCCGTGAGATCCTTCGACAGGCGGGGCTGGGCCACGTGATGGTTTCGGCAATCTCCTCTTCTTCCTTAGGGCGTCCGGCTCGGCGCCCTAAGAATTCGCGGCTCGCCAACTCGCGGCTCGTAGCGGAAGGCCTTCAGCTCCTCCCAGGCTGGCAGGACGCACTTATCCGGTACTTGAAGCGCACGGAACAAATGGAAGCTGAGCAATCCGGGTAGCTGGTAGGAAGCTGTCCTGGATCTGGGTAACACGTCGGCTGCTCTCCGGGGGGCCAAGCACTATGGATTGATGAAGACCCGAAGTCTCTGCCGGGACAGGCTCGTTCAGTCTATGTGGCCTCTGATGACATATTGGAAGGCATTGCGTTCCTCCCGACGACTTGGATTCAGGCATCGGCCTCTTTCAGAGATTGGCTACGCCCGATTTTTATGTCGGCAGTTTCGATCGCCCGTGCTCCATAGCCGAGCTGTGCGTGGTCCGCCATATGGCAGTAGGCGCACAGGGTTACGAGGTTGTCGAGGCAGTCGTTGCCTTGCTGGCTGCGCCGCATCTTGTGGTGAACCTGCAGGTTTTCGAGGGATCCGCACCGCTGGCACCGCCAGCCGTCCCGCTCGAGAACCTTCTTCATCAGTCGGCGATAGATCTGCTTCCCCAGCTTGATCCGCTTCACTTTCTTCAGCATTTTCTGACTGGCTCCGGCTCAGGGGCCTCAGGTTTGCCTGTCAGGCGGGCTCGATAATCTATCGGTAGAACGTTCACCAGTCGGTGAATCACCAGCACGATCTCCTCCGGCGACGACTCCTCCGTCCGCCCCGCCAGGAAGTCGGCACAGACCAACTCCAGGCAATACCCTCGCGACCGCTCCGTTCCCACCATCCGCGAGGCGACGTACAACGCCCTTTCGACGACC
>Ga0315310_10002565_pt1 | contig 11352 bp, 11 predicted proteins | sample TDP5_MG_FD_203630 | JGI IMG/M metagenome (GOLD analysis project Ga0315310, IMG submission 203630) | Freshwater sediment microbial communities from Lake Towuti, South Sulawesi, Indonesia - TDP5 | ecosystem: Environmental > Aquatic > Freshwater > Lake > Sediment | place: Indonesia: South Sulawesi... | reverse complement strand
TTATTGATCACCGATGTATTGAGGATGGAGACAGGAGCGATACGAGAAGCACTTGGGGATGTGGACATCATGCTCCTCTCAGTGCCCATCGAGGTAACCGGACATGTGATCGAGCATGTGGGGCCGGAACTGTGTGCAGGTTCGCTCCTCATGGATATAACCTCAGTGAAAAGAATGCCGATGGAGTTGATGGAGAAATGGACAACCGAGGATGTGGAAATTCTTGGTACGCATCCGTTATTCGGTCCTTCTGCGAAGAGCATGCGAGGTCAACCGGTCATCTTCGTGCCTTTACGAAGAGGTCCGCTCTCCGGGCTGATATACGAGCTCTTTGTGAGGAACGGGGCGAGAGTTGAATTCTTAACGGCAGCGGAGCATGATGAGATACTGGGGGTAATTCAGGGGCTCACCCATTTTATCCTCTTCTCCCTCGGCATCACATTACGGGAACTTGATTTTGATATCGGGCGATCACGGAAATTCATGAGCCCGATGTATGAGCTCATAATCGATTTTATGGGCAGGCTGCTCCATCAAGACCCACACCTCTATGCACAGATACAGATGAATTTTGAAATGGGCAAAATTCACAAGGCATTTTTAACAGCTGCAACGAGGGTATCCAAGTTGGTCGCAGAGGGTAATATTGATGAATTCATGGAGGAGCTGCTGAAGGCGAGAAGACATTTTGGCAATACCGAACGAGCATTGATTGATTCTGATAGGATATTAGAAGAGAAGATAAAACTCGCGTTAGAAGGCGTATAGTATCAGATCTTCACCGTATAGAGAAGAGAAGCTGAAGGGTGATTAATAGCCCAAAGAAAGAAGGAAACAGAGCATTACCATGTATAAAAATGCATAGAGCGCGAATGCCTTTTAAACAGCAGTTTACAGACTTTCTCGTCCGACGATCATTTCCACCATCTCGTACTCCTCGTGCGTATGGACGAATAAATGGAGGTTGCCCAGCTTAATTTTCCTCAGCCCTGCGTCCCTTGCAGCACTATACGCCTCGATCATCTGCCACATCGTCGGAAACGGAACATCTCTCATCTTATACTCGGGAAAGAACGCGAGAATAGTGAAGGGAATCTCGGCATCCACCGCGGCTAACTCTCTTGCAATTTTCGCAATCTGGTCTGTCTCTACCCATCCCGGGATATACAGTGAGAGAACTTCAACGACAAATCCTCTTTCTTTCATCGCTTCGGGAAGCTTCAAGATCTGCGAATTCGAGACGCCGGTCAGTCTTCGATGCACCTCCTCGTGGTAAGCCTTGATATCCAGCCAGAAGGAATCGATACCCGCTTGCTGGAATACATCCAAGGTATTTGGGGTCAAACCGTATCCGTTGGTTTCAAAAAGCACCCAGACATTTTTATTGAGTTCTTTTATCAATTCCGCAGACTTTGCATAGAACTCGGGCTGGCATGCAAGGTCACCACCGGTGAATGCTACGATATTCCGAGCAGGTCCCCAACCCTGGGGACTCAACTCAATTTTATCAACGGCGAGAACTCCGGGGCATCTCGTGCTCCTCCTATCTCGCAATACGCAACTTCCGCATGATTTACAAAGCTCGTGCGCATGCCAACTCGTTGCGTGCTCCCTGCTCACGAACGTAATTTCATAGTCGCTCAGGTATCGTTCGACCTCGTGAACCAGATCAGAGGGCGACATCCATTCGCCCACCGCATTTCGGGTGAACTGCCAAGAGTGACATTTTGTGCATGAGAGATTACAGCCCGACTGGTAAATCGAGAGATAATGCTCAGGCCTTGATAGGAGAACTGCAGATATCAAGCGATAGGGAATTCCCTGTTTGTAGGTGAGTGTGGCTTCGCACGCTCTTCGAAATCCTCCCGCGAATGGATCAAAAACAGAGCAACAGCCTTGCTCAAATCCCTGCTTGATGAGGTTGCAGTCCATGCCGCATGCCTGCCTATTTTAAATGTGAGCCGCTGAGTGATAAAGACTAATATGATAGTAACCTTATAGTTCATAAGCTCAATGTATAGTGCGTGATAGATTTCTATGGAGTTCAAGCTGGCTTCGCCGCAAGCCTGCATTGGTGACTTCACGTACAACTTCATCTGGCAGCAGAGAGGGACAAAGCTCAATCCCACCGATGCCATCCCCTCACAGATTGGCACGAGTTATTCCTATGAAGCGGTGGTCGAGGCTTTGAAACATGGTGAAGATGTGCGTATCAAGGGCGATGTGGGCACGCGGCTTGGTTCGAGCTTAGGGGTCGATCTTGTGTATTTCGGTGGTAAGGGAAAGGAGTTGCCAGAGGTAGGTTCGCTCATTGTGGATGGAAATGCAGGCGCTCATCTCGGAATGAGTATGCTTTCCGGTACTCTGTATGTTAAAGGCAAGGTAACTGAACCGCTCGGGAATGTGGTGCAAGTGGGATCAGATTTAGAAGGATATAAGAAGTTTATTTCGATAACCTGGCTCGTGCATCACCCAGAAAAGCAGGACGAGCATGCTCCATTTGAGCCTAATGAGTTCAAAGATGAGAAGCTGATTCTTGCTGACGGAATAATGAGAGATACAGTGGCTGCACGGTGTAGAAAAGAGGCGACGGTGCTGGTTAGAGGAGATGCAGGATTGAGCGTGGGCATTTTGATGCGGAGGGGGCTGGTCATCGTAGAAGGGAACGCGGGCATGAACGCTGCGGCGCTGCTTAACGGCGGGACTGTTGTGGTATTAGGAGATGTAGCGGAGTTCCTGGGCGTGGAAATGAAGAAAGGAGTTGCCTTCGTCAGGGGTAACGCACGAGGCTATATCGGTGCTCAGATGGCTGGCGGACGAATAGTATGCAGAAGAACGAAGCCAATACCGCCCGTTAAGGAGAAGAAGCTTGAAAAGGAGGACTTAGCGTTGCTCGGGAGGTTTGGCATTTCAGGAATGCTTACGCTGAATTATGGACGGTATGAAGTATAACGATAAATTTTTGTTTTCGCGTAATTGCGAAAAAGAAAGGATAATCTAAACAATTTTCATGGCGATTCTCTTTTTTAACCATTCTATTCACTTTACAAACTTTGCGTTACAACGCTTAAGTAAATGCTTGGTATGCTATTACGGAAGGCTTATTACTCATAAAGAAGGATAAGAAAGATTGTGAGAATGTAGAGATATAAATCCATGATCTTATATCCTCCAAAATAAAGAACTAATTTTGCGAAATCCTTTAGTTGACTTAGAGAGAAGTTGAAAGGTTCTAACCCGATAGAGAAAGGCAATTTATCACTTAAGAGAGGACAATCGCCTTAGCCTTAGGTGTCTGCTCTTTCTGACTTCCTCGTTTCATATCCTCTTCGCCTATCAGCTTCTTCGCTCCCATTGATGCCAGATCGGTCGCGAGCACAAAAATAGCCTGCCTGTGCTCGTCCTTGCTGCGGTGTATCTCAATTGGTGAAATACCCAGTTCCTGATACCTTGTGAAATCACAGTCGAGGCCCTGCTCTTCACAATGCTTCTTGACTTGGACCAATAACAGATGCAGATGTATCAATTCTTCTTTTTTCATTGCCCTCCCCTTTTTTTCCTTTGCTTTGTTGTGCTGAGAGTCTCTTTACCTCTTATTTAAATTAGGAGTATAAAAATTCATTTCCACATACAAAAGGATCGGACGTTGAAAGTGCCCCCGAAATCTCAGATTCATCCAGTTTGACGGGGCATGAATCTGTTAATACTCTTACTTTACTTCACATGCTTCTTTGCCACCAGTATCATCTCCACAATATGATTCTCGTTCCATCGCGAGGAATCGATGACCAAATCGTAAAGTGAGAGGTCGTCTAAATGTATACCGTAATACTTCTCGTATCGCAGATATTCTGATTGCTCTCTGCTCTTCATTGCGGAAAGCGCTTCTTCATACGCGATCTTCTCCCGGCCTGCAACTCGCCGCGCTCTTACTTCGACCGGCGCTTTCAGCCATATCTTTAAGTCCGCTTGAGGAACAAAGAATCCTGAGAGTCTCCCCTCTATAATGATGTGCTCCCTTTTCATCGCCTCCTCTCTCTGCCTCTTGTCTATCCAGCGATCGAACTCATCGTTATTCTCCGCTAGTTTACTGAATTGCTCTAATACCAAATTTCGTTCCTTCGCCATCGCTCGAAACAATTCGCCCGCGGAGATGAGATCCAGTGAGAGTTCTTTTGACAGCAACTTCGCAATGGTTGTTGTTCCACTCCCGGGAAGACCGCTCACGGTGATTCGCATTACCCTTTTATAACCGCTATAGGTCTGAACGCCGCTACCCTTTTTGCTATCCCTGCTATCTCGCAGCTCCGAACCACCACCTCAGGATCTTTATACGCAGCTGCGACCTCCTCGGCCAGTTCACCATATCTGTCAAAAGGAACACCTCGCTTCATCCTTACATCCCCCTTGCCTCGTTCTCGGGCTTTCACGATGATATTCCTCTTCTCTAACGCCTCTTTCACGTCGCTTCCTCTATATTTCCTCATCGCTGCGGTCCTGCTCAGCTCTCTCCCGGAGCCATGGGCGCAGCTGCCAAACGTCTCGTCCTTTGCTACCTCGGTGCCCACAGCCAGGAAACTGCGCGTGCCCATCGAGCCTGGAATCAAAACGGGCTGACCGACGCTCTGATAAACTGGCGGTAATCGTTCGTCACCTGCCGGGAACGCCCGCGTCGCGCCTTTCCGGTGCACACAGAGCTTCCGCCGCTTTCCCTCTACCACATGCTCCTCCTCTTTTGCGATGTTATGTGCGATGTCATACACCAGCTGTATTTCCATCTCCTCCGCTTTTCTCTTCAGCGCGTCCTCAAACACTTTTCGTGTCCAATAGGTGGCGAGTTGTCTATTGGCAAACGCGTAGTTCGCGCATGCACACATTGCCTCGAAATAATCCATGCCGATGCCGCTCTGTAAATAAGCGCAGGCCAATTCCCGCTCTAAATTGAGTATTCGTGATAATACAGGATCTTTGCTCATCTCCCGTTCAAATTTTCTCAAATAGTAGGTGCACACGCCATGCGAGAAGCCTCTACCACCCGTATGCACTAAAACGGTTACCTGCCCTTTTTCATCGATCCCAAATCCCTTTGCAAGCCGAGCATCAAAGATCTCATCCACGACCTGCACTTCTAAGAAATGGTTGCCCGAGCCGAGTGTGCCAAGCTGAGGAGCACCGCGCTGCCTTGACTTCTCGTCGATTTTATCAGGGTTTGCCGCTTTTAATCTCCCCCCATCCTCTGTCCTCTCCGCATCTTCCTTCCAGCCGTAGCCCTTCTCCACGCACCACTCCGAACCACCCTTCAGCACCTCATCGAGCTGGCTGAATGACAACCTCAACTTCCCGGACAGTCCCAGTCCTGAGGGGATAGATTCAAAGAGGCCATCGACTATCTGAGACAGTCGAGGTCTGACATCCTTCTCCCTCAGATTCGTTCGAATAAGTCGTACTCCGCAATTAATGTCGTATCCAACGCCTCCCGGCGATATAACACCATTTTCGAAGTCGGTAGCAGCTACACCTCCTATGGGAAAGCCATATCCCTGATGACCATCAGGCATAACCATTGAGTACTTCGCTATGCCAGGAAGTGAAGCGACATTGATGGTTTGCTGCAGTGTCAAGTCGTGTTTCATCTTATCTATAAGTTCTTTAGCCGCGTATATCCTCGCCGGCGTCCTCATATATTCTTTATACGACTGTGGTACTTCCCATACATCTTCTCGTATCTTTTTTAGCGGAATGTCCATCTTCAAAACACCTCGTTGATCTTTCTTTATAGGTGCACGTACAACCAAACATGGAACGGTGGTCAAAGGAATACAAATTTTGGCCGTGCTGCAACAAACTTAAGCGCCCATCGGCTGCGGCGTGACTGCACCCAGTGCCTCTCGCAACTGTTCTTGTAACTGCTGATATCGCTTCTGAGCTCGTTCCTCCTGTCGTTCCAATGTCTTCAGTCTCAAGTCGTAGGTCTCCTTCCTCTCTGCCAGTTCTTCTTTTACCGTTTCCTTACCAGCTTTGATCATCAATTCGCCAACATTTTTGTAGATCACCGGATTCTCACCAACCTTTTCCAGTTCCTCGAGAGCATGCTCAGCATCTCGTAACAGAGCTTCGACCTGCATCTTTTGCCTTCCCAACGCTTCTAGTTGAACTTTGAGCTGCTGGAGCTGGGCAAGCAGGTTTTGCACCTGGGGAGGTATTTCTCCACTTCCACTCATCTTATCATCCTCTTTATGTTACTATTTCTTGTTCTGCTTAAGTTATTCTTTGACTCTCCTCCATATAAAAATACACCATGAGCGAAGGAAGAGAAAACGTGGGGGTAATGGTTATTTCTTATGGCTCAAGGGCGGCTGCGGTGATCGATGCGCTGTGCAGAAGCGAAGATTACAACGTGCGCTTATACGTCGCTGACAAGCAGCGGAATCCGTTTAACGTGGAGCGTGCAGAGAAGCACGTGGTCATTCCGGATCTGGATGTGGGAAAGATATGCGACTTTGTTGAGGCGAATAAAAACGGTATAGATTTTGGTATCTGCTGCCCCGAGAAACCGATCATAGCGGGTGTGAGGGATCTCGTGGAGCGCAAGACTGGCGTACCCATGGTATGTCCCACGAAACAATATGCGATCGAAGCAAGCAAAGCATCGCAGCGACGCCTCATTGCGGAATGCTGTCCCGAGGCGAATCCGCGGTTTAAAGTGTTTCATCGTTCGGCATATAAACGTGTAGGAGAAGCGAAAGCCGCAGTCTGGAGCTTTTTGGATGAGATTGGTAATGAAGTTGCAGTGAAGCCGGATACACCGGCGGCGGGCAAGGGTGTGGGTGTGTGGGGCGACCACTTTGCCACCCGCGAGCAGCTCTTCGACCATTTCTGGTCCATTTGTGATAGTGGGAGTGATGTGCTCATCGAGGAGAAACTTGAGGGTGAAGAATCGAGTTTCCAAGCGTTCTGTGACGGTCAAAGAATCGTGGCTCTCCCGGATACACGGGATTATAAACGAGCATTTGATTCTGACATGGGACCGAACACCGGCGGAATGGGCTCGTATAAGGCTCAAGAGGATTGGCTGCCTTTTCTGACCGAACAGGATAGAGAAGAGGAGGAGAGATTAGTTCAGCGGATTTTTGAAAAAATGAGAGGGAATGGTAAAAATGATGAGCTGAGGGGTATCCCGTTTTATGTGGCGTTTATGCATACGCGCGAAGGAGCAAAGATACTGGAGATTAACAGCCGGCCAGGCGATCCCGAGATCCAGAACATACTGCCCGTTATGGAGAACGATTTTGTGGATCTCTGCTTCCGCATGATCGAAGGTACTCTTTCGAGGGTAGAATGTGCGAAGAAAGCGACGGTGGTGACGTATGCAGTGCCGATGGATTACGGGAATTACCGAAGAACATATAGCGGAGATCGGAAGGTGAATTTAAGTGCTGCGTATGCCTTGAAGGAGCGATATGGCGATGATCTCCGGATATATCCCGGTTCTATGGAGTTACGAGCAGATGGCACTACTTACGCGCTCGGCTCACGGACAGTGTGCACCGTGGGCATTAGTGGAACAATCGAAGAAGCTCGTGAAATATCGCTGGAGGGCATCAGAAATATAGACGGTCCGTTGTGGAACCGCTGGGATGTGGGAGCACCACACTACATAGAACGGAGTATCCGGAGAATGAAGGAGCTGAGAACAAAGTAGAATGGTGAAGGAGCTTTACCCAGCAGCAGTGGAAGTTCTGCATTATTATCACCTGGGGTGGTAAACCTTGATTTAGTTTATAGGGCTGTTAGACGTTTGATAACATAGCATTGAGTGTCAGTTGACCTCAAATATAAATCTCTCTCGCTCTTACTTCCTGCAGCGAAAGCGGAGTATTATCGCTTTAATATCCGAGCAGTAATTCTAAGGTCTATTTTCCACAACACCAAAAACAGTTTTTACCTCATAAAGAATTTTGTTGTCAACAGTAAGTTTTATATACTATCTACTCAAATGCTAAGAGTTAGGAGGTGATGCTCACCACCTCGCCTTCGCCCTGAAGTCGAAGCCTGGGAGAAAGATAGATGAAGGTCATTCCATTGCCATGACTACTTTATCCTCCCAACAGGCTTCGAAATTGTTTTTTCATGTCTCTCTATTCCTTCCAAAGCATAGGTTATCAATCCGCTTCGCTTTTCAGCGGCCGTGAAGTATGGGTAACCGTGATTGTTAACTGAATACCGCGGAAAAAGGTAACGTTACGCTCATCACGTCGCATCTACTCGCTTAATCAAAGTTTTATATCCCTCAAAGAACTTCCTCAAATAGGGGAGGATAATATACATGCCTATTCGTATCGAGGAGTTTGAAAAGGGTATAAAGAAGGATCCACTTGACGAAGAAATCGTGCATTTCTTAGCGCAGAACAAAGATCAGGCCTTTAGTGATATCGAAATAGCCAAAAATGTGGTCTTTAAAGGCAAAATTACAGGCAATGATTGGTTAACTAATCTTGTTCGAGTCGCCACATGGTGGTTCAGTTTTCACGGTGCGCTGGATAGATTGGTAAAAGAAGGACGAATTAGAAGACGGAATATAGAGCGCGTTGATTACTATACCGTATAATCTTTCGGTTCAAAGTTCTACTCGCTGGTAAAAAAACAGAGCAAGCAACGTGGATACCAAGACGGTGAAGTATTTATGAATCCAATCAAAGCTAAATGAAGTGATAAAAAAGGGTAAAAACATCAAGTGATGTAGATAAAAACTTGCATAAGGCGATAAAGAAGAAGGCGATTGATAGCGACGTAACTATGAAGGCGTATATCGTGGAAGTATTACGAAGGAATATAGAAGAGGAAGGTAAAGAATACACGAGGGGAATGTCTGCTTCCTTAGCTTTAGCAGTTTATAGTCTATAAAAGAGGCGGTCGATTCATAGCCACTCGCTTTCAAGTTCTCTCAATTACAAAGAAAAAAAAATTTTATTACCCTGCCATTCATGAGATTCTTGGGGGTATGTGAAAAGTGCTCGAGTTTTATAATAGTCTCACGAGGACGACAGAGCCTTTTGAACCGCTGAAAGAGGGCATGGTGAAGATGTTCACCTGCGGGCCTTCAATTTATCAGCGGCCGCATATTGGCAATTATCGCACGTATCTGTTTGAGGACATAGTGCAGCGATACCTTGAATATAAAGGCTACAACGTTATCCGGGCGTTAAATTTTACCGATGTCGAGGAAAAGTCTATTCAGGAAGCTCAAAAGCACAATATGGGTGTGCTCGAGTGGACGGAACGCTGCGGTAACGTATTCTTTAAAGAGTTATACCTGCTCCGGGTGAAACCACCTACGTATAATCCGAAATCCTCCACCTCGGTTGAAGAAGCTGTTCATCTCATCCAGCAGCTTTTGAACAAGGGCCATGCCTATTGGAATAACGGAAATGTGTATTTCGACCCTCTGACCTTCAAGGGCTTTGGCAAACTCGCCCATTTAGATATGTCTCGCTGGCCGCGTGTTAAAAAGCGGTTTCACAAAGATACCTATGCGGGCAATCGCTGGAACATGGGCGATTTCATACTCTGGCAGGGGTATAAGAAGGGTGATACCGTGTACTGGGATACTGCTATCGGTCGGGGCAGACCCGCGTGGAATGTGCAGGACCCCGCTATGGCGCTCCAGACACTTGGAGCTTCTCTCGATATCTATTGCGGTGGCGAGGATAATCTGGTACGGCATCATGATTATACGATTGCTGTCGCCGAATCGGTTACGGGAAAGCCGCTGGCGCGGTACTGGCTTCACGGAGCACATCTGCTTGTCGATGGTAAGAAGATGTCAAAAAGCAGAGGGAATATTATTTATCCCACTGACCTCTTAGATGCAGGGTATACTCCTGAAGATATCCGGTTCTTTCTGATTTATGGTCATTATGGGAAGCGACTCAACTTCACGGATGACAAGCTCATGAAGACCACCGAGAAATTAAAACAAGCCCGCGAGATGATTGAGATTATCCAGCATGCCGATGCAGGTGTACGTGAAAGCGACGGTGCGGTGATGGAACTGATCAGGCGCTTACAGCGGAAATTTGAGAAGAATATGGATAATGATCTCAATGTGAAGACCGCTTTCGAGGAGCTCGTTCGCACCCTTTCCAGATTGGCGAGATTAGCTAGGATGAATAAAGTGACATCAAAGGATGCACAGCGGATAATCGACACCCTTAAACGTATAGATCGTGTGTTGCAAGTGTTTAACCTAACTCCTTTTAAATGATAAGTCGGTTCTTCATCAGGTTTAACTATTAAATGTGCAGTTTTACAAAGCTTTTAAGTAAAAATAAAAATTATTTCCCCCTTGTTTTGACAAGGGGAAAAATCGCACTACTCTTTACTCTACATCCTCGATTAAAATCGTTTCGGTCGATGATTCTGGTAACATTCCTGACAGTAAACAGGTCTGGTGCCATCTGGTTTAAATGGTACTTGACATTCTACCCCGCAGTCTGCACAAATAACAGTGTGCATTTCTCGAGGTGGACGATCAAAGCCCTGTCTTCTTCTGTCTGAATCCCATGCTCTCTTCATGTTCTACCTCCTTATTGTAATAGACTCGTGGTATTTAAATAACCTTAAAAATATGGGATACCATGTGGACGGGTTTTTGTATTTGGTTAAGGGTAACCTCTTCAAATCCTTCTCACCGCTTCTTTCACAGCTGGTTTGAGATTTTGGATGTGGTCAGCTAAAAATCATATCCGCCTTCTTCTCTATCTACTACCCACGCCTCTTCAACACCCATACCTTCACTTCGAGCTCCTCGCTTCTTTAATAAACGCAGCAGTTCTTCTTCATCCTCGCTGAATATCTTCGCTTTGCGTTTCATAGGTCCATTTCACCTCCATGGCCCATAAGATAGAATATCTCGATATATAAATCTCGGCATGACTGCCCACGGGCGTATGGTTTTTTTCGAGCGAATGGCTTAAGTAAAAATGATCAAACGAAAAATCCCAGACCTTGGGATTATATTCAAGGAGGTTTTGAAAAGAGATGGAAATGGATGACTGTCAAAGCGTCTTTTTAAGCTCCGAAATTACATCCTCTATCTTCCTGTTCACCCAGTATTTCCGTATCGCTTTGCCCCTTGACTTCGGGTGTTCCGATATTTCGTATTTACTGCTCACGAATCCATAGTCCTCCAGAGTAAGCAGATGGTAAGAAACGAGCCGTCTTTCTTCTCCCATCGCTTTGGCTATTTCATTGATGTGCATCGGCTTCTCAGCAAGCAGCTCTGCTATCCTGAACCGTATCGGGTGCAAAAGTACATGCGCTTCCTCTACGAGCCTACCTTTGGTCTCCATG
>Ga0315310_10002564_pt1 | contig 11352 bp, 16 predicted proteins | sample TDP5_MG_FD_203630 | JGI IMG/M metagenome (GOLD analysis project Ga0315310, IMG submission 203630) | Freshwater sediment microbial communities from Lake Towuti, South Sulawesi, Indonesia - TDP5 | ecosystem: Environmental > Aquatic > Freshwater > Lake > Sediment | place: Indonesia: South Sulawesi... | reverse complement strand
GGCATATCTATCTTGAAGTCTACAACAAGGAGCAAGATAGATGGATGATTGTAGATGCTACATGGGACAAGAGATTAGGTTCCAAGCTGCCTATTTCTGAGTGGGATGGAAAGAGTGACACCATCATTGCAGTCAAACCCACAAAGATGCTCACAGAAAGAGCAGACAACCTAAAAAAGCCCTCTGAGGCTCAATGGAAAGAACGCATGAAATCCATGGGTCAGTTTGCGGAAGCATTCAACAGATGGCTAGAAAGCATTAGAGCAAACACATAGAGTTCGCCAGTGTAAGTCTTGACGCTACTTCTCAAATGGTTTTTGTCAGTGTTTTTGGTTCTGCTATAATCTTACCACACTTCTCGCATTTTGATGTTTCTAATGGTTCACACATGGGAATCATAACCTTAACCCTAAGCTCTGGAGAAGATTGTTGAATTAGGAGCTTGTTAACTTTAACAGTATTCCAGTGACCGCAGTTAGGGCATTTTATTCTGAGCCTTGTTTTCATGGGGGATTACCGACCTTACATGAATCATACTTATTATTTTCTGTTCAATAGTCTCCTTTGGGTGAAGTTTAAAATATGATTCAACAGATAAGCATAAATTATACTTTTTATTCTGCTATATTAAATTATTAAGATGTGGTTTTTACTATAAATTAATAACTTTCTAAACGATAAAAAAAGAGGGAGGTTAAGGCTGTTTACAGCTATCACTCAGGCAACATCACAAACTGTTCTGTGCCTACAACCTTCTCCACTCTAACCTTAACTTCGAACTTCTTCTCTAGTTTTTTAGCTCCTCTCATCACAACGGCTTTGGTTAGTTCAGGTTCTAATACGTAGGCTTTGCCTTTCTTGACTGCTGTTACAATCTCGTCGTACGGTATGTCGATAGGTACAGTTTTAACCTGTGAGAGCTCATAAGAGCCTGCCTCTAGTGGTTTGTTTTGTTTCTTCTCTTTGACTGCCATTTTTTATCACCTCTTTCTCCCATGTGTTTAAACCATCGTTCGGTGACGGTCATCGACTGTTCGCCGACATCTGCGATATATCAGAAACGATAGGTCAATGTTACAACCAGTCATTTCCAATGAAAAATCGCTACGCTAACAGTGCAAATGTGCGCAATTCTTATATCACCTTCCATTGAATGATGTTAGTTGGACAAGAAGATGAAGAAAACAGAGTTTCTCAATTTTTCCCTTGTTTTGCTTTACCTAGTAGTGTATCTAATCAGAGATGCAGAGAACTCTCTTAAGATTTCATTTTATGGATTTTTCTTCATTTTGATGCTCATCTTTTGTGCATTTTTCGGAAAAAGAAGCAACTATCAACTTGCTAATTTCTACGGAGGAGTGTTGATTGCTTTTGTGTTTCTATATGTCTCCAAAGCACTTCCATTTATTGAGAGTTGGACGATACGTAGGTCGTTTTTGCAGGAAAAATTCAACTTACCTTTCCCTCTTCATCACTCATCGCTAGCGCTTCTGGTTGCACCATTAATATTCTTGTTACATTTGAAAAGGAATCGTTTTACCTCAAAACTTAGGTTTCGTGTCCCTAAAGTAAGATTCCAGATTGACCTAGTTTTGCTTCTTTTGGGCGGTGACTTGTTCCTTTTCATTTCTCAAGTCCCAGAAATTGTAATCTACAGAAACTTGTTTTTCTGAGATAACCAAAAGTGAGCGCTCAAATAGAAGTTTCTCCTTAAATTATTAATGCAAGTTGGATGAAAATAGTGCATCAATGTTGACGGAGGTGAGAAATAATGCCTATGCTTTATCTCAAATGCAAAACTTGTGGTGTAGAATTTGCTTCCAGCATAGTAATGGATGAAATAAGCTTTGCTACATCAGAGCTAATTAACAATCGTCATAACTGTCCGAGAGGTCATGTAAAAACCTACAACAAAGAAGACTACCACTTCAAACAGTGACAATGTAGTAAAACAGAACCGCACTGACCGCACTTCATTGGTTTAAGCCAACCCTTCCTTTGAACTTGAACAATTTGATTAAACCAAAACTTATTAAAATTGGCAACAGTTTTAGCCTGATGGGCAAAATACGTGGACGTGTCAAAAAGAAAGGTGGTGATGCGGCTTTGCGGATATCAGCCCCAAAGGAAAGCACTAAAGCCGAATCAGATGGAATACAAAGAAATCCCATTCCAATGAAACTTAGGTTGAAAATATCCCATGAAGACACGGCTTAGGATAAAATGCTCTAGTTGTGATCATTGGAACAGAAATGGAAGTTGTTTGCTTGGCTAAGGATTTGAAGATTATTTAAGTCACTTGTAGTAGGTGTGGGACTCTTAATCTAATTCCATATTCAGCAATTGGAAACGAACCTATAAAATGTGAAAAATGTGGTAAAGTAATAGTTAAAAGAGAATAGGTTTCTTTAGCTGTAGTCTGTGATGAATTGCACAACAAACGTTAAGACGCTCAACATGGGATAATTGTTCACATGGCACAGATTAGAATTTGCAGAGTCAACATCCAAATTGACCGTGACCCTAATTCGGGAATCTACTATCTTCATTTGCTATATAAGAATGAAGAAGAACTGCCAATTCAATTAGGTGACGAAATAGAGCCAAAAATGATTCATGATATTCTGATTGGCTTCTTAGTGAAGAAGAAAATTAAGTGCGGACCAAAACTCGTCAAAAATGGAATTTCCCAGATTCTTCAGAGACTGTTTAAAGAGATGGGAACTGAGGACCAGAAAACTCTTGATTTGAAGTTTTTTAAGTGGAGAAGAACTCATCTGAGATGAGAACAAGACTTAGAATGAAATGTTTTAACTGTGGCAAGTGGAATAGAGTTTCAGTCAATAAGATTTTCATTGATTAACCTTCTCCAGAGCCTAAGGTCCTACTTCTGAGTTCTTTCGAGATAGGAAGCTCCAAGCACTATCAAGATGAAGCCTATCAACAGTTTAACGACCGGAAGAGAGAATAGTTCGTTTCCCATGTAACTAAGGATACCATCAACCATCAAAAGAGCAGATAACCCTATTACCACTGCTGCTACGGCAAGAGCACTTGCACGTATTGGATTTTTGGTGGTCATAGTCATCGCATATGCTAGTTTGCATTATTAAGCCTTCTCAAAAAGAGATAGAGCCTAAGGTTAAGGTTATGATTCCTATATATGAACCATTAGAAACATCAAAATGTGAGAAATGTGGAAAGATTATAGCGGAGCCTAAAAAACTGATTAGAATCAAAAAAGGGTACTAGAGCTTTTAAGTCCACCTCATTTAATCTTCTCTTTTAGGTGAGAAAATGGTAGATGTATCGATAATAAATGCAGTTTCAGGAATAGCTGCAGCTATCGGTGTCATAATAGGTGTTGTCTTCACTGTCCTTCAACTGAGAAACTTGGTTAAAACCAGACAATCAGACCTTCTCATGAGGATGCACCTTGCCTTCAGCTCAAAAGAGTACTCTGAAGCAGCACTCAAAATGCTCTCTACAGACTACAAGGATTATGATGATTTCGTTAAGAAATACGGTCACGTCTTTGCTGAAGGACCAGTCCAGACGGAGTTATTTACGATGTGCATGTTCTTTGAAGGAATAGGTGTTCTCACGAAGAGAAAACTCGCAGATATAGCTCTTGTCAATGACCTCTTCGCTGTAGAATGGTTCTGGGAAAAAATGAAGCCGCTGGCTGAAGGCTTAAGAAAACAGTTCAACAACCCACACGTTTACGAATGGTTTGAATACCTCTCCAATGAATGGAAGAAATACTATCAACAACTAGCCTCTAAAACAGCTTAGACACATAACAACTCTCTTTTTTCTTTATGTCTTCATTTAATACGAATACCAAGCATAAACAAACACATGCGCCCGCCAGGGCGCCACTAATCTCTGCCGAAGGCACGAAAGAATCAGTAATTCGGGGGGGCTTAAATTATTAATGCAACTTAAAGACATTTAAATATTAAGTCAACCAAGCTTGGGAAGTATATGTCCTCCGAAGTCGATGAGATTTATGAAAAACTTTTGACCAAATACAAAGAGGAGAAATACGTTAATCCAAGGGCAGTCTTGAACTACGATATTGATTCTTTGACGAAAGAAGGAAAAACAAGAGATGAGGCGATTTTACATCTTTACATGCACCCAGAAAGCGGAAGGTTGAAACGGGAAGAAAAAGAAAGGTTAAGACAGCAAACGGAGATCTTGAGACAAAAAGAAGAAAAAGAAAGAGAGGAAAAAATTACAGAGTTGAAAGAGAGGATTGCAAGATTAACAATACTTTTCTCTAAGGGTGAAATCAGTGAAGAATCTTATAAAACTGCAGTTAAAACTCTGGAGAAGAATATAGAGAATTTGAAACCTCAAGTCAAGGCTCAACTTGAAACAACGAGAGAAATCCGAGAGGAACCAGTATATGCAGAACCAAGTGCATTGTGGTGGCTTGTTCCATTCTTTTTTGGAATCCTCGGTGGGATAGTAGCTTACGTTGGTGTGAAAGAGGATGATGAAGAAATGGCAAGCAATTTGTTGGTTTTTGGAATTCTATGGACAGTGATTCCAATTATTATCGGTTATTTAATACTATTTCATTGAATACGAATACCAAGCATAAACAAGCATTTGCGCCCGCCAGGGCGCCACTAATCTCTGCCGAAGGCAGAAAGGATAAGGTATGTGTGCTTAAATATTAATAATTCAAGTTGGAATGAGGTATATAGAGGATGTTAAATGGGAAAGCTATTGAATGGCGTTCTCATTGGCTTTGGCTCTGCACTCTCAACTGTCACGTTTGCATCATGGCATGTTCTTTTGTTAGCCGTTTCCTCAAGATTTCTAATAATTGGTGAAGCAGATTTCATGCAAGCAGTAGAATATGCAACTTATCTAATGACTATTCTTGGAATCCTATGTGCAATTACTGGATTAGGTATAGAATTGTATCAGAGACTGAAAAAAGAGAAACAATGCTGAATACCTAGCATAAACGAAGAGAACGAAATAAGCCTCATTCACAGTCTTCTTTAAGGAAACTCTCTCCAGAGCCTAAGGTTAAGGTTATGATTCCCACGTGTGAACCATTAGAAACCTCAAAATGTGAGAAATGCGGAAAAGTTATAGCTGAACCAAAGAACTAATCAGAATAGTCGAGAAATCATCATTACAGACATTCGTGAAAATCTAGGTTATCTCATAGGTTCGGTTGTTACTGCTCTAGCATTGATTCTTGGTTGGATTCATCAATCGGGGGTTCTGAACACTCTTGTCGACGTGGCAATCGGTGCTGGCATCACGTATTATGTTCAGACCAAAACTCAGGAAGAGTGTGGAAAAGAGAGTATGCCGTCAAAATTGCTGAAGAGGTCTATGGAAATCTGTTCAAGGAAGTGAAGAGCATCATAAGTTCATTAGAGGAGAAAATCTACATTAAAGGGGTTGAGTCCGCTGTTCTCATTAGAAATTCTATGTGCAACAAAACTTATTTTCAGTTGGATGCTAACAGCAGTGCATGCTTGTAGGTGAGGTGAAGAGAATGCAGCTTAAAGATGAGACTATTTTGTCAATAGGCATGTTGTCTATGGCTGTGGGGATTCTGATTGGACGATTTTTGCACTTTGAATATGCAGGCTTCTCAATTACAGATTTTGTGGAAGGCGTACTTGTCGGCTTGTCTTTAGTCACGAATCTTACCTACCTAGTTAGAAGGCGAAAGTGAACCACAGGCAAGCACTAATCAAGCCTGATCGATTACCCTTTTTTCATGCCGCTTCGGACGTTCTTCAAGTCTCTTTCAACCCTGATTCTTACACGAGTCTTGGCTGAAATCCTACTGCTTGCGTCCCTAGGGTATTTCTACTTGGCTAAGTCCATTAGCTAACCCTAGGTTCATAAGGCATAAATCAAGTAGCCACAAGCGTATCGCAAGCCATCTAATGCGTTGAACCTCAGCCTCTTTTCTTCAGCGCAAACGAATCAGGAATGGGCATAGAAATTTCTATCCCAAACCGAAACTTTCTTTGAATATATGTCTGTGTTAATGCAATCCTTTCTCCGAACGGTTCACGACGGCGCTTACCACTCTTTTGGCAACTGATCCTTTAGCTGCTTGTTTAGCGGCTGACAACCTGTCTGAAATCGACCAATGTTGCTGGATTTTTTCATTCTTGAATTCGTATGTGCATATACCCGGCACTTCATATTTCATACCATCCAGGGTTTTTGCCTCAAAAGTAAACTGGCTAACAGCCTTGTTTCCCTTCGTCATGATCCCGATTCCTGCGTCCTTAAACTTTAAATCTCTACTAACCTTTGCCATCCATTTTAAGTAGCGTTTCCACCCCTCCTTACCCTTGAATGTGCCCTCATTATTGATCCAGACTGCGTCTTCTGCAACAAATGAAAGCGCCTTTTCTACATCTGCTTTCTCAATCGCCGCACGCCAACCACGTATGACACTTTCAATCTTTTCCTCAGACATCTTATTCACCCCCAAAAAAGCTTGTTATTTTCAACTATGTCGTATTTTTCTTATAAATATAAGAGGCTGTAAACAAAAAAGTTTGGGTTTGGCGATAGAATTTCTATCCAACCCAGTTCATCTGGGATTGATTTCTTATCCGTTAAGTGTTTTTTGGTTTCTAGCGCAGGAACGGGGAACAATGAGAAAAAAGACGAAATGATTGGTAAACCGAGAGATTATTACATTCACTCTTTCTCTTTCTCCTTCTTTTTCTCCTCTTCTTCTTTGACGCCTTTCACTAGTCCTTTTCCTATGCCTTTGGCTATTCCGAAGCCTTTTCTAACGCCTTTACCGACAACCTCACCAGATTTCTCAGCTACCTCCTCAGCTTTGCCTTTCTCTTTCTTTTTCTCGTCACCCATAGTATTCACCTCCCTGAGCTTTGTGTACCGCATTTCATTCTCATCACTTAAAAGTTGCGTGTGAGGTGAGGCTTTAGAGAACAGCACACACCGAGCCAGTTAGCTAACAAGCTGCTCAGTCAAACAGCCCAGCGAACTAACCAAATCAACCAGCTACGATCCAACCGAACCAGCTAACCAACGAACCAGACGAGCTAACCAGCCAAACCAACGAGGAAAGGGTGTTCTATTCTATGCCCCATTTCTTGGTGATCTTTACGATTAGGAAGATTACGAAGGCAACGATTATGAAAGTTATCAATGCTACTAAGAAGTCTCCAACACCGAATAATTGTCCAGTGTAGCCTGCAGGTGGGTTTCCTGCGGCATCAAAAGTCGTTGGGGGGATTCCGAACTTGAGCGTTGATAGATTCCCGATTCCTGCACCTGATAATGCGATGCCTATAAGGGGCATTATGAAGTCTTTGACAAGCGCTTGAACCAGTGCGCCTAAGTAGACACCCATGATGAAAGCCACAGCCAAGCCCATGACTTTGTATTTGGAGAGGAAGTCCATGAATTCTTTCCACAAGCCTTTTGGAGGTGGTGGCGCTGGCGGAGCAGGTTTAGGCTCTAGCAGTTCTCGTATCTTCTTCAATTCGTCAAGCATTTTTTGATCTGTTGACATCAAAATCACACTCCGTTATTCTGAGTGGCTGGTTTATAAATCATGCTAAAAAGGAAGAAGGTTGTCGAGTTTTCGCGCGCGCACATCTTCTTGCCATTGTCAAACCATCCTATTCTCATCAGAAAAGGTAAGAACTTGAAGTCTCATTCTTGCAATGTTTCGTTTCCTTCATCGTCATGCTAGGCGTTCTCATTAGCAGCATTAATGTTGGGAAATGCGGTCTTCAACATAGTGAATCGTAGATTTGGGAGGCTGTCTGAAGTTGTTGCAGGCTCCGTTTGGTGGACAGAGTCTGCTACACCTCGTTTCGCTTCGGTGAAAAAAAATATATTTTTTTTCTGCACAACAGATGAAAGCTACACATTATCTACGTGACGTGTTTCATTGCAGAAATTCCTAGGGAAGTAGGTTCGTTTGGCTGAAATTCCTTCCAAAAAGTGCGTCAGTGAAGCGTGGAAGTTTAGGGTTGGGTTCAAATTGCGACGTATAGTATTAAGGACCTTGAGCAGGTGTCGCGTGCCCAAACGTTGAATCCGCCTCTGCCAAAGGCTCTATTAATAACTCAACACAGCACGCGCAGATCTGCATATGCGGGTTTAATGGAATTTAGGAAAGAGCTTTAAAGTCGTATATCCGATTATTGATATTTTGTTGCTATGCCCATTGAATCCCATTTTGGGGGAGTTGAGTGGTATTGCCTGTTGAAATCGGTTTAGAGATGTATGGTGAACGGGAGGTTGTTTTGCCTTTTTTTACTGGTCATGTGGCTCGGGGTTTGTTGTTGCATTTTGTGAGGCATGTTGATCCTAGTGCGTCTGGTTTGTTGCATGAGTTGAATACTGCCAAGCCGTATAGTGTGACGCCTTTGCGGTTTAGGAGCAGAGGGCGAAGTGAGAAGGGTTTTGTTTTGGATCCTTTGTTTCCTTGTCGTGTTGGGTTTAGGTTTTTGAAGGATGAGTATGCGACGTATCTGCTTAGTTTTTTTCAGAAGCAGAATAGCGCGCTAATCTTCGATACGACTTTTCGTATTGCTTCTTTGAGTGTGAGTTGTAAGAGTTATGGTGATTTGGAGAAGGAGGCTCAGCCTTGTGATGCTTTTAGGCTTTCGTTTAGGTCGCCTACGTATTTTGCTAGTTTGGGTAGTGGTTTTCATTGGATGTTTCCTGATGCGGTGAAGGTTTTTTGTGGTTTGATGCGTGTTTGGAATTTGTTTAGTGATGGGAGGCGGTTTGGTAAGGAGGAGTACTTAGCGTATAAAGAATGGTTGACTAGGAATGTGGGTGTTAGTGAGTATGAGTTGTGGACTCGGTTGGTGTTTATGAGGCGGAAGAAGGCAGTAGGCTTCGTAGGCTGGGTTACGTATGAGTTGAAGGATAGGGAAAGCGAATGGAATAAGATAACGTGTATGCTTGCCAAGTTTGCTGAGTATTCTAATGTTGGAGGAAACAAAACGGGCGGGTTCGGAGTAACAAGGTGCGCCTTCAGGGGAGACTGATGTTTTTTCGATTATGCTTATAAATCGAGATACAACTAACCGTTAATCGGTAGGATGTTTGAAAAGAGTCGTGGAAACCGCTGCAATCGTCCTAGACGTTCAAATTTGCGGTCGGCTTCAAGGGAAAAATCCCAATAGAGGGAATTGAAAGTCCTCACCCTCAGAACATTTATAAAGCAAGCCCTGCGCTTCAAGGGAAAAATCCCAATAGAGGGAATTGAAAGAGCAGGAACAACTCTGCGCTGAAACGACATTTACAGCACCGCTTCAAGGGAAAAATCCCAATAGAGGGAATTGAAAGTTGCTCATGTCCCTTCACTTTTTTTAACAAATTATCCAAGCTTCAAGGGAAAAATCCCAATAGAGGGAATTGAAAGCGTGTGTCCTCGCAGCCACGGGGCAATACGAAAAGGCGGCTTCAAGGGAAAAATCCCAATAGAGGGAATTGAAAGTGTTACTCACTGGCCTCATCGCCGTTGCACTCAGAATCGCTTCAAGGGAAAAATCCCAATAGAGGGAATTGAAAGTGGGAACGCGTAGTAGCAGGCGTGGGGGCAAGCGCGATCGCTTCAAGGGAAAAATCCCAATAGAGGGAATTGAAAGTCCACGATCTCGGCCTTTGACTTTCGGATCCCGCTGTTCGCTTCAAGGGAAAAATCCCAATAGAGGGAATTGAAAGCTACTATCTGTTTATTATGGAACTTGGTACCTTCATTCTGCTTCAAGGGAAAAATCCCAATAGAGGGAATTGAAAGAATGTCAGAGAGATCTCCACGTCAGTTGCCGTTTCAGTCGCGCTTCAAGGGAAAAATCCCAATAGAGGGAATTGAAAGTATTATTTCCTCTTTATTAAAGGGGGATTCAAACCCTCGGCTTCAAGGGAAAAATCCCAATAGAGGGAATTGAAAGTTGCCAGCGAACCAATTGTTAGCGCTGCCATCAGCTCTTGAGGGCTTCAAGGGAAAAATCCCAATAGAGGGAATTGAAAGTCGTGACGGTCATCAACTAGATATGGCATACCCAAAGCTTCAAGGGAAAAATCCCAATAGAGGGAATTGAAAGTGTTGTTGTTTTCCGGCTTTTCCGGTGAGCATTATATAAGCTTCAAGGGAAAAATCCCAATAGAGGGAATTGAAAGTGGGTGTCCACGAGGAAAAAGCCGAGAATGAACAGCAAAGCTTCAAGGGAAAAATCCCAATAGAGGGAATTGAAAGTCGTATTCTGTTTTGCTTTCAAACTCGAAGGTTACCGCTTCAAGGGAAAAATCCCAATAGAGGGAATTGAAAGTCGTGGACCAGCAGGTGCTAGCGGAGAAGTGACTAGGTGGCTTCAAGGGAAAAATCCCAATAGAGGGAATTGAAAGTATGAAAGAGCTGGGGATACCGGAAGAGTTCAGCCGGTCCGCTTCAAGGGAAAAATCCCAATAGAGGGAATTGAAAGACCTCTTTTCTGATGATGATGGCGATGAGCTTTGTTGTGCTTCAAGGGAAAAATCCCAATAGAGGGAATTGAAAGTAGTGAATTGAAGGATTGGAAGATCATCCTTATATTCAGCTTCAAGGGAAAAATCCCAATAGAGGGAATTGAAAGATCCTTTCATTCAATCACCTCCTCCTCGCGTGTATGTGTGGCTTCAAGGGAAAAATCCCAATAGAGGGAATTGAAAGTCTCTTCTAAATCTTGTTTTTTTTCTGTCATTCTTTTCCCGCTTCAAGGGAAAAATCCCAATAGAGGGAATTGAAAGCCTCGGGGCAGGGCCTACCCAATTATCCTTTTTTTTCTGCTTCAAGGGAAAAATCCCAATAGAGGGAATTGAAAGAGGGGTTGGGGGATCTACCGGTGCCCTAAATGCCGTTTCAGCTTCAAGGGAAAAATCCCAATAGAGGGAATTGAAAGGCCTATCGCCTGAACGTCTGCTTGCTTACGTGGGCGTCCGCTTCAAGGGAAAAATCCCAATAGAGGGAATTGAAAGTTGGTGAAATTCGAACGCCCATATCCTCAAGAGCTGATGGGCTTCAAGGGAAAAATCCCAATAGAGGGAATTGAAAGTTTGTCATAGCGCCTAGCCCAACGAGTGATTTTGAAGTGTGCTTCAAGGGAAAAATCCCAATAGAGGGAATTGAAAGATAAAGAGTATAGTCTTCCATGACCTTATCAAATTCTTCGCTTCAAGGGAAAAATCCCAATAGAGGGAATTGAAAGTTGGGAAACCGGTTCGCTGAGATGGGCGTTAAAAGCGGTCGCTTCAAGGGAAAAATCCCAATAGAGGGAATTGAAAGTTAATCATGTCCAATGCTGCGATCTCAAGTTT
>Ga0315310_10002563_pt1 | contig 11352 bp, 8 predicted proteins | sample TDP5_MG_FD_203630 | JGI IMG/M metagenome (GOLD analysis project Ga0315310, IMG submission 203630) | Freshwater sediment microbial communities from Lake Towuti, South Sulawesi, Indonesia - TDP5 | ecosystem: Environmental > Aquatic > Freshwater > Lake > Sediment | place: Indonesia: South Sulawesi... | reverse complement strand
TTTGGGAAGACTATGTTACAGATATCTCTAAGAACAAGAAACCTTCTGATAGTTTTAGGATGGGCATTAGCCATATCGTCAATTCTCATGCAAATCTTGATTGAGAGAGGAGCCTTCGAATTTCTAGATTTGTTGCTTATTTTTTTTGTGAGCATGTTTGCAGGTGTTGTTTTGATGGATATGGAAAGAATCGTGTATGGTTTTGTAGGCTCAATGTTTCTATCTCTCTTAGTGATGTTTATTTGTTTAACCTTGCCAATCTCCTTAGGCAAACTACAATATGCTGGTCTTGCGGAAGCAATCCTAGGAGCGGCTCTAGTTATGATGTTCAAAAGTATGGTTGCAACAGCGACGCCAATCCTCGCGTTGATGGGCGGGTTGATTGGCGGCGCGGTAAGTGAGTGGCTGAAGCTTGACTAGCGCCTTTGCCTAAGTCTGGGATTGAGGATGTCGTCTAGGGCGTATCCGAGCAGTATGAATGATAGTGACACCAACGCTATGCATAAACCAGGTGGAATAACCCACCACCAGAGGTCTACGCCTCCATAGGCTTGTGCATCGTGAAGCATTCTTCCCCATGACATCACACGTGGATCAAACAACCCTAGCCAACTTAATGCAGCCTCTGATAGTATAGCGCTGGGAACAGCTAGCGCAAGCGACACGTACACTAAGGACATGACGTTAGGCAAGATGTGCCTTAAAATTATGTGGAACTTGCCCGCACCCACTGCCTTAGCGGCTTCGACAAATGGTCTCTCTTTAAGGCTTAAGACTTGTGATCTAACCATTCTGGCGAAACCCATCCATCCCAGAAAGCCTAGCAGCAGTATTAGGTACCATATTGAGGGTCCAAGGACAGCGATTAGTACTACCAGAAGTGGAAGCATCGGAATAACAAGTAGCATGTCTGAAAATCTCATCAAGGCCTCGTCTACAATTTTTCCGAGGTATCCACAGATTAACCCGACGGATAAGCCGATCAACACTGACAGTGCCGCTGCAAGTAGGCCAACGAACAGGGAAAGTTGCGAACCGTAAACAAGCTGCGAGAAGATGTCTCGTCCCCACTGGTCGGTTCCAAGAAGTCCAAAAGCGCTGCCAGAGAGATCCACGCTGATGTCGTCTAGGTAGACTCTGGCCTCCACATTTTTTCCAAGTGTGCCCACTTTTGTGTCCATGAACGTCACTTCAATAATGTATACATATGTGCCTGTGCCCGTGAAAATTATTTTTGCGGGGTCCGCAAGGACTCCTAACATACCGCCGTAGCCGAATACTCCTTTGAGGTCTTCGTTGTACGAGTCTAGTGGATAGAACGGGTGTTGCCAACCTGTACTTGTGTTTGTGAACCTCTGGCTCCACAGGTAATGCGGTGCCGAAGCGTTTCCTAGCGAGATTTTCATCTGGGCATATTGAAGATCTTCTATGCCTGTGAACCACATGTAAATTGGGCATCTGAATCTCTTTGGCGATCCCTCGAAAGGATATTCGAATTGCTTTTTCACTGTTACTGTTACTGAACCTGCGTAAGGTTTTTTGGCTGCTCGATTAAAGCTTATGGTGAGGGATCCTGGGTTGGTTCGTCCCATCTCTGAACTGTGACTTACTGAGGCTGATGTGCTGGATGCTTCAAAGGTCCATTCGTCTAATGCTTGTGGTGTGGAGAAACCTAGGTCTTGTATTATGTGCAGGTTGGAGCTCAAGGATTTTCCTATGGAAAGTTGCCTAAACCATATGGGAGCTGAATAGTCGCCTGCTAGGTAGTATTGGTATATGGGGTCGTAAGGTGAAAGGACGGGGGCAAGTAGCGCGACGGATATGAAGAAAACGAGAATTGCTACGCCAATGATTCCTCTTCTACTGTGTTTGAAGACTTTGAGGAAGTTTATGAATCGTCTCAAGGCGAATGGTAATTCAAGTTTTCGTGATGTTTTCGTTTTCTATCACCCGTACTTGATTCGTGGGTCTACAACTCCATACAGCAGGTCAGATAAGAAGTTGGCTACGATAACACATAAAGCTATGATGTAGAAGATTGCTTGCATGGCGGGAAAGTCGTTTGATAGTATCGCTTGCCAGATCCAGTGTCCGAGTCCAGGGTATGAGAAGACTTGTTCTGTTATTATAGCGCCGGTTAGTAGAAAGCCAAAAGACAACGCAGCGCTTGTAATCAGTGGTAGTGAGGCGTTTTTCAAGGCGTGCTTGAATAGCACTGTTCTTTCCTTGAGCCCTTTCGCTCTGGCTGTGACAATGTAATCCTCAGTTAGGGTTTCTAGCATTGTGGCTCTGGTGAGGAGGAGCCAGCCGCCATAGTTGAAGAGTGTGAGAACACCTATCGGTAGTGCAACATGCATTAATCTGCCGGCGATTTCTTCGAGGCTTGGTAAATAAACTAGGGCGCCTAAAATGTTTAGAACGTATGGTTGTGGCCATTTTCCTGGCAATCCCCATTCGTGGGGATATGGTCCTGCTCCAGGGAACCATTGTAAAGTTCTGGAGAAGATTAACAGGGCGACCATTCCCATCCAGAAGGAGGGGAGCGAGTAGGTTGTTAGTGAGGCGAATACTGACCCGCTGTCAAAGATTCCTCCTCTTTTGTGCGCGGCGATAACTCCGAGAATTATGCCGATGACCATTGATATTATAATGGAGCCTCCAGTTAGTACTAGGGTGTTGGGGAGCCGTATGCTTATTTCATTTACAATTGGGCCCTTGAAGAATGAGTATCCGAATTGCCAAGTGAGCATGTTGCGCACGTAATTGATGTATCGAATGTACATGGGTTTGTCGAATCCGTAGAGTATTAAGATTTCCGCGATCTGGTCTTTTCTGAGTCTGGCCGCGCTGGCTAGCGTGTCGATTGGGTTTCCTGGCATCAGTTCGAATATTATGAAGTTGATCGTTATGACGAAGAATACGAGAACTATTGAGAAGATGACTCTTTTTATTATATATGTTCTAAGACCCATCATCCAATCCTCGGAGATATGTAGTTTGACAGATATTTTTAAGTTTTTGCTTAGGCCTGCAAGTTTGAATCTGTGGTGTTAGACACGTCTGTCTTTCTTACTTTAAATGCCCGAAATAGAAGATATCTATAGAGATTTGTGAGAGAAACTCTTAAAAGATGGTTGCATGTAAATATTACCCGCTGAAAAAAGAGAAAGGAGAGAGAAAAATTCTTGAAAACTAAAGGAACGTTGGCTATAGCATTGACTCTCGCTTTAGCATTGACTTTAGCGATGGTTCCGATGGCTCATGCTGCGAATGGTCCAAAGATGGCGAACTTGCTGTGTAAGATGTATATAAATGGTGCCGATGCGGAGTTCGCTGCTCTGGAAGCCAACCAGATTGACTTCACCGACTGGTCGCTGACGAAGTACTGGAGTGACAAGTGGAAGGCTGAGCAGCCGACGACGATCACGCAGGTTCCGTACGCCGAGATGGGCATGCGTGAGTACGACCTGAACAATCAGAAATGGCCCTTAGGCGTCGAGACTCCGAGAGACTATGACCCGCTCACGGATTCTTACAAGAACTACTTTGACGAGGCTGATGACAGGCACAAGCAGGCTTGGCATTTCAGGGTGGCGTTGGCCCGCTTGACGAACAAGCCGGCTTGGAGCACCGAGATCCTGAAGGGCTTCGGGAAGTCTGTTGACTCTTTCGTGCCAGACCCCGCGGCTGCGGGTTGGATCTGGCCAGGGTTCAGGCAGACTCCCGTGCTGACGTACGCGCTGCCCTATGGTGGTCTCCAAGAGACTTATGCCCACGACTATGACCCAACGGTGGCTAACGCGATACTGAACGCTGCCGGCTTCACCAAGACTTGGAACGGTGACCCAGACGGCGGCGGCCCGATGCCCTCGGGCTTGTGGAGGGCGGACCCGCAGAACCCGGGCAACCACATACCTCTGCTGAAAGTCTATGTCAGGGCTGACGACCCGTTGAGGCTGGAGTACGGTAGGCGACTGAGAGACGAGATGATTGCGGTTGGCATACCCCTAAACTACAACGAGGCGAGCAAGAGCGCCTGCTTCGACGCCGTCATGGTCAAGTACATGTACCACATCTACACAGGCGGCTGGGGTCTGGGCGCGGATCCAGACTACCTGCACGACCTGTGGCACTCCATCGGCTACTGGGGTGGCACCCAGACCAGCTCTGAGGATCCATCTGGAGTTTCTGGCTGGAGCACCAACTACGCGGGCTTCGTCAACAGCAACTACGACGCAGTGGCCGAGCTCGTCAAGTACCCGCCAACCTTCCCAGCAGCGCTGAGCGGTGCACACGAGTGCCAGAAGATCTTCGCCAAGTACGCAGCCACCATACCGTTGTACGCGAACAAGGCGGTCATGGCTTACAGGACTGGGTGGTCAGGCGCGATCAACTATGAGGGAGCAGGCCTAGACAACGGCTTCACCTACCTCAACGCTTACAACCCATCACCAACAACCCCCAACACCATCAGGTACGGCATGATGAGCAACCTAGAACACCCCAACATCATCACGTCCGAATGGACGTGGGACTGGGCCCTAATTGGCCTCAGCTACGACAGCCTCATCGACCTAGACCCGTTCAACCTAGCCCAAGAATACGGCTGGTTGGCAGAGCCGCGGGAGGCAGGAGTTGACGGAATACTCGGAACAGCAGACGACGTATTCGAAACAATTGGGACATGGACTTTCACGAAAGGCTTCAACCCAGATACCGGCCCCATACCGGGCACTGGAACAACAGTAACCTTCACCGTGCGTGACAATGCTAAATGGCACGACGGCACACCAGTCACACCACAAGACGTCCAATTCAGTATAATATTCACCAGAGACTGCGGACCCGGCGTAGCGTGGAACTACATGTCAGTCATGGACGTTAGCCATGTTGACACACACAATGAAGACCCCAGCCTAGGAGCCAACGACGTCAAGATCTACTTCAATGTTGTTTCCTACTGGGCAGCCCACTGGGCAGGCTACCTACCCATCTTAGCCAAACACATCTGGATTGGCAGTTCCCCCTCTGCTAACAGCACATTTGGATGGGGCTACCCTTGGCCAAGCCAACATGCAAAAATAGGTTCATGGCCTGAACCCCCATACTCTGATGCTTATGGTCACAGCGAGGCTTACCTAGCCTATCACACTCTGGGAGGCATACCTATCGGTGGGAAGGTATGGATTCCCATCGACATGTATTTCTCAGCGGTAGTGTACAAAAGCTGCAAGATATTGATACCAGTATGGCACGGAGGGGTATGTAATTACTACAAAGCCCACGTCCACGACGTTCAACTTAGCTCTCCCTACACCAACCCTCTTGGTGGACCAGGAATCGAGGCTGACTTCAAAGAGGATGTCCCCGCCGACGGATATATCGCTTGGAGCATCAACTGGATTCAGGATCTGGATTCTTCCACCTTCACCCCAGAGAAAGTCAGGGAGTACGCTCCATACGCAACTACGGATCTGGCGCACTCCGATGGAAACTTAAACGGCATAGCTGACGCCCGTGAAGACGGCTGCGGACCGTGGGTCTACTACGACATGGACCCAACGATGTCCGTGTGGGCATCGCTGACAGCGAACCCCAACTTCTACAAGAGCCAGGGAGACGGCATAAAGCCCTGGGACGTTGACGAGATCTACGACTACTTGGTCGACGCCTTCCACAAGGTCGGCGACGTCAACTACGACAAGACCATAACGGCTACGGGTGACGGTGTCAAGGTCGCCCGAGCCCTAGGCACAAACAAGTGGGACTATCCATGGGACGAAACCGGCACGATCTGGGACTACTACAACCCGCACGCCGACGTTACCGGCAACGGATACGCTGACGCCTTCGACCTCTACCAATACGGCAAGCACTACATGACCGTCGGCTGGCCGCCATACGGACTATAGCAGGGTGAGAAAATACAAACCAAAACCCCCTCCCTTTTTTTGTGAACGCCCTCATAAAACAAAAACATGCACGTCTTCTTTAGAGAAGTTTTCAGAAAAAACTTAGAGCACTTCTCATGAATTTAAGTTCTCGCTTTCCCAAAAAACCTCCTAAGAGAATGCTTCACGTTTTTCATCGCATTCTTCGGCCACGGCAACCTCTCCAGCGTCAAACCCTTGAAGAGAACAAAAACCCCACCAATGAAAGCGCCATTTAAAAACAAAGCGACAAAAATCTCTGGCAGAACTGGAGGCGACGCAACCTTGATTACTATTCCCTCAAAGAAAGCGGTTCTGGTGTTGTCAGCTGCGTCAAACTCTCCATCAAGCACAGTAGCCTCAGCGACTACAGTGTGCTGACTAAAAGTAGCCAAAATAAGCTTCGCGGATTCCATAGGAACAAACGTCAAATTCGCCCTCTCCCCAGGTTCAAGCGTAACTTCAAAAGAGAACAGAACTGTGCGAAAATCATAAGTGACAGATACGCTGAAAGTCTCACTAAACTCCCCCTGATTCTCAGCGGTCACTGAAACCCGCAGAGCTGGATCGCCTGTCACGTTCTCTACAGAAACACTAAGATCGGTTATCGCCACATCATGGTTCTCCAGTCTAACTTGAAGCGTTGGATCACCAACAATGACCATGCTGTGATACAAAATCTGAAAAGAATCACCTTTCGGAAACAGATCCCCCTCACTCGAATTTTTCTTCCCGCTAGCAATCAGAAGCCATTCTCTAAAACTCGCACCTATCACTCTTCGCTCAGAAAGAGAACCATAAAAATCCCCCAACGGAAACATGTCAAAGGAATAATCAGTGGAACCGAGCGCTAACAAACCGTAGTTTTTCGCAAAAACAGCCTCACCCGCCAAGTAATCAGACTCACTGTATCTCGCAGCGGAACAGACCACAAAATGATAAAACAAGACTCGAGGATCAATCACACTATAATCAGAAGAGTACACCGTGCCGTCCCATTGAGATACTGAAGGCTCTATGGGAACCTTGAACGTGTGATTACTGTAAGACCCATGAACCATGAGATACACCCATTGAAAACCCAAGGGATCCTTCAGCCTATCTTTGTAGTCCGTTGCATTAGTCGTATAGGGATCAATCACGTATGTCACATCTGTGGCCAACCGACCTAAGGCGTACTCAGCCTGATGCGCCTGCTTTATTCCGTCGTCATCCACGTATACCAGAGCTCGCCACCAAGGCACAGAAAGCGAACCTTCTCTGTAGCGATGATTCTTGTCGAAGTAATTGTTAATCAAGGCTACCTGGTCACTTGAGTTGGCTGGAGTCTTGAGTCTTCCAACGTATATCTCTGGGGCGACGTCTCCCGTATGCGTGTCGTAGGCTCCATCGCCGTCTGCGTCTGTCCAGACGCCGTCGAGATCCATGTAATAGAGGTCTGTTGGAAACTTGCGGGTGCCCACCTCATACCACGCTATGGCAACGTCTCCTACAATAAAACTACCTACAAGCCCCCTCTCTTGGTTCTGCTGCAAGTACGCTCTTATCCCTGCGGGTGTGTCGTCTGGCAATTGGACCGTACTAATTGCATCCACCAGATATCCTTCACCTTCAAGATCAGCAACGTATCCTTCTAACGAGGCTCTTACATCCTCAAAAATCGAGGCCTCCACAAAGACCACTATTAGCGGTTTTTGTGCCTCAGCTGACGATGTAGCTAAAGCTACGACGGCTAGGTTCGCACCGACACCGCCCCCTACAATAAAGATTAAGACTAATACTGAAAAAACAGCTTTCGAAATCATTCAGCTAACCAAGTGACTCTTTCCAAAAATAGGTATTAAAACCTTCAGTGTTTCTCTCTACTGAACAAAGACTCTATTTTCTTCTCTGTTGCTTCTTGAATAACTCAATTAGCTCCTCCACTCTTTTGGCCACTTCCCATTCCTTCGGCCGTTCGTGCACATTCCTCCACCAGAGGACTGCTCTCTTAACATACACGCGAATGAAAAAGACAAAGGCTACGCCCGGAATCAGAAAGCTAACGACGATGTTCAGCGGGAAACCAAAAACCCAAGTTGAAAATGTGATCAACCACACATTGAAGAAGAAGTACAGTGTCAAGAGTATGGGTACAATTATAGTCCAAAAAACTCCCTCAATCTCTGGAAGCCGCTTCAAAACAGCAAAAGGAATGCTTGGGGTTGGAAGTCTCAAAAACAACTTCAATAGCCAACGATAACGCAATGGAATCTGCTCTAGCTCTTCACGAGTTAACACTGTACTCAGACCTTCGCTGGTTCTAATGTGCGATAGGAAAATAAACCTTCACTATCCGGATGTTAATTCAGTTGCTGATCAAATCTCCCACTTCAGAGTACCCACAGATGAAGACGCGGTTAGGTTTTGAGCATCCCACATGGCAAACAATGTTTTTCCTCCATTTTTCCTCCTAGAAAAAGTCTGAGCTTTTCGGATCGCGTTAATAAGCTTCATGTTCCAAGTGCCCAGAAGATTCTTAGACCTCTCGGAAACCACAATTTAAGTGTGTTTTATAGACCCTGAAAAATAACAATAGATACGTGATATGGCGTGACCCCGATCATTTGCCATCTAAACATTTAACAAGGTCTTATGCGTGAGAACACGTTGGTTGGTTGAACTCGGATGATAAGCGAGATAATCTCTGTTCTTGAAAAGCATGAGCATTGGCGTACAAAAAACTCCATCAATCTTATTCCTTCGGAAAATGTTGTGAGCCCTAAGGTTCGATCTCTTCTGTCGTCTGACCTTGGGCAACGATACACATCAAGAGACAAATTCTACATGGGCACACATTTCATTGATGAACTCGAACAACAAGGTGAAGAACTAGCACAGCAGGTTTTTGGGGCAGAAACTGCTGATTTGCGTCCACTCTCAGGTCACATTGCCGACTTGATAGTACTTGCTTCCTTTACGAAGCCAGACGATACAGTAATTTGTGTCTCGGCGACAGATGGTGGGTATCCTGGAATCTGGAAACAAGGTATTCCAAGCTTTCTGCAAGTCAAAGTTGTTGGGTTTCCTTTTCTGAAGGAAAACATGAATATAGACGAGGAAAAGGCCGAGGACTTTATGCGAAAGAAGAAGCCTCACATGGTGATTTTTGGAGCAAGCCTCTTTCTGTTTCCCCATCCTGTAAAGCAGTTAGCGAAGGCGGCGGATGAGGTGGGTGCTCATGTTGGCTACGATGGTTCTCATGTTTTGGGATTGATTGCTGGAAAAAAGTTTCAAGACCCCTTACGTGAAGGAGCAGCAATGCTGTTTGGGTCAACTCATAAGAGTTTCTTCGGGCCGCAAGGAGGCATAATTCTTGCCGACGAAGAACATGGCGAAATCTTAAAGCGGCGAATTCACCCCACGTTTGTTGACAATGCCCATTGGAATCGAATCGCAGCCCTGGCCCTTGCCTTGGCTGAGACTAAGGAATTCGGGAAGGCATATGCTGCACAAGTTGTCAAGAATGCCCGAACACTGGCCAAAGCTTTAGCTGACCTCAACTTTCCAGTCGCATGTTCGAGCCTTGGATTCACTAGGTCGCATCAAGTCTTTCTAGACTGCGGCGGCTACAAGAACGGCAGAATCGTGGCTAAAAAGCTGGAGGCAGCTAACATCATCGCTGACTGCGGCGTGAGACTAGGTGTGTGCGAGTCAACTCGAAAAGGAATGAAGCAAAGAGAAATGCAAAAAATCGCAGAATTCATAGATAGAGTGGTAAACCTTAGAGAAAGACCTCAGAAGATCAAAGAAGAAGTAGCGAAATTTGCAGCTGAATTTCAGGAAGTCAAATTCTGTTTTGAATAGTGCATTCAACGTTTTATGTTTTGAAGTGGGGGATGACTTTCTCGCTGACGAGATTTATAGCCTCTCTTACATTGCTGCCTATTGGAGAACCCACTACGAACTGAGAGACACCTGACTTTAACAGTTCAGCGATGCGCTCAATGCACATGTCTGGCGTGCCGCACACCGAAAAAGCGCTTATCATCTCTGGTGTAACTCCGCCGAAGGCACGCCCCCAGTCGTTTGCTTTAAGCGCTTCCTTAATCTCCAAGGCCTTGTTCACGTCGATGCCATGCCTTTCTAAGACTTGAGGCGGGCTTCCAGCGACGATGAACGAAACCACGGGCACCGCTGCCTTGTTAGCCTTCTTTATGTCCTCGTGTACAGAGAACGATGTGTACACAGCGACATCGACATCTTCGTATCTTTTGCCTGCAGCAGCCACTCCCTCTTTAACGCAGCTAACGGCGTATTCCACATCTTTTGGATGACACGCGTTGATGAGGACGCCTTCGCCGATTTTTCCAGCCAACGCCAACATCTTTGGCCCTTGTGCACCAACGTATACAGGAATCCTTCCTCTGGGTTTGAAGAGGAACTTGGCGCCAGCCGCTCTGAACACCTCGCCTTGACAGGCAACTGCTTCGCCGTCAATCATTTTTCTTATGATGCTGATGGCTTCTTCGACAGCTGTCAATGGTTTCTCCATCTCAACTCCCACGCTGTCTAGTGTGGTTTTGTCGCCGGCGCCCATGCCTAAAACAACTCTGCCAGGCGCTAACTCGTTTAATGTGACAACCGCCTGCGCCGTGAATACAGGGTTAACCATGTACGGGTTGGTTACGCCCGGGCCAAACGTTATTTTGTTTGTGTATAATGCAGCGGCAGTCAGCGTGACGTAGACGTTGCGGTTGTTGAAGTGGTCAGTTATCCACAGGTTGGAGAAACCGCCTCGCTCAGCCTGAATGGCATAATACATGATTTTCCAGTAATATTCTTTGGGCACGAATTCAATTCCAAACTTGACCAACCATTGTCCCTCCATAATGCTAGGTCTTTGTCGTAGTTTGTTTTACTCTCTCAGCCACGTCTGGCAGACCAAGATCGGCAAGAGAGGCTATTACTTTCTCTGATTCGAGCAAGGTGGCTGCTTCTAGTAGAGTTGCCAAGCCCTGCTCGCCCGCCAAGACGTTCCGCTGCCAGAAGTACAATAAAGTGTTTGCCAAGTCATTTGGCATTTTGTCATCGTTCTTTGACGACAAGATAAGATCTGACAGCTTGTTTGAAACGGTCTGCCGCTTTTCGGCAGGTATTGCTTCCGCGATGTTTCGAAAACTCATTGCAATCACTCAACATGGAAGAAAATAGGGATGTGCGTCTGCTTTTAAAACTGTTGTCCTTGAGCTCGTTTAGATGAAGTCAGCTAGGCTTCGCTGCTTTACGAGTTCCTGTCTCATCTGCGTCTCTGTCTCACTGCTTGCTTCTTCTGGGAAAAGTATCATCTGACCATAGACACCGTCGTATCCTGGTTGAACCTTGATCTTTTCCTCTCTGACTCGCACTATTGCCTCTGCAACTCTTGGCTCAACTGCTTCAG
>Ga0315310_10002562_pt1 | contig 11353 bp, 10 predicted proteins | sample TDP5_MG_FD_203630 | JGI IMG/M metagenome (GOLD analysis project Ga0315310, IMG submission 203630) | Freshwater sediment microbial communities from Lake Towuti, South Sulawesi, Indonesia - TDP5 | ecosystem: Environmental > Aquatic > Freshwater > Lake > Sediment | place: Indonesia: South Sulawesi... | reverse complement strand
GCTGTGTGGGTGTTGATGCCCAGTCGGTCTTAGTGTCATCAACAAGTGCTAGTGTACACAGAGAACGGTGTGGAAGTTGTTGTTGACGGTTGTGGTGTTTGCCACAACATCTTTCATGTAGGAATGTGATAGGTGCTAAATGGGTGGATGTAGACTTTGTTTGGTCCTCTTTCATTTCGACGACTTCTTTCTTAGCCGTGAACAGAAGCGTGGTTCATCCGTTTCAAATCCTCCGAGTTGATTTCGATTCAGCGCCTGAGATGGTGGGGCTGGGAGGGTTTGGACCCGTGTCACGAGCCTGAGAAGGCTGAGTTGGAAGCTTTTGACTGGTTTGAGTTCAGCAATTGGTTAATTAGGCGTTTTGACCGCGAATTTGCGTTGGCTGTTTCCTGTGTCAGGGCTTTTTCTTGAATCGTTCTTTGACTTGGATGAAATATTCTTTTGGTTTGGACATTAGGTCTTTCCAAGTGTTGAGTGATTCTCGGGTGTAGACTATGTCTTCTTTGTAGTGGGTCTGGCATGGGAATTCTTTGCATTTGAAGCAGCAATCTAGGCCTTTGTCAGTTGCGCACGAAAATAGTGTGCATGGTGGTTTGATCAGCTGGTTGCGCTCGAAGCATCCCTCGCACTTCTCGCCGTCATATACTGGACAAAGCTCGCAGTAGATGCCGCAAACACCAAATACAGGCGTCATCTGCATCCTCTTCATTCAATTAAGACCAACCCATTCATTAATGATTCCACCTCGCGGCTTACATTACTGAGGCAGAAGGTGTCAACTAAGCTCCTCCTTTCTTTCTTGTTGGGGCTTTATGCCGGCCGCTCTTAGACGTTCAACGACCGGCGGGTAGAGTATGACTTGTTCGGTTTCAAGACTCTCAACTAGATTTGGATGAATCTCTTTCAATCGTTGCTTCAGCTTTTCAACATTTTCCGGGGTGGTGAATGATGTCATGACGGCCGCGTGTGCTGGCGCGCCAGCGCGTAGCAAATGCTCTAGAGCTCTTAGTTGGAGCACGAAGGCGGCTGGGTTGGCGCCGGTCAAGCGCTCAAAATCTTCGGGGTTTGTCGCTTTGAGCGACACTCTGACGTGAACGTTATGAAACTTTGACAGTTGTTCGGCGTACGATGGGTCGTGGCCGATCAGTATTCCATTTGTTTCTAGAATGAACGTTAAGTCGGTCTTGTCGACCAGTTCAAGCACGCCGAGCAAGTGCTGTCGGCCAATCGTGGGCTCGTTTCCCGTGACTCTCAGCTGCCGTACACCGCGCCTTTTCGCGCCGCTAACAGTCACGTTGAAGATCTGTTCGGGGCTGTAAAACTCGCCTATGGCTTCTGGATGGTCTCTGGGATGGCCGCTCCAGCAAAAGGCGCATCTCAGGTTGCAGCCGCAGCATTGTGACTCGGCTATGCCACCGTACCAGTGGCTCCAGCGGCCGACACGATAATACTTTCTCAGATTGCCTCTTACAACGATTCTCTCGGTCTCTTCACTAAGCCTCAGAGGATCGTAATTTGGCAATCTTTCAGATCCTGTGTCTGGGGTCGAGCATAACGGTTTTCAAACGATCCCAACGGCTCTTACGTCCTTCTTAGCCTTTTTTCTCAGCCAGGCCAAAATGAACTCTCTTATCTCGCTCCGGTTGTAGGTGTCTCGCCAAGCCGCCTCCAAGGCGTCGCACACGTTTAGTGCGCCAACCAAACCAAAATAGTAGAGAAGCTCGTTGTAAAGCTGCTCCCTGTCGCTATCGTCAAGATCCACGTGGAAAGTGATCCCGCTCAAAACCTCATTCAGAATTGTGGCAAAAACAAGTCTACTCAAAACTCCGCCGCTCCACCAACCAAGTCACGTTCGAACACTAACATAAGCATTTGCATTGCGCATTCATGCTGAAGGATAACGGTGCGCATCTCATCGCATTGAAAAACGGGGGAGAGAGAAAGGAGAATACGTTGCTCAATGCGCTCTGCTTCCCGCCGTTGAGGAGCGCGTAACTTCTGGCAACAAAGAGCCGATAAGCAGGATACTGGCAGGCGTCACTGCAAAGGAACACGCCTTTTCCCTGAAATCATTGGTTATTTTTGCGGTTGCTGACCTCAACGGTTTCGGGCAGTTGTCCGAAGATAGTCTATGACATACGTCATATATAAGCATTTAGCGCTCGGTGTTGTTGGGTCGGCATAATGCGAGTGAAGTCGGTGCGTGGGGCGTGCGCATGAAAAGAAGCCTAGTTTTAAGGAGATGTTCCAGTGATTCTCCAAAGAATGAAAAAGAGAAACGCGCGTAGTATGAACCAATAGAAAATGGCTATAACATTAGTCTTCATAGCGTTTAAAGGCTATTAGAATCAGTGTCTCTCTTACTCCGGCGATTCTGCGGATTTTGTCGAAGACAAATGTGTCGAGTTCGTCCTTAGTCTTGAAGGCTACGTCGACGTGTAAGTCGTATTCGCCGTAAGTGGGAGTCGCGTGTTGAACTCCCGCTGTCTTTCTGACTTCTTTGAGCACTTCATCGTCTTTTCCAGATTCTACTTTTGCTAATACGAATGCGTGGATCAGGTCAAGAACGCCTCACTGAAACTGGGTATAGGTCGTAAATAAGAGTAACGCCGTTTTCCACGCGCAAATGAACCAATAGAGCGCGTCACGCATCTTAAGGCGCGCGTTGCGAAATACCCACCTTACATTTCTGTGTGACACAGCGCGGGACTTTCGGAACATTGTGCCGACGGCACCTTAACGTGCGCGTTCAGTACAAGAAACCAATCAGCGCCACCCAATAGGCGATGGCATTCTGTGGAGTAGACACGTAGTTTGCGTTGAGAGAGCGCAACTTGAACGTATCTTTTATTTTCATGCAAAAAAAAGGGGGAGGTTATGGTGTGTGCCGTGGGTGCTTAGGTTCACCATCCGGGTCCAGAGCCCGAGTTCTTCTTGAAGCTCCTAGCAATGGTAGCCAAGTCCTCGATCTTGATGTAGCAGTCGTAGTTGACGTCTTTACGGTCCCACGGATTGTAAACTGTGTCTCGTGCTGGGGTGTCAGGTACAGAGCGTCCTGTGTTGTATGGATCACCCGCGACTTTTGGCGAGTAGACCATGTCTGGGTACTTCGGATGCGTCCATATAGGCGTAGGTTGATAGCGTGTGAGGCTGAAAGCTCCAGCCACTGCTGCCAGGTCAGGTGTGTCAACGACTGCGTTGATGTCTACGTCGCCCTGTCTGCGAAAGGCTTCCTTCTTGAAGTTCTTTACTTCATCTTGCGACAGGAAGTATTGGCGGAAGGCGTTCAGAGTAACGTGGTCGTCGGCTGCAAAGTCCGTGAACACGAAGGGACCACAACCGTCCTCCTTTAGGTCGATTACACCGTTGCCATCTGCGTCGTCGGTTATTGGGTTGTACGCGTAGGCGTCTGGCACGTTCTGCCATATGCGCTGCATGATTATTGGCAGGAAGCCGCTCCAGTGGAGACCCATCCAGGACAGCACGCCGAATTTGATTCGTATCTCCCGTGGTGGGAGTCCTGCATCAGCTGTCCACGTTGCCGTGGCACCTGGTGGTGGGGTTCCGCCATCGTGCGTTGCGACATCCTCTACATCCATGACGCTGCCGTACCACCACGCGTACTGGGACTGATGGTACAGGATGGAGAATGCGACGTCGCTAATAGTTACCTCGGACCCATCGTGCCATTTAGGCCGTACGTTTCCGTGTAGTGTGTCGCGGAGGCGGAACGAAACTTGGGTTTTGGCTGGTGAGCCCCACGTTGTCACTTCCCACCACTCGGCCATTCCTGTCAACACGTCGGTTTTAGCGGGGTCGTAGGGGTCTACGCTCATCATGCTGTCATAGATTCTGGTTAGCCCATAGTAGTCCCAAGTCCACTCTGACGTCACCTCGTTCAGAGCTATAACTGGGTAAGCCATGCCTTGGGTCATAGAGTATGGGTGTGTCGCGCCCGGCTTGTAGCCGCCAACGTTAGACCACCAGCTGCCGACTCCTCCTCCTTCCGCGCACACCAGGTCTTTCCAGCCGGTTCTGTACGCAGTGTAGCTGGGTGAGTATCGGCTGTGAGGTATGAAGGACATCATTCCGTCTTCGCCATACTGCACAGTCATCGTAAAGTTAATGGCGTCTTTCATGGCATCTTTGGTGGCTGAATACTTGACCTCGTCTATGGCTTGCTCAAATAGAGCGCCATTCCAAGGTGCTGGGTCTGGATAGTGCCATTTGCCCCCAACTCCGCTACCACCTCCTCCAGGAAGGTAGGTTACGCTCTCGTCTGGTGGGCCCATTCCGTTTGTGGTGTAGTCCCAAATGAAGCTGTAGGGCATTGAGCCCGTGTTCGCGCCGTCTTGCCCGTCGAAGAGGCAGTAGTTGTAGTCCATTGGGTTGCCGAATTCAGCTGTGTAGAAGTCGTGTATGTGGTCAGGGTCTACGCCTAGACCCCAGCCTCCTGTGTAGAAGTTGTAGCCGAAGAGCGTCATCACTTCTCTGTAGCAGACAGAAGCCGTCGTCTGAGTGGCTCTGACGGGTATGCCGCTCTTTCTCAGCATGGCTGTGAGATACATTCCCGTCTGCAACCTGTCTGGCTTGTCTGATCGTATGTAGCCGAACAGCGCGTCTTTGCTGCTGACTGTGTCAGGCTCCATGTCCGGGCCTGTCTCTCTACCCAGCCAGCCAACCGGATACTTCCTCATGACCGGGGATGAGCCAGGTATGCTTGCGTCGTAGTATGGGTTGGGTGTCGTGCCTTTCACGAAACCGTCTTTATCCAGCATTTCACCAGCCCTAGTTAGGTTCCACGTTGGATAGGGGTCAACATACCATTTTTCTCCTGGAAGCCTCCATATGGGCGGAATCTGAGGGGGGATGTAGTATCCGTGGATGGGCTCCGCCAACGGCATGTCCAGGATTTCAGCCATGCCCCCAAAGCAGACTTTGTTGATATATACCTTGTCAAGCATCAGAGCCATCGCTTGGCGGAATGACTTTTCGCTCGTCAAGCTCTTCACTCCGGGGCGATTGTAAAGGGCGCCCGGAACGCCGTCAACCGTTATGTTGTTGTTTATGTCTATCTCAAACATGCCGTGGTCCTTTGTCTTGGCTACTGAGACTCCAGGTGCTCCACCCTTAGACCATTCGTCGTACTGAGCCCTTGTCAATGACCACTCCATGATGTCGATGTCGCCAGCCTTAAGGGCAGTCCACTCAGGTCCGGGTCCGTAGAACATCTTGAACAGCAGTGTGTCAACTTGCGGTCCCTGCACCGCAAAAACCTCAGCGAACATCCCCAAACCCACTGCCATCGAAGCCAACAGCGCAATCAACAATACTGAGACACTAAACTTCGACAAGATTCTCTCCTCTATTCTCCTTTTCTTTCAGCAAAACAATCAGCCATGATGTGGATTTTTAAAGCTTGTTACTAAATTATCCTACAGCCAGGACTTGAAACATACGCAGAAATCGAGGATACCTTATCGTTTTGCTGAAAGAACAGGGGCTTTGACGAGGAGCCAATCATGGAGTGGTCTTTGACGAGGAGCCTTAAGGCACTTGGGGCATTTTCCCCTAAATTATCAATGCAAATTGAAACGAAATCATTATAGATCCATTCCTCATGCACTTGTAGAAGCCAAAGATGAAAATCAAAGTTCTCACTAAGAATGAAGAATTGCCTCTTCAATCAATTCAACTGGCGCGTGCGTCGGAAGTTCAGCCCCGGGGGCCTACCAGTGTTGGTGGTGCACTCTTTGTTCGTCGTATTGTGTGCGTGGTTCCTTCACTTCAGCCGGGTGACCGATCGAGATCAGGTTCAAAGGAACAATGGTCTCTGGAAGTTTCAGTGCTTCTCCTATGTTGTTGACGCGGTCTTGCCGTGGATAAACGCCGAGCCAGACGGCGCCGAGACTCAGTGCGGTCGCGGCTAACAGAAGGTTTTGTGAGGCGGCCGCGCAGTCTTGCACCCAAAAGCTGGCTGAGACGGCTGTGTCGCCGCACACTGCTATGCAAAGTTGCGCTTCGGAGAGCATCTTGCCATGTGGGTGCACTCTGGCCAACTCGTCCAATATCTGTCGTTCAGTTACTACGACGAAGTGCCACGGTTTAAGATTTGAAGCCGACGGCGCCGCCATAGCGGCTTCCAGCATCGTTTTGATGTCTTTTTCGCTAACTGGTTCGGCTGTGTACTCGCGTATACTGCGGCGGGCCAGAATCGTTTTGATCAGTCCCTTAGCCATCAATCACTCCTCTTGAGATTTAAGCAAGAACCACCGCAAGAAAAAGCTAATGGTAGGTTGTGCGCGCAAGGCTCAAATCTGAAAGCACTGTTTTACAGTGGTGGTGAGGCTGGGAGGATTTGGACCCCGTCACGAGCGCCCGAGGCTCAATTAGGCTAGATTGGGTTAACACGAGCGCAAACAGAGCAAGAAGATTGCCTAGATGACACTCGATTTGGGCTGTTGGTAGTAGCCCGGGATACGTGACTTATCTCGTTTAAATTTCTCAAATCGAATTAACGAAAACGATTGGTCTGACTAGATGAAAAAATGGATTTAAATTATCGGGGTTCAAATTCCTTCCCCTGCACCACCTTCTTCTAAAGCCTTTTTATGGCTTTTTTCTGAAAAACGTCGTGGCACATGGTGTTACACATGACATCACACAAAACTCTGCCTTATTCAGAAAAACCTTAAACATTTCTCCAATAGATTCCACCAAACCCAATGTTGGAAGCAGTGTGAATTTCTATTTTTTACCAGTAGTAAGAGTTATTCTGTCTATTAGAAGCCAAGGATCATTAGGGTTGTTTGAAACATATTTTCCTAAATCTTCTAACCCTTCTTCAAAAGCAGATTGGCTAATGAGAGTAAGAATAGAAGTAGATTTTAATCCAACTTCTCTTAGTCTTTCCTGCCCTGCCCCATATGTTTGTTGTACTATGGTTTCCGATGAAACGTTCTTAAATCCGGCAGTTCTAAACCATTTTTCAACTTGTTCTACACTTGGAGTACGAGTTTTGTCAAGTTCTATGGCTTCTGGAAAAAATCTATGCTCTGGGTCATCAAGAATATGCTCTATGGCTCCATATCGGTTAAGAATTACCCCTCCACGCCTCAGAATACGATAACATTCTCTTATAACCCTTAGAGGTTCATCGACGTGGTGAAGAAGATGTGACATGAAGACAGCGTCAAATGACTTATCAGAATAGGTCAACGATGTCGCATCCTGTACGACGTTGCATCCTGTACATCCCATGCCATGCACCATCCAGCATCTTGTGGATTGAATTGAGTGCAGGAAACAAAATATGCAAAAAGCCTCTGACAACTTTCTAATGTGGTTTCTTTTTTTGGGATTTCAAGTAGACTCAGAGCCAAGACGATGGCTTTTTTCTCCAGTTTCCCTTCTCATAACAAGCTTTTACACAGATGCCGCAGACTTGATAATGCAAGTTTAGTGCATCGATCTTCTGCATGCATTGTTGTCTATAGTTTCGTAGTTCTTCTTTCCTTTGCAGAATGCGACAGCTATCAAGGCATACTCTACAATCACCGCAAAGGTCTTTCACTTTCTTATCTCTTTCCAATTCTTCCGGGGTAATGAAAGAGGTAAATCTGAGAGCTGAGCCGTTGTGCCTGGTAACAATCAATTCGTTTTTTCCTCTAGCACCTACCCCTGCGTGTTCCGCCACAACTCTGTGGGAGATCTTGGCGAGGGGGTAATAGTCCTCAACTGAACGTATCTCTTTTCCCTCCACTGTAGCCTTGAGCGGAACGCCAAAAAGTACGGAAACGAGTTCATCGCATATGTCATTCAAAACATTGTTTACGACATTGTATTCATCCGCATAGATATTCCATCTCTCGTAGTCCACTTTGCCATCTTTGATTGTGTTTATTGATTTTATCGCGTTTTCAGTGTGGAAAACGGCTATGGAAATGACAGAGCCTTTGCGAAAAAGAGTATTCATGTTGTCGCCACAAATCTTCTCCACTTCTCTCCTTTGCACAGGCATTAAATCGTTGTAAATATCTGAAAAATCTGCTATTCCACATGTACCATTAAAACCCCTTTTGAGAATCTCTCCCTTTACCCATTGTTTAACAGACTTTGCATTCATCGCAAAATTCCTCCTCCCAGTCAGCCATAAATATCTGAAATCATATGAAAACCTGAGGAAAGATTTGAATTGTTTTTAAACCTCATTAGCTCATCATCCAGCTGTGTTCGTAGCGACCACACTTTCTTGGATAACTATACTTTCTCTGCTACCACTACTAATCGTATCGCATCGAGCCTGTATTGAGAACCATCAAGGTCACCATAAAGATCACGGATTTGCATTCCCACATCTTTGAGCATCCGCTCCAACTCAGGAACCGAATACCAGCGAATGCTAAGGTTATGTTCTATTCTGCGACCTTCGCTAATGAGCACGATTTTCGTATGCCCCCGACCCTTCACTGGGTCAAATCTCCGCTCTTCCATGACAAGATCACTGGATTCAGTCTGCCACCAATCTCGCGACTGATATCTCATGAGCAGCCCATCGCGGTTTTCGACATCTAGGACAAACCGACTCCTTGGCCGAAGGGCTTGTGATATCCGACGGAGGACGTCGCAGTTCTCCTCTTCGCTTTCGAAGTATCCGAAAGACGTGAACAGACATATTGCGGCATCAAATTCAGCGCGGAAGTCAATATTGCGCATATCTTGCTGCAACCACGACACAGACGCACCCCTCTCCTGAGCCATCTTTTTTGCATATGTCAAGAGTCCCGTTGAAATATCCACACCTGTCACTCTGTACCCGCGAAGAGCCAGCTCAATTGCATGTCGACCGAATCCGCAACCAAGGTCCAGAATTTTCGCTGGTGGCGATATTCGAAGCACCTTTTCGAGAAAGCCCACTTCCGATAGCGCCTTTTTCAGCAGCTCTTTTGCGTCACGGAACTTCATCCATTCCTCAGTGAAGTACTCTTCATACCATGCCATAGAGATGCCCACCTACTAACAATAACATTCTTATTCTAAAGTGAAAAAATAAATTTTTACATATTCCGGAAACATCCCCCTTGCAAATGCGTGCGTACAAAAAACATAAACTGCCATCATTGTATCAACTCTTAACAGCTGAGGATGAAATCGAGTTGCACAGATTTGTAAAAAGTTGAGTAAAAAAAGAGAGATAAATCTCCAAGGACCAATATCCAAAAAAGCAAGGCAAACTCTAAAACGTGAACAGAAGATGAAGAAAGTACTTATCTTTGATAACAGTGGTGGGGCTGGGAGGATTTGGACCCCCGTCACGAGCGCCCGAGGCTCATAGCCTAGACCAAGCTAGCCGACAGCCCCTTCCGTCTATTGAGAGCTGCATTCTGAAATAAGGCTTATTCCCACTTGATCTTCTGGGAAAAACAGCAAAAGCTTATTTCAAATCTCCTACGAAAGATGTGTACTGTGAGTTTGAAATGAAGTTTTCCTTTGTGTGCCCTGGTCCAGAGCCAGAAGCCCGAGGCAAGATCGAGTCGCCCTGGCCACCTCTCGGCGTGCTCTACTGCGCCGGCGTCCTAATGAACAATGGCGTTGAGGTGTCTGTTTTGGATCAGGCTGCCAGAGGATTCTCTTCCGAGCAGGTTCTTAAGTGGGTGAGGAAAGAGAACCCCGATATTCTCGGCTTCTCTGTTCTAGTTACCTCTTACAAAGATGCGCTGAAACAAGCTCAACAAGCCAAGGAAGAAAACCCCAATCTGACCACTGTTTTCGGAAACTACCATGCGACCTTTAACGCTGAGAGAATACTGAAGAAGTACCCCTTCGTCGACATAATCGTGCGTGGTGAGGGTGAACAGACCTCACTTGAACTGAGCAACGCAGTGAGAGAGAAACGGAGTCTCAAGAAGATCGCTGGCTTGACGTTCAGAAACAATGGACACGTTGTCTCGACACCCGACGCGCCATTGATTAGCACGATTGACAAGCTTCCAGTTCCCGACAGAGGGTTGACCGAAGCTGAATATGCTTCTGAGATTTTTGGCATAAAGGTTGCCACGAGAAGGTTCACGTCCATCGTTTCTTCCCGTGGCTGTCCATTTCGCTGTAGCTTCTGTGCTTGCCGCAAGTTTGCACGCGGTGTTTGGCGGCCTCGTTCAGTTGAGAGCATCATGGCAGAGTTGATGCTGTTGTATTCGCAGGGCTTCAGGCAGTTTCTTTTCGTTGATGACAATTTCACGCTCAACCTGCGCCGAGTTGTGAAGCTGTGTCGGCAAATAAGAAAGGAAAAGCTGGACATCGATTGGTTCTGCGACTCACGAGTGGACAACTGCAGCTACGACGTCTTCAGAGAAATGGTGAGAGCTGGATGTTGCATGCTCTACTTCGGCGTGGAGAGCGCCAACCAACGAATCCTCAACTACTACAAGAAAGGAATAACCCCAGACCATACTAGAAGGGCTGTTAGATCAGCTAGGAAGGCTGGAGTCGACATCATTGTTGGCTCTTTCATCGTAGGTGCACCCGACGAAACTCGGCCTGAAATCCAAAACACTCTCCGATTCGCTCACGAGTTAGACATAGATGTGCCTCAGCTGAACATCCTCAGCGTCTTCGCAGGCACCGACTCGTGGAACGACATGGTCGCCAAAGGGTTCATAGACGAGGAAAAATACTGGGAAACCGGGACTTTCGCTTCTCAAGTGTCGCCGCTTGCCGTTCCGTTTGAAGAGATCTGCCAAATGACCTATGAGTACTTCAAGACCTTCTATCTTCGTCCCAAGACTCTGTTCACTGAGATCTTTAGAACGTTCACGAGTCCGTACAGAATGAAGGCATTTATGGACAATGCAGCAAGAGCAAGAGAAATCGTTGACACTGTGAAACGAGAAGTAAGTCTGAATTCAGCGTAGGCGTTGACAGGCGGTAACAACAGCTTGCGCCAGGATATGGTTTAAGGTATAAATGTGGAGCGTTGGCTAGTTAGGGGATGACTGAGGGGAGTCGATGTATGTCTCGGCCACGTCGGCTTGGAGCTCGCGTATTAAAAGCAGTTTCCTCATCACTGCGTCTTCAAGTCTTGAACATGCTCTTTGACAGAGGCCCCTTAGCCTATACCGAAATTATGAACATTCTGCACTTGAACCCCAGCAGAGACGCGGGCAGATTCGCCTATCACCTAAAATTCCTGCTCAAAGCCGACCTTATTGAGCCGGATGCCGAGACAAGGAAGTACAGGCTCACCGACCTCGGCCGAATGCTCGTTGACGTCGCCGACACCATAGAGGAACACTCGTTCAAGCGGCGCAAGATGCTGGTGCGATCGTCGCGCTTGGCTATGGAGGAGTTTGACCGC
>Ga0315310_10002561_pt1 | contig 11354 bp, 13 predicted proteins | sample TDP5_MG_FD_203630 | JGI IMG/M metagenome (GOLD analysis project Ga0315310, IMG submission 203630) | Freshwater sediment microbial communities from Lake Towuti, South Sulawesi, Indonesia - TDP5 | ecosystem: Environmental > Aquatic > Freshwater > Lake > Sediment | place: Indonesia: South Sulawesi... | reverse complement strand
CTAGAGACCGGGCAGACGTTGGAACAGTACCGGGAAGCTCAACGTAGGAAAGAGCGGGCTTCGAAACCTAGAGAAGGAGAGGAGCCTAGACCTCCCCGGAGCTTCAGGTACAAGGCCACCCCGGACGAGATGGGCAGGAAGCTCACCAAACGGGTACTTCAAATGATGAGGGACATCACGGCTATCCAGACGTTGAGGGTTACAGGCAGCATCAAGGTCGGAGAGAAAACCGAAGACGTAACCATAGACCTTGTAGCCCCTCATAAAGCTGCGTGGACCGGCACGGAGAACCTATCGTACAGCGAACGTGTAGGGGGACCGGAGAAGGAGCGTGCAGTCACCGTCTTCGCGGAGGCTAAAGAGTACAAGAAGTGGCCGGAAGACAAAAGCCTAGTAGCGGGAGACATCTACCCTCTCGAAGGCGTGAAAGGAGCCGACGAGTACGAGAGAGCCGTAAGGATGCTTGAAGCCCTTAGAAGGTTCCTCGAGGAGCTGTGAGGGAAGCCTCTCCGATGAGCGGTGCAACTCCGCGAAATCCGTCTTTTGACACATGTTATCCTTCGCAAAGACAGGAGGAGGCAGTTGAATGAGCGTATCAGAAAAACCGTTACAGGAATTTCGACTATGTAGGCGGCTAAACTTAGGTAACTATGAGCACTACGAGCTTGAGACGATCATCTGGGACGAAGATGAGACGCGCGCGATGCAGCGAGCCATAGATCTTTTCGAGCAGGTAGTGGCCATACTCGGAGCCCGCGAGCGGGTAGCCATTACCCGAATCCCCAAGCGGGATTACAGCGACCTTTGGCAACAACGGGTCGAACAGATAAAATCATAGCTGACTGGGAGGATGGAGGGAGTAAGGATGGTTGACAATCAACGAGTTGCCAATCAAGTCTTAGAGGTACTACGCCGACTTCACCTTCAAGGCATAGAAGTATGTCCTCAGGATGAGGAAAAATTAAGGCATGAGATGGAATTAGAGGAAAGGTGGATTCAACGCTACATTCGCCGTCGAATCAAGCGAATCATAGGTGTGTAACATGATCACGGCAATTGAGGTGTGATTGTGAAGCAGCTAGACGCCTCGGAAAGGCTTCTTCTCACCCTTAACAACCTAGGTTGCACGGTCGAGGAGAAGGGCCGTCCGAGGAACTGGATCGAGGAACACTCCGGCGACCGGATCGACCCCACCGTCCTAGAAGACCTAGTTCACAGGAACCTAGTCAAACGAGTCTCCGACCGATACCACCTCACCTGGCGGGGAATCCTCACAGCCCTCTCCTGGTACTCCTAAACCTTCAGATTTGACACAAACGCGCTTATGGGCCGTCCCTTTCGGACAGGCGCTCCTCCAAGATACGCCGGATAATCTGAGAGATTGAGACGCCCTCCTCTTCAGCTCTCTTACGAAGCCTCTCATAGATTGGGTCGGGTAGCTCGTAGGAGACGCCCCAGTTTCCCCTCTTTACAGTCGTCCTTTCACCTCCTCTCAATTTTGAGCCCCGAATCGGCAGTGAACCGCAAGGAGGCCGAAGCCCATGTCCCGAGTTGCACCACACCGAACTGGACAACGCTTAAGTCCCTAAGACGCACCAGAACCTCCCATACATAGCCCTCGATCGAAGAGCCGGTGCGCTCCAAAGCATACTCGAGGGCTTTGGGGTTTTCCTTAAGTAGGCGCTTCAGGTCATCCAGGTTCATAGCTGGAGAGTGATTCTCCATAACGTATAAGGTTATCGCTCATACCTTCGGGTAGGCCGTTCTCCAGAGGAGTCGGTTGAAGAGGAAGAAGTACGCGACTCCGAAACCCGCGAGGATCAGGGCTTCGAGCGGGTTCAGCATGAAGAGGGGCAGGTAGATCGTAGCGATCTCCTCAAGGCTCATCGAGAGGAGCTCCTCAGACCTATCATAGTCCCTAGGCTGCGTCAGCCGGAAGAGGAAGAGGAAGACTAGAACCGCGAAGGCCCCGAACCAAATCACACGCCAGAACTCGAACAAGTACAGCAGCAGCAGGTAGCCGAATTGAAAGTTCAAGCCCTTAACTGTCCAGCCGTAAACCCAAGCGTAGCCTGGACGGAAAACCTTCTCACCCCTCCACGTCACGTCAACCCTCGCCCCTAGCTTCACGAGGATGTTACTCCGCTCCTTGACCTCCAACTCCTTCAGGAAGCCTGAATAGGAGATCTGGAATAGGATGGTGAAAAAAACGTATCCGAGCCAGAGCCCCCCGGGATAGCCCAGCTCCTGATGCGATAGAAGCCAGGCCCATGCGCCCATGGCCGTGAAGCATATGCTTATCGGCAGGAAGCCTAAGGCCGAAACCTTACTCAGGCCGAGGTTGTACGCCATCCCCCAAGCATACCAGAGGCAGAGCCCCACCAACGCCCAGACGGGATCAGGTGAGACCATCACGGTGAGGAAGACCCCGCAAGCCATCAGAGCCGGGAGGCCCCAGTGTACAACCCTGATCGCGTCCTCAACCTTGATCTCGCCTGTCGAGAGCGGGTGGTGGGCCTTCGCCGGGTCCACCTTATCCCAGCCCCCAAGGTAGTCGTGCAAGCTGTTCATTCCGAAGCTCCACCAGTGAACCAAGAGAGCGTACAGGGCGAGGATCAGGGCGTGGAGCGGGGAGCCACCACCATGGAGGAACGGAACGAGAACCAGGAGGATCGTAGCGGGCGCGGTTTGAGCCCTAAACAGTCGCAGGTAACGCTTCAACGCCTTCTCTTCTTCTTCCTGGGGCTTCCGGACTCCCACATGCCGAGGCTGGTCAACTCGGCTTCAACCGCCCTCCTAGCTTCAGGGGTTAAGCTGCACAGGCAGTGTCCGCCACTTGAACATTTGAGAGTCCAACAGACCGTGCAGTACTCCGCGTTGTCTTCCCTGAAGAGGTTTCCGCACGCCCAGCAGGTGTCAACCGGGTGGCCGTCTCCATCGACTTGCCCTAGCCCCCAAGGTTGTCGATAAGGCGGGGTGGTGCTAAGAAGCTCCCTTAACACCTTCCCAGGGTACCAGTCCAAAGCCTCACCTAAGCTCGGCTACAACCTGTTCCATGAACCCAGTCCAGTTAGCGACCGACTTGACGAGCTTCCTCTCCGACTTGACCAAGGACCCCGTCGTCTTCCTGAGCTCGGCGGCTATCCGCTTCTCGCCGCGTTCACAGATGGGGTTCTCAGCCTCTAAGCGGGCTAGGAGCTTCTCTAAGACTTCAGTGTGCTTGTCTAGAGAGTCCTTGACGCCTTGAACGCTGACAAGGATCTCCTCAGTCCTAGCCTTCATCTCCCGCCTGAGAAACCCGCTTACTATCCCCACTAGAGGGCCTCCAGGAGAGGCTTAACCCTACCTATGGCCTTCTCGTTCTGGGAAAGCCTCTGTAAGACTTCACGCATGAACCTCGCCCCCCTAGCCATGCTCATGTCGCCCCAAAGCCTCATCTGGCCCAGCCTCAAGGCGCTCTCGAAGTCGTAGACGGAGCCGTCCGCCAAGGTTCTGTTCCTGAGCAGAGCCCACTTTATCGCGTCTATCCATATGTCTATCCTGTAGTCCGGGATGGCAGGGTTCTCCACAGCCATCAGCTTCTTCTCGTGAACCATGAAGCGCCATGTGCTTATCGGCGTCCTCATATCCTCCTTCATAATGTTCAGCTCGATCACGCTTCCACCGGGGTAAGCGAACTGGTCTTGGACGCCCGCGATATCGATCTCGTCGTTTATCGCCAGGATCGTGCTCGTCAAAGCCCTATCGACCTTCTCCTTAACCCACTCCTTGAACCTAGCCAAGAAGCCCGGGGTCTCAGGCTCCAACGTCAATATCTTATCCGCAGCCCTCTCCACGGGAGCAGCCAGGTCACCTGTTAGGAACGGGGTCTTAGCCTCAACCAGCCTCCTCACCTCCATGGAGAGCGGGATCTTCCCAAACACGTCCACGCCAAACTCCTTACCTACCTCGTCCACAACGCTCCTCCCGAAGATGTCAACCGTCTCCTCACCCACCTGGAAGAAGCTCATGTTCTCGATGAGGCCGATGATCCGAACCTCCAAGTCCTTCAACAGCGTTATGGCGCTCCGTAGGTCCGTCGCGTGAGCAGGCTGACTTATCACCATGCTTCCCAGGAAGTTCGGGAAGACCTCCACAGTCCGCTTGAAGATGTCGCTGAAGCCTGGCGGAGCATCGACCACCATGTAATCGATCTCACCCCACTCACTCGCCTGAACCGCGTCCCTGAGCAGCTCCGAGTACTGCGGCCCCTCCATGCTCACAGCCCTACTTCCGACCAGCAGGTTCATAGAGAACAGCTTCAAACCGTCAAACTCTACGGGGTGAAACCTCTCCCCGGAAACGGACATCGGCTCCTCAGGCAAGGTGAGGAAGTCCCAGAGGGACTTGCTGCTGAAGTCACTATCCAGAAGCCCTACCCGCTTCCCCCTGTTCTTCAACGTATACGCTAGGTTCAGGCTTAGAAGCGTCTTCCCGGTTCCACCCTTCCCCGAGGCGACCAGGACGGCGTAAGCCTTCGTCAACTACCTTCGCCTCTCCGCCAACCTGACTAGCAGCCCACGCCTCCTAAGCTCCTCCCTAGCCTCACCTGAAGGCCCAGCCCCGCCCTCCACTGAAGGAGGCGAAGATGAGCCGGGGAGAAGTACCTCCTTCACCGTCTCCATAGGCTCCTTGGCCCGAATCGTCTCAGCAAGCTCCTTTATGGCGCCAGCGATCAACTTCATCTCATCACTCTTCCACTCCCCACTCAAACCCCCTAGGCCAGCGAGACGACTCTCTAAACCAGATATCTTGTCCAGTAGGAGTTGGCGATCCTTCGCCTCCATCTTATCCTCCAACTCATCTATCTTCTCACGGGACTCCTGAAGCGAAGCCTTTAACGCCTTAACCTCCTCAGACTCCGGCGGCGGCTTCTCCTCCCTCACGATCCTACGGATCGTATCCTCCGTGATCTCCTTAGACGTCGGGATGAGACCTGCCTGCCTCAGCTTAGTGTATTGGTCGACGAAACTCTCTCCGCCAGCCGTTACCGGGCGTCTAATCCTCTTAACCGACACCGCCTCCTCTGGAGGACAGGGGTTCCCCTGCGCATCGATAGGCACCTCAACCTCCTCGTAAGCCCCCTTAACTCCCTCTATCCGCTCCGTAAGCTTCTCCTCAAGCTCCTTGAAGGAGGTTGACATCGCAGCCGCGAGATCCCTGTCAAGCTTCTCCACCCTCTCACTCAGAGCCTTATGCGAGTCTCTAAGACCCTTGACCTCATCCTCCCTACGCCTCCTCTCCTCCCTCTCACGCTCCATGGCGAGAAACTCATCCCTGGTCAAGAAGGGCTGGGGCTGTCCCGGCTGTCCTCGATAACGCTCGTGTTGATACCCGTAGCCGTAGCCTGTAGGCCCATATGTGTAACCTGACGGCCCATACCCGTAGTCTAGCGACCGCGGCCTGAAGAAGATAGGGACCTCACCCCTCTTCTCTAGGAGATCAGCGAACTCCTCCTCAACGCTGAAAACGTCCTTAACAATGCTTTGAGCCGTGTTCGGCTTAAGACCAGCCTCCATATGCAGCGTGTTGAAGAGCTCCTGGGGATCATCTCGTACCCGCGCGTTCACATCCCACTTGTGCAGTATGAAGGGGACCGCCTTCGACCCTACACCAGGAGCCAGCTCAAGGACCTTCTGAAGCCTATCCCTCTTAACCTGATTCAACCCCTCACGGCCAAACTGAGCTACTAACTGGCGTGGCTCAAGGCCCGAGGGGGGGCCTACCTCCTGTTCTTCATCCGTAGGGAGAGGAGAGGCTGGGACGAACTTTTCCCTGTACTGGGGGTAGTCACGAAGCTGCTCAGGGTGAGCGTTTCGGAAGTGGACGTACTTTGCCTTATCCTTGATGACTTCCTCACAGAGCGGGCACTTGCTGAACCCTGTCACTGTACTCGCCTGTGTGCTACCTTCCGGAGAAGCGGACATCTTCTACACTCCCTCTGCGCTCATTGTTCAACGTGGTGCTTTTATAAATCTATCCTCCAAGTTCTTTGGGGGCTTATACGAAGACGGTTATTCTCGGGGCGAGCGTAGCTGGGTCCGCCACGGCTCTAAGCCTTCTCTCCAACCCAGACGGAGAGGTCGTCCTCATCGACAGGAAGCTGAAAGGCAGGGTTTCCAGGTGCGCAGGCGGCATCTCCCTCTACATGCTCTCAAAGACCGGGTTGAAGCATATCCCCAGCGACCTCATCCAGTCCGAGATCAGAAGCGTCAGGATATACGGCCCAAGACTCGAAACCTCATGGGGCTTCCAGTTCTCAACCCCCTACGGCTACGTCCTGCACAGGGCGAGGTTGGAGGAGTGGCTTATCCGTCAGGCTGAGAGGCTTGGAGCCCAGCTATGCGAGTGGAACGTTCCCAGCGTAGAAGCCTTGAGAGACCGTTTCAAATACGATTACCTGGTAGGCGCAGACGGCCTACCCTCCACAGTCAGAACCTACCTAGGCTTGGCTCCCCCAGAGCCCTCAGACATCCACCTAGGCATCCAATACGAGACGGTGTGGAGAGACTATCCTCTAGGGGAGGTGAGGCTTTACCTCGGCGAACTCGCGCCTCAAGGCTACGCTTGGGTCTTCCCCGCCGAGCCTGGCAGGGCTAAGGTCGGCTTAGGCATACCCCTCAGCGTGAAAGCGAACGTGGGAGGGCTCCTCAAGAAGTTCTCTGTATCGATCGATGCACCTCAGAGCAGTCCTCCCATCGCTAGGCTCATCCCCACAGCCCCACCTATGAAGACCTGCGTCTACGGAAACATAGCCTTAGTAGGCGACGCGGCGCTCCAATGTGACCCAGCTACCGGAGGCGGCATAGCTAACGCCCTTATCTGCGGAAACCTCCTAGGTCAAGCCTTAGCCTTACCCCCAGTCATCTCCATGGGTATTGACGAGCCCCTAGTCCTCAACCCACTCGCCCTCTACGACGTTTGGTGGAAGCACCACGTCGGGAGGAGAAACAGGCTCCGCTATAGGTTGAAGCAATTGCTTCACAGCCTCAAACAACGAGACCTAGACCGCCTCCTCCAAGCCCTCCAAGGCTTCAAACCTCAAACACCTAACGTCGGAAGAGAACTAGCCCGTGGAGTACTCCACGTCCTCCTACGAGAACCCCGCCTCCTCCTTAAACCTTAAAGCCTCAACGGGACTACAGACCTCTGGTGAAAGATTGTCGGAACAGCAAGAGATGGACAGCCTTCCCAGCCTTCCTTCTGGTCTAGGAGCATGGGAGGAAACCGTCATCCCCCGTATCCGAGTTCTCCGTTGGGCTAGAAGCCTCATCTCTCCGTCAATCATCAACGTTTCAAGCCAGTCGGTAACCACAATCCTTAGAGAGCACTTAGGAGATTGGGTCGCGCGAACCGCTCCGATAGGCCAGACCGCCACCCTCATCTCAACCTTCAAGGTCTCCGCGCTCGGAAGACCTATTGAGGGAGCTCCGGTAACCCTCTTCCTAGCGGGAGAGAAGGTTGCTGAAGGGGAGACGAACGAGAACGGTGAAGTCTCCTTCCCCCACGCCTACACCGACGTCGGGGTCTACGACTACGTTGCAGTGCTAGGCAAGAAGCTACCGGCGATAACCGTAGGCAACCCGAGAGCCGTACCCTTCCGAGTAAGGGTATGGACGATAGTCACAAGGAGCCGAAACGTCAGCGACGTCTGGGCTAGGTGGCAGGGCCGCGCCTTCTTCAGAGGCCTCCCTTGGATCTTCTGGACGGAGCAGCCCAGCTCCGTCGTAGGCTTGGCAGGTAGGCCGATAGGGTTCGTCGACCTGGTACCAGCCCCGGACGGGGTCACAATCCCTATGGAGCTAGGTGTAAGCGCCTACTGTAACACCCCGGAGCCAAGCCCGACGGCTGAAAGGTGCTGCGAGTACGCTAAGAACACCTGGTGGATGTTCGAGGTCTTCGCTACCTCAGACCCCAGACAGGTTCCGGACACGGTGGCGGGCGCCGCTAACAAGATTGGAGGCGACCAGATCAACCTCGACTACCACCTCAAATACAACATAGACTCCGCCTCGGTCACGTACAGGGGCCGCTATCTCAAGTACCAGCGGTGTCCATGGGAGGCTGGAACCGCGCCCATGGACCCTTAAGGGGACCTCTTTGAGCTACGATCAACCTGACCGGATATCCTACGCCCTGAGAAGGGTGTACTGGAACCGAGCAGTCGCACCCGTCATAGTTCGAGCTGCCTCTGGCCGATTCGAAGCCCTAGCAGCCAGACTCAAACAGGTAGTTCCGCTCCACCTCTTGGAACCCTCGGCAAAAACCCTCCTACCCCGCATCATGAGGGTCTTCGAGGTCCCCGTAACGAAATGGAAGGAACTTCCCACCTTCAACATGATGGCTACCGCCCTAACGCCGCCCCTGATCGAGGAGGTCGCCCAGTGGAACGAGGTGGAGATGATATACCCGGACTCTATCCGGTGGCCTGTCGCCTACCCCACAGTCCCCGCGGAGGGAGTCTTCTCCGACTTCAGGAAGCAACCCTTCACAACCACGAGCTGGATCAAGAGGCTTCTACACCTCGACAAAGCAAACGTCGCCGGATGGGATGGAAGAGGCGTTAAGGCAGCAGTCCTAGACACAGGATGCGCCCCGGGGCTCCCCCAGGTCAGTGGCGTAGTCAGAATCCATACGGCGATGCCTGAGAAAGGCGGGACTGGCACCGACAGCAACGGCCACGGAACTTGGTGTAACTCGTGCGTCGGAGGCAGGTCTTGGACTGATAAACGGTACAACGTCCCCGTTGAAGGAATGGCTACGGGAGTCGACCTTTACAGCATTCAGGTTCTCGGCTTCATAGTCGGTATGGGAATGGAGTCCGATATCCTCCAGGGCATGGAGATGGCTTTAGGGCTAGGAGTCAAGGTCGTCAGCATGAGCCTTGGAAGCGAAGACGCGCCACCCGACGCGGAGAACCCTGAAGCGGAGGCCGTCAACCACCTGGTAGAGAGAGGTGTCATCCCCGTGGTAGCCGCCGGCAACAGTGGACCCGACCCTGGAACCGTAGGCTCCCCCGGCTCATGCTTCAACAGCCTAAGCGTCGCCGCCCTAGACCCTATAAAGGGCCAAGTCGCAGAGTTCTCAAGCCGAGGCCCCACGAAAGGAGACAACATCGTCAAGCCCGACATCGCCTCCTACGGCGTCCGGATACTCAGCCAGATCACAGGCCTCCTAGCGATGATGGTCGACCCCACCGACCGCTACTACGCGCCGATAAGCGGGACGAGTATGGCGACTCCCTGCGCCGCAGGCACGGTCGCTTGCTTCGCCCAAGCCTACAGCCAGAAGCTGAACAAAGACCTCACCATGGAGGAGGTGAAACGGATGATGCAGCAGCTAGGCCACGCGAAGACGAACGATGACGGCTGGGGCCTCTTAGACTGGACGATCATACAACGGTGGTTTGAGACGGAGTACGGGGTAAGCGTTTGAGGCTACCTGAATACCAGGGTCTCCCGAAAGCCTACCCCCGCATCAGAAGGATATCCTCGAGGCTCGCAGACTACCTGGTCCTCACACGGCCCCTTACGCTTCTAGGAGCCTGGGCTGCGGGGTTCTTCCTAGAGCTTCTCTTCTCCAGGCTTGCGGGAGGAGACATCAACCTACCCCGCGCGTTAACCGTAGGCTTCACCTTAGCGCTTCTCCAAGGAGGCGGCCAGGCCCTCAACCAGAGCATACGGGAAGAGGTTCTGATCGACAGGGTGAACGGGAAGACTTACAGGCCTACGGTTCAAGGCCGCATAACCCTACTCGAGGGGAAAGCCGTATCCGTCATCCTCTTCGCCCTCGGAGTTGCCTTAGCCTACGCCGTCAACCCCAGCTACGGGCTCTTCGCCCTCCTCATCGCCTTCTTCGCCGCCGCCTACACAACCCCACCATTCCGCGTCAAGAGGGTCTTTCTTCTCAACAACGCATGGCAGGGGGTAGCCCGCGGCTTACTCCCCGCAGTCTACGTCGCGTCAGCCTACGGCTACGGGCTTATCGCCTTCCTGTTCGGCACAGCCCTCGCAGTCTGGGTGACGGGAGCCCAGGCGACTAAAGACTTCGGAGACGAGGCTGGAGACCGCCACTACGGGATCAATACCTTCCCGGTCGTCCTAGGTCGGCCAGGAGCCCTGAAACTGATGGCGGTCCTTATGGCCGGAGGCTTCTCTCTCCTCAACCTGTTCACCGTCCTAGGCTTCTTCCCACCCGCCTTCTACGCTCTGAACCTGCTGATACTTCCCTCTACGGCGATCATCTGGGGCCTGAGAAGAATGGTGAAGCTTCCAGGGGTTGAGAACAACCTGAGCTGGGTACTCTGGTATGGAACGCTAGGCCTCTTCTACGCCCTCCCCGCCCTTCTCCTTTAGCCTCCTAGACCCTCCCAAAGCCTGGCTCAGGTATTTGCCAGGATACCATCCTCCCTCCCGGCTTTCACCCGTCAGGAAGTCCATTAGAGGCCTGTCCAAGAAGTCTCTTAAAGGCAGGAAGTCCCTCAGAGGCCTCATGAACTGTTCCTTCGCCTTCCCCTGAAGGCTCCTAAGCTTCATCCTGATCAGGCTCCCGGGGTCCTCGAACGCCTTCAATAACTGCTCCAAGTCCCCAGTCGTCATCCTCTCCAGGGACTCCAGCTTCACCCCGAGAACCTCGGAGATCGCCTCGACCAGCTCCCTCTTATCGGCCACCTGAACACCAAGCTTAAAACCTCAGCCCCAACATAAAATCCTATTGGGATCGACGTGTCAGGCCTCCTGAGAATGTCTAGGCTTCACCCGGAGATGGTTGACACACGGGTCGCCCAGGTTGTGAACCACCTCAAGGAGGTTAAGTTCCTTGAGGGAACCCTATTCGAGAAGAGGGCTCTCGAGCAGGGCATAGAACCCTACAGCCTACTCATCGGAATCCTGGTCGGCTGGGCTACAGCGGTGATCATAGGCCTCTTCACCATAGAGCTCTGGCTTCCCAGAGCCATATCCCGGATTACAGGCAAGGCCCTCACCGAGGTTACGACAGCCGTTAGGGAGGTCATGGTATGAGCCTCAAAGAGAGCGCTGAAAGCCTCAGGAAGAAGAAGCAGGAGTTAGCCCAGGACGTCCGCTCAACTATAGAAGGCTTCATCGACACGGTTCCACGCCCCGTCTGGACGGCTCTCGGAAGGGAGCCACCCCTCAAACGGGTCAGGCGAAGGCTGACGGGACGCTAGTTTTATAAGCCCACCAAGCAATCTTGTGCCGGTGTCTCTAAATGGCTGCTGAGGTACCAGGCAAAGTTGAGAGGAACCTAAGGGATCGAGCTGGCGCCGTCAAGACCTCCGTCGGCAGGGAGATCCA